>Ga0182027_10010620_pt1 | contig 13067 bp, 14 predicted proteins | sample 712E1DmetaG_FD_121300 | JGI IMG/M metagenome (GOLD analysis project Ga0182027, IMG submission 121300) | Permafrost microbial communities from Stordalen Mire, Sweden - 712E1D metaG (Illumina Assembly) | ecosystem: Environmental > Terrestrial > Soil > Wetlands > Permafrost | place: Sweden...
CAGCCCGAGGCATTGGTCGCGTCAACGGTCCAGCGCGTCGGTTCACCGGCGCGAAGCGTGAACGAATCGGGCGAATATCCGCTTGCGCCGATCGCCATGCCGATCGTCTGCGTTTGTCCGTCGTCTGCGGCCGCGACGCCGGCGGGATCCGCCGCGCCGGCGTTGTATGTCAGAACAGGCAGGCCCATCAAGTTGTAGCCGTTTCCGAAATTAATGATGCCGAGAACGATGACCGCCGCGCCGGCGAGGCGAAAGAAAAAACGGCCCGACTTCCCTTTCCACGAACCGGCGAACCAACCCAAAGCGACGAGCGCCGGAACCGTGCCGAGGGCAAAAGCGCCCATGACAAGCGCGCCGGCGGCGAAACTTCCCGAGGCAAGCGCGTAAAGCTGAAACGCCTGGGTAAAGCCGCACGGCAAAAAGAACGTTCCCGCCCCGATGACCATCGGGGCGGCCGGATGCATCGACGAATCGGCGTTCATGACCCGGCGTGAGATGAAGGCGGGCATGGATGGCGTCAGCTTCTTGATCCATTTTGGCAGCAGTTTAAGCATGTCGAGACCCAACGCCAGCATGACCAAAGCGGCTGCAACGGTAATGGCGCCGGAGACGAACGGCGAAACGGAAACGGTTTTGCCGATCGCGCCGATGATCCCGCCAAAAACGGCATAGGAAACGACGCGACCGGAAACGAACAACAGCACCGGAGCAAGACGCGAGCCGGAGCGATTCGTTTTGGCCCTTTGCTCGTTGAATTTTGCCGCCGTTGCCAAAAGCAGGCCGCCGGAAACGGCCATGCACGACGACGAAGCGGCGACAAGTCCGATTGCCAAAGCCGAAAAGAAACCGACCGTTCCGTTAACCGCGAAATTGGCATGAAACAAACCCAGCCGCGAAAGAAGCGAGCCGATCATTATAACCAAGGCGAAAAGTCCGAGAAGGGCGAAAAAAGACGGCCGGCGATCGTTTAACGGCGCTGTCTCTTTTACATTGTCATTGCATTGCATAAGCGAATTAGCGTTAAGAACAAGCATGGCTTGTTCGCGCTATCGCAACATGACAATCGTTTTCATCAAATATCGATGCCGGTCCTTTTGATATTCTTCAACAGGACCGATGAGCCGCAAAGGGCCCAAAATAATCTCAAAAAAGAAAAAGCAGATCGCCAAACACGCGACGCCAAAGTATGACGCGACCGCCGGGGCGCCGGTGTCGCCATGGGTGAGACAAACCGTCAGACAGGCCGGCGACATGCCGTCATTATCCATCGCGCCGCTCGCCATCGCGGTCGTATGCCAAAAGATCGCGAGCGCGCTCGCCATGGACGCAACAATCAAGATGCTTGCGAATATTCTTTTCATTTTTACGAATTCTTGGCCAGTTTGTTATAGATCCACGACAAGATCGAGCCGGACAGATAGCCGATCGAGAACATCCAAACGACGCCGACGATCCCGCCGCCCAGGGTCAGGGAGTAGCCCGGAAACAGCGCTTCGAAATTCATCTCCACTTCGATCCCGTAGCCGGTATAAGCGCACATGAGCGTATAGAGGGCGATCAGCAAGCCGCCGAAGATTCCCAAAGAAAGGCCGGCGGCGGTCGGTTCGATGATCGCATAGCCGTCCTCGCTCACATGATGCTTGAAGAATGCAAAGAATTTTTTCATATGCTCTAACGAATCGCTAATCTTTTACGAATTTACGAATAAACGTTTCAATTATATTATTTGTAAATTGGTAAGTGATTCGAATTAGTTAGCCTTTGCGTTCCAGTAGACCCTGACCGGGCGGTCTTCTTCGGAGAAACGGATCAAAAGCGCGCCGCCTTTGTGCGAGCGGTCGACTTCTTTTCCGATCGCCTCGGCCAACGGGCCGTTTGTGGTCGTAATGCGCACCGTCCGGCCCTTGTCCTCGATCTTAATGACCTGCGCCTCGGGATTGCGTTCTAATGCGCGGCCGGCGACATTCTTGGCCGTGCGAACCACCTCCAATTTGAGGTTGGGATCGCTGAATCCGGAAAGCGTCACTTCGCCCTCATAGCCGAATTCCGAGCCCTGTTTTTTTCCGACGCCCAAGGAGCGGCAGGCGAAGCAGAGTTCGTCGCTCACTTTGTGGCCGGCCGGCAGAACCTTCGTCGCGTGCGACCATGTATGCCAATGCTTGTCGAAATAAACCGCATGGCAATTCGGACAAACGGCGATGGCGGCTTTGGCTCGCACTTCCTTATTCCACCAATGCGGAACGCGAACTTCCATGTTCCTGGATTTTTGGCGGCGGCGAGCGGCGGCAAAATTTGGATTATATTTATGAGGCATACCTATTATAACTGATAACAATAACCGATAACTTATAACATTATACTCCAATGGTTATTTGTTATCAGTTATGGTTTATTTGTTATTTTCAAACGCTTCGGCGACGTCGAGAAGGAATATGTCTTCGTTCCTGGCGGCGGCGAGCTGGATTCCGACCGGCATGCCGTCGGATTCGCCGCACGGGAGCGAGATCGACGGTATGCCGACCAAGTTGGCATTGATCGTGAAGATGTCGGAAAGGTACATGGCGAGCGGATCATCGACTTTTTCGCCGAGGGGCCACGCGATCGTTGGCGAGGTCGGCGAAACAATGATATCCACTTTGCGCCACGCCTCGTTAAAATCTTTGACGATAAGGCCGCGGACTTTTTGCGCTTGGCGGTAGTAAGCGTCGTAATAGCCGGCGGAAAGCACATAGGTGCCGACGAGGATGCGGCGTTGCGGTTCCGGACCGAAGGCGGCGCGGCTCTTAACATAGCCCTCGAGGAGCGAGTTCGCGTTCTTCATTTGCGACGCTTGGTAGCGTACGCCGTCAAAACGCGACAGATTGGTCGAAACCTCGGCCGGCATGATGACATAATAAGCGGCCAAACCGTGTTCGGCATTGGGCAGTGAAATATCGACGATCTCCGCGCCCAGCGTCTTGAGCTTAGCAATCCCCTTTTGCACGCAGCCCTCGACTTCGGCGTCGAGCCCGGGCAAAAAATATTCCCGCGGCACGCCGACCTTAACACCCTTAAGCGATCCCGCGGCCGCCAATTTTTTAGCACCTTTAATGTCATGCGAGGTGGCATCGCGTTCGTCCGCGCCGCGGATCGCATTAAAGACCGTGCGCGCGTCGGAAACCGAGTTGGCAAGCGGGCCGATCACGTCGAGTGAAGAGGCCATGCTCATAAGGCCGTAGCGCGAAACCGAACCGTAGGTCGGCTTAAAACCGACGCAGCCGCAAAGCGAGGCCGGCTGGCGAATGGAGCCGCCGGTATCCGATCCCAGGGCGATGTGGCAAAGTCCGGCCGCAACCGCCGCGGCCGAGCCGCCTGACGAGCCGCCCGGGACGCAGGAAGGATCTTTCGGATTCTTGGTCGCACCATAGGCCGAATTTTCGGTCGAAGAACCCATGGCAAATTCGTCCATGTTGGTTTTTCCGACCATGATCGCGCCGGCACCGAGCAGTTTACCAACGGCGGTGCCGGTGTAAGGCGCAACGTATCCTTCAAGCATTTTCGAGGCCGAGCCGGTCAGCGTGCCGGAAACAAGCAGGTTGTCTTTAATGCCGACAAAGATGCCTTCGAGCGGACGCGCTGTTCCCGCGGCGTATGCCGCGTCGGCTTTTTTCGCGGCTGCCACAATTTCCGGCGTGTAAGTCCGCAAATAAGCGTTCAGTTCGAGATTTTCTTTATCAAGGCGCGCCAAAAGCTCCGTCGCCACGGCGGAGGGCTTGAGCGTTTTCGCGCGATAAGCCGCGATCGTTTCTTGAATTGAAGGAAAAAGTTCAGCCATAATTTATTTCTCCATGATGCCCAAGACCTTGTTAAGATCGGCTTCCGAGGTCGGGAACGAGCGGATGATGCCGTTGCGTTCGTCGGGTGAAGCCGGTTTTACCTCGTCGGCGCGGAAAGCGTTCAAAAAATCAACGCCCCCATGCACCTCTTTGGCGGCGGAGGTGTCGAGCTTTGAAAGCGAGGCGACATAGCCCAATATCTCTTCCATGTCTTTTTGACGGATGGCGATAAGTTTTTCGTCCAAGGGCAATCGCGCCAAGGCGAACAATTTTTTGATCTCTTCGGTGGTTATTTGAGACATATTTGGGCTGATGAAGCATGAAACACACAGCACGCAACATTTTTGCGCTCTGCAGAGCGCTTGAATGCTTCATGCTTCATGTTTCATGTTTCATTTCTTGATGATACTCAAAAACTCCTTTTCATTCAAGACCCTGACTCCAAGCTTATGCGCCTTATCAAGCTTGTCGCCGGCGCCGGGGCCGGATACGACGTAGCTGGTGTTTTTCGACACGGTTTCCGACGCTTTTCCGCCCCGGGCGCGGACGAGCTCCTTAGCTTCGTCCCTGGACACCGCCTCAAGCTCGCCGGTAAAGACGAAGCTGCTGCCGGTGAGCGGGCCGGCAACGGCTTTGGGCGCCGCTTTGACCTCAATATGCTTAAGCAAATGATCCAAATATTTATCGTTCTTGGGATCGGCAAACCATTGGACGACGCTTTTGGCGATCACGTCGCCCACCCCCTCGATCCCCGCCAATTCCTCGACGCGCGCGGCGCGCAACTTTGCAAGCGTGCCGAAATGCGAGGCAATGGCGAGCGCGGTCTCAATGCCGATGTGTTCGATCCCCAGAGCGTAAAGGAAACGCGGAAACTCCGTCCGCTTTGCGCCGCCCACCGCTTCGATGACGTTCGCGGCCGATGTTTCTGCGAAACGCTCCAGCGGCAGAATATCTCCGACCGTAAGTTCATAAAGATCGCTCGCATCGCGCACCAGGCCTTCGTTCATGAATTGTTCGATCGTCTTTTCGCCCAGCCCTTCAATGTTCATGGCCGCCCGCGAAACAAAATGCCCGATCGCCGCCGAATTTCTGGCAAAACAATTCTTGTTGGGGCAAATGAGCGCCACGGCGCCCGGCGCGCGCACGAGTTCTGTGCCGCACATCGGGCATTTTTTCGGCGCATGAATATTTTTTTCGGCGCCGGTGCGCAGACGCGGCAGAACTTGCACGATCTTGGGAATGACGTCGCCGGCTTTTTCCAAAATGACCGTGTCCCCTATTTTAATGCCCAGTCGTTCGATCTCGTCCAAATTATGAAGGGTTGCGTGCGTCACCGTCGTGCCGGCGACGCTCACCGGATCGACCACGGCGACCGGGGTCACCGTGCCCATCCGACCCACGCCCCAAGTAACCTCGCGCACGATTGTCGTGACCTGCGCCGCCGGAAATTTATAAGCCACGTGGCCGCGCGGCGTTTTTCCAACGACGCCCAGACGGTCAAATTGCGCGTTGTCGAGAACAACAATTACCGTGCCGTCGATCCAATAATCAAGCGAGCTGCGTTTTTTCTCGATCTCCACGTAAAAATCTTGCACTTCATGAAGCGAACGACAAAGCTTTGAAAGCGGATTTACGGGAACGCCGAGCAACTTGATGATCGCGTGGGCAAGTTCGTGCGTCTTATCGCCCATATCGACCGCAAGCGAGTAGCCGAAGAAAGAAAGGCGCCGTGAAGCGGTTATCTTCGAATCTAACTGCCGAATGGCGCCGGCCGCCGCATTCCTGGGATTGGCGAACAACGGCTCGTGGCGCGTAGCTTGTAGCGCGTTGAGTTCCTCAAAAACGTGCTTGCGCATGTAGCACTCGCCGCGGATCTCGATGCGTTCGGCCGTGAGGCTCGCGCGAAATTTTTTTTCATCAATATTCTCCCCGGCGGCGCGAACAAATTTTTTCAGTTCCTCTTCCGAAGGTTCGCGCAGTTTAAGCGGGATCGCCTCGATCGTTTTTAGGTTTTGGGTCACATCCTCGCCTACTTTGCCGTCGCCGCGCGTCGAACCTCCGACCAATATTCCGTTCTCATAAATCAAAGAAACGGCCAAGCCGTCCATCTTAACTTCGGCGTAAAATTCTTCTTTGAGGCGCGGGATGATCTTCAGATTGCGCTCGTGCCAAGCTTTAAGCTCGTCAAAACTGAATACGTCCTCCATGGAAAGCATTGGCGCGGCATGCTTGACTTTTTTAAATTCGGGTCGCGCTTCGCCGCCCACCCGCTGCGTTGGCGAGTCGCCGGTTATCAGTTCCGGGTGCGCCTGCTCCAATTCGTAAAGTTCGTGTTTTAACGAATCAAGCGCCGCGTCGGAAATTTCTTCGCGATCCAAGACATGATAAAGATAGCGGTGATGCTCCACCTCTATTTTTAATTTTTTTATTCTAGCTTTGGCTTCTTCTCGGGTCATCAAAGTTTTAAACAGGATTTAGAACGTAGAACCTAGAACTTAGTGCCGCCGCAGGTGGTCTATGTTCTATGTTCTAAGTTCTGCATTCTTATTAACAGCCGGGCGTTTGCGTCGGATCAACGTATATCTGGCACTCGCTAAAGACGCCATAATCGAAAATGCCGGTGATCGGTGAAACGCGCGGCATGGTGAGGTCCATGAGCCGCGTCGCGCCGCGGTAACTGCCGGTTGCGCTAATATCGATCCGGCCCGGCAAACTGCAATTTCCGAGTCCGCCGTCCAATTGGCAGCCGGTCACCGTCACCCGGGAAAGCGACGGCGAAGTGCCTTGGACATAGCGGATATACAGCCGATAGGCCAAGGCGGCCTGCGGGTCGTCGTTGGTCTGCACCCAGTTTGTCCCGGTGCACAAATACCGCACTTTTTTAAAAGTGCCCAGCGTCCAGGTCAGCGGATTGACCGGCTGGTATCCGACCTCGATCCAATCGCCGCCGGCGTCGCAAGAGTCGATGTTGATCTTGATCGATTCGCGGCAACCCGCGCTGGGATTCGAATTGTAGCAGGTCAGGAACGGGTCGCTCGATGACGGCGGGTCTGGTTGGTAAAAATCAAAACCCCGGGTCAGCCCCAACGGAAGCGGCCGCAAAATGAGCGAGCCTTCGGTTGAAGAGGCGGTCCTGCTCCACGAACCGTTATTAGGGAGCGTATTCGAGGCGGAGAGCGCGGTGAGCGCGTCGGAAGTATTGCGCACCCGATACGCCCCCTGTTCCAAAGCGCTTTCCGCGGCATAGGTGGCGACCACGGTCTCGTTATTGGTCCTGATAAGAACCATCTCGATCAAGATGATCTGGCCAATGGAATAGGCGGCGACCAAGATCGTTGACATGACAAGGAGAGCGAAGAGCAGGGTGCTGGCCTTGCGCGTCGAAGCATGAAGCATGAAGCATGAAGCATTCCGTCGGACATGTTTCATGTTGTGTGTTTCATGTTTCATGTTGTGTGTTTCATGTTTCATGTTGTGTGTTTCATGTTTCATAAGCGTTTATCGCAAATAAAGGCGCGGGGTTACGGTCGTTTGCAGCGCATAAATCCACTGATCGGAGGGGCGGGTGGCTATACCGTGGAATTGTACGAAGATGGTCACGATCGGCTGCTTGGAGGACGGATATGCGCCGGTCGCCTGATTGAAAGAGAACGGGTCTTGGTTTGGCGTAATAAAAAATTTCAGAGAATCGATCTTAACGCCCTGCGGCGTGAGCAGCGACCAATTGGCTCCGCCGTTGGTCGAAACATCGATGCAGGGAAAACTTTTTGCGTCGTTGTAGCAATTGGCGTCGGTGGAATCAAGGCGAATATTCGCCGTATCACCGGTTTTTGGGTTGATGAGATCAAGCTCCGTGACCGGCATTGCCGGCAACGTGCCGGTGCCGCCGTAAATGGCGGAGGTATAATTGATGTCAGAAACGCGGACGGCGCGGGCAATGTCCTCAAGCGCGTTCCTGGCGTCGGCCTGGAGTTTGGCGCGCAAAACGATCTGCTGGCCATAGCGCAAGTTTTGCACGTAAATATCGGTAAGCGAGATCATCATCGTCGTAAAAACGGTCATGGTGATGAGCATTTCCACCAAGGTAAAGCCAGGGCGGGTCTTTAAAATTTGGTTCTTGGTTCTTGGTTTATTAACGCCAATCATAAATGGTTTCAACCACGGAAATACTATGGTTAGCGCCTTTGTCCAGCCACTGCACCGTTGAGTTAATGCGCACGCCGATCTTTACATTTGAGCCGGTGCAGGACGAACCCGAGCTCGCGAACGATTCCGTCGTGCCATTGTAGCAAATGCAATCCAGCGTCACGAGCCGGCTGTAGGGAGTGGAAGCGGTATTGGCGGGCGGGCTCGACGCTTGGACCATTAAACCGGGATAAGTCGCCGGCGAGACGTACACATACATTTTAGCCGTGCCGTCGGTTATGAAGTTGGGGGTGCCATCGAACGTCCATGCGCTTGTGGCGGGATTGAAAGACAGTTCAAACGTATAATCATTGGTGCCCGCATACATGCCATTATCAAAAGGAAGATCATTGATCCAGTTGTCGTTCCGCTTGGCGACGACGACCTCGACGCCCTCGCGCGCCAGGTTGGCCGCCACCGTCGCATATTGGTTGGAATTGCGCGCGATCCCGGCCGTCATCACCATGGTGACAAGCGAAGAAATGGCGGTGATCAAAATGGTCATGGCGACGATCGTTTCGGCCAGGCCTTGGGCGCGGCGGAATTTTGTCGTTATGCTCATATCATTTTACGCTGACGAGCCCGGTCATTTTTTGAACGGTAACAGTGTGGGTGAGGTTGGGCGTGACGCTCGCGTCCTTAAGTGTGATCGTCGTATTGGTACAGGCACCGGAGCAAGAAATAAAAGGCGAGGCGTCGGACGAATCATAAATATAATTAAGGTCGTAGGCGCCGGCCGCCGGCGCCGGCACGACCGAGGAAATGGTGATGCCGGTGGGGAGTGTGGTGATCCCGATGGGAATGGCCTCGCGCACGTCAAAACTCCCGTAGCTCGCATAATCCGCGCCGATCATGTATTTTGTTTTGGCGCCGTCGGTGTCGAACCTCACGCCGTAGCGCGCAATGTACTGATTGGAGCAATTGCTTCGACTCGAATCACAGCCGGAGCCGGAGCCGCACACAAAACCGTCGGCCGGCCCCATTGAACAGATCGATTGTTTGGTGTTGGAATAAGCCAGTCCTTCGGCTTCTTTGATCCGGGAAGCCATTTCGTTAGCCGCCGCCAGCAGACGCTGGTTCTTGTTTATTCCGCGCATGTCAAGCACCACCACCGTCGCAAGCATCGCAAGAATGCCGGAAACGATCAGTAATTCGACAATGGTAAAGCCCCTTCTGTTTTTCGATCCATTCATCATATCTACAAGGGGTACCAAAACAACGGAAAAAAGTTAAGCGGCAAGAACAGGACCGCGATCGCTCCGACCACCAGAAGCGGCCCCATGGGCAGAGTGTCGGTGAGTTTTTTTCTTTTAACGGCCATGAGCGTGACCACCAGAGCAAACCCCAGGACGTACGAGGAAAAAAGCGACGCTAAGACCGCGGGCCAGCCGACCATCGCTCCGATCATGGCGCCGACAAAAATGTCGCCGTCCCCCACCCACCGCCCCCGCGAGAGAACATATTGCGCGCCGAAAAACGCCGCGCCGACCGCAGCAGCAAGCAAGTACCACGGCCAATCGCCGGGCTTCATGGAAATATTAATGAGCAAAGCGACCGCGCCGCCGGTGATCGTGAAAGAATCGGGAATTTCGCCGTGGCGGGCATCGTAAACAAAGACAAGCGCCAAGAAAACCAAAAAAACCATGAGCCGGCCAGCCGCCAAAAGTCCGGCCGGGATCATTAAACATTCATAACCGGCGCCGCAATAGCGGTAATAGGCCGCCACAAACAACACGCCCATGCCAACTTCCAGCGCCAAATATTGCCAGCTGACTTTGGCCTTGCAATAACGGCAGCGGCCGCGATGCGAGAGCCAGCTTACAATGGGAACAAGATCGATAGCCGCCAGTTGCTTTTTGCACGAGGTGCACTGCGATCGGCCGGTTATCATCGAACCGCCGTGTCTGGTGCGATAAAGCAGAGCCGAGCAAAAACTGCCCATGCAAGCGCCCAAAATGAATACGAAAAACGCCGTGATCATGCTTTTATGATACCACGGCGTTCTTTGTTTTGGGAGTGGTTATGAGCAGATCGTTCCGGAAGGAGAAGTTATGCACTTGCTCCCGCCAAGAGGGTTGTTGGCGGCGTTCTCAAGTGACCACAACAACTGGTATGTCGTTCCGTATGCGGTGGCGCCATATGCTACATCATCGCCATAGCAATAATTATTATAGACCGCAGCGGCAAATGGGAATGTAGCGGCGGTGGGACAGGCAACCGAGCTGGTGGGAAGCGGCGTCGGGTACTTTGAAACGGTCGTATAGGCCGTGCCGGCGCATGAGGTGTTATCAATATCGGTTCCGGCCGATCTGGAACTCGCTTTGCACAGCACGTGCGTGCCGATCGCGTAGGCCGCGGTGGTTGCGGCTTCGGCCGGGTAGCCGCCAACATCGGAGTAGAATGCCTCAAGGCCGGTGGCAAGCTGTTTCATGGTGGCGATACGAGTGGTGTCACGCGCCTTTTGGCGAGCCGTGCCCATGGAAACAACGGCAACGGTCGAAAGCAAGCCGATGATGGCGATAACAACCAAAAGCTCAACGAGCGTAAAACCTTTCTTGGTCAAAATTTCAATCTTCATCGCCTTGTTTATAAAATTATTAGTTACGGATGAAAATTTCAGCGTTTCCAGCCGAATGAACGCGAATACTTGTCCACAGCCATTTGATTGTTTAACGCATTTTGCCATACCGAGTTTTTTATTATACCACCGATCCCTTTTTTTTTGAAGAAGTAACGGAAACGAAAAACGCCGCGATCATATTAACATGATAACACGGCGCTCTTCGGTTTGGTATCGATTATGAGCAGATCGTTCCGGAAGGGGAAGTTAAACAATTACTCCCGCCGAGCGGGTTGTTGGCAGCGCTCTCAATAGACCACTCTATCTGGTATGTCGTTGAAAATACTCCGGTAGCCTCTGCCTTGTCGCCGCCATAGCAATAGTTCGCCATTTGAGCACCGCTCGATAACGGGTATCCTGTCGTGGGACAGGTGCCAAGGGTCGTGCCGCCGCCGGGAACCGGGGTCGGGTACGCCGAAACGGTCGTATAGGCCGTGCCGCCGGTACATGTGGTGTTTCCAAGATCCGACGTGACGGTTCTGGTGCCTAGCAAGCACAACACTTTTCCGCCTATTTGGTAGTACCCGCCGGTTGCGGTAAACGCAGGGTAACCGCCAGCATCGGAGTAGAATGACTCCAGGCCGGTGGCAACCTGTTTCATGGTGGCGATGCGGGTGGTGTCGCGCGCCTTTTGGCGAGCTGTGCCCAAAGAAACGACAGCAATGGTCGAAAGCAAGCCGATGATGGCGATAACGACCAAAAGCTCAACGAGCGTGAAACCTTTCTTTGTCAAGTTTTTCATTTTGTTACCCCCTTTCTAAAATCTTTCGCTGTGGATCGTTCTGTTTGACGTTTCCAGCTGGATGAACGCAAAACGACTTTTCCACAGCTCTTTGATTGTTGACAACATTATACCATGCCTGTCGGCGCTAACCAATTACCAATACCATTACCAATTTACGAATAGTCATTAATACAACCTTTTGGTAAATTGGTGAACGATTAGCGTTTTAGTTAGCCCGTATTAATACGAACTGGTCATGGAGTACATCGGCAAGATGATGGCCGCGACCATAAGCCCGACAACAACGCCGATAATAAGGATGATGACCGGCTCAATGAGCGTGACGAGACCGCCGACCAGGTTGTCGATCTCGCGCGCGTAAAAGTTGGCCAAGCGTTCGAGGATTTCGGAAAGTCGGCCGGTTTCTTCGCCGACCGAGAACATTTGACTTACCATGGGCGGCACGGTTTTGGGATGCTTCAAGAAAACCGTTGAAAGCGGCCGTCCGTCGCGCACCTCTCTAATGGTTTGAAGGATTATTTCACGGTATACCGCGTTTCCGACCACATCGGCCGTCACTTCCAAGGCCGAGACCGCGTCAACGCCGCCGTCCAATAGCGTCTTCATACTGCGCACCATGCGCACCACGGCCAAGCGCTGAAAAATTCCGCCAAAGAGCGGTATGCGCAAAGTAAAATTGTCATAAGCGCGTTTGCCGTCCGGAGTTGAAAAATACCAAATGGCGCCCGCAACTATCAAACCGGTGCCAATGATCATCGCCCACCAGTAACTGGAAAAAAAGCCGCTCACGGCAATAAGCATTCGCGTGGGCAAAGGCAGGGTACCGCCGCTTTCGGCGAACACCGCCGTCATTTGCGGCACCACCCATGTCATCATGACGAAACCGGCCACGATCATGCCGCAAATGATGAAGGCCGGATAGTACATCGATCCTTTGACCTTGCTGATCAGGTCATAATCCTTCTCCATTTGATCGGCGAGGTAGTTGAGCACTTGCTCAATCTGACCCGAGGTCTCGCCCGAGCGGATCATGTTGATATAGAACGGCGTAAATACTTTGGCGTTCTTCCCTAAAGCTACGGAAAGCCGGCCGCCGGCCTCGACATCGTTCGCGGTATCCCCGATAATGGCCCGAAGTTTGATGTTGGTGGTCTGCTTGGCGACGGTGCGCAAGGACTGGACGATCGAAACATTGGCCGCAACCAAGACGGCCAACTGTCGGGAAAATACCACGATATCGCGCCTTTTAATGCCTGAAAGCAGCGATTCGATCGATATTTCGTAAATTTTCTTTTGCGCGCGCGGAACCAAAGTAATGACCGAAAGCTGTCGGTCGCTCAAAACGGTCGAGGCTTCACCCATGGAAACAGCTTCAACGACGCCTTCCACGGTTTGCCCGTTAACATCGCGCGCTTTGTATAGAAATTCCGGCATAAATAATGAAGTTTCTTGGCTGCCTTAGCGGCAGCGACTCGATGCTAATTCTGCAAATTAAGTATTGAAGTCTGTTGGCTGCCTGCTGGCAGCGACGCGATGCTAATACTGCAAATTAAGTATTGAAGTTTGTTGGCTGCCTGCTGGCAGCGACGCGATGCTAATCTGCTAATGCATGCGAATCTACGAATATTGGACAAATCGCGAAGCGACTTGGAACGGATTAGTGGATTCGCATGCATTCGTGTATTGGCATCGCGTCGCCCCG
>Ga0182027_10010621_pt1 | contig 13067 bp, 7 predicted proteins | sample 712E1DmetaG_FD_121300 | JGI IMG/M metagenome (GOLD analysis project Ga0182027, IMG submission 121300) | Permafrost microbial communities from Stordalen Mire, Sweden - 712E1D metaG (Illumina Assembly) | ecosystem: Environmental > Terrestrial > Soil > Wetlands > Permafrost | place: Sweden...
AGAGCTTGCTTCAACTAAAGATGAGTAATGCCAACCTTGTTGCTGGCTTCAACAACCCCTTAAAAAGTTATGCAATGATTCTGTAGAAACCAAGATACCAGAATAGAACTGAAAAAATTACGTCTCCCAATATCCATACATTTCTACCCTCAGGTGTTGCGATCATTGGCATAAATCAATGGGTTGAACGATTTATTAAAATCTCCCAGAACGTTAAGCCGGAACATGAAGCCCTCTCTTCTGTTCCCATCAATTTCAATACCCAGTCATCACTTCCGAATGCCATTTCCATTCAGAAAACTGGAGGTGACTTGTGAGTATTGGGATCCTTAGGACAATTGCTAATTGGTCCAATTATTCCACTTAGAAACGCAGAAGCGGGAAGGCATGGGGTTAAGATGACAGACATTAGTTTAGTGACCAGTTGGACTGACAACCGATTCTTCATTGAGAAGCCAGTTTATTGAGATGGCCAAAGAAGAATAATTGCACGTTAAGACAGTGGAGAAAATTATTTCGAGACTTAACTAGTCCCGTAATAACGATCAAGTCCATTTAGCCATGTTCTTTATGATTGATTACTCTTGATTGGTTGGCTAATCCATAAACATTTTGCGAACATTCGCTATTATTTTGTTAATTGTTCAATTTATTTTAGTGTATATCTCTCTTTCAATGTGTTTATTTCATCTTTTCCAATTTAGTAAAAGCAGCTCCAGTTGCAGTTGGTTGCAACTCTTTATACTATTTCAGGGTTAACGTCACAAAAAGATGAAATGTTACCTCAGATTATTCACTCAGTAACCATGTTTTGCTGTCTGAAAGGCCGTCTTACATCGGGAAACAAAACCTATTTAGAAGCCATATTTTTCTCGACGCTTGCGAAAAGCAGAAGCAGAACCTTCCATTATGTCCTGGACAGCTCTCTTAACCGCAGGAGTATCGAGAGCTCCGACAGCGGGTTTCACATCTGTATTAGACATTACGACGAGTTTGATTCGCCCTTCAGCACTTCTTATTCTACCTATTTCAGTTATAGCTTTAGTCATAGTTTCCGATGACCAATGTTTACCACTAAGATATTCTCGAATCCGCCTTTCCCAATCAGGCCAACGAACCAAGTTAGACAGGCTCTCAAACTCAGAAGTATTTAGCACTTGCCCAGTCTGGGACAACATAGTAGTTATTTCAGCCTCATTCGCATACCCGCTGGCCTCAAGCGCCACTATTCCTTCAGAATCAGCATTCACTGGTAAATTAGCATTATGAGTGACAACAATTATTTGCCGAGATTCTTTCTCCCTGCGGAACAAAGGCACTAATTCAGCATATACGCCCTCATTATCTAGACCTTCTTCTGGAGTATCTATTATCAATGGCTCATTGCCTGCCGCCAACAATAAATTCAAAATAGCTGTCCCTTGTTGTCCAGCAGACACTTTCTCTATTGGACCGGCTAACGTTCCGTCAGTTCTATACACCTTATATGTCAAGGAATCCGATATACGCTTGGTTTCCATTTGCCTAAGTATTGCTTCAGAAAAAGTCTTTTCCAGTGCTTCCTTTTTTCGCTCTTTATTGTCTAATCCATTTTTAATAAGATCACTGGCATCTCCTTTTCGGACTTCATCAATGAATATTTGTAATAGCGGACGCCCTTTTTCTAGTGAGTGTTCGAGAATATAATAGAGCATGCCCCTAATATCCTCTTCGTTGAGACTTCTTCTATCATGAATTTTGCTTTCCAATTCATGGACTAATTCTTCAAATAGACCCTGGTGACGAACATCAATTTCAACATAGGGCTTTCCACCCGGATGTTGTCGAAGTTTTGACATCAACTCGTCGGCTTTTTTGATTCTTGCAGCAGTTTGCTTTAGCCAAATGCCACGTAATTCCTCTATATCCGTTTTGCGGTTGGTTTCAAGCGTCTGGATAATAATTAGGTCGGCATTGAGATTTGCTATTTCTGTTTCTAATTCTATTATGCGTTGAGGAATACTAATAATATCACTCGGTGCTATTCCGTTTTTCTCGGCTTCTTGTTGCGCAGCTTGAAAAGCCTCTTCAACCTGGGAATAAATTGGTTTCCAACGCTCATTGTAAAGCCGACAAAGGGTCGAATTCTCACGCCTTACTGCCAAGTTAAAAGTATCTAGTGTTGAAAGCATGTTCTGTTTCAAATCCAAAGTTGCTTTTTCGGCCAAGGTCAATGCTTCTTTAAGAACCGCAGCTTCAGGAGACTCAATTAATTGTTCAGTAAATTTAACATTTTCCAAGTTTATTTTCTCAACCTGTGTATTCAAACTAGATATCACATCTTCGCATTCAGTAAATAGACGATTGAAAAAATCACGTTCCCTGACAATTTGTTGCCAACGAGGAAGAAGGACAGTCAGTTTTTTCTGATTTTCAAGCTGAGCTTGTAACTCGCGCAACGCAGTATCAATAGCAGAGCGTCGTTTTTGATTTTCTAGCTTCGGAGTTAGTGAAGACTCAATCTGACTTATTTTTCCCTTCAGTTGTGTTTCTTGACGGTCTAGTTCAGCGAGATCCCGAACTATGAAATCGTTCAAGAACTTGAGTAGGGCTAATTGATCGCGCTTGCCTACACTGTGGTCAATTTCTCTTTGAGATAGCATCCGGCATGGGAATAAAGTACGAATATCCAGGGTAATATCTGCTTTATCGGTATTTGGAGGGATTATTTGTCGTTTTGGTTCACTGTCGTTTCTATATACAACCTTATACATCCCTCCGGTTGTTTCTAAGTCAAGTTCTATGCACGAAGTTGGGAGTAAAGTGCTGTTTACCCGGTCTTTGACCTCAGATATTAAAGTTGAAGGGAGGTCATCTGGCCTCATATAATCCAACACTAGACGCATATAGTCTACAAGAGTTGATTTTCCTGTTCCTCTGGAACCAATAAGGCAATTTAAATTGGGGCTCCAATAAATATCTTCGGTGCGGCGTAAAAAACTGGCGCCGGTTACTTTTACGCGCCTAATCTTGGGAAATGAATATCGGGACTCGGGCGAAATGACACTAAACCTTATACGAGATTCATGGTCTAAGAAGGCCTGACGCAAAGATTCGATCGATGGACTACTCATTTTGATCCAAGTATATCTAAAACCAATGTAATTGCTAGTCAATTTTGCTGATTTCTCTAATCCATAACAATCCGATGACATTATGCAAGCAACTGGCCGCTCTCGATGCCATTCTGGTAAGCAATTATCATCGCATCGTAACAGGTGTTGCCACCCAATTGGCATTCCATCGATGGGTTTGGGAATTTCGACGCAGAGTAAATCATGATTTAGAAACTCGTCTTTTTGCAACCATTCCGAAATATGGTCATCATCAAATATGCCATTGGCTTCGGTTGAATGAGCACAAATTACGATGCCCCGAGAGTTTTTATCCTCCTGGATTACACGCAATAATTCCTGAAGATTCTTTTTTGAATGTTTGGGTTGTTTATCTTCAAACCTTTTATCAGGCGGTAAATCTAGAGCTGTGAGCCTGCTGTCTACTATGTCGAGGCGTGTATCAGGGGGAAAGAGGCAAACCACATGACAACCTTTCCCTACATTAGCTCCAACTTCAAATCCTGGAAATATTATTAATGGGTTTCGCCCCGATTCAACAGCGACGTTTTGATTTTCTTCGCGAAGCAAGCGGATAAAAGATTGGTCAGAACTAGGCGCGAAGTTGTGATCAGTAATTCCAATAATATCGAGAGATTCACGATGGCATGCTTTAAGAAAGAGACGGGCCAATTCTTTTTTCTTATCTTCAGGATCTTCAATGTGTCCTTTGGTTTCCTCTTCTTGCCATTGCGGACTCAAGGGCGTGTGCATATGAAGGTCGCACTTAAAAAAACGTGCATATGGTAATTGTTGTCCCAATGCGTTCACCTCCCAAGCAGTTAATAAATTCTAGACTTTGTCCCAATAACAACTTGATATCAACAGAGGACGAGTAACCTCAAGTTGCATACAGCAACTTAGTTTAGACCGTAATAGTTTAAATATCAATATTGTCGATGATTACTCTAAGAATTACTCAATATTCGCGCATTCAATTGTGTTAACAGCAGTAATTCAGGTTTAATATATGTTTCGGATGAAACCACAGAATATCATGAGATCACATTCTGTTGGATAACCCTGAAAAATTACACATAAATGCGAAGCCCCTGAAATCTGTATTTAAAAGATGGTTATAGAAAACAACAATGTTTTGGTTTGTTGACTTTTAGATATTATTCCAGGTTGATCTCTGTTTTATGGTATAGGCACTAACAATAACCTAATTCTTAAATACCAGGTGTGTTGTTGTGTTGCCATAATTCATCTACAGTGATAATATTGACATAACTAAAGCTTGTTTATTTTTGATTTGTCATATTATTTATTGGATATCTCTTTGTTATGGGGGATTATGTAGTGCAGACTGAAGCCGATGCATGCCGTAAATTTGTAACTCCCAAGTTATATGTAGCTGGCTGGAATGATGATCAGATAAACGAGCAACGCACATTCACCGATGGCCGAATCATGGTTGCAGGGACAAAGGTATACCGCCGCCCCCAAAAGAGAGCTGACTACATTCTCCGCTACAGGCCAGACTTTATGATTGCAGTCGTTGAAGCAAAAGCGGAATACAAGAATCCTCGCGATGGTCTTCAGCAGGCCAAGGAATATGCACAGGTGCTCGACCTCAAGTTCGCCTATGCCACAAACGGTAAGGGCATCGTTGAGCATAACTTCCTTTCTGGGTTTGAAACTGACATTGAAAATTTCCCCAGCCCCGAGGAACTTTGGAAACGGGTGAACCCTTGTTTAGGCATTAAGAATGATGAACAGAAAAAGAAGTTGCTCACTCCCAGCCTTCCCGTAGCCGGAAAACCACTCCGCTACTATCAGGAGATCGCCATTAACCGAGTAATAGAAGCAATATTAGAAGGGAGAAATCGCGTTCTCATCAACATGGCCACCGGTACCGGCAAAACCGATGTTGCTTTTCATATCTGCTGGAAGTTGTGGAGTACCAAATGGAACCGTACCAGCGAAATTCGCCGTCCGCGTATCCTGTATCTTTCAGACAGGTCCATCCTGGTGGATGGACCCAAGGATAAACAATTCGTTCCTTTCGGTGAAGCACGTTGGAAGATACAGGGAGAGGCTATCAAAAGTCGCGAGATGTATTTTGCCACCTATCAAGCTATTGCCAAAGACGAGCGGCGACCAGGTCTCTATCGTGACTATAATGCAGACTTCTTTGACTTAATTGTAGTGGATGAATGCCACCGAGGTAGTGCAAAAGATGAGAGTAATTGGCGAGAAATCCTGGAGTATTTCGCTCCAGCCTTCCAACTAGGTATGACGGCAACACCTCTACGTGAGGAAAATCGTGATACCTACCACTACTTCGGGAACCCTGTTTATACTTACAGCTTGAGACAAGGCATAGACGATGGCTTCCTTGCGCCCTACCGTGTTCATCGAATTTTAACCGATGTTGATGCAACCGGCTGGCGGCCTTCCAAAGACGAACTCGACCGCTACGGGCGACAAGTCCCTGATGAAGAATATCAGACTGGTGACTTTGAACGGATAGTGGCGCTTAAGGCTCGTACTCAAGCCATAGCCAAGAGCGTTACCGATTTCCTGCATAACACGGACCCGTTCGATAAGACTATCATCTTCTGTGTTGACCAGGAACACGCTGACGAGATGCGGCAAGCTATAAACAACCTCTCTTCGGATTTGTCCCGTCAGTACCCGGATTACGCCGTCCGTGTGGTATCAGATGAGGGTGATGTTGGTAAGGGTTATCTGAGCCGTTTCCAGGAGTTGGAAACCCGCACTCCGACGATAGTAACAACATCCAAACTGCTCACGACAGGTGTGGATGTACAGACCTGCAAGAATATCGTTATCGCTCGGATTGTTAACTCAATGACTGAGTTCAAGCAAATCATCGGAAGAGGTACTCGTGTTCGTGCCGATTACGGCAAGCTCTGGTTCTCTATTCTGGATTACACCGGCAGCGCCACCCGACTGTTTGCCGACCCAGCTTTCGATGGTGACCCCATTGACCCGCCAACTGAAATCAAGCTGAACGAGGGAATACTGTTACCAAAATCTGAAAAAGCCGGTCAAACTGACATGGGCATCATGACTGATGGGATTCATGAAGAGCCGGCTAAATACTATGTCGACGGAGGCATAATCGGCATTGCAGCTCATTTTGTTTACGAGCTTGATGGTCATGGCAAGAAACTTCGCATTGTCAAGTATGTTGACTATGCTTCGGAAAAGATTCGGAGCATGTGGACCTCGGCCGCGGAACTCCGCTCTCATTGGGGTAATGCTGAACAACGAACGACTATCATCAATGCCCTTGCTGAGCATGGTATCACTTTGGAACAGCTTGTCGAAAATGCCGGGCAGCCGGATGCTGATCCATTCGACTTGCTCTGCCACGTGGCTTTTAACGCCCCGCTTCGCACCCGCCGCGAACGTGCCGAGCGTCTTCGAAAGGGTCGGGTTGACTTCTGGGACTACTTCAAGCCAGAAGCTCACCAAATCCTGAACGAAATATTGGATAAATATGTAGAATACGGCACCACTGAATTCAAAATCCCGGACATATTAAAAGTGGAGCCTATTTCACAACATGGCAATGTCGTGGAAATCGCTGCCAAGTTCGGTGGCGCAGACAAGTTGCGTGATGCTCTGGAAAAGATGCAGACATTACTCTACGTTAATTAGGAAGGATTATTATGCCTGAAGTCATAAAAGTTACAAACGCTCAGACTCTCGGTAGCCTTATTAAATCCTGCCGTGACATCATGCGTAAAGATAAGGGATTGAGCACTGACATTGATCGCCTGCCCATGCTCACATGGCTCATGTTCTTAAAATTTCTTGACGATTTAGAGCCACTTCGGGAAGCTGAAGCCAATATGGCCGGGAAACGATTCCACCCTTCTATCGACCCTCCTTATCGCTGGCGTGACTGGGCGGCAAGACCGGATGGTATCACAGGGGAGGCGCTTATTTCTTTCATCAACAACGATGAAGCCACTCGTCCTGATGGAACCCGTGGACCAGGTCTCTTCGCTTACTTGCGCTCGCTTCACAGTGCTAATGGCGATCGACGTGACGTCATTGGAGCCGTTTTCCAGGGTACTGTTAACCGCATGCTAAGCGGTTATCTACTACGGGACGTTATCAATAGAATAAACGGTCTCCATTTCACTTCTACTGAGGAAATTTACACTCTTGGACACCTCTACGAGTCGATGCTTAAAGAAATGCGAGATGCTGCCGGAGAGAATGGCGAGTTTTATACCCCTCGTCCTGTCGTGCAGTTTATGGTTAATGCTGTTAACCCGAGGTTAGGTGAAACCATACTAGACCCTGCTTGTGGCACGGGAGGTTTCCTGGCTTCAACTTTCGAGCATCTGAAAAAACAGTGCAAGACTGCCGGAGATCAGCGCAGGCTTCAACGCGAGTCTCTTTTTGGTATTGAGGCTAAACCGTTGCCCTATCTGCTTTGCCAGATGAACCTACTTCTGCATGGACTGGAATATCCAAATATTGATCCGCTTAATGCGCTGAGATTCCCTTTGCGTGAAATTGGAGAGAAAGATCGAGTGGATGTTATCCTCACTAACCCGCCTTTCGGTGGAGAGGAAGAAAAAGGTATTCAGGGAAATTTTCCCGAGGACAAAAAAACCAACGAAACTGCGTTACTCTTTCTACAACTCATTATGCGTAAGCTCCGCCGGCAGGCCAAAACTGGCTTTCCGCCCGCTCGTACCGCTGTGGTTGTCCCGAATGGTACTTTATTTGGTGATGGTGTTTGCGCCCGCATCAAAGAAGAATTACTCAAGGACTTTAATCTCCATACCATCGTCCGATTGCCTAATGGAGTATTTTCGCCTTATACACCGATCCACACTAATATTTTGTTTTTTGACCGTGAAGTCCCAAAAAAAGAGGTGTGGTACTATGAGCAGCCACTCCCTCAAGGGCGTAAGAACTACACCAAAACTCAGCCTATACAGTTCGATGAGTTTGTACCGTGTTTGGAATGGATGAACAGAAAAGAGGAAAACGAACAAGCGTGGAAAATTTCTATTGCTGACATCACTGCATCGGGATACAATCTCGACCGAAAGAATCCGAGAGCTAAGGAGGACATTACACAGTTACCCCCAAAGCAGTTAACCGACAGTATTTTGCAGAAGGAAAATCAAATTGCTGGAATGATTATGAATATTAAGAACATGCTTGGTAGAGATGGAAAATAGATGAAATTATGAATATCCATCTCGACAGACTGCTACGATTAGAGCGCCGCCCAGTTAGCGTTATCGCTGACAGTCAATATGCAGAAATTGGCATTTACTCCTTTGGCCGAGGTATTTTTCACAAAGCTCCCCGTAGTGGTCTTGAAGTCGGCAACAAAGAACTGTTTCTTATTAAAGAAGGGGATTTCATTCTGCAAGTAACGTTTGCTTGGGAAGGTGCGGTAGGTTTGGCATCAGCCAATGAAGATGGCATGTATGGATCTACCCGTTTTCCTACTTTTCGTGTTGATGAGAGTCTCTGTTATCCTCCCTATTTGAGATTCTACTTTAAGACTTCTTCTGGTAGAGAACAACTTGTAAAAATTTCTCCAGGTTCTGCGGGCCGTAATCGGGTTCTGAGCCTAAAACGTATATCAGAAGTGATCGTTCCTTTGCCATCTTTGGTTGAGCAGCAGCGCGTAGTAGCACGGATTGAAGAACTGTTCATCCAGGTAGAAAAAGCACGAGCTTTAAGGCAGCAGGCGATCGAGGAGGCAGAGGGACTGATAGATTCTACCATGAATTACATTCTCAGCCGTGCAACCAGCAAAACGTGGGAATATGGGCCAATCTCAGAGTTTGCTGATGTAAATCCATCAAGGGCAGGACGGATCAACCTATTGCAGAGCGACATGGTTTCATTTGTTCCAATGAAAGCTGTAGACGATACAACTGGGACTATTGTAAGTCCAGAGATTCGCGCGTTCACTGAAGTATCGAAAGGATACACTTGGTTCACAGAAGGTGATGTGATTTTTGCACGTATTACGCCATGCATGCAGAATGGTAAATCAGCGATCGCACGCGGTCTACGAAATGGCATAGCCTTTGGTTCAACAGAGTTTCACGTAATTCGACCTAGACAAAAGCTAATGGCAGAATGGCTACATGCTCTTGTTCGTCACAAAGCATTTCGTGACGATGCATCAGCTCATTTCAAGGGTACGGCTGGGCAACAGAGAGTGCCTCAAACTTTCCTAGAAAAGAAAATAATCCCCGTGCCATCTTTATCTGAACAACGGCGTATTGTGGCTGACTTGGATGTGTTGAATGCAGAGGTGACTGCTCTGAAACGGTTGCAAACGGAAACCGCAGTCGAAATAGATGCTTTGTCACCATCCATTTTGGATCGGGCTTTTAAGGGGGAACTATGACACAGCCAGATAAAGATGTGAACGATGAACAGCAACCAGGTGAACATCTTTTCGTCAGTTATGCGACAGAAGATGGAGAGCTTGCTGAATGGCTCTCGTTGAGATTAACTACTGAGGGGTACAAAGTCTGGTGCGATAGGGTAAAACTGCTCGGTGGTGAATCATATCCAAGGGACATTGATAAAGCAATCAAGACACAGACTTTCCGCATGCTGGCTCTCATTTCGAAGAACTCATTAACCAAAGAAAACCCGCTAAAAGAACGGACATTAGGACACAGTATTACCCGTCAGAGAAAGATTGATTTTGTAATTCCACTCCTTGTCGATGCAACTCGTTCGGATGAGCTGGACTGGATGGACTCTGACCTTACTTACATTCCCTTCCGGGATAGCTGGGCTCAGGGTTTGCTTCAGCTTCTTAAAAAACTACGCTCAATTAATGCACCAAAGCCTTTGTCTAATGGAGCGCAACTCGTAAGCGATTGGATAGCGCAGCAATCCAGCCTTACCGCCAAACAGGAAAGGCTTTGGACCAACTTGTTCGAAATCAAATCCATGCCTGACTTTATCTACAAGATTACAACATCAAATGATTTCCAAATCACTGACCCAGGCTGGATATTTCATAAACAAGCTGAACACATTCTTTGGAGCTTTGAGGTGCCGGACCCAAAGCTCGACTATATAGCTGTCAAATGGAATGACAACCGGCGTTTGCCATATGGCGTCCCGCCGATCGACATTGCCACAATGCTGATAAAAGAGCACATGCGTAGATTATGCTTGCAGAGGAAAGCTCAGGAGACACTTGACAGGGAGGTATATCTCTCGACACTCGCTGCTCCCGATGGCTGGCTCCGGTTTACAGATTATAAAGGTAAACAAACCCATATTTTGGCTACCAGTCAACGTACTGTCCGGTCCAGTGGCGGCACGCGAAATCCTTACAGATATCACCTGGCACCCGTATTCCGGCCTCTTCTCAGAAAGTATGGTGTACCTGTACTCGAACTTCAAGTACGTTTGTATTTGACTGATATGGAGGGTAAAGCTTTACATCCTGGAATCACGAATAGACGGCGAAAGCGAATAGCCAGAAGCTGGTGGAATTACCAGTGGATATCGCGAGTGTTTGCTATCGCTACATGGGTATTCGATGGGCTGCCAGAATGTAATCTTGCTGCCGGGCGTAGCTACGAGATAAACGTATCAGGGACTCCGATGTCCGTCGTAGCACCTATAGGAATAGATGAAAATACTGTGAAGACACCCGAAATCAGCGAAGAGGTATCTGAGGTTGGGGAGGATGAGTCAGATGATACCGAATGGGACGAAGAGCAATCATGAACAACGATGTGTTCTTCTTAAGAGAGCCGCCGCTAGAATTTCGCTATGGGCAGGACACGGAAGACCCACACGATGGGTTATCGCTCTTTGGTCCGTATGATGCAGATTTTCCTTCGCATCCAAGAAACATCTCTTACGCGCTTGTCGGTAGTGAAGCAGGGATGGAATCATTTAGACAGTGGAGTCACCGCATCCAATCAGCAATATATCCGGAAGGTGACCCGCGCTTATGGCCATTGTTTCCCGGGTTCGAAGCTGCTTTTGCCTGCAATTGGCCTGAGCAACCAGTCCATACGGCTGCCATAAATCCCAGTAAACTGATTGATGCTGTTAACGATCTTGACCAGTTCAAGCGCACGGGAGGCGTGGTTGATCTTTATATTGAGACCATAGATAAGCTACAAAAACATGATGAGGTTCTGAGCGCCGTTGTATGTATTGTTCCCGACATCGTTTACCAAAACTGCCGACCGAAATCTATTGTCACCGAAGGGACCGGTTATAAAGTCAGCTCAACTATTAGCCGTGAACGGGGAAGTGGGCAGCTTGACCTTCTCGATTCGTACAATCCCCAGATATATACCTACTCGCCGGATTTCAGGCGGCAAATCAAGGCCCGGGCGATGGCATATGATATTCCCATTCAGATTATTCGTGAATCTACCTTGCGGCTAACTCCGCGAATCGGTAGTAAACAAAGAGGTTTAACTACCCTGAGTGATCGGGCTTGGAATCTTGGAGTTGCTCTGTATTACAAGGCTGGCGGTAAACCATGGAGGTTAAAATCTGCAAGAGAAGCAGTTTGTTATATTGGCATCGCCTATCGGCGTAAAGATCCAAATTCAGCAAGTCAAACGGCATGTTGTGCGGCTCAAATGTTTCTTGACTCTGGTGACGGTATCGTTTTTATGGGGGAATATGGACCGTGGTATTCGCCAGCTAACAAACAGTTTCATATCACCAGGGGAGCTGCCCAAAGGCTATTAAATGGAGTACTTAACACTTACAAAGACCTGGAAGGCAAGCCGCTTAAAGAAGTCTTCTTGCATTGTCGGTCAGGTATTGATGAGGAAGAATTTGAGGGTTTTCAGAGTGCTTGTCCTTCCGGCATCAAGTTGGTGGGGATTCGAGTGAGGCAAGAAAGAAATAGTCTGAAACTGTTCAGAGAGGGCAATATGCCCGTAATCAGGGGAACGTTCTGGAAAACACATGAACGCTCAGGTTATCTTTGGGCTTCTGGATTTAAGCCAAGATTGGGAACCTACGATGGAGCTGAAATACCTTTGCCCGTTCACATCGATATCCTGTATGGCGAAGCTGATATTCAACTGGTGGCTAAAGATATTCTGGCTTTAACGAAATTGAACTATAATGCCTGTCGTTTGGGAGAATCCGAACCCGTTACGATCGGCTTTTCAGATGCAGTAGGCGAGATACTAGTGTCAAATCCAACAGTGACTCACCGTAACCCGAAATTCAAGTTTTACATTTAGATTTGTGACATTTTGGTCAATATTCCTAAAATGAACCTGTGACTTATAATATTTTTAATTACGTCGGCCTTCTGGTCACGTTTTTTTGTTACCGCATTTGTACAAATATTACTACTATTTACCATCTGGACAAAGCATAGCATTGAAACCAATCGTGCCTGTTCTCCTGATATTTAACAAAGCAATACACGAGTCGACATCTCTCCGGTTAAATTGCATGGTGTCTTCTCCGATGGCGGAATGAGCAATAACCATACCGTATAAAACTTCCTGAATCTGCGCCGGAGTAAAACCGTTAGTCTCTTTCGCAATATACTCGCTGACATCTTCGGATAAAGGGATTTTCTTCGAGATGTGTTTCACCAGTTCAGCCCGTTGTTGATAAGCCGGACGGGTTATTCTGAATACGCGGTCAAACCGGGATGGCCTCTCACTCAGTGCCTTGTCCAGCGTTTCAAAGGAATTACTGGTCGCTACGGTTACGATTGCGATCTTCTCGGCAATGCCGTCCATTTCAGCAAGCAAGGAAATTAACGGCGGTCCGCATCGATAGACATCGTGTCGCTCCTGCCCGATGAAGTCGATATCTTCAATGAATATAATGGTGGGACAGAGTGCTTGGGCCGCCAACTCTAAGCAGACACATTCCGAACATTGAGAGATCAGCAGAAATACTTAAAAATATGCCAATCCTCTGGTC
>Ga0182027_10010622_pt1 | contig 13066 bp, 13 predicted proteins | sample 712E1DmetaG_FD_121300 | JGI IMG/M metagenome (GOLD analysis project Ga0182027, IMG submission 121300) | Permafrost microbial communities from Stordalen Mire, Sweden - 712E1D metaG (Illumina Assembly) | ecosystem: Environmental > Terrestrial > Soil > Wetlands > Permafrost | place: Sweden...
AGTGGTCGGTGTCATCCAGAGCGGCCCTAACTTTGGGCATCTCGGCACCGAGCTTGCTGTAATCAACACCCGGTTTCGGGCCACCAATCTGCGCGCTGCTGATGTCAATTAGCCTCTGATATAGCTCCACCTTATGCGCATAGGATTGTGCCAGAAATGGAATAACTGTCTCGAACGGCGAGTTCAAGCGCATACCTTGAAGTATGTTGATCTGCGATCTGAGTTCAAGTTGCATTCGCGTGAAGCTATAAATGGCGTTGGTAAATACCTCATCATTTCTATCTTGCACAAGGCTTTGCGCACCGGAAACGCGGATAGTCTCGATTGCAGAGAGTTCACGGACGTATTCGGTTACAAATGCAAGAGGCGGAGTTTCCTGCTTTTCTACCTTCGGCTTTGGCGACCCGCTCTTGAACTGCGGAGCTTGTGCAACGCAAACGATGGAACAGGCAGCAAGCAGAATAGCGGAAAACGTGAGCAGGACAAGGGCAATTATGCGATTCATTCGAGTTTCCTTTTCTTGCTGTGCGGGAGCACCACATTGACTAGGGTTCTCACACCTCGTTCGTGATATTCGGGCGACGGCAATCGTTGGGAAGACAATACGACCGTCGCGCTAATTTCTCGTTTCGCAGAGCCAGTGCCATTTACCCGTCTCTGTATTGCACTCAGGGATCAAGTCGCTGCAACCCACTGGAATAAGCGGCTTGAGGGGAGTAAGGCCGCACTGCATGGGCCGCGTCCTTGGAACGCATGACCACTCCCACTTGTTAGTAGAAGTGTTGCAAACCGGAGTCAAGTCCGCGCATTGGACAGGCGGTATTGGTTTGATAGGAACGATTCCGCATTGCATTGTACTTTGGGCTAATTGCACTGGGACGATGATTCTGCTCTCCCAAGCCCAATCATTGTGGATCGTGGGAGTAGTCGCCGGGGTGCTTTCCCATCTGCCAGAATCTGCACCGCAGCCGGACGTGAGCAGGGCAATCGTGACAAGCAACGAAGAGGCAATCTTTCCGTGCAATTGCATAGGCCACCTTTCAGACGCTAGAGAGCGGATGCGCTAAATATAGCGTAAAGGCTAATCCGATGATGGACAGATGGCAAGGGACATTTGTGCAGCGACCGGCGAGCGGATCAGGAAATTGCGCCGCGCCCGGAATTGGCGGCAGATTGACCTTGCCGAGCAGTCAGGAGTCCACGAAGTCCACATTTCGGACCTGGAACGCGGTGCACGCGAGCCGGGATTGCGCACACTCAGCAAGATCGCCTCTGCCCTGGAGACAACGCTCTCGGAACTACTGAAGGGATTGTAACGTTGCCCGGTTTGATTCTGTGCCAGAATGAAAACGATGTGGCAAAAAACGGCGCGTTTTTTCAATTTGTAATTCAAACATTCACCCTTTGAATCGGTCGATGCGAATCCGCAGGCGCTCGGGTCGGACAACTGCGGGGCGAAATTGCTCCCGGTTGCAATTCTCTTTCTTGTGAGCCAAAATCCCCACAAGGAACGGAGTGGAGACAATGGAATTTTGGCCACAAGAGTGCTCACCCACGATAAACCTGAACAGGGTCACGGCCAAAGCCAGATCCCGCAAGGGAGATGCCTTGCGGCGTCTCTTCAGCACGCCATCTTCACTGGAAGCTAAAGCCGACATTGCGGCGCGATTCAAGGCCCTGCGCAAGAAGGCCATCCTGTCCCAATCGGACTTGGGAGACCTCATTGGCATTTGCAGACAGAGTGTGAGCGAAATCGAAAACTGCCGCGTGTGGCCGCACTACACAACATTGGATCGTTTTTCCGATCTCGAAGTTAATCATGAGCAGGCCCGACTTGTGCGTTTACCGCGTTTACCCAAGCATTGGCAGTGAGATTTCGCCCATACTGCCAAAGAACCGGCACGAAAGGCGACACGAACTACGCTTTCGTTTTGGCTTCCGGGTGCCGGTGGGAGATTGTAGAAATCGGAATTGAGCGTTTGGCCAGTGAAAAAGCACAAATCTACGTTTTGGCAAGTGGCCTGCGGGTGCCAACGAGAAAATGTAGCAACCGGATTTCGACGTAGAGCGCGTCTGTGGCAAATGTGATGGCGGAGAATGGCGGCTACAACCCTTAATGCGCCACCCGCTTAGCGTATACAGGAACCGAATCGGGATCTGCGGTTCATCCTCTGGCAAGATTGCGGCCTTTCAAGGCTGGCGATTTTGCGTTTAGCTGAGAATACCCTACAGTTCATTCGGAGCCGGAAAATCTTCGTAGCCGACATACATCACATATCCTACGTAATCGACGTATGGCACGTAACCTGCGACATTCGCATATGGTGCGAAAGGAGATCGTCGCCAATACTTCTTGGCTAAATTCGTAATCAAGCGATTTCGGTTTCTTACTTCGCCCAGATAGTACCCATCTCGTCCATAAATTTCATCACCGTGAAACCGACCGACGTGTTGGCCATCATGCGTCCATAGATTATCGCCCTTGTGATAACCAAAACTCTTACCTCCCCATGTCCATAGCCATTCCATAGTAGTTGTCGTATACTAATCCTTTTTTGCCTGAGCGCGTCGTTTTGCATCCTCGAAGAAATCGAGATTCTTGCTGTGCTGCTGCATAATCCAATCGACGAATGCCTGGCTATACTGTGCTGCTGAGTGATTCATTTTGTAAGCAAATGTCGGATTAGTCTCTATACCGTACACCTGACGTACACATTGAATGTGATAAGGAATAATAGTCTTAGTGCCAGCAAGAAACTTATTAATCTCTGCCACAACTTCCTTCTGCCGGAAGGGGTGGGTCTCATCGAGTGAAACGTGCCGAAGTGCTGGCGCAGCCGGATCGTTTACAAGACGTACCGGGCCTGCTGAAACCTCAGCAGTTTTAGGCGAGATGACCTCTATGCGAGAGTCCGCAGGTGCCTCTACGACCTTGACGATTCCTTCGAACCATGCCTTTCGCATCGTTTCAATACGAGTCTCTATGAAAACCCGGAGGTCGTCCGCGTTCGCGGGTTCGCTTTTGGCCCCATGCCGAAAATATACGGTACCAGCCGAGAACGCGGTTTTTTGTTTACCACCTCCGACATCGTAGGTACCGGGTTTGGAAAACACAACTGGAACAGTGACCCCCTCAACAGCAATCGCAAACAATAGCCAGCCGCCCCTGAGGGTTTTCAGAAAACTGAATGCACTGAATTGTTGCCCAGTGTATCGATAGATTTTGTCGGTAAGCGCCGCTGGGTCGAGAGCATCTAATGTGCGGCAATCGAATTCACTTGCCGTACCATTGTCATTCAACCCGAAAATCACAACACCTCCTCCCGAATTCGCAAATGCGACCACATCCTTCACGATTTCGACCCATTCGGCCGGACAGGTGAAATCGAATGACGCCTTGTAGTCTACGGACGTCGATTCGTTTTGATGATCGATGGCGGTTTCAAGATCGGCTTGTAGCATACCCAACCTCGGAGGGACTGATTGTAACCTCGCTCGCACTAGGATCAAAAACAATCTTGAACCGTTCGAGAAACCCTCGGAAACCCAACAAGCCGGACCCTGTGATTCTGAGGTATTCGGAAAACCCCGCATACACTTCCCACTCTCCAACATCCTTCACCCAGAGGGTCACTGTTGCGTAGTAGATGTTCTGCGCTTCCCCCATCCCCCTAATTTCACCTAACGGCAAGCTCCCTTTGTCTATTCCCAATTCGTCCAACACGTCCGCCGGAAACACGCAGTAATCGCTTCCCGTATCGATCATCGCCTGAATTACAGTTGAGTGTTTGCCACCCTGTTTAATCCCAACCCAGCACAATACTCGCGGAATCTCTTCTCCGCATGGGAACGCTGGATTTGGATCAACACGGTGTCGGGTATAGGGAATGACGGACATGCGGAAATCATAGCAGCCTGAAAAAGCGGGGGAGGCGGACAGGAATGGCCGCCGGGGAGCGCCAGCCAATGAATGCAGACTCAATTTCCTCGCGCAGCTGGTGAGATAATGGATTTGTGGAGCGATGCGCGGGAGAGAACATGAGCCTGGAGGCAATGACCAACAACCCTTTCACGCTGGTCAAGAATGATGGACGGAAGTTTGAGTTTAAGGGTCTCCTGTCGCAGAAGACGCTCACCACCTTCAATCACACCCTTTTGGTCGAGGATGGGGATATCGTCGAGCGCGGCTTGCCGAACGGCACACTTGAACGGTTTCGGGTTATGGATACTGGTTTTCACCATGGGTTGCAGGGGGCGATTGGGCCACACTACCAGATGAAGGTCGAAAAGCTCGGAACTCCGATACCCTCGCTGCGCGCCTCAGCCGGGAACGTAACAAATGTCTATAACGTCCACGGTCCGAATGCCCGAGTCAATCTTCAGAGCGTTGACTCCTCCAGCAACATCGCAAACATCGGAGAGACGGAGCTATTCGATAAGATCAGATCCGCAATCGAGGCCGGAGTTATGTGTCCGCAGCGCGACCAGATGTTGGCTGCCGTGACCGAGCTTCAGACATCGGCAGGCACCGAAAGCTTCCCCGATAAGTTTCAGAAGTTGCTTTCAGTTTCGGCCAATGCGATGACGACTCTCGGCCCCTTTCTGCCCGCCCTAGGTCAACTTGCTGCATCGGCCTTTGGTGGCAGCTGATGGCGCTCGGCTAATCCGTGGGACACCACGACAACCGCAGCAGCACATACAATCGAAAACACCCTCTCCGATGACCCTCCGCGAATTCGCCGAGCACTGCAAAAGAGAGTGGCGGCGAATTCGTCGCTTCCGGCTGTTTCTTTCATTTTGCCTATGACACCGCTTCGTAGCAGTTTGAACTAAGGGTCAGTGCTACCGAATACATTAGACTGTGGCATCGCTGATCCCTTCAACTACCGCTGTGGGTATCTCAATAGAATCAGATTTTGCTGAATTGCACGCATTACAAGCTACCTGTCCGTTTTCTACTGTTGTCTTGCCACCCTTGGACCAAGGAATGATGTGGTCAGCACCCCAATTGCCCCACTCACATTTCTCGCCATTACATTTGATGGAGAGCTTGCAAAAACCATCATCGCGCCGATAAATTGCAAGTCGTTGCTCATGTGTGAAGAGCCTCTGATTGTCCTTCAGCTCGATATTGGGTACAGCCTCGAAAAATTTACGAAGCAAAAACTCGTGACGCCAGCTTAGAGAGTCAACAGCATCCGTGCTGTGACTAATCTTATCGTGGTAGGACACTATCTCAGTATCAGCTTCGCCGTCGGGTAGTTTGTCTTGATCGCGGCGATACGTCTCAAATGAGATAAACCATTGCGCTAGTTCAGCAGCACGATCTTTGATGACGTAGCTTTCTAGTAATTGCGAGGCAATGCTAAAAAGCGAGATGAGATTGTACCGCTCCAACTCAGGTGTTTTGCTAGGGAAGGCTGTATAAAGAAAGTCCAACACCTTCCGGCATTTTCTGGCATAGGCACCATTTGAGTCAAAATTCTTATTCTCTTCGTACATGCGATTCAGATCAGCATTCTTTACATTGCATGGGCCGCCAGAAAGTTCCATTAGAATCATCTGAGACGCGATATGGTCATAAACATAACGGCTATTCTTGAAAATGCAAACAGTGAATATCTTGTGCTCAGCAAGGCTTTTGACGAAATCTCGCATATTTCCCGTCATAGCGTTGCGCTTCTCTTGAGCTTTCAGTGATGTACCATTTTGAAGCCTTAGAAACATTTCGCGAATTTCATCTTCATCGACATCTTCCATAATGACGACATCCAGATTGTATGTGTCCCATTTGATCCGCAGATCAAATGGAAGCTCTGAATACTTCAGTCCCGCAACGGGATTGCCGTCGATTTGATCGGCATTCTTAGGAAGTCCGTAGCCACCAGCGCAGAACTCGCAGATTGCGCGAATCCGCTGCTGGCCGTCTACTACGTCGTAACCGATTTGCTTTTTGCCGACTTGGTTCCAATAGAACTTGGGTACGTCATAACCGCGCAAAATGCTATCGACCAATAGCTGCTTTTGAGATGTACTCCAAACAGGTGGCCGCTGATAGTCAGGGTTAGTATTGATTGATGCCCGTATGCCGTTCATACTGCTAATCGGCCATGCCTTCTTATTTATACCCATCGGTTTGTCTCCCTCGCTAACCTTTCAATTCCTTTAGTAATGCTGGTTTCCAATCGCTCATCAGCACCATTTCGCAAGTGACGCTGGTGCCGTCTATGTCCACCAGTTCCAACTCTCCGGCGCGAACAACATCCTCCGACTTGAAGCAGTCGGACATCGCTTGCAGCAGCTTGCGCTTGTACTCGCTGTCAAGATTTCCTTCTAGCTGGTCGCCCTTCGTCTCCCAAACCAAGATTCGCTTCTTCTTTCCAGACCGCTGGAGTCCGAAGAGGAAATCGGGATAGACCTGATTTTTCTTCCATCCCTGAAGCGCATAATTTCCGCTCTTTGCCACGTTGCGATGCCACCACTCCAGGGCCGCTTGCTCATCCAAGTAGCACGCAAACTCGGCTTCGTCAGAATTGAAATCATCTTGATAGACAGGAGCGAAGATGCTCTTTTCGATAGGTCCGCCTGACTGCCGCGCAAGTTGGCGGGCTGTCTTCGGTTGATCCGTCTCCAGCGCAAAGGGCAGTTTCCACGGCGTCTGATCCGCGCGCAGCCGGAATTGAATCCGCTCCGCCGTCACGTCTTCGAGAAACCTTGCCTCCGCCAAACGGTCGCGCTCTTTCAGAATCCAATTGCGAAGCTCCTCCAGAATGAACCCGGACGATCCTCCCAGCTTTTCATCATCCAACCCGCGTCCGCGCAGTGCCGCTAGTAAGTTCCCGATGAGTGCGCGCGCCACCCAAGGATTCGGTAGTACGTCCACCATCAAGCGGGTCGCGTAAACAGTGTCAAAGCGAGCGGACTCATAGACGCTTTGCAGGTCGCTCTTCTCAAGCCATTCTTTACCCGTTCCGCTGCGGATTCCCACCCGTACAACGTAACTCGCCTCTGCCGGACTCGCATTGGAGAGCGTCTCCACCAGCGGGAGCATATCCAGATCATCCCAATTCAGGCGATACAAAACATCCTGCTCATAGTCCAGCGGACGCGATGCTTTTCCCTCCACCCAATTCACGACCGGCAGAAAGATTCTCAGTGTCCGAAATTTCTCCCGCCGTTGCAGCTTCCGCTTGGCTTGCTTTCCATTGGAAGTGCCATCGTTCTCCCTCACCTGCCCGGCAATGTCCGCCATGCCGTCTTTTTCGAGTCCCGCTTTGATACTGTCCAGTACGTCCTTCGTGGCGGCGTGGTGACAGAACACATAGCACTCGTTTAGTACGGCCATCTCTTCAGGCACACAGAGCGCATCCGGCTGCCGCAGAATCCGGCCTACAAGCTGCGTCAGAGCGTTCATGTTGCGGTTTGTCGCCAGCGTGCAAAGCACATAGGCAAACGGGCAATCCCAGCCCTCTTGCAATGCCTGTTTCGTGATAATGACCCGGACGGGACAAGTCGAACTGAGCAGGTCGGCATTCTCCGGCTTGTCCAAGTCATTCGTGTCCGCCGTCTTAATCGCAATTTGCGGCTGGTCCAGGCCCAGCGATAGCAGAAAATCCTTCGCATCGTCGGCGTGAATCATCCTCCCATCGCGCTGCTCTTTGCCTGTGCGCTCTACCTGCACCACCAGAATCGGGCGGATATACCGCGAAGTGTCCGCCCTCAGCCTCTCCGCTGTTGTCTGAAGGATGTTGAGTTCGTCTAGACTCTCCCGAAGGCAGTTTTTCCAATCGTCTCCGGCTTTCACCTTCACGTTGATTGGCAGCTTAATCATCTGCGCCGTTTGCAACTCAGCACCGCGCACATCAACCAACCAATTCGCGTCTTCCTTCGGCGTGGCGGAAAGTTCCAACACGAAGGACGGATTGAAGCCGTTGATCGTGTTCATCGCCGTTGGGGTGTACGCCTTGTGGCCTTCGTCCATCACCACCACCGGCTTTAGCAGACGCATCACGTTTCCCAGACTGTCTTTCGCTGTAGCTCCCAAGGTGTCGCTTCGTCCGTAGCAATCCAAGTTCGGGATGCGCCCGATCAACGCGAAGTGCATTTGAATATCGTCCGCCGCCGGGAAAAAGCCGTGTACGTTTCCCCGGTCACGGAATAGTCGCAAGGTTTCCTTTGCATTGCGGCTTGCTGATTGGAGCATCAGCAGCATCACGCAAAGATGGCTCTCCACGTCCAGCGCGTTCAGCGGGTCGTCTTTCTCCAGAATCTTCACTCGCCCTGCCGCCGCACGGTCGAGAATCTGCCGTATCGGACTCTCGCGGTTTGTAAGCTGCTTCTTGGTCTGGGTGTAGATGGCCTCATTGGGCATGATCCATAGCACCAGACCGTGATTGCTCTCCAGATACTTCCCCATGATGCGCGAGACGGAGTAAGCGCCCAGCAACGTCTTCCCTCCACCCGTGGGGATCTTAAGGCAGACGCTCGGCACGTCGATTCCGATTCCGTCTTTGCGGGAGGTGTATTGGTAGCTCCGACGCGAAAGCGGCAGAGCACCTTGATTGCGGAGCGCGCTCCATGCCTTTTCTGGGAAGTTGGGAATCTCCAGTTCGGCTTCCGGGTTTTCAACGGCCAGCGCGCGCGTCTTTTCCGCCTTTGCCCGGAACGTCACCAACTCCTCCAGGTAGCGGTCGAAGGTATCGAGCACGGTCTGTTGATAGGGCTTTGGCTCCATGCGCGTCAGCCCTTCTCAATCCGGTAGAGAGCGAAGGGCAGCGGCGCATACTCCACGCCCATCGGCAGCAGTTTGCTGTTCGGCACATACTTTGCCGGAGCAAAGACAAGGTGTTTTTTGCCGGTGGTCTTTGCCTTTGCAATCTTCTCTGCAAGCGAGAGCGTAAGCGCAGCATCCGCAGATTTCAGGAAATCAAGCTCCGGTCGGTAAACCAGCCAGACGTAATAGGCCGCGCTTTCGCCCAGATACCAGCTCTTCTCTTTTGCCTTGGTCGTGTCGAATGCCTCACCCGTTGCTGTGTGGAAGAGCCACGCGCCAACGGTGAGATAATCCGGCAACGCCTCACCCGTTAAAATCTTGTCCATATCCAACGGCTTCCCTAGAGAGCAGAATGTGAATTCACCACCCACCCCCGGCTTCAGTTCTGCTTCCTCTGCCTCTGGGGTGCCACAGATTGCCCGTCTTACGCGTTCAGCAGTTAGCTTTTCGGCATAGTCTTCGCATTCAACTAAAAGAAATCGCCGGTGCCCGTTGTCTTTCTTGTTCAGAGAGAGCACGGCATGTGCAGTGGTGCCAGACCCAGCAAAGCTGTCAAGAATCAAGCTATCCTTACGCGACACAAATGAAAACAATGTCCGTAGCAGTTCTAGTGGCTTGGGATTATTGAAGACCTTCTTAGATTCGGGGAACAGTGTGCGCAGTTCATTCGCACCTGCTCTGCCATCCAACGTGATTACGCTTGGCAGTTTGTCTTGGAAATCTTGAACATACACTTTCAGCTCTATGATTTTAGTTTCATCCTTACCAAAAATGATCTTGTCTTCTGCCAGCAATTGCTTCATCGTGGCGGGTGGAAACCTGTAGCCCATTAATGGTTCTGTGCATGGGCGCTTCGTCGTCGGATGAGGAACATCATAGCGGTATCCCTCTTTGCCCGGATTATGAACGCTTCGGCTTCCGGTATAAATTCCGTCCTTATCAATGAACTTGTAATCCTGAAACGGCCAGATATGTGGCTTGTTCTGAGACAGCCACTTTGAATACGAATTCTGTCGCATTTTCTGATCCGGGAAACTCTTTACAAATTGTTTTCCTACACGGATCAATTCGTCTTTGACATCGGACACCGGCGATTTCCACTCCTTTGAAAGAAGAGTTTTGTCCTTCGATAAGCAGATGATGTATTCATGCTCGATGGAGATATTGGTCGGGTTGTTGTCCGTCACATTTTTCCACACGATTGTTCCAACCCAATTAGCCTCGCCGAGGATTTCATCGCATATCTGCTTCAGGTGATATAGCTCATTGTCGTCAATTGAAATGAGAAGCACTCCATTGTTGGACAGTAGCTCGAACAAGAGCCTCAGTCGGGGAAAGATCATTGCGCACCATTTGTCATGGCGAAGCATGTCTTCGGAGTTGACGGGGTTGCTCTTTAACCATTCCTTCATCATGGGGCTGTTGACATTGTCGTTGTAGTTCCAGCCCTCATTGCCAGTGTTGTATGGCGGGTCGATATAGATGCAGTCCACCTTGCCCGCATACATAGGCAGCAGCGCCTTCAGCGCGTGCAAATTGTCGCCGTGAATGATGAGGTTGCCGTTGAGAGACGGTTCCCCGATGGACTTGCTCGCATCCGGCACCAGCGGGCGATATGGCACCGTCAAATGGTGGTTGTAGACAAACTCTTTCCCTTTGAACTGAAGTTCTGGCATACGGCGAACGATCCTCTCGCGTGGCACTGCAAGATTACCGCATCACCGCCCCCGCTGCACGATCCCGATTGTGTCCGGTCACGCAATCCCTTGATAGGCCCAGCGAAGCCCTTCCAGGCATCACCAATCGCGTTTGCTGGCTCGCTAGCGAATCTCCGAGGCATCCGGCGTACACTTTTGCCCCTATTCGTTAAAATGGCTCTACCGGATAGCGGCTGACTGATCCTCAGCAGTGACAAGGCGGGATTCCAAGTCAACCAATCCCAAGGGGCGGGCGTCCGGTTTCCCGGTTCGCCCGACAAAGGCCCGCCCTCCGTCAAATTGCGGAAACGCACCGGATTTTAAGGACGCCGCATTTCTGACTCCGGGCCAAACTCTGCGCCCCCTTCTCAAAATCATAGGCGAATCGAGGAGATCAAAACCGGACTGCGCCTCCCAGGCAGCGCCGAGGCCGGACAACTGCGCCCAGCTTCAGGTCAATGTGAGGTGCGAAGTGCAGGAGTGAGGTTTCCAAGGTCTCCAAGGCCATTGTGCCTCCAGGCGGATCGTAACGACAGCCGTGTGCAAATGGTTACCGGCGACGCCCACACTGCGCGCTCAATGCGTCCGGCCCGTGCTTGCTGGATGCTTGCACCCATAACGGAAGCGCGCCAGTGCTGCGGACAGTTGGCGGACAGTTGCACGCAATGCACAGTGCCGCATGGTGTTGCGGCGGCACGTTGGGTTGAACATCCAACGCTCAGCAATCCCTCTTTCGCTGCGGCCAGCGTAACTACCGCCCCTGGGGGGGCGACTGGGATACGTACCCCATGCCCCTCTGTTGTCCTTGGAAGCGACTGCACACACAATGCGCCGTCACCTTGGGATTGCCTACGCCTCGACCGCACTGGCCGTTGGTGAGCCGACAGCCAGCAGCATATAAGCGTATGATCGACTGCGTGCATGAGCGACTCGTTGAACATTGGAAGCAATTGAGTTGACGCTGAAGAGTGGCAATGAACAATTTCATCACTCCGGCCAGAGGGCATGAACAAACATCTGAGAGAAGTAAAGAACATTGGCGACGAGTTCGGCGGCGCCAGAGTTATACGACACAAGAATCACATCTGTCTTGAACTTTTGACGAATCACCGTATGGTCGTGGTGTCTTCCACGCCTAGCGACGTAAACAGCCACAAGAAGGTGCACGCCGATTTTCAGCGCGCTACAGCGCTCCCGGTCTCGAAAGGAGAGGTTGAGGATTTCTCTCCTCCGGATGAGGCGAGCACTGAACCCAAGGCACGTTTTCGTCCTCCGGTGCGCGACCAAGTAGTTAGGGAAGATCCCGGGATTCTGATTCTTCCTTCGGGAGGATCGAGTGTCCATCCTCCGGGTGCGCCTCCATTAAGACTGCGGTTCGAATCAGTCTCGGAGTTGGTCTCTGTGGCCGACGAGGTTGACTCGTTTTGGAACCTCAATGCGGACGGTCGAACGCAAGTGCTCATGAAGCTTGCGGGCGGGTTTGCCGAAGAAGTAGACGTGATTGGGACAAGGTCCTATAAAACCTCGCTCAGGGGCTTCGAATGGTTCCTGGCCAAAGCTGATAGGCACGACCCAGTACTAGCACTCTGGGGTTTCGACTGGCAAATGCCGATCACTCGATCGCTTTACATCAAGACACCTGACGGCCAAGTGCAGATTGTTGAAACCGAGTCTAAGAGAGTCTTGGAGGGAACGGCTCAAATAGCGGTGATCTTGGTGAAGAGTGACCCTGCTCTAGACGAGCGAGCGGAGGTCGAAACTGTCGGTGACGAGCGCGAGCCTGAATTCAAAAAAATCATTTTCCACCACTTTATACGCACGCCCAAGATGCGGGCGCGAGACCTCCATTTCGTTGCTAGTCAGGAATGGCTTGATCCGCAGGTGACGAGGCCGGTTGTGTCGGAGATGCTAGACGTTCTCGCAGAGCGCCGGAAGCCATAGCTGAGCCTAATCGCCATGAGGGGTTTATGGGTATCGAAGTCATAGAAGATCACAAAGGGATATTCAAACGGCTAATGGCAGAACTTGAAAAAGTACCACCTGAAGTACTGCCACCTGACGAGCGTGAGGACGCGGCTAACGCCTGGGCGGTTGGAGCGGCTCAAAAGGGCTATAAGACGATTGAAGAAATACTTAGTGATCGCAGACTCAAGGCCCTGCTACTTGATGACTTTGACGATGAAGCGGCTGATGAACGCCTAGAGCTTGCGATGGCGGCATTCAAAACGAGTAGTAGACCTGTTTTAGGACCGGCCACCTCTTTCGCCAAAGTAGGTCGCAATGAGCGCTGTCCGTGCGGTAGCGGCAAGAAGTATAAGAACTGTTGTCTTGTGAGTTGCTAGTAAACTGTCCGTGTTCTGTCCGTGAACAGTCGCCAATTTGGTCCTAAGCCAGCCAACAGCACTTCCAAGATTGTCAATGTTTTGTTGGGATTGACTGGTTTGCGTTGGCCCGTGTTGTTGGCGAATTTCCCCTTCGAACCAAAGGGTCGGGAGTTCGAATCTCTCCGGGCGCACCATAAAATCAATAACTTACGGAAACACCGGAAGTTCTCAACCCCACAGAACCCCACACTAAGCGCAAAGTTCCTTTCTCG
>Ga0182027_10010624_pt1 | contig 13065 bp, 10 predicted proteins | sample 712E1DmetaG_FD_121300 | JGI IMG/M metagenome (GOLD analysis project Ga0182027, IMG submission 121300) | Permafrost microbial communities from Stordalen Mire, Sweden - 712E1D metaG (Illumina Assembly) | ecosystem: Environmental > Terrestrial > Soil > Wetlands > Permafrost | place: Sweden...
CCGAACGCGGCATCGCGGCTGAGGTCTACAGCGCCACTTCCTTCCAGCAGCTCCGAGTCGACGGCCTGGCCGCCGACCGTTGGAACCGGCTACATCCCAGCGAGAAGCCGCGAGTGCCGCACGTCGCCGAAATCCTGCCGGCCAATGGCGGCCAGATCGTCATCGCCACGGACTGGATCAGGACCTATCCGGATCTCGTCGCGCCGTGGCTGCCCGCCTCGCGCATCGTCCTGGGGACCGACGGCTTCGGTCGGTCCGACACGCGCGAGACGCTCCGCGAGCTCTTCGAGATCGACGCCCCGCACATCGCCGCCGCCGCAATCGTGGGCCTGGCTCGTGCCGGTCAGCTCGCCGCGGTCGACGCTGAGACCGCGATCCGCGAACTAGGCGTCCATCCCGACGCGGTGGATCCACTCGCCCTCTAGGCGGCGCGGCCCAAATCGCGTGAACGAACCGCCCCCATCGGCCCGTCGTATTGGGCAAGATGGACGCGCTGACAGATGGTGCAGGGAGGTTCGACAGACTCGTGGCAGGTGGCTCCGCGACCGAGGAGGTCTTCGCCGCGCTGACCCGGCGGAACCTCGACGCGGCATACCGGCTGGCCTGGGCGATTCTCGGCAATGACGCGGAGGCGGACGACGCGACGCAGGACGCCTTCGCGCTCGCCTGGCGCAAGCGCTCGAGCCTGCGCGAACCGGATCGGTTTGAGGCCTGGTTCGGCAGGATTCTCGTCAACGTCTGCCGCGATCGACTCCGCCGCTCCGACGGCCGGGTGCGTGCGCTCGAGGAGGCGCCCGAGCCGATCGTCGGAGACTCAACCGCTTCCGTATCGAGCCGGGACGCCATCGGCCGCGTCCTGGCCCGCCTCGACGCCGACCACCGAGTGGTCGTGGTCCTGCGCTACTGGGCGGATCTGCCCATCGATGAGATCGGGGTCAGGTTGGGGATTCCATCGGGCACGGTTAAGTCACGTCTCCACAGCGCGCTGCGGTCGATCCGGCCGAGGCTGGAGGATCCGCGATGAACTCCCATCCCGACCGCGAACCCGAACTCGACCCCGTCCTCGAAGCCGAGGTCCGGGCGGCTCTGCGGCGATCGATCCAGCCGCCGGCCGCGCCGAATCACGTCCGCAACGCGGTCGAGGCCATGGCCGCGAGCCACGGCGCGACGGCCGGAGCGCATGGCCGGGCCTGGCGCGGAGCGTCGGCCCTGGCGAGCATGGCGGCAGTGGTTGCCGTGGTGGCGGTCATAGGCGCGAGCCTGATACTGCGAGGGAGTGGCCCGGCGGTGCCCACCCCCCGGCCGACCGTCGGGACTCCCGGCCCCGTTCTGCCCGACCCGAGCCCCGGGCAGAAACTCGTGACTGCATTCAGCTGGACCGGCGACGGGCTAACTGCCTGGGCCGGCAGTGGCGACGGCACGATCAGATTCACCGCCGACGGCGGCGTCACGTGGTCGACACCCGTCGCCGTGCCCGTACTCTCCGATTTATCCGCGGAGAGCAGCCTCGAATTCGTCGATCGGCTCCACGGCTGGCAGACGTCCGAGATCCGCGTGGCAGGCGTGTGGCATCTGAAAGTTCAGCGTACGAGCGACGGCGGCCTGACCTGGGCGACCGCCGAAGTGGCGACTCTCGCCGACGAGCCCGGGCTCGGTCTCTGGGTCAACACTCACCTCATCGATGCGACGCACGGGGTCTACATGGTGAGCAGACCGATCGAGCCGCAGCCGGCCGCGTCGCCATCACCGGACGCGACGCCGTTCCGCGGGCCGGAGACATTCCGGGACTGCACCGAATACACCACGGCCGATGGCGGCGCCACCTGGACCGGGCCGACGCCGACGGTTTGCGGCACGGCCGGGCTGAAGTGGGTGAACGGCAAGGTCGGCCTGTTCGTCGGCGGGCTTCCCTCGCGCGACGTCACCGTCACGCTCGATGGCGGCCTGACGTGGCGTAAAGCCGAACTGCCAGGGATGTCGCCCGACCAGACTCTGTGGAATCCCACGCTGGATATCGACGATCGCGGCGTTCTCCACCTCGTAACTACGGTGGTGCCGGCCAGTGAGACGTGGTCCAGCGCCCCCGTCGTGGGCTACGCCAGTGCGGATGGCGGGTCGAGTTGGGCCCAGGAGTTCCGCTCCGCGACGCCGGACGGCATGGGCCTGGGCAACTGGACGTCAGTCCTGGCGCCCGGCCACTACCTCTCGCTGCATCAGGTCGGAACGGGCATCCCCATGCAGGACGACTTCGTCGAGTCGCTCGACGGAGGTCGGACCTGGCGCGAGATCAAGTCGAGCGGCTTCTCGGAGGCGACCTATATGTCTTGGGCCGACGAGATTCACGGCATGCTGGACGGCATGCGGGACTGCCCAACCGGCCAGACCTGCGACCCCGCGGGCACCAGTTCGGGCGCGGTCTTCCTGACCGATGACGGCGGCCGGACGTGGCATCAGCTGGCGTTTGATTAGCGCTCGCCGGCCTCGGCAGTCGCGGCCACGCCGTCGGTCTGGCGCTCTTCCTTCAGCTGCTTCATGCGCCGCTTGCGCCGGGCCAGCGTCTCGGGGCCGGGCGGCAGCAGGTCGATGACGACTGCGCCGGTGACGTTGATGACCGTCGTCGGCCCGACCTGGTGCTTCCATTCGTCGGCCGCCGCGAGTGGGGTGTGGCCATGCAGCCACAGCGTTGGCTCGAGCCGGTTCATCAGCCAGTGGTAGCCTTCGAAACCGCGATGGTAGGCGTCGGTGGGAACGTCGCCGGTGCCCCGAGGTGGCACGTGGCTGAGCACGATCATCGGATCCGCCTTGCCGAGCCGCCGCGTCGCCAGACGAAGGGCCTGGTTCCAGGCCGCCCGCTCGCTCCGATTGCCGTACTTGCCGCGCACCCCCGGCCAGGTCAGACCCGCGATGGACAGGCCGGTGCGGTGGAGGACGGCTGTCGAATGGATCGCCTCGGGGCAAAAGGCCGAGCACTTCTTCCAGCGCTCTTCGGTGTCGTGGTTGCCCTCGACGTAGATGAGCGGCGCGTTGAACCCGTCGGCGATGAAGGACAGGTCGTCGCAGTCGAGATCGCCGCAACCGACGATCAGGTCTACCGGCGCCACGGCTTCCCGGTTTCGGGCCTCGATCAGGGTTGGCTCGAGCATGTCCGACACGGCCAGCAGCCGGATCGGGGCGCCATCGCGGTCGCGAAATGGCGCCGGATCGGGCCATTCGAGGGCGAGGCGTCGAGTCATCTCAGTCCCACGACCACGTATCGCGCCGTGGCGCTCGGTCGGGGCTGGACTCGTCCGTGGCCGGGGTGTCGGGCTCAAACTCGTCCGTGGACGGCTGATCGGTCTCGACCAGGACCGCGGCTTCATCGCCCGACTGCTGCTCGACGTGGCGCATCCCCATTGCCGGCCGGTGTCCCTGGGCGGCGGCCCGCATCTCACCCGTCTCACCGAGATAGGACAGCAGGTTGCGCGGCAGCTCGCTCGTCTGGCCGTCGAGCGCCACCAGCTCGGTGACCATCGCGTCCAGGCCGACGCCGTTGGCGTAGAGCGTGACGGCGACTCGGTTGTGGCCATCGACGACCCAGTAGTCGCCGTCGTACTTGATCAGGTCGACGGGCGGCAGCGGCTGAAGCTTGTCGTTTGCGTCGCGCAGTCGGCGCCAGCGGCCCTCCCAGTTCTGGCCCCGGAATGGCTTGAGCGGCAGGAAGTCACCACCGCGTTGGGCCGCTCCTGCCACCGCCGTGCCCCGGATGTCCTCGACGGGCACGAACCGCATGCCGAGCTCGCGCGGTGAGGCCTCGCGCGCCTCCGGGTAGACGTCGTAGAGATTGGCCAGTGGCTCCCGGGCCATGCGATGGAGCCGTCGTTCGACCGAGGCCTGGCGCACGGACATGCCCTGGCTGGCGGCCACGAAGACGGTGCCGATCGCGTCGGCAACCGGTCCGGCGACGTTCTGGAAGTGGCCGACAATGCCGACGGAGGGCTCTTCCGGCTCGATCGACTCGGTCTCGCCGGGATCGACATCCTCGAAACCGAGCGGCTCGTCCGGCGATCGCTCCCCATGCCAGACCAGCAGCGCGTGCCGAACCGCCTCGGGATCTTCTGCCGAGGTGTCGGATGCGGTGGCTGCGCGTGGTTCTCGTTCCATTGACCTGAGCGTACCATTCAGCGCCGCCACGGGCGGCTAGAGCGCCGGCAACTCCTGCTCGAGGCCCAGCGACGCCGCAAACAGGTCGCCGCGAACCGCCAGGCGATCCGGGATCGAGCGGATCGTCCAGCCGTTTGGGCGGAGCGTGGGATCGTCGAGCTCGTCCCAGGATATGGGCGCGGACACCGGGGCACCGGCCGCCGGACGGACCGCGTAGGGCGCGACGAGTGTCTTGTTGAACGCGTTCTGGGTGTAGTCGAGCCGAGCCAGCCCGCGGCGCCGCGCCTTCTCCCACTCCCAGCTGACCAGCTCGGGCACGGTCGCGCCGATCGCCCGCGACAGCCCGCCGACCCAGTCCCGTGTCTGGTCAAAGGTGCAGGTGGGTCGAATTGGGATCCAGACCTGGATGCCCCGCTGGCCACTGACCTTGGGGAAGCCGGCCACGCCCAGATGCTCGAGGGCGGTGCGGTATAGCCGGGCCAACAGAAGCACCTCGTCCCAGGTCGTTCGCTCGCCCGGGTCGATATCTATCAGGGCCCACGTCGGTCGATCCGGCGCTTCGATCTTGTATGTCGATGGGTGCAGGTCGATGGCCGCCTCGTTGGCCAGCCAGGCCAGAGTCGCCGTCGAGTCGGCGACGGCGTAGTCGCGTATCGCCTCGGCGGAGACGGATTCCCATGACCACCGGTTGACCCAGCTCGGGGCGTGGCCGGGCAGCTGCTTCTGCCAGAACCCCGGGCGATCGATGCCGTTGGGGTGTCGCATGACTGTCAGCGCCCGATCGCGAAGGTAGGGCAGCAGAAACGGCGCGATCGACGCGTAGTAGCGGATGAGGTCGCGCTTGACGATCGAGTCGGCCGGCCAGATCGGCTTGTCGAGATTGCTCAGCTTCAACTCTCGGTTGGCCACGTGCCACGGTCCGCCGGCCGGGGGAAGGGCGTCGAGCGCGGCGAGCTCCTCCGCGGACGCGGCCGGCCCGCCGGCGGAGCTCGTCGTTACGCGCAAAGCCGCTTCGCGGCCGGAGTGCTCCGCGAGCGAGTCCGGTGTCGGTCCGACAGCCGGATCGATCGGTCGTGCCGCCTGCAACTCCCTCGCAATCGGATCGGGCGCCTCCCGGATGACGGCGGTTGGATCCGAGTCGATGTCGAGGCCCTTGTAGGACGGGGCGCGCAGGGCGCCATCGGCCGACCATTCGGCAAACTCGACGCGGGCCACGAGTCGCGGCTCGACCCAGTGAACGCCGCTATCGCGCCGCGCCGGCCGGAATGGCGAGGTGGGTCGCGAGAGCGGCGCCAGCATCGAAGCCAGCCGGGCTAGTTCGGGCGCATCGAAGCCGGTGCCGACCCTGCCGGCGGGCCGGAGCGCGCCGTCTTCGTAGACGCCGATGAGAAGCGCTCCGAGGTCCGATTCGGAGCCGGCCCGTGGAGCCCAGCCGCCGATCACGAACTCCTGCTCCTGGCGGAGCTTCATCTTCAGCCAGGCACGTGAGCGGCGGCCCGGCTCGTAGCGGCTGCGGCGCAGCTTGGCCACGATCCCTTCCAGCCCGCGCTCGGCCACCGCGGCGTAGAAGGCCTTCCCCTCGCCAACGATGTGACTGGCGTAGTGAGCCGTCGGCGAGTCGCGCATGATCGACTGGAGCAGTCGCTTGCGGTCCTCAAGCGGGACGTCGAGAAGCGAGCTGCCGTCGAGGTACAGCAGGTCGAAGGCCTGGTAGGCGAGCGTGGCGGCCGGTCGGTCCGGCGTTGTGGAATCGACCGACCCGACGCTACGGCGCGTCCGCGTCGAGCCTCGCCAGGCCTGCAGCAGCCCGAAGTCCGGCTCGCCCCGGTCGTTGAGGGCGACCACCTCGCCATCGAGAATCGCCTCTCTGGCCGCCAGCCAGGTCGGCGGTCCGGCGAGCTCGGGGAAGTAGGACAGGGCATTCTGGCCGCGACGAGTGGCCCAGCTCAGGGCCCCGTCGCGAATGTGGGCCTGGACGCGGTAGCCATCCCACTTGAGCTCGAAGAGCCAGGCCGGGTCGTCGAAAGGCCTGTCGGTCAGCGTCGCCTTCATCGGCTCGATGAACTCGGGCATCGGCGCGGGGCGTGCGCCGGGCAGGTCGGCGGGGGAGGAGAGCGGCGCCGGAGGCACGGGGGGCGGGGCCCCGACCCAGGTCGCCGCCGGCGCAGCCCCCGCTGCGACCTCGTCATTGGTGCGGCCGGTCTTGACCGAGCGCGGCCACGCGTCCACATCCCAACCGGGAACGGCGGCGCCGTCGCGCTTCTTGATGAGCAGCCACTCCTCTTTCGCGCCCTCACCGCGTGTCCGAACAATGGTGAATCGGCCGCGCAGCTTCTCGCCGAACAGCTCGAACTTCAGCTCGCCATCGGCCACCGACCTTGCGGGGTCGTCGGTCGCCTCGGCCCGGTACTCACCCCAGTCCCAGACGATGACGTCGCCGGCGCCGTACTGTCCGGCCGGGATCGTGCCCTCGAAGTCGTAGTAGTCGAGCGGATGATCCTCCACGTGGAAGGCGCCGCGCCGCACCGACGCGTCGAGCGTGGGTCCCTTTGGCACCGCCCAGCTGACCAGCACGCCGTCTATCTCGAGCCGGAAGTCGTAGTGGAGGTTACGGGCCCGATGCCGCTGGACCACGAAACGGCCACCCGCCACTCCACCGGCACGCGCCGCTTCACCGGACGTCCCGTCGCCACTCGGTTCGGGCGTCAGGTCGAAATCACGTTTCCGCTGGTACTGCTCGAGGCTCACGTCGAGTTCAGCGTAGTGGTCCGTCCAGGTATGGGTCCAGAACGTCGACCTAAGGCTCGCGAGCCGCCCCGCGAGCCGGCCCGCGTCAGCCCGTAACTTCCGCTCGCTGGACGGAGATGGCGGCGACGGCCAGCAAACCGACCAGCCAGGCGACCGTGATAGCGAGGGCGACGTTCGGGTCAAGGGCCGTCGTAGACGTCGCGGCGACCGTGGTCGGCGGCCCGGACAGCCCGATCGCATCGGCCGCCGTGCTGAAGGGCTGGTACCGGAGGATGTCCCTGACGATCTGCGGCAGCAGCGCCGGAGCCACGATCGAGAAGATGAAGTAGACGATGACCGTGCCGATGCCGGCCATCTGGTTCTTGGCCACCATGGCCGCGGCATAGCCGACCGACGTCAGCGCAACGATGCCGATCCCCGCCCGAGCGAACTTGACGAAGAACTGCGGCAGCGCCGAGAGATCGAGCGGGTTGCCCATCGGAAAGCCCGCGATGGAGGCCCCCATGGCCACGCCGACCACACCGGCAAGGACGCCGAGCGCGAGGCCCACGAGCACGATGATCGCCAGCGAGCCGAAGGTCGAGAGCGTGTAGCCCCAGCGCGAATGGCCGCGCGCGACGGCCACTTTCAGGGTGCCCCAGGTCCATTCCGAGCCGGACGCCGTGGCCACGTAGATGAGACCGATGATCGCGACGAACTCGAAGGCGATCGCCAGTATCGCGTCGAAGGCGTCGGGGAAGGTCAGGAGCCAGGTCGCGGTCGCCTTGTCGATGGTCGTTCCGCCCGAGGCGCTCCGATAGCCGACGCCTGCCAGAACGAACTCGAGCGCTACGAAGCCGACCGCGAGAACGAGGGAAAGGATGGTGGCAGAGCGGGTCCAGTATTTCCGGATCCCGGCGATGGCGAGTCTCACGACACAACTCCGCTGTTCCAACCGGGAATTGCACCAGGTCGCGTTGGGGTCGGTGGCGGTTCGGGCGGCGCGGTGAGTTCCAGGAAGAGCGACTCGAGGTCGCTGCCGGCCTCGAGACCGGAGGCATAGATACTCACCTCGGCCAGCGCGCGGTTCACTGCCGCGGCTCGGTCGGCGACGATCCGGAGAGTCAGCCAGGCCGCCTCCGTATCCGAGATCTCGACATGCCCGTCGCCCGCAAGCTTGGATAGGACCGCCAGGGCCTGGGCTGTCTCTTCGGGTTGAACCTTGACGCGAACCAGGGCCTGGCTGGTGAGCAGCTCGCTGAGCGGGCCCTGGGTCACGAGACGTCCGGCTGCCACGATGCCGACGATGTCGGCCAGCTGCTGAACCTCGGGCAGGATGTGACTCGAGATGAAGACGGTCTTGCCACTCCCCGCCAGCGCCTTGAGAGTGTCCCGCAGCCCCACGATCCCACTCGGATCCAGGCCGTTGGCGGGCTCGTCGAGCAGGAGCAGCTTGGGGTCGTTGAGAAGCGCCACCGCGATGCCGAGGCGCTGCCTCATCCCCATCGAGTAGTGAGACACGCGATCGCCGGCCCGGTCGCGCAGGCCGACCAGGTCGAGCAGCTCCTCGACTCGCGCCCTTCCGACCCGCCGACCGGTGGCGCCGAAGACGATCAGGTTGTCCCGGGCGGACAGGTGCGGATACAGCGAGGGCGACTCGATGAGCGCGCCAACGTCATACAGGATGGTGTGCTTGGACTCATCGAAGGACTGGCCCAACACGGAGATCGAACCCGAATCGGGCCGGATGAGGCCGGTCAGCAGACGCATCGTGGTCGTCTTTCCGGCGCCGTTGGGTCCCAGGAATCCGTAGACCACGCCGCTCGGGACTTCGAGGTCGAGGCCCGCCAGCGCCACCTGCCGACCGTAACTCTTCCTGAGGTTCGTGGTGGAGAGGGCTAGCGTCGTGGATGCGGTCATCGGCTCCCCGTCCTTCGTGAATCAGGCAAAGCCTAGTATCGCAATCCGGCGGGGATAGCGCAGCATGGGCGCGACCAGATCGGCGGCGCCGCTGGCGCGACCGGCGCGTCATCGCCGCGGTAGGCTAGCGTCCGGAGCCCGATGCCCGGCACGGAGCCGGCGGCAATTGAGGAGAGGACATCGATGGCGACCAGACGGGGGTCTGCCGGGCCGGTCGTGGCGCCGGCGCCCGGGCGCTTCGGCATAGCCTGGTCCGACCAGTCGGCGCGGCTGCTCGTGCTTGGCATCGCCGTCCTGCTGGTCCTGTGGCTGGCCCGCGGAATTGTCGGTCCGTTCATCGTCGCGGGCGTTCTCGCCTACGCTTTCTCTCCGGTCGTGTCCGCCGTCCAGAGCCGGACCGGGTTGCCGAGGGCGGCGGTTGTCGGGATCGGCTACGCGCTCTTGCTCGTCATCGTCGGAGTGCTTGCCTTCCTGGCCGCTGAACGTGCGGGCAAGGAGCTGACCGAGCTGTCGTCGGGCGGACGCGATGTCATCAGCGCGGCATTGCACAAGCTGCTCGGAAACTCGATCGTCATCGCCGGCAATACCTACAACGTGGAGGACCTGGCCGTCCAGATACGGCAAGCCTTCCTGGGTTGGATCGGCTCGCCATCCAGCGCGGTACAGACGGCCGAGCGGGCAGTGGATGTCGGCCTCCAGGTTGTCCTGTGCCTGATCGTGACGTTCTACCTTCTCCTGGACGGGTATCGCTTCTGGCAGTTCGTGCTGCGCTTCCTCGATCCTGGTCAGCGGGCTGACGCGCTCCGCATCGCCCATCGGATCCACGTCGTACTGGGTCGATGGCTGCGCGGCCAGCTGCTGCTGATCGCACTCGTCGCGGCAGTCATCTACGTGGTCCTGGGCCCGATCCTCCACGTCCCATACGCGCTGGCTCTCGGCATCTTGAGCGGCGTCCTCGAGATAGTTCCGCTGGTCGGCCCGGTCGTCGCCGCCGCGCTGGCCGGGACGGTCACGTTCGCCACTCATGGCACGAACACGACCATCGTGGTCCTCGTCGTCTATGTCGTGGTCCGCCAGGTCGAGGACCAGCTGGTCATGCCGCTCGTGATCGGCCGAGCGGTCCATCTCCACCCCGTGATCACGATCTTCGCGGTCCTCGTCGGGCTGAGCACGTGGGGCATCCTGGGCGGGTTGCTCGGCGTTCCCGTCGCGGCCGCGCTGAACGTGACGTTGCACGAGCTCTATCCCGAGGAGACCGGCCCTCACGGCGACGAACCCGCCGCGGCCGATGAGGAGGCCGACGCGGCTCCGGTAGCCTCCGCCGCCGCCATCGTCGCCGCGGCCTTCGGCACGCCCTCCGCCGCTGCCTCCGGGCCCGACCCGGCCGCCGAAGCCGCCCCTGTGACCCGGCCCGCCGATCGCCGACGATGACCGGACCGGAACCCGCGTCCGCCGACGCAGTCGTCCTGGGCCTCGACCTCGGCGGCACCCAGATCAGGGCAGCCGCGATCGCGCCAACTGGGGAGCGGCACGGTCGGCGGGCGGCGGCCACTCCGCTGGCGGGTGGCCCCGAGCCGATCTACACCGCGTGCGCCGCGCTGCTCGCTGCCGTCCTGGCCGATCTGCCGAGCGGCATGCGCGACCGGGTCGCGGCCATCGGGGTCTCGGCGATGGGGCCGGTCGATCCGTGGCGCGGCACCGTGGTAGATCCGCCCAACGTGGTGGACCTGCGCGACGCGCCCCTGGCCGACGAGCTCGAAGCCCGGCTCGGGTTGCCGGCCTACCTGGACAGGGACACCAACGTCGCGGCCCTGGCCGAACACTGGTTGGGGGCGGCGCGGGGCTGTCGAGACTTCCTGTACGTGACCGTGTCGACGGGCCTGGGCGGGGCGATCTGGCGCGACGACCAGCTAGTTCTGGGTCCCGATGGCACGGCCGGCGAGGTCGGTCATGTGACTCTGATGCCCGACAACGGGCCGCGTTGTGGCTGCGGCGGCATCGGCCACCTCGAGGCAATCTCGTCGGGGTCGGGATTGGCGACTCAGGCTCGCGACATTGTGGCCGCCGGCGGATCCGCGTTCCTCGAGGCTCGGTCTCGCGCCGCGCCGATCACGGGCAGGGACGTAGCCGATGGCGAGCTGGCCGGCGACGCCGCCTGCACGCGGCTGATGGAACGCGCCCGTCGGGCCTTCGCGATCGCCTGTGTCGGATGGGTGAACGAATTCAACCCGGAGCGTATCGTCGTCGGTGGGACGGTGGCGGAGCGACAGGGCGAGCGCTGGCTGGAACCGGCTCGGGCCGAGGTCGCCAGGACCGCGCTGCGCGACCCGGCGAGGCGGGCCCGAATCGTTCCAGCCGAGCTAGGCAATGACGTGGGATTGGTGGGGGCCTGGCCGCTGGTGAAGGGCCGCCACGGCGACCCGGTCTGGCGGGCGAGGCGGGCTTGCGGCTGAGCTGCGTCAGAAAGGGTCAGCCGATCGGCTGACCCCACCACACGCTCGCGGCGAGAATGGCGTACAGCCCGATGAGCGCCAGGCCCTCGAGCCAGGTCGACTCGCCATCGATGACGACGAGCGCCGCCAGTACCGCCGTCAGCGCGAGTGCCGCCACGAGCAGGGGCGAAACGACGAGAGTCAGGGTCGTGCCGCCGATGATCAGGCTCGCCAGCACGAGGATCGGCACCAGGGCCAGGGCGACCTGCAGGCTCGAGTTCAGGATGACGCTGATAGCCAGGTCGGCTTTGTCGGCCAGCATCGCCTGGATGCCCACGACGTTCTCGACTGCGTTGCCGGCGATGGCGACCACGACCAGTCCGGCGAATGTCTCGGACATGCCGAGCGAGTTCATCGCCGGCTTGAGAGCATCGATGAACCAGTCGGAGACGACGGCGGCCCCGACTCCTGCCACCAGGAGGGTCGCGCCGGCGAGCGCCATCGGCCAGGTGCGCTCTGGCTCGGTTGGGGTTTCGGGCGGTCCGGCGGCCGCGCCATGGCCCAGGGAGAACGGCACGCTCGCCGCGAAGACGACGAGCAGGACGATCGACACGACGACCGACAGCTCGGTCTCGTGGCCGTGGGCCGGACCTCCCGGCGAGGTGGCGATCGTGGGAATGGCGATGGCGGCCACTGCCAGGACGAGCAGGGTAGACATCATCTTCGTCTGGTCTGAGCCGAACTTCTGAGGCCCATGGCGCAGGCCGCCGGCCACGAAGGCGAGGCCGAGCACCAGCAGCGTATTGGCGAGGATCGAACCCACGAGGGCCGCCCTCACGACGTCGAGCAAACCCGCGCGCAAGGCGAAGATGCCGATGAAGAACTCGGGCAGGTTGCCCAGAGCCGACTGGAGGACGCCGGTGGCGTGGGGTCCGAGCCGGCGGCCCAGTTGCTCGGTGCCCTCGCCGACCATGGCCGCAAGACCCGCCAGCCCAACGGCGGAGGCGACGAAGACGGCCACGCTGGCCCCTCCGCCGACACGGAGGGCGAGGGCCCCGAGACTGGCCCCGATGGCCACCAGGGCGATGATCCGGGTGCGGGTCTCGAAGTAGCTCAGCACGCGTCAGCCTCCTGGGCCGATTGTGCCGGAGGCGAGCCGGCCCCGCAGCGTCGCGGCGCAGCGGCGAAGCACCCGGCCGCCCTGCCGGCGGCTGCCCGACTCAATACGGAGGCCAGGGTATCGCCGGCCGATCCCGGCCCGGGCGGGGCATCGTTCCCGTCGATAGCAGCGTCTCGATCCGGCGCTTTGTCGCCGCCAGCTCCTGACGCGAGAGCAGCGGCCGCAGCTCATCGCCAAGATCGGTCGACATCCGATCGCCGAGCATTCTCAAGACGGTCCGCTCGTCGTCGGTCAGCGGCTGACCCCGCCAGCGCCACAGCACCGTCCGCAGCTTGGGCTCGATGGCGAAGCACAAGCCGTTGTCTATGCCCTGTATCCGCCCGTCGGGCAGGACGAGCAGATGGCCCGCCTTGCGGTCGGCGTTGTTGAGGACCGCGTCCAGGACGGCGATTCGTCGCAGGGCGGGGCTGTCGGAGCCGACCAGCTCGCCCAGATCGACAGATTCGTCGACCTCCATCCAGAGCTGGACCATGCCCTCGCCGAAGGGTCCGTCGCGCATGACCGTAGGCGGTACCACGTCCCAGCCACTTGCCTCGGAGACCGCGTGGGCGGCGACCTCGCGGCACGCGAGCGTCCCGTCCGGGAAGTCGAAGAGCGGCCGCTCGCCGCGGATCGGCTTGTAGACGCAGCTCGCCACCACGGTCGCAGATGCTCCGTCCGCGGACG
>Ga0182027_10010626_pt1 | contig 13064 bp, 12 predicted proteins | sample 712E1DmetaG_FD_121300 | JGI IMG/M metagenome (GOLD analysis project Ga0182027, IMG submission 121300) | Permafrost microbial communities from Stordalen Mire, Sweden - 712E1D metaG (Illumina Assembly) | ecosystem: Environmental > Terrestrial > Soil > Wetlands > Permafrost | place: Sweden...
CAGCCTGTTGAAATATCCCATCGAACGCCGCGTGGGGGCACGCGGCCTACATTATTTCCTCGGAAATCACGGGTCATGTAGGCCCGGTGCCCTCACCGGGCGAGTTTTTCAACAGGCTGCTAGCAAGCGCGTGCCCGCCGACAACTGGCTCCTTCACGTCCTCCAAGCCATTCAAGATCATCAGTGGAACTATACCGCGTGGGACCTTCACACCTCCGCCGGGCCGACGCTGATTTCCGACTGGAATTATACGCCGTCGCCGCGTTACGGAGTGTTCCTCAAGCAAATGCTGGCCGGGACGCTGCCCAAGTACACGCCGCCGCAAGCCGCCCCGCCGCCGGCGCGGGGGAATTTTAATTATGAATTTTGAATTAGAGTAAGAGATTAAGAGTAAGATTAGGATTAGGATTAAGATTAGGATTAAGATTAAGAGTAAGATTAAGATTAAGATTAGGATTAAGAGTAAGATTAGGCATGCATGATCCGAAAACCACCGCCGCGCTGCTGAAGAAGGAGACGCTGTTGCGCCCGGCGCTGGCCATGGTGCTGGGCAGCGGTTTCCAACACACCCTCGGCGAGTTCGATCCGGCCCTGGAATTGGCCTACGGCCAGTTGCCCGGCTTCCCCACCGTCGGCGTGACCGGCCACGCCGGAAAGCTGGTTTTCGGGCACTTCGAGCACATCGCCGTCGCGATCCTGAAAGGGCGGGCGCACTATTACGAAGGGCACGACATGGCGCGGGTGACGTTTCCCGTGCGGGTGCTGGCGGAAATGGGGGTGCGCACATTGTTGTTGACCAACGCCGCCGGCGCGGTCAACCGCCTGTTCCGTTCCGGCGATTTCATGGTGCTCGAGGACCACATCAATTTGATGGGGGCCAATCCGCTGCGCGGGCCGGGGCCGTCCGGGCTGCCGCGTTTTGTGGATTTGTCGCGCGTCTATGATCGCGGGCTGATGGCGCTGGCGATCAAAGCGGCCAAGGCCAGCAAGTTGCGCTGGCATTCGGGCGTCTATCTCGCGGTGTCCGGCCCGGCTTATGAGACGCCGGCGGAGATTCGGATGTTCCGGCGGCTGGGCGCCGACGCGGTGGGGATGAGCACGGTGCCGGAGGCGATTGTGGCGCGGCAATGCGGGATGGCGGTGGCGGCGGTCTCGTGCATCACCAACGCTGCGGGCGGCGACGCCATGTCCGGCCAACTGGTGCATCAGGACGTGCTGGCGATGGGCGAAAAGCGAAAGGACGCGGTGGCGAAATTCCTCAAAATCTTCGCCCAACTTTACGCGGGCAGGTGAATGTGAATTGCGGATTGCAGATTGCGGCTTGCGGCTTGCGGATTGCGAAGGCTCTCAATTCAATCGGCTCCGCCTGCCATGCCAGTTCCAGTTTCCCTTTGCACTGTAGCGGCGGTCTGTGACCGCCGCCAATTTTCCCGGAAACCCTTCTACTGGCCGGGGCGGCGGAGGAATTTTCTGATGTACAGGAGATAGCCCAGGAACGGCAACATGGAAAACGACATCAGCCATGCCATGTGGTTGCCAAGAATCAGCATGCCGGACTTTTCCATCTGTTCGAGTTGCGCCGGGGGATAATACATCAGGCTGTACATTTCCATCATGTCATGGCGCGCGAAGGTCAGGAGGCCAGACACAATGGACACACCCAATATGAATATGATCAACCACCAACCCCGCTGCTCAAATTGGTACAACGACCAAGCGGCATAAATCCAGATGGCGGCGAAGGCCAGGCAGAATAACGAGCCGGGAATGCCCGTGAGAAGCATTCCAAAAAAGGGCATGACGACATGGCCCGAAAAGGGCATGACCAGCATCATCGGCGCGGAAAACATCACCGCCACGCAAAGGCCCAGCACGGGCAGCGGACAGGCATCGGTCCAGCGCGGAACGGGGTCGCGCGCTTCGCAGGTGGCTTTGACATGGCGGCTGTTATAGAAGAACGTCCACACCGCCGGCAGAATAAGGAAGAAGACGCCGTAGAACAGGAACATGACGGCCATCACAATGACCTGTAGTCTCGCATTCGACGCCGGTGGGGCGGCCGTTCCGGCGGCGGTCATGCCGGCCAGCATGCGAGGCGACAAGAACGCCATGAACCCCAGGGCGAGCACTCCCACAACGAGCCAGAACCAGGAGAAGATCAGCAGCAAAGCCCTGGCCCAGCGCCGGGCCATGATGGAGCCAATTCCCAGCCACACCAACACCACCGCCATAATGCCGTAGATGGCCATGACCGGCAGCATCTGCGAGAAGTTAAGCCCCGCATTCCTGGCCCCGCCAAGCGCCGACTGAAACAAGGTCAAAAGGACAAACAGCCCGGCCAGACAGCCCAGCATGATCGTCATAATGCCGAACGCGGTCAGCCCCATCGAACGGTCCTTGTAAGGCATCGCGGGCGGAGTTGTTTCCACCGGCGCGGTTCCGGAATCAGATTGGTTCATAGGCGCTCCTTGTAAAACAAATCTCGCGGGATGTCAATGCGCCATTGCCATTCTTCTCTTGGGCTCCGCTCAAAGTATGATGAATAGTGAATTGTGATGTCTCACACCTATTATTGACATCTCGCGCACCGACTTTGCTAGAGACTATTTTACACCATTTCCAGGTTGCTTTTGCGCTATAGCGGCGGTCTGTGACCGCCGCCAATCCGTCTTGCAATGGTGCATTCATGAACTGGAAATGGGGTTAGCCCGCATATTTCATAGTCTGGTAGGGCGAAGCTGCTGCTTCGCCCTAATTCAGGGCGGCGCGGCAGCGCCGCCCTACCGTACAGGGTGTGGCATGTACCCCCCCCCAGGGATATGAAATATCCGGGCTAGTCCCGCGCCCGGCTGAATTCCAGGGCGTGGCCGGTCCAGATATGCCGGAGGCGGTCATCGGTAACGAAGGCTTTGCCGGCGCTGGGGTCCCAGATTTCCAGCAGGCCGCCGGAGTCGCGGGCATAGACGATGGCGTGGGTGTCGCCCAGGACAAAGAGCATGGCTGGCGGATGGACGGAGCGAATGCCGCCGCTGTCCGTGGTCACTTTCCTGCCGGCAATTCCCAGTTGCCGCAAGCCGATCAAAGCTCCGGCTGGAAAGGTCCCGTCGCGGGTGGTGTGGAACAAGACGGCGAGTTCCTTTTCAGTGGTGTGAACGCCGAGAAGGGCGGCGATGTTGGCGCCGGAGGTCGGCACGCAGGTGAACTGGCTGGTTTGGAGAATGACGCCATCGCTTGAAGTCCACGGGTGATTCAGCGCCGGCAAGTTGGGCCGCGAAGACCAGACCGCATAGACTTGAATGGCCGAAAGCACGACCACGCTAAAAAGGGCCGGCAGCCTTCTCCCTCGCTTTTCGCTGGCCCAGGCCACCGCGGAGCAGAACCCGAAGAAATAAGCCAGGATGGCGCTGACCACGGCCCAGGAAAGCGCCGCCCAATGAAGTTGAAGCCAGTCGGGCATGTCCCATTGAAGGGAGGGACGGGAGGCCACGTAATAGTTGACCCACGGCAGCGCCCAGAGAAGCGGGATGCAGAGATAGAGATGGCGCGCCCGCTTCAGCAGCGCCGGGAAGTGACGATCCGACTGGCCGGCCGACACGGCGCGGCACATACCGGCTCCCATCGCGCCAAAAGCGAAGACGACTGCGGCCTGCCAGGCAAAATCTTTGGGGTTCATGGGATTTGCAAACGGGGCATGGCCGCCGCCGCTGAGACTTCGGCGGAAGGGGGGTTGCGGGACTTACTTCGGATGGGCGGGGGCGGTTTCACCGGCGCAGACCTGGCCGTTGGCATTGAATACGAGTGTAGCCAATGAAAGGTCATCGAGATGGGCCATCCCGGGTTGATGGTGGCGGGAGACGGCTTCCACGATGACCAAATCCAGCCCCCACAGGCCGAGCAGGCATGCGCCCACTTCGGCGTGGGAATAGCCCAGGACCTGGGTCTCCGTTTGCCAGAGGGGCTGGGATTGTTTCCTGGCCAGGGCGAGGATGTCGGCGTAGGCCTCGGGGGAATTGGCAGCCAGCATCACTTTGCCGACATCGTGCAAGATGCCCGCGACGAAGGCGGACTCAATGAGGGCGGGTTTGGCCCGGCGCTCCCTGGCCAGCTTTTCGGCGGCCTGGGCCACGGCCAGGGCATGATGCCACTCAGCGGCAGGACTAAAGCCGCGGCACATTTTCTCGTCGGCAAATGAAAAGGCCCAGGCGGACATGACGAGGGATTGGAGCCGGGCGGCGCCCACCAGGGCGATGGCGTCTGGAATCGAGTGGATGGGATGGGCCAATCCCAACGCGGCGGAGTTGACCAGCTTGAGAAGTTTGGCGGTCAGGCCCACATCCTGGGCGACCAGGCGGGCGACTTGTTCGAGGTCAAATTGCGGGTCTTGCAAGACCTCGACCACGCGGCGATGGGTCTCGGGCAGGCTGGGAATGGTGTGAAGGCGGGGCAGGAGCATGCGGAACTCCGGCCGGACAAGCCACCGGTTGACGAGGATGGCCCGCTGGATCCGGGCGGCCCAGGTTTCCGGGGATTCTTCCTCGTGCAAGAGGGTGGGGGGAAATCCCTCCAGGGAACGATAAGGCCCCTCATCGCGCCGGGCGCAAACGACGAAGCGGGAACAGGAGGGACATTGGTCCTCCAAAAGGCGAAGGGTGAGTGTGACCAGCGGGACGTTTTCGGAGTAGAAAACGATGCCGTCAATATGATTGGCCCGGATCACGTCCACCAGTTCCTGGCCCTGAAAAGAAACGGGCATCAATGACCGGCGGTATTCCGGGAGGCGGGATTCGATGTAATGAGAGTGCTTGGGGGTTTCTGCCCAGACACACAAGCGTTTTGGCGCGGCGGCTTCTTTGGCGGTCATGATACAACTTATGACAGCGGCCTGAGAAAGGCGTTCGACCCTTCTTTCGCAGGCTGCCGGCGCAAATAGTGGGCGCAAAGGGGGCCACGGCGCAAGAGAGAAATGACAGGCATTTTCCTTCCCTTTGAGCAAGGCGGCGTTATGGTTTGCGGGGTATGAAGATTGAATTTGATTCGATTGAATCGGTGCTGAATGACTTGCGCAAGGGACGGATGGTGGTGGTGGTGGATGACGCGGATCGGGAGAATGAAGGGGACTTGATCATGGCCGCCGAGCGGGTGACCCCGGCGGCGATCAATTTCATGGCCAAACACGGGCGCGGCCTGATCTGTGTGCCGACCACTTACGAACGGCTCAAGCAACTGGGCATCGAGGAGATGGTGGTGAAGAGCGCCGACAGTTTCCGCACCGATTTCCAGGTGAGCGTGGACGCCGCGAAAGGGATCACGACGGGCATCAGCGCGGCGGATCGGGCGCGCACCATCAACACGATGGCCAACCCGACGGCGGTGCCGGACGATTTGGTGCAGCCCGGCCATGTTTTTCCGTTGCGGGCCAAGCCGGGCGGCGTACTGCAACGGGCCGGCCACACGGAAGCCACGGTGGACCTGGTGAAACTGGCCGGGGCGCGGCCCATGGGGATCTGCTGCGAGATCATGAGCGATGACGGCTCGATGGCCCGGTTGCCGGAGTTGAAGGAGTTTTCACGCGCCCACAAGCTGAAGCTTTGCACCGTCGAAGACCTGATCCAGTACCGGCGCGCGCGGGAGAAATTGGTGCAGCACCTGGAAGTGGTGAAGCTGCCGACGGCTTACGGGGATTTTGACTTGCATCTTTATGTTTCCCAGACCGACGGCGAGCACCACCTGGCGCTGGTGTGCGGGCATGTGGCGGGGAGGGAAAATGTGCTGGTGCGAGTGCATAGCGAATGTTTGACGGGGGATGTTTTCGGGTCGCGGCGGTGCGATTGCGGGCCGCAACTGCACCAGGCGATGCGGCAGATCGCGGAAGCGGGGTGCGGGGTGATTGTCTATATGCGGCAGGAGGGCCGGGGCATCGGCCTGGCCTCCAAGATCAAGGCTTACAAGTTGCAGGAGCGCGGCTACGACACGGTGGAGGCCAACCTCAAACTGGGCTACGGGCAGGACTTGCGCGAGTATGGTTTGGGGGCGCAAATTCTGGTGGACCTTGGTTTGAAAACCATCTCGCTGCTGACCAACAATCCGCGGAAAGTCGTCGGCCTGGAAGGTTACGGCCTGGTCATTGTCAAGCAGCTTCCGATCAAGGCGGGCGCCAACCGGCACAACCGGAAGTATCTCCGCACCAAGCGGGACAAGCTGGGCCATTTATTGTGATTTTGATTTATGTTGACACCAGTGAGAGTCAGGAAATGGAGCGCGCAGAGCAGCGCGTTTGCCATTGTCGCCTCGCGTTACAACTCGCGTTACGTGGACGGGATGCTCATCGCCGCGGTGCGGGAACTCAAGCGGGCGCGCGCTCAAACCATCAAGGTCGTGCGGGTGCCGGGCGCGTATGAGATTCCGGTGGTCGTGGCGCGGTTGCTGCGGGGACGGCAGGCGTGGGCGGGGATTATCTGCCTGGGCGTGATCATCCGGGGGGAGACGGTTCATGCGCGGCAGATAGGCGATGCGGTGAGCGCGTCGCTGGCGCGGCTGCAAATCGAGCACGGCGCGCCGGTGATACACGAGGTTCTTTTGCTGGAAAACGAGGCGCAGGCCCGGGCGCGTTGCTTGGGCAAGACCCATAATCGCGGCGCCGAGGCGGCCCAGACGGCGCTGGAAATGGCGCGCGTGATGAACTCCCTGGAATGTTGAAGACAAAGATTAAGATTAGGATTAAGATTAGGATTACGGAAACCGCTTCAATCCACACGGGAAAGCAGGCGGGGGCTTTCGCCGCGTTTGTCCGATGGTTCCTCCCTGCCAGCCACCCAGGCCAGGCGCAGGCCCTCCAAAGTCAGCAGCGGGGCGACGGCGGTGATCTCCGGCAGTTTCGCGGCGATGAGCCGGGCACAGCCGCCGGTGGCGACGACCGGGAGGCCGCGGCACTTGAGGGCGGTCTTGATTTGGGCGATCAGTTCGCGAATCAGGCCGCGGTAGCCATGCACCGCCCCGATCAACATCGCCTGCTCGGTATTCTTGCCCACCAGGGCCTGGACGTCGCGAATCTTGATGCGCGGCAGCAGCGCCGTTTTCTCATGCAAATAATCGGTCATCACTTCCAGCCCCGGCGCGATGATGCCGCCGATGTATTTGCCCCGCCGGTCCACAATGTCAAAGGTCACCGCCGTGCCGAAATCCACCACCACCACCGGAGCGCCAAAGCGCCGCCAGGCGGCCATGGCGTTGGCCAGGCGGTCCGGACCGATGGTCTGCGGTTTGGGGTAGTCAATTCCAATCCCGCGCACTGTCCGGTTCGTGAGCGCCAACGGTTCCACGCCCAGTTTTTCCCGCGCAAAAAATGAGACCAGCGGCGTGACCGCCGGAACGACACTGCAATAAGCGGCCCCCCGCAAGGAGGCTCCGCGGAAGAAATTCGAGGCGGCTTTTTCCGCCTGGCCGTTGGACCAGTCCGCGGTGCAAACGTTGGCATGGCGGAGCACACGGCTGGAATTGGCCAGGCCGATGTGCGTGTGGGTGTTGCCGACATCAAATAGCGCGATCATCGCCCCCCGGTTTAAGGCTTGACGCGAAAAGATAAAAGGTTAAAGTCGCGCAAAGCGGTTAATTCATCAAGCCGCCGGCTTTGTGCAACCCCGCTGCCGAATGCAAAAACGAGAACTAGCCTGGATCGTGGTGCTGCTCCTTATGGTTGGGGCTTACATTCATTTCTTCAGCAATTGGGGTGAAAAGAGGGAGATTCGAGTCGTTGCCACCATCCGGCCGGCGCTGCAAGGCCGCCGGAGGGGCCCCCCTGTCGCCGTCACTAACGCTTCTCCGTTCCGGGTTGTTTTCGAGCTGGATGCCTACTACAAGCTCACGAGCCTTGACGTGATCCAGGTGGACAGACAGCACACCAACGACATGAAGCAAGACCTCTGGCACTTGGTTTCCAAAAGCAACTCGGCCCCGGTAAAAGTGTTCCAATACGGCCAGGTTATCAAAGGCTTGGAGCCGGACATTGAAGGCGCGCAACCGGAGCCGCTGGCGCCGGGGGCGATTTACCGCATGGAAGTGTCCGCAGGCCGGCTCAAAGGGGTGAGTGCGCCTTTTGCGATCCCGGACGTTCGCAAGCCCGATGATGCTTCGCCATAGCCCGCTCACATAGGCGGGGGCGTGTCGGGAGGCGGGGTTGTGCTGCTGCGATACAGCGAGTCGGTACACCACAGGACCACAGGGCTTAAGCTGGCGTTGACCTTCAGGTACTGCGTGCTGCCGTCCACAAAGCCATACACGGCCCCGCCCAGGTTCGTGTTGGCCTGGCAACCGCTGTGTTTATCCTGGTCCAGTTTCAGTCCGTCGTCATAGTCGAAGTAATCCATGTAAAAGTCCTTGGCGGCATTAAGTTTCTCGCTAAAGATCAACGTGCCCGATGGCAGGGTGATGTCCGTCTCCCGCAGGGAAGTTAAGGCGTTGGTGGTCCAGTTGATCCCATATTTATCCTGGTAGCCGTCATTGAAGCCGTTGATAAAATAGCTGCGGGGCAGCGTGTCCGCGGGATAGTTGGTATTGGAACCGTATGTGCCGGGAGTGGTTGTCTCGCTTGGGCAAAGGAGGATCGCCCTGGATTGATAATAACTGGCAAGGAGTGCGGGCCAACGCATACCGTAGGTCGCGGTGGGCCTGTTGAGGCGCGGCGGATAAGTCATGTTGCTGTCGTCGGCATACATCATATTGGCCAGGCTAATCTGATGCTGGTTGCTGACGCAACGGATGCGTTTGGCGACTTCCTTGGAGCGGGCCAGCGCCGGCAAGAGCATGCTGGCCAGAATCGCGATGATGGAAATGACCACCAGCAGTTCGATGAGCGTAAAGCCGTTCGTTCTTGTGGCAGGGCGATTTTTCATAATTATCACCATCCGATCAACAGTCCAACAGACGCGCGAGGCGGGCCAGCCGTTACAGGCAAGAGCAGCCTCTTCTAGCCTCTCGCCCCGTGGTTGCGCCTCTGCGCTCGGGCGCAACGCATGGCCCGGTTTCCGGGCGTTTCTGTTCGGACTTGGGCGATCTTCCCAGCTTATCGCGGCAATGTCAAGGAAGACTTTTCAAGATTTCCCCTGTAGCGGCGGTCTATGACCGCCGCCAAAATTTGACAACGCACTCCACTGCATCCCGGCTGGCGCAACCCGTGCCCTTGCGATTATGATGAGGCCGTGAAACGGAAAATTGCCCTGCTGCTCGCCGCGGTTTTGTTGGTGTGCGGATGGCACGCCTGTTGTTATGACCGCGCCACCTGGTACGGCGACTCGGAACGGGGAAAACCGATGGCGAATGGGCGTGCTTTTAATCCCGATGCCCTCACCGCGGCGAGTTGGAATTACCCGCTCGGGACCAAGCTCAAGGTGGTCTATGGGAACAGAAGCGTGCTGGTGGAGGTGACGGACAAGGGCGGGGCCAGGGCGTTTATGCAATTCGGCAAGGTGGTGGATTTGAGCCACGCGGCATTCGCGCGGTTGGAAAAGCCTGCGGTGGGGTCCATCCGGGTGAAGATTATACGGATGGACTGACGGCTGTAGCGGCGCTCTACCCTGAATTCTTGGGCGGCGCCCGATTCCGAATCGGGAGCCGCCCTGAATTTGGGCGAAGCAGCAGCTTCGCCCTGCCAGACTATGAAATATGCGGGTTGGCGGCCAAACGGAGTGGCCGCCGCAAATTTCACGGAAAACGCCGGTTTACTGGGCCGCTTTCAGTTTCAGGCTGGCGACGTACACGCTGATGCCGCTGGGATCAATGAATTCCAGGCGCAGGGTGTCCATGCCGGAGGTGGCTGGGAACGAGGCGTTCGCTGTGGAGCGGGCCTTGGCGGGGATGTGGCTCTCGCCGCTGGCGAGCACATTGGCGCCGGCCAGCGCCTGCCATTTGCAAGTCAGTTCGGAGAGGTCGGTGAATGAATAGCGGTTCTGGATCGGGACGACGAGCTTGGCATCCGCCGGGGAAACGTCGGTAGCCGTGGTGTGGACGGGGGTAAGGACGGCCTTCATCCGGTTGAACATAGGGGTGAGCTTGCGATCGGCGGTGACGGGGCCGTTGCCGCCGGAGTGGCGGTAGCCTGTCGCGGCGTCGGTCGTCGCGCCGGGCGCCCGTTGTGACCAGCGCTCCGGGAACTTGTCGTACATGCCCTGGGCCTGCCATTCCCAGATGAACGCGCCAATCAGACCGTCGTTGTTCCAGACCAAGTCCCAAGTTGTGTTGAATTGCGCGTCATTGCCCGAGCCGTACTCGGTAAGGATGATGGGGCATTTGGAGCGGTTGGGGCTGGCCAGCATGGTCTTGATTTGGGTGGGGTTCGGGAACGGATAGAGATGGTAATCCTCAAAGTCGGTCTTGGGATTCTGTCCCAAGTTGGCTTGCGAGATCAAGGCCAGGCGCGTGGGGTCGTGGGCCTTGGCGTAGTCGAACTCAGCCTGGTTATTGACACCGTAGCTGCTTTCGTTGCCGCAGCTCCAGGCGACAACGCAGGCGCGGTTCTTGTCGCGATTGAGGGTTTCCATGGAACGGAAAGTGTAGGCCCAGGTGCGGGAAGCATTGCGGATCTCGCTGGCAACCCAGCAGGAGGGGATTTCGTCCAGGACGTAGAAGCCGGCTTCGTCGCACAGTTCGATGAACCGCTCGGCGTGATTGTAGTGGCTGGTGCGGATGGCGTTGATGTTGTCTTGCTTCATCAGTTTGATGTCCGTCTGCCAGCACTGTTCGGTGAGCGCGTGGCCGTAAGGCGAGTATTCCTCGTGGCGGCAGGTGCCGGCGAATTTAATGACGACGCCATTGAGATTCACAACGCCGTTCTTCATCTCGATCTTGCGGAAACCAATGCGGTCCTGAACGCGCTCGACATTATTGGCGCCGTCGGAGAGGCGGTAGAATACATAATAGAGACTTGGCTTCTCGGCGTTCCACAGCTTGGGAGCGGTCACGAGCGCCGACAGGTTGACCGTCGCGGTGCCTTCGGCGCCGATGTCGCCGGACTGGGTCATGGCGGGGGTCCCGACCTTGGTGCCGTCCAAGTTGTAAAGTTCACAGGTGACAGTGAAGTGCGCCCCGGATGGGCCGGCGACGCGGACGGCGGACTTGAGGGTGGCATCCTTGTACTGGGCATCGAGGTCGGTGACGACGGTGACATCATCCACATGCAACTGCGGAAGGGCCACGAGGTAGGTCTCGCGGTAAATGCCGCCCAGGCACCAAAAATCGCCATGATCCAAAGTGGCGGAGGAGGTGTCCTTGTAAAGGCGGACGGCGAATAGGTTGGGCTGGCCGGGCTTGATGGCCTTGGTGACGTCAATGTTGAAGGCGGTGAAACCGCTTTCGTGGTAGCCGCACCGCTGGCCGTTGACATAGACATCCGCGCCGTCGTAAGCGCCGTCGAAATGCCAGAGCACAGTCTTGCCGGCAAAGGAGGCCGGGACGTCCATCGTGCGCCGGTATTGGCCGATGTCATGCGAGGTGACGGGGCGCTCCTGGTAGGTGAGCATCGAGAAACCTTCGATTTCCCAATTGGCGGGTACCGGGATGTCTTTCCAGCCTGTGGCGGTATCGGTGGCTGTTGGGGTGACGAAGTCTGGAATCGCGGTGTCGGCGGGGAGTTCGCCGCGGACGGCGGGGCTGGTGCCCTGAGCGAGTTTGAAGCGCCAGGTGCCGGTCATCGGCAGCACGCTGGGGTTATCGGGCCGGAGCTTATCCACGGGGACGGGCGCATTGCCGGGGACGGGGACCGGGACGGCCAAGACGGAGGCCGAGAGGCAGAGGCAGGCGAGGGGAATCAGGAGATGCCGGCGCGTGGATTCGCGCAGACTTCCATCACAGTGCTTTCTAAATTCGAGACGCATAAATATGTCCTTGTTTTAACTGGGTTATCGAGTCCGAACACCGGACTCTATGTTGTGAACGCCGGGCACGATACGGAAGGAGGGCAGACCAATGCAAGGAAAAAAAGCGGATAAAGGCCGGGCGACAGGGCCGCTAAAGTCCGGAACCGTGTCCTGTGCGCCGTAGCGGCTTTCGGCAGAAAGCCGCCAAAATTCCCCGCCCCTCGTGCTTGGGCAGCGGCTTTAGCCCTGATATGTCATAACCTGGTAGGGCGAAGCTGCTGCTTCGCCCTAATTCAGGGCGGCGCAGCAGCGCCGCCCTACCGAAAGGAAAAGGGGTCACCATAGTTTGGTTCGTTCTTCATGGTTTCTTCGTCCTTCTTCGACGCCCGCTTTGGCATCAACCCGTTTAGGGTTCGCTCAAAAATTATATCCGATTCTTCTCGAAGAGGATGTCAGAAATATCCGGGTCAGAAAAATAATACACCCCGCCCCCCCCCCCCCCTTAAAAGCAGGCGGGGGACTCTCATTTTTCCGACCCCATTTTTCTGACATCGCATTCTCTTTGAAAATGTTTGAATAACGCCTCCTGTCCGGAAGTTATTTTTGCGTGATCACTTAGTGCTTCTCTCGACCAGTCGAAAGCAAAATGAACCAAACTATGGATGACCCCTTTATGATTGCTTTTTGATGAACACGGACTTCACCAAGCTGTCGCAGGAGCGGGTGGAAAAATACATGGAGCGCTGTCTCGCCTATGGAATGTTTCCCGGCTTTTTCAGCGCGAACGCAGCGACCGGCCATTATTTCGAGCGGCCCGAACTGTTCGAGCGCGACCGGCCTCTATTCAGAAGATGGGTTCCGCTTTGCAAGCTCGTGGCCGAAGCGGGCTGGGAGCCGGTCACGCACGCCCGGGCGGCTGACGAAACAATTCATGTCGAACGATTCGGCGAAAACTACTTAACGGTTTTCAATGACAGCGCGCAACGGCATGAGGCAACCATCACGATGGATGGCATGCCGCCCGAAGCCAGCCGCGATCTCGTTTCAGGCATGGCAGTGAAATGGCACAACAAATCCGCGGCCATCATGCTCGAAAGCGAAAGCGTCGCAGTGATTCAGCTTCGATGACCTGTGGGTGGCGAAAACTCCAAAATCCTCCGCAAACGTTGATTTTTCAATAGCGTCGGCCAAAGTTGGCCCATTATTGAGATATGACCC
>Ga0182027_10010627_pt1 | contig 13064 bp, 11 predicted proteins | sample 712E1DmetaG_FD_121300 | JGI IMG/M metagenome (GOLD analysis project Ga0182027, IMG submission 121300) | Permafrost microbial communities from Stordalen Mire, Sweden - 712E1D metaG (Illumina Assembly) | ecosystem: Environmental > Terrestrial > Soil > Wetlands > Permafrost | place: Sweden...
AATATTCACCATTGGGAACCGGGTATTTTATGCAAATGTATTAAAAATAAGGATTACCGTAATCTCTTCATAAAATAAACCATCCGTTTGACTTTTCCCGGCAAGCGATTGATGAGGATCTCACTGAAACCGGTCTCTTTTGCGCCAAACCCCTTATAGAAACGGGCAACATTCGGATCAGCGGATCCCTCAAAATCAAGGATCAGCGGTTGTCCCGCGTGCTCTTTGATAAACATGTCTATCAACAGGAACATGGCCCCATTATCACGTGCATTTTTATCCGTAGCTGCAAAATGATATATGACCCGGTCCCGGTCGTGAAGGAGAAATACTCCCGCACAAAGGGTGTGGTCGGGCAGGTAAGCACCCAGGATTATGCTGAATGTATTTTTAAGGCAATAGGTCATCAGCAAACGAAGAGTGGTGTAATGCCGGAATTTCAGAGAACGCTCATTCCGGCCATAATTGGCTTTGAAAAGCGTGATCAGTTCATCCGGGTCCACTTTCCTTTGGATACTCAGATTCTGGTCAAGCGCTTTTCGCAGGTTCCGTCGTGTGTTCTGGTTATAGCCGTTGAAAATTGTTTCATATTTTGGAATGAGATCAAGTTCATGGTTCAGCCGTGGGATGACGGTGTATCTTCCATGATCGATCTTATTCATTGAATTGAGATGGATGTGGATAAAAGAGAAGCGGAAAGGGATGGCCTGGAGGAATTGCTCTACCAATGGTTCCGTAAGATGTACTCGTGAAAAAACACCCAGTTGCTGTGCGAAATAGGGCTGGTAAACATAACGGATGCCCAGTTTCCGGTTCTGTGGCAACGGAAATACCGTTTCATAATCGTTCATCTCCAGTGCATCCCACCCTGGAGATACAATGTCAAGAAACCACGAAAAAGCTTCCGGCCTCCTGTTTACAGAATTCAGGATACATTCATCCCATTTCTGTTTATCAATTTCATTATGTTTTCTGTAGCTGATCATTCAATCTTCGTCATGCCACGGTATAGGAAAGGAGGTCTTCGTAAACCTTTCGCCATCCTTTCCACCTCCCGGTTTCATCAAAACTTTCGTTGTGCCACACAGATACAAACTCGCCTTTTACAGCCTTTATTGTATCCACAAACGACCTGCACAACACGGCGGCCTCTTCGGGAGAAAGTTTGAAAATATCTCTCAGGGTCACATCCATCAGAATAACCGGATGAATCATCAGTGGCTCTGACCGGTTGCTGGTAAGATCAAAAAATGGAAATGGATCCGCAATACCTGCCCTGAACCCCGGGCTGGAAGAGTATCCAAGAGAATAGTCATCGGTAATCCCTTGCCTGATAAGGTTATGGTAGGATCCAGGGAAAGTCACCTTGAGAAAGTGCTGTCGGCTTATACTAATATCATGGCCAAGGACTTCAGAAAGACCCCTGATTTCCGAATGAAGAACCTTGGGGTATTTGCCTGATGTGAGGGAAGGATGTATTCCCATGGTCGCCGAATCATCAAGGCTGCGAAGAAGCCGGTGGAAAGTCCGGCCGGAAAGAGTTACATTGTTGTCATCCCTTCCGTAATCGGCAAACAATACAAAATAGAAAGGATTCAAACCAACCCGCCCATGGATTCCCCGGATAAAATCATACTGATCATAGGGGTCTTTCTGAATACACAGCAGTACATTCGTCCGTTGAGCTACCTTCTTCAGGTTTCCATCCATCAGCGATCTTCCATAACCACCGAGGGTCCTTACAAAGGTGCGTTGTTTATAGGCATAGGCGTGATCAATATCGATCGTAGGAATAAAACGGAACTTTTTTTCACTGAACTGTATTGATGGATAAACCACCCTTATATGATCCTTCAGGAGATCTGTCCATAGGTTCACGACGGGAATCGCTAAGAAATTTCCTGCTGTTGCAATACTGTCGGAAGCCCTGAACCTCCCAACCTGGTCTGGAATAAAAGGGAGATATTCTTCGTATCGTGTAACCATGTAGAAAGCAGCTGCAAACAAATCAAAAGGAAAAGCCGAACGGTCATCATGGACAGGGAAAAATGCCGGATAATTTTTGAAGGTGAAGAGCCCGGGAGCTTGTGGATTTACCGAATTCTCCATAAGCAGGCCAAAGGAATGGATGAATATACCTTCTCCTGAAGGTTCTGTGGTATATTCAAGGCGTGGACCGGTATAAGAAAAATAGTCTTCGCGATGGTCAGTCAGGATCATTTCTGCCCCCATCAGATCCCTCAAAAGCAGGGAAAAAATGTATTCTGCCCGTGTCGTAAGTTGGGGCACATAAACCATTAACTTTTCCATAGACGGTTTCCTGAAGCCAAAGTAAGAAAAAAATCAACAGGCAGCACAACAGCAAATGGAACAAGAAAAATTTTCGTACCTTTGATTCCAATAAAGCAAATCCGCCTTAATTTTTATGGAGAATTTCATCGTATCTGCCCGCAAATACCGTCCACAGACCTTTGATATGGTAGTGGGGCAGAAATCCATCACAAACACCCTTAAAAACGCTATCCGGAATAACCAGCTGGCGCAGGCGTTTCTGTTCTGCGGACCAAGAGGAGTGGGGAAAACTACCTGTGCACGAATCCTGGCAAAGACGATCAATTGCGAAAACCTTTCCCCGGCCATGGAGGCATGCGATAAATGTCAATCCTGTGTTTCCTTTAATGAAAATGCTTCTTTCAATATTTATGAACTCGATGGCGCTTCGAATAACTCTGTAGATGAGATCCGGAACCTGGTGGACAAGGTTAGGATTCCACCACAGGTGGGAAAATACAAAGTTTATATCATTGATGAAGTCCATATGCTCTCAGCCTCCGCTTTCAATGCATTTCTCAAGACCCTGGAGGAACCGCCTGACTATGTAAAATTCATCCTTGCAACCACGGAAAAACACAAGATCATACCCACTATCCTTTCACGCTGCCAGATTTTCGATTTCAAACGGATCACGGTGGAAGATATCTCCGGGCATTTGAATTATGTTGCCAGGAATGAAGGAATCACTGCGGAGGAAGATGCCCTTCATATCATCGCTCAGAAAGCAGATGGAGCTATGCGCGATGCCCTCTCGATCTTCGATCAGCTGGTTAGTTTTGCCGGCCACAACCTGACCTACGAAACCGTCCTGGAAAACCTGAATGTACTGGATTATGAATATTTTTTCAACATCACCGGGCATATCCTGAGTGGAGACATCTCCTCCACCCTGCTTACCATCAATGAGATTCTCGATAAAGGCTTTGATGGTCAGCATTTTCTGATCGGTTTCGGCGAACATATCCGAAACCTGCTGGTATGCAAAGATCCTGTCACCGTTAAATTGCTCGAAACAGCCCCAACCATTCGGAACCGTTACCTGGAACAATCTACACTCTGCCCTGTGGATTTTCTTCTGAAGGTATTGGAAATAAACAACAAATGCGACCTTAACTACAAGATCAGTAACAATAAACGTCTGCACCTTGAACTGGCCCTGATGCAAATGTGTATCATACTTAAGAACCCTGAAAAAAAAACGCCTGAACATATCCCCGCATCCCCGGCAAAAATCGCAGAACCTGTAAGGGCGAAGGAATCAAAAGCCTTTCCCGGAACCTTGTCGATCAAGGACATGACTTCTTCCCAGCAAAAGGAGGCAGAAAAAAAAACATCCCGGGCTGAGGAGAAAACAGGTGAATATGTTACTGCTGCCTCTTTTACCCTTGAACAATTGGAGACTGCATGGGACCAGTTCAGCGAATCTTTACACAGTTCGATGCCGCCTTTGTCAACAACGCTGAAGAAACATCGCCCGGTACTGAAAGAAGATTTCCTGATCGAGTTTTGTGTGGATAATAAAGTATTGGCTGAAGATCTGCATCAAAAGCAGAATGACCTTCTGGAATTCCTGATATCAAAGCTGAATAATCCGAAGATCCATCTGCAGATCATTGTACCTGATCATCCTATAGGATTAAAGCCTTACACTGACCGTGAAAAATTCGGAAGGATGGCAGAGAAAAATCCCGGCCTACTGGGTCTGCGGGAACAACTGGACCTGGAGATAGACAGCTAAATTCAAAGTACAATTTACGATTTACGAAGTACGGAGACTCCTTTTACATCAAATAATCCATCAGCCAACCGAACCGTTTATTGCATCGGTGAAACGGTGCTTGATATCATTTTCAGCAACGACCAGCAGGTAGCTGCAATCCCCGGTGGTTCCATGTTGAATACTGCTGTTTCACTGGGACGTGCGGGGATCCACGTTGAGTTCATCAGTGAAATTTCCACCGATCAACCCGGTGAGATGATCGTCAGGTTCCTTCAGGAAAATCGTGTAGGCACCACCTATATCAACCGGTATACAGACGGAAAAACGACACTCGCGCTGGCCTTCCTCAACAAACAGGCAGATGCCGGATATTCTTTTTATTCTGATCTGCCGGAGAAAAGGTTAACGGGAAAGTTACCGGTTCCCAACAGGGATAATATTATCCTGTTTGGTTCATTTTTTTCACTGTCCGACGGAATACATGAAAAAGTAACAGCTATTCTTGCCGCTGCCAGGCAAAACAATGCCCTGATCCTTTATGATCCCAACTTTCGCCGACCTCACCTTGCTGAACTTCCAAAAGTTATGCCCCGTATCTTGCAAAATATTTCCTATGCCGATATCATAAGGGGATCGGATCAGGATTTTCTACATATTTTTGCACTCGGGGAACCCCGGGAAGTTTATGCAAGGATCCGGACAAAGGATGACCAGGCGCTGATTTATACACGTTCGAACCAGGCTGTCAGCATCCTGACGGGAAACCAGACAATTTCTGTTGCAGTACCCAAGATCGAACCGGTATGTACGATCGGGGCAGGAGATTCATTTAACGCTGGATTGATTTATGGTTTTATTAGGATGGGGATCGATCGTGAAATGATTCCTATACTGTCTGCAGGTGACTGGGAGTGGATTACCGGGAATGCAATCCGGTTTTCACAAAATGTGTGCACGAGCCTTGACAATTATATTTCGCATGATTTAATAATTTCTTTGGAAAAATGATTTCAGCGTTGTCGCGGTATATTTTACGGTTATTCGGCTGGCACACGAACGCTGTTTTGCCTAAGGATGTCGTTAAAGTCATTATGATCGTTGCTCCCCATACCAGTTATTGGGATTTTGTCGTTGGCCGAATGACCTTCTGGTCATCAAAGTTACAGATACGGGTTTTGATAAAAAAAGAGGCATTCGTTTTCCCTTTGGGTTGGCTTCTTCGCCGGCTGGGTGGTGTACCGGTTGCCCGTGGGCAAAAAAACAACCTGGTTGAGCAGGCAACCGATCTCTTTCTAAAGAATCCAACCATGGTGATGGTTATAACACCCGAAGGGACACGCCGAAAAGTAGGCCACTGGAAGAAAGGATTTTACTATATTGCCATGGCAGCTAAGGTACCGATTGCGCTTGCATATATCGATTACGGTACAAAAACCGGTGGCATCGGTCCGCTCTTTTATCCTACCGGGGATTATGAAAAGGATATGGTGGTCATAATGGATTTTTACCGGGATAAAAAAGGCCTCCACCCTGAGAAATTTAACCTAAACATCTACCAGAGCCAGAAATGATTCGTGCAATATCAACGATAGTCCTTCTCATCATTTCCAATACCTTTATGACCTTTGCCTGGTATGGTCATTTGAAATTCAGGGAGATGAACTGGTTTCAAAACCTCAGCCTGTCGGCAATTGTACTGATCAGCTGGGGAATCGCTCTTTTCGAATACATGTTCCAGGTTCCTGCCAACCGTATCGGTTATCATGAGTTTGGGGGCCCCTTTTCCCTGGTTCAGCTTAAAGTGATCCAGGAAGTGATCACACTGATTGTATTTACCGGATTTACACTGATTTTTTTCCGTTCAGAACCCTTCCGGTTCAATCAACTTATCGGGTTTGTGTTTCTTGTTCTGGCAGTATATTTCATTTTTAAAAAATAACTTATGAAGACTTCCAAAGCCTTCATTAAGGTTTTTCTTGAAACGCGTAAACTGGCGATTGCCGGTGTATCTGAAAAAAACGCTCGCTTTGACCAGTCTTCAGTGGAGTAATCTGACCACCTCACATCGTTTATTGTTAAGAAGATATTGTGGTCAGCAAAAATCGGCAAAGAGTGGTCAACCTGACCGTTTTCTCCAATAATCCAACAGCCGCTCTTTTCAATCCATCGGAGTATTGTTTTTGGTCAACCAGTTTGATTGCAGCGAGCTTCACTTATATTAACCGGAAATTACTTTCCGGTTGTTTAGTGTGCGGCTGGGGAATCTCAATCCTTTATACACCGGACACTATATCCGTCAGCCTTGCTGTAGCTGCCACGGTCAACATTTGCGTAATCGTGCCTAAAGAAACGGTCCCATGCGTTTGTTGCACCGCTCGCCGTAGCCGACCACCAGCAACCGTTGCTTCCGATGCCTAAGAATGTTCCGGATCGGTAACCGCCTGGTAAAGCTGTAAAACCGCTTATGTTTGTTGCGCCTGTGTTTGGACTCTCCCAATGTGTAGTGCCTGTTTCTTTCAATTTACCACCTATATCGGTTCCTACCATACCTGCGGCTGTAGTATCAACAGTATTGTCAAGATACTTTTCCATAATATTCCATTCTCCATCGGTTGGTACATGCCAGCCTTTTGGAGCAATTTTTCCCGTGTTTACCGCATACCAGTTATACAAAGCTCCATATGTGTTTTTGTAAGCAACGGTATCATTGTTATACCAGCAAAATCCCGGAGTTAATAAATTAACCCACAATGCACTGTCTGTCACCAGTAGTATCGATGTGCCATCGTTGTACTTAGTCGTTTTCAGGTTTTCGGTCATCCATACCTGGTTTCCAATTGTTATTGTACGGTAAACATTACCGTCAATGTCTGTTACGGTTCCGGATGATGGAGTAGGATTGCTGTTGTCATTATTCTTTTTGCAACCGCTGATAATCATTAAGAACGCTCCCATTATAGCTAATGAGTAAATCCAGGTTTTTGTTATTTTTTTCATGTCGGTTTAAATTTTAGTAAAGGTAATATTTTAACAACTGTTTGCCAACATGTATATTAACTTTAAAGAAGCTTTAAATTGTATCGATGGAAAAAAACGCCTGCTGTGGCCGGCCTTCGCCGGTGCACCCTTACAGCTTCGTCCTATTGATATTTATGAAAGAAAGCTGGTCTGTCAAAATCGGCAGAAGGAGGTCAACTTTAGATTGATTCCAGATTACTTGAAAGTGGTTGATTTTATTGAAACAATGGTGACTTGAATAAAATTTACATCGGTTCGGTTTCAAGGATCGTAAATGTATTTGCTTTGACGGGAGGCCGTAGATGGGGATTTTCTTTTGTTGTAGCCGGTGCAGTCTCAAACTCAGCAACAGGTAAATAGATACAATGAGTTTTAGCCAACTTAGCAAAAGCCAATAAAAATAGGGATTGGCGAATATTTGCAGCCTTTGTGGAAAAAAATAAATTACCAAACAATCGATATTTCCTTTATATTGCAAATAAAATTCATAAATGATTTAAGATCAAAACCATGAAAAAACTCGAAAATAAAACAGTATTTATTACAGGAGGATTGTCAGGCATTGGTAAGGCTTGTGCAATTGCAGCAGCAAAAGAAGGTGCTAACATAGCAATAGCTGATTTAAGGTCTCCGGCTTCTAATAGTGCAATGGAAGAGATAAGAAAGGAAAATCCCAAAGCCATTTTCATCGAATGTGACGTATCGGTATTTGCGCAAGTACAAGCGGCTATTCAAAAAGTGGTAAGCACATTTGGAACCCTTGATGTTGCGCTTAACAATGCAGGCATTGGAGGCGAACCAAATATAATAGGCGATATGTCAGAGCAAGCATGGCTCAAAGTAATTGGTGTAAACTTAAATGGTGTATTTAATTGCATGAAGCATGAATTGACACAAATGGTAAAACAAAAAAAAGGTGTCATTGTAAATATGTCTTCTATTTTGGGCAAAGTGGGTTTCGCCAATTCATCACATTATGTCGCAGCAAAACATGGCGTGAATGGGCTTACCCAGACAGCAGCATTGGAATATGCAATTCATGGAATAAGAATCAATGCAATTTGCCCTGGATTTATTGAAACTCCTTTGCTCACGGCAGCAGGCATCAGTGACCATACAGATATAAAGCAACATATTACTGACATGCACCCGATGAAACGTATGGGCAAATCTGAAGAAGTTGCGATGGGTTTTATTTTCCTCGCCTGCGATGATAGTTCATTTATAACAGGCACCAAATTAGAAATAGACGGTGGTTTTTTAGCTGAATAAGTTGAATTAATCCGGTGTAAATAATTTTGAACTCCATAAAAAAATGTAATTGAAGAAGGCAAGCAGGAATCTCATTCCTGAACCTAAGTCAAATTAACAAGTGAACTGGTGAAGTGGCGGAATTATTTTTTATAATTCTTTTTCAATTATTAGTTCTTCTTCTTTGCATCAGTTATCACTTTTATCCTGTTTTTTGCATAATCAGACAATCCGGAAAATCGACAATATCTAACTCCTGAAGTCAACTCCCTCATTCGTGTCACATCAGAATTATCAAGGAGTTCCGAAGGTAGTAATAAAAAATCCCCGCTGAAAACAGCGAGGAATCCGATTTAGTATACTACTCTGACCAATTTTCTAACTTTAGAATCATTCCAGATTACATAAAAGTGGTTGATCTTATTGAGGGAATAGGTCAAACCGGTTAGATCAATCCTCCAAGGCCATTGTAAATTGACCATTCTTCTTTAAGTATAAAGGGAAATGCCTACATTTGAGATGTAGGAGAAATGGGGTATCTACAATATACTTCTGTATAATTATGGTTGAAATAATCGGTAAAATCCTTTTGGGTCTGGGATTAATGTTCACAGGGGTACAGTTACTCTCCTCAGGACTTAAACAATTGAACAGTAGGCGGTTTCGTAAAATCGCCACCCGGTTTGTATCTTCCCGTGTAAAGGCTTTGCTATTTGGAGTGGGATCAGGGGTTATTATGCAAAGCACCTCTGCTGCCCTGATGATCCTGGCCAGCCTTATCACTGCCGGGCTCATCAATGTTTCCCAAGCTATTGCCATCCTTACCGGATTCAGTGTCGGAAACACGATACTTTTGTTCTTTGTTACCCTGCATATTGAGGCAGCTGTGACCTTTATAGTCGGAGTGTGTGGAATAGCTCTTTATTTTTCAAAAACTGATAAATACCGAAATACGTTCCTTATCGGTATGGGGTTGGGATTGATTTTTTTCGGGATTGAAATCATGACTGCCGGAGTAAAACCATTAAGGCAGGAAGCCTGGTTTACAGGAGCGATGGCCTTTAGTATCAATTATCAATTTCTTTCGATCTTTGCTGGAATGCTGCTGGGGTTCATCGCCCAATCATCAACTGCAGTAGCGCTTGTAGCAATAGGATTGGCAAAGGCAAATATTCTGACAGGCCCGCAAACCTTTCTGTTCATGTATGGTGCAGCGATCGGATCCACCCTGTTTAAGGCGATGCTGGGGAAGGGGTTCCGTGGTTCTTCACAGCAGCTTGTCCGGTTTGTTAATATGTTCAATATTTTCGGTGCGACAGTTTTTATCCTGCTTTACTATATTGAGGTTTATTTTCATGTTCCATTGGTGTTGGCGCTACTGAATTACCTCACACCCAATTTACAAAATCAGGCCTCAATCGTATTCCTTCTTTTCAATTTGACATCGGCAACTTTTTTCACTGTTATCAACAAACCTTTGACCGGTTGGCTGGCAAGGAGGTCTCCTCCATCAGAGGAAGAAGGCCTTTCGCAACCAAAATATCTGTTGGATTTCCAGCCTGAAGATCCTGAGTCCGGATTGGAATTGATCCACTTGGAGCAAACTCGTGAGCTTGAACAGATCGCCACTTTGTTTTCAACTGCCAGAGAAGACTATGATGGGGCAGACCTTGCATCTCGCTACGAGGCCTTTAATACTCTTTCAAGGGAAGTAACAGATGCAACCGAGACGGTTGCCGCAATGCCAATGCACCACCTAACGGCCAAAGATCATGCATATTATCAAACCCGGCAGACAATACTTGGTCAAATTGCTGAAAGCGTAACTGTTGGGGTAACAACCATTATAAATGCCAGGAAAAACATTGTGCTTGAAAGACTGTCAAATTCCTGCATGGAGTCATTGGACTTCTTCATAAATCTCGCCCTGGAAGCCCAGAAATCAAACAGTATCGAGGATATAACAATGTTCAAAAAACTTAGTTCCGGGAACAGTCCTTCAATGGAACGAGTCCGTAAAGAGTATATTAACAGCGATGTATTGGTTTCAGCTAAGGATAAGGGGAACATGCTGGATCTAACGATCATCACAGAAAAAATCATCTGGCTTCTCAATCGTCTGATCAGTCTAATGCCCCCTGAAATTGAGCAGTAAAGTGGGGTTTGATTTATATTTTGGATTAAACGTTGGGGAAAGATAATTTCTCAGCCGGGATTCATAATATCAAATTTTTTTAGCTTGAGGCTGAGTGTGGATTGGTCTTTTGAGTTAACTGTTTCCATTAGTTGAAAACTTTCAACCTAAAGACTTGTTGGGAAAAAGTGAGTGTCCTTTATTAATCTGCCAGTGTAATTAACTGATTATAAATCCCAAATTTAGCTGTGCTGCACACTACTCTGACGAAACATCTAACCGGGAATTAATGATAGGTCTTGCGAAAGTGGTTGATTTTACTTATACATCAAAAAAAACTGAAATTTTTCAACATCAGGGTTTCAGTTTTTCGGTCCGTACTTAAATCCTTATTCGAGAATGATTTTCTTCTGATGAAAAGTTTCTCCGGCTTTTATCAGAACAATATAAAGCTCCTTGGGCTGAGAGGACAAATCAATCTCTATCTGCTGACTGCCGACTGATGACTTAAGACTTCCTTCCCAGTGAAATTGAAAACAGAAATATTGTTAATAGCTGATTGTGAATCCGCGGTTGACAAAGTAAACTTACCACTTCTTGGATTCGGGTAAACATCTATTTCATTTGCAACCGGATCGTTTATAACGGCATTAAAGCTATATTCCTATGTTTGACCGGAAAAAATTAACCATCATTATTGGTGTTAAGTGCTTGTTATTAAGTTATATTTATTAATTGAGATCTTGCTGACAAAATATAATCAGACATCCGTATTATACAAAATATGAAGTTTTACAAAATATATCTTGCATTTTAAACCAATTTGTGTAATTTTGGACAAACTGGTTAAATTGACCTCCAAAGCCGAGGTAAGTTGACCATCTTAAATGAATTATTATCAGAATAATATGGTAGTCACGATGAATCGCCACAAGGTGATCAGAGTTTCCGGTTTTTCCAGCCCAATATCCGATGCTTTATAAAAAAAATGAAGTTTATCAGCGCTTCTCAAAAACTGGGGGCAGTATCACCGGAATGGGGGGCAGTATCGTCCGGAATATACACAAATAACATAGCAAACCACTTTGTTGGGACACATTATGAATAAAGGGACCAAATCGGATGAGTTAATCATTGCTAACAAAGAACTCACCTTTCAAAACGATGAGAAAGAAAAACGGGCTGCAGAATTAGTCATTGCTAATAAAGAGCTTGCCTTTCAAAATGAAGAGAAAGAAAAGCGGGCAAAAGAGTTAATCATTGCTAATAAAGAACTTGCTTTCCAAAACAGGGAAAAAGAAAAACGGGCTGATGAATTAGTCATTGCTAATAAAGAACTTGCTTTCCAAAACAGGGAAAAAGAAAAACGGGCTGATGAATTAGTCATTGCTAATAAAGAACTTGCTTTCCAAAACAGGGAAAAAGAAAAACGGGCAGCAGAGCTAATCCTTGCCAACAAAGAGCTTGCCTTTCAAAACGAAGAGAAAGAAAAACGGGCTGATGAATTATTCATTGCTAACAAAGAACTCGCCTTTCAAAACGAAGAGAAAGAAAAACGGGCAGCAGAACTAATCCTTGCTAACAATGAGCTTGTCTTTCAAAACGAAGAGAAAGAAAAACGGGCAGCAGAGCTAATCCTTGCTAACAAAGAACTAGACAATTTGTTTGAGGCCTCGCCGGAGATGATATGTTTCATCGGGGTCGACGGCTATTTCAAGCGATTGAACCCGGCATGGGTGAAGACGCTCGGATACCCGATGGATAAGTTGCTGTCCATACCTTTCATCGAGTTCGTCCACACTGATGACCGCGAGGATACCAACGCCGAAGCTGCAAAGCTCGCCGAGGGGCAGAGGACAATCCAGTTCGATAACAGGTATCGTTGCAATGATGGTTCATACCGATGGCTGTCATGGTCGGTCATTCCTGATATAAAGGAAAAATTGCTCTATGCAGTCGCCCGGGACATCACCGACCGCAAACAGATTGAAAAAACATTACATGAAAGCGCAGTACTTTATCGCAATTTGGTGGAAAAATCGCCCGATGGCGTATATAAAAGCACCCATGATGGAAAATTTATCGAGATCAACCCGGCCATGTTTAAGATGCTGGGCTATATGAGTAAAGAGGAATTGATGACCATTGATATAAAGACAGAGTTATATTTTGAGCCAACCGACCGTGACAGCCGGATACTGAATGAAAATCTGGAAGAAATTGAGGTTTACCGCCTGAAAAAGAAGGATGGATCCGAAATTTGGGTCGAAGACCACGGATGGTATAACCTCGATGAAAACGGGAATATCATTTTTCATGAGGGGATATTGCGCGATGTTTCCGAGCGCATAAAGGCAGAAAACGAGATTCGTAAACTTAATAAAACTCTTGAAAAACGAATTGCGCAACGCACCTATGAACTCGAAGACAAAAATAAAAAACTCGCATTTCACATCAATGAAATTGAACAACTTACTTACATTACTTCCCATGATCTTCAGGAGCCGTTACGCACACTTACCAGCTTTACCCAGCTTATACAGGAAGACTATGCTGGAAAACTGGATGAAGACGGGAATAAATACATTGAGTTTATTTCCAATTCGG
>Ga0182027_10010629_pt1 | contig 13062 bp, 9 predicted proteins | sample 712E1DmetaG_FD_121300 | JGI IMG/M metagenome (GOLD analysis project Ga0182027, IMG submission 121300) | Permafrost microbial communities from Stordalen Mire, Sweden - 712E1D metaG (Illumina Assembly) | ecosystem: Environmental > Terrestrial > Soil > Wetlands > Permafrost | place: Sweden...
GCGTTGATCCCGCGGCCGCCGGCCGACTCGTGCGAGGCCAGAATGTAGGCCCGGTCTTCAAACACCAGCCGGTCGACCGTGACATTGCGGTCGATGGCGGGGTTAACGGTGAGTGTAACGATCAAACCGTCATTGTATCGGATGCTACGCTGGACGCTTGAGGCGTCATCCGCATTTTTGGGCCTACGCAGCCCTCCTCGCCGTGTGTTTCTTTTGGGGCACTACCTACGCGGCGATTCGCATGTCGCTCGAGTCGTTCCCGCCCATGCTGCTGTTGTCGTTGCGCTACATCCTCTCGGGAGGATTGATGCTCGGCGGTGTCGTCGTCGCGCGGATTCCGCTGCCCTCGGGAGCTGAATTGCGCCGCACCGCGTTCAACGGCCTGCTGGTTCTCGGAATTGGCAATGGCGCTCTGGTCTACGCCGAAACGTGGATTCCCAGCGGGCTGGCCGCTCTCGTGCTCAGCTTGTCGCCCTTCTGGCTGCTGGGCCTCAATGCGACTCTGCCGCCGAGAGAACATGTGCGGCCGGCGACCTGGCTCGGTCTCCTCGCCGGGCTGGCCGGCGCGGCGCTGCTGGTCGGTCCCGGCGCGTTTGCAGGAGGCCTCCACGGTGGCATGCTGAAAGGCTTCCTCATCCTGCAACTCGGCATGCTGGGTTGGAACGTCGGCTCGTTGTTTCAGCGGCGCATGCCGGCTCGCGCCCACCCCATCGTCGCCGGCGCGGTCCAGCAGTTGGCGGCGGGGCTGGCCTGCGCTCCGTTGGCACTGCTCGCCGGCGGCCGGATCCATTGGTCGGCGCGCGGGGCCGGCGCGCTTGCCTATCTGGTGATTTTCGGCTCGATTGTCGGCTACAGCGCCTACGTGCTGGCCATGGACCGGCTGCCGGTGGCCCTGGTCTCGCTCTACAACTACATCAACCCGGTCGTCGCCGTATTCCTCGGCTGGCTGCTCTTCCGTGAACCGTTTGGCCTGCGCGAGACCTTCGCCATGCTGATCATTTTCCTGGGCGTGGCGATCGTGAGAAAACTGGAACCGCGTTGAATGCCCCGCCGGCAGGCGCCGGCGCGCGAGCTATGATTGTTCACACCGATCTCCGCGCGACACGCATGCACCGCATATGAACCCGCACGCCCAGCTCGCCTCCATCGCCCAGCGCGCGCGTCTGCTCTATGCGGCGCGGGTTGCAGAGACGGATTCCGCGCCAAATTGGTGGACCGCCGTGATTCTTACGGCCGGTTCGCGGCGTCAGGCCGAGCGCTACGAATGGGAGCTTCGCCGCCGCCGCGAGGCCGGTCAATTGCCGGCGGGCGTCCAGTACCTGGTCGTGCCGGATTTGGACGATCGCCGCATCGGGAGCGGCGCGGCGACTCTGAACGCCGTGCGCGAGTTGGCCAGGCAATCGCTCTTCCACCCGAACGCTTCCCGCTCCGCGGTCAAGCTCATCGACTGGTGGTCGGAGCAACGCGTGTTGTTGATCCACTCCGGCGGCGATTCGCGCCGGCTGCCGCAGTATTCGCTGTCCGGCAAGCTGTTCAGCGCCGTGCCGGTGGTCACTCCGTGGGGCGAACCGAGTACGGTGTTCGACGAGACCCTGGCGCTTTCGACCGCCTGGGCCGAGCACTTTCCAGCGGGGCTCCTGATCGGCTCCGGCGACGTCATCCTGACATTTGACGCGGCCGCGGTCGATTGGGCACGGCCGGGCGTGACCGGCGTGGCCATGCTCCAACCGGCCGAAACCGGCGCGCGGCACGGAGTCTATGTCACGGACGAACAAGGGCGCATCTATGCGTTTCTGCAGAAACCGTCCGGGGCCGAGTTGCAGGCCGCCGGCGGGTTGTTAAGCGGCGGCCAGATCGCCCTGGATACCGGTTTGCTCCGCTTTGCTCCGGAAGCCGCGGCCCGGCTCACGCGGCTGGCCGGCGTACAGGAAGTGGATGGGCAACTGGTGCTGGCAAACGGCATCCTCACCGCGCCGGCGAGTGGCGCGCCACCCGTGATCGACCTCTATGAACACTTCACCCTGGCGCTCACCGGCCAATGGAAACCGGGTCTCCAGGATGCTCCGGCGCTGCATGCGCTGGCGAGCGAACTGCATGACCTGCCGTTTTCGTGTTCCGTGGTGTCGGGCGACTTTACGCACGTGGGAACGACCTCCCTGTTCCGGGAACTGATGACCGGCGGCACTGGCTTTTCCCAGTTGTGCGCGGTCCAGCAGCGGCTGGGCCTCACCCGCCAGCCCGGGGTGCGGTCGGCCGGCGTGGTGATCGATAGTCTCCTCTCCGGCGGAGCCGATTTAGGTCCCGGGAGCGTCGTGATCGAGTGCCGCCTCGAAGGCCCGGTGCATGCGGAATCCGGCTCGGTGCTGCACGGACTGGAAGGCATCGCCGGTCCGGTGGAGGTTCCGGCAAACACCGTCGTTCATCAGCTCCCGGTGGCCCTGCCCGACGGACGGAGGGGCGTGGTGTGGCGGGTTTACGGAGTGGAGGACGATCCGAAGGCAACGCTGAGCGCAGGGAAGGCCACCTGGCTCGGCCGCCCGATTCTCGAGGCCCTGCGCACCCTCGGCCTGGATCCTGACGACGCCTGGCCCGGCCTGCCGGTGAGCGAGCGGAGCTTGTGGAATGCCCGCCTGTTCCCGCTGAGTACGGTGGACGAGGCTTGGGCCTGCGCGCAGTGGCTGATGCAGTTCCCAGTTGAATACTCGGCTCGGCGCTGGCAGGAATCCGAACGCCTCTCTTTCGCCACCAGCGCCCAGTGGGCGGACGCGACCGCGCTCGAAGCCGCGCGCTCCCGCCGCTTGCAGGCCAACTGGCGCACGCTGGCGCTGTCGCTGGTGGAATCCGGCGCCGATATTCGGCCGCTGCTCGCCACTGCGCCGGGAACCGGTCCCCTGGCGAAAACGGGGACTGCGCTGCGCCTTCGCGCCGCGGATCTGGAAGCGAGCGCTCCAACCGAGGCGGCCAGCCGCTGTTTTACGTCGGGCCTTTTCTTCGCCCAAGCCGGCCTGGCCCAGGAAGCCGCCGATTCCCACACGGCTGCCTTTCGACTCGTGGAACAGGCGGTGGAAGCCGGCAACACCGGACCTGCGCCCCGCTGGACCACCCCCTGGCAATATGAATCGGTCACCGTCGAAGGCCCCGCCCGGATTGATTTGGGGGGCGGATGGTCCGATACACCGCCGTTCTGCATCGACTGGGGTGGGACCGTTCTGAACATTGCCGTGTCGCTGAATGGCAGCTACCCCATTCATTCCACCGTGCGAAAACTGCGTGAGCCGCTGGTGCGCTGTGTGTCGGACGGAGACGGACTCAGCGTGGAGTACCGGACGTGCGAGGAAATCCTCCACCCGCCCAGCCTTGGCGATCCCTTCTCGATTGCCAGAACCGCATTACGGATGACCGGCCTGTTCCAACCGGCGGCCGCGCTCGCCGGCATTCTTGAGCGCGCCGGTGGCGGCATTGAAATTCGGACCGCCGTCAACCTGCCGATGGGTTCCGGGTTGGGCGCCAGCAGCATTCTCGCCGCGACCACGCTGCGCGCGCTGGGGGAGATGCTGGACGCTCCTCTGGGCAACCAGATGCTGAGTGAACAGGTGCTGCGGTTGGAGCAGAGGATGACCACCGGCGGCGGCTGGCAGGACCAGGCTGGGGGCATCTTCCCAGGCGCGAAGCTGCTGCTCACCGGCCCTGGATTGGAGCAGCGGCTGAGAGTCCAGCCAGTCTCCTGGGTGCCCGGGCGCGAGGCGGAATTCGAGAGTCTTCTGCTGCTTTATTACACCGGCGTGCGCCGCGTGGCGCGCGATCTGCTGCGGCAGGTCGTCGGCCGCTATCTGGCGCGGGAAACTGCGTGTGTCCAGGTGCTGCACAGCATCAAGACGCTGGCCACTGAGATGGCTTACGCCATGCAAGAGGGCGAATGGGACCATCTGGGCGCCCTGCTCGATCGCCACTGGGAACTGAATCAGATTCTGGATCCGAACACGACCAATGCGCTATTGAATGCTCTGCTGGCGGCGGTCCGTCCCTTCATTCGCGGCGCGAAATTGGCGGGCGCGGGCGGCGGCGGATTTCTGATCCTGCTGGCGCGCAGCCCGGCGGCCCGGCAGGAATTGCACGCGTTCCTCCGCCAACACAATGCCGGAACCGGCGCTGCCGTCTGCGCGAGTGAGATTGCCAAGCAAGGCCTGCGCGTGACTCGGCGGCGGTGACCCCGGCCTTCGCCGCGCCGGCGTGTGATGGTCGCCTTCGGGCGCGCAGTAGCTTCTGAAGAGTATGGGGACTTTTGCCGTTGCCTGTAACCCGCCGGCTTCCCAAAAAGCAAAAGGCGCGGGCCGTTCCGGCAGCCCGCGCCTAAAAATTATGGTTCCAAGTGACCCGCGTTCACAGCTTGCTCTCCAGCCGGCATGCCCGGCCTGAGCGTGGCTCGAAGCTTTCCACGCCTCCTTAGTGCTCTGCTCCCCGCAGCGTGATTTGCACGCTGCGCTTCAACGCTCGGCACGGGCGGCGTCTCCAGCCCCGCGAAACCGGAAACTCGATCGGGCCTTTCGCTCACCCTCGGAGACCGCGCCCGTCACCGGACCGCCTTAGAGGGTTCGTAGCTCCTGCCCTCGATCTTCGCTTCCCCGGCCTCGGTTGGCCCGGCCCGGTCCGCCCCATTCTCCCTCCCCGCGGCGTTTCCGCCTGGGGGTAGATCTACGAACAGGACCCGTTGCCTTGCCTGCCTCGACCGTCCCGAAACGCTTTCAATCCAACCGTCACTCCCCTCCGGGATTTTCGCCCCTCGGGATCAAAGTGCCCGGCCAGCCGAGCGTTCCGGAAGCTTACCCAACAGTGACGACCGTTTTCCCTTCTCTCCCCGCTAGCTTCCTGCTTGTTTGCTACCCGCTAACGGATCATCGATCCAGGATCTGCATCGTTCCGCTTGGCTCGCTGATTCCGTGAACCTCTTGGAACCGAATTCAGCATGCGCTAATTCGCCCCGCGAGTCAAAAGCTTTTTGCGGTTTAATGACGGTTTTCCATAGATTATATTCAGTTTGTTTTCATTAGGTTGAGACGCCATCAATGTGAGTATCGTGTGTATAAAACGTGAACGGAGTAACTTGTTCTCTTCGTGGCGCCACGCCCGCCACTTCGCCCGCCTGTTTCCCGACCCCGCGCCGGGCGATAATTGAAAATACATAATGTCGTCACTCGGACGGAGCCTGATTCTCGCGGGCGGCTTGCTGCTGGCGGCGGGATTGCTGATTACCTTCGGACCCCGTCTGCCCTTCCGCCCCGGACGCCTGCCCGGCGACTTCGTCTGGCGCGGCAAGAACGCCGTCTTCTATTTCCCGCTCGGAACCTGCCTGCTGCTGAGCCTCCTCTTTTCCTTGCTGTCGCTGCTCTTTCGGCGCAGATGAGCGTCGCTGGCACCGCGAAAACACCGCCAAGTCACCGTGCGCGCACCGTGTTTTCACGGTGAAACACGGCGACTGCCCCGCGCCGGGCGCGCGCGCCGCCGCGCCTACCTGAGCGTCCCCATCCGCTCCAGCGGCCAGTAGGCGAACACGGCTTTGCCGTAGATCGCGGCGCCCGCCACGGGCCCCCACACGCGGCTGTCGTTGGAGGCGCTGCGATGGTCGCCCAGCACGAAGTAATGGCCCGCCGGCACGCGCACCGGTCCGAGGTTCGACTGGTCCCGATACTCATCGGGCACATACGGCTCCTCGAGTTCGCGGCCGTTGCGCCACACCAGGCCCCCGCGCAGCTCCACCGTGTCGCCCGGTGTGCCGACGATCCGCTTGATGTAATTTTTCGCCGGATCCTGCGGGGATTGGAACACCACCAGGTCGCCGCGCTGCACCTCGCCCACGCCCATCCGGTAGAGGAACCGGTTGATGAACACGCGCTCGCTGTCCACCAGCACGGGCATCATGCTGGTGCCCTCGACTCGCACCGGCTGGTAGACAAACAATACGATCGCCGCCGCCAGAGCCAGCGACATCAGGCCCTGGCCGGCCCACCATCCCGCTCGCTTCCAGGCTCGGGAACTCATCGCGCCTGTCATGATTGAAGCATGCCTGCGGGCAACACTGGAAGCAGGACCACCGCGGCGGCGCCGCTTAGAGCTACGATCCAGGCCGCCCTCATCATCCCCGCGCTCAATGAGGAGCCCGTCCTCGGGCGCACGCTGCGCGCCATTCCGCCCGGGCTGTTCCAACTCGTCATCGTGGCCGACAACGGCTCGACCGACGGCACCGCGGCCGTCGCCCGCGCCGCCGGAGCGACGGTTGTCAGCGAGCCCGAATGCGGCTACGGCGCGGCCTGCCTGAAGGCGCTCTCAGCGCTGCCGGGCGGGATCGGCGTCGTCGTCTTCATGCAGGCCGATCTCAGCGAGGATCCGGCGGAGGCGCGGTCGCTGATCGAGCCAATCGCGCGCGGCGAGGCCGACCTGGTGCTCGGATCGCGTACCCTGGGCGCGGCCGAGCCCGGCGCGCTGTTGCCCCACCAGCGCTTCGGCAACTGGCTCGCCACACTCGCGATCCGAATCCTCTTCTCTCACCGCTACACTGACATTGGCGGCTTCCGCGCGATCCGCCGCGAGGCGCTGGAACGGCTGCGGATGCGCGACCGCAGCTATGGCTGGACCATCGAAATGCAGGTGCGCGCGATCCAGGAAGGCCTACGCGTGCTGGAGGTGCCCGTCTCCTACCGCCGCCGCGCCGCCGGCCTCAACAAAATCTCGGGCAACCTGCGGGCCAGCCTGCATGCCAGCGGGATCATTTTTCGAACCGTGCTGCGGCTGTGGTGCAGACGCCGGGATGGCTAGTGGCCTGTCGCGGGGACTTGCGTTACTGAGCCGCGACTGGGAAGGAGCGGTCGGCACGCTGCTCCCCAATCGCTGCTGAGCCGCGCGCGCCAACAAACGGAAGGGGCCACTCGCGGATCTGGCAACACCGATTCTCTTGGTCAACCGGCCCACTCCCTGCGGTCATGGCTCGGTTCCACATCTCCGAGCCGGGCCGTCCTGCAATCCTCGGTTCCACATCTCCGAGCCGGGCCGTCCTGCAATCCTTCGTCGCGCAGCCGGCGTTACAGGACCTGGTCGCTCCAGTTTTCGAGCACCTGTTTGACCTTCTGGCAAAACTGGTCGCCGAGCGCGCCGTCGATCAGGCGATGGTCGAAGGTGAGGGCGAGATAGGCCAGGGAGCGGATGGCAATGGCGTCGCCGTCGACGACCACCGGTACCTTTTCCACCGCGCCCAGCCCGAGGATGGCCACCTGCGGCTGGTTGATGACGGGCGTGGCAAAGAGGCTGCCGAAGCTGCCGAAGTTGGTGATGGAGAAGGTTCCGCCGGAGACCTCTTCGGGCTTGAGCTGGCGGGAGCGGGCGCGGGCGGCGAGATCGACGATGGAGCGCTGCAGGCCGGCGACGTTCTTTTCGTCGGCCTGGCGGATGACGGGCACGATCAGGCCGTTTTCGAGCGCCACGGCGATGCCGATATTGATCTCGTTGTGATAGAGGATGTTGGTTCCCTCAATCGAGGCGTTGACGATGGGGAACGCGCGCAGGGCTTCGACGGCGGCGCGGGCGACGAAGGGCAGGAAGGTCAGGCCGAAGCCGTAGCGCTGCTGGAATTCCGCTTTCGCTCCGGCGCGGAGGCGCGCCACCTTCGTCATATCGACGCGGTGGACGGTGGTGACGTGGGCCGACGTGCGTTTGGAGAGCAGCATGTGCTCGGCGATCTTCTGGCGCATGCTGCTCATCGGCTCGATGCGGATTTTGGCGGGCTCGGGGCGCGCGAGCGGCGGCAACGCTTCGGGTGGCGGAGCGGGCGCGCGCACGAAGGCGGGAGCGGGCGCTGGCGCGGGAGCCACCGGAGCAGTAGCAGGAGCGGCCTTGGGCGCCGAAGTTGCCTCAGCGGAGGCGGCGAGGTAGGCGTCAACGTCGGCCTTGGTGACACGTCCGCCGGCGCCGGTGCCTTTCACGAGTTTCAGATCGAGATTGTTTTCCCGGGCGATCTTGCGGACCAGCGGGGAGACAGGGCCGGCGGGTTCTTCGGCAACAGGTTCTGGCGTGGCGGCCTCGGCAGCGGGGGCTGGAGCAGCGGCGGACGCGGGCTTCGCCTCGGCGGCGGGCGGCGCGGCAACGGCTGGTGCTGGAGCAGCGACGGGTTCAGGCGGCGCGGCGACGGCTTCGCCGGCTGCGCCGATGCGGGCCACGACGGTGTTGATGGCAACCACCGCGCCCTCCTGGACCAGGATCTCCGTCAGGACGCCCTCGGCCGGGGCGGGGATTTCCGTATCGACCTTGTCGGTGGAGATTTCAAAGAGCGGCTCGTCGCGCTGGACGGAATCGCCGACCTTTTTGAGCCAGCGAGTCAGCGTGCCTTCGACAATGCTCTCGCCCATCTGGGGCATCACAACATCGGCCATGGGGTGCTCTCCCTTCGTTCAAACTGCGGTCAGACGAGCGGCCGGCGCGGCGGCCACGACAGGATCGTAATCGAAAACGCGCACAAACTCCTCGACCAGCGCCTGCTCGACGGTCGCGCGCGGCAGCGTGATTCCAAGCGCTTCCAAGGATGTCACGGGCCGCGTAAGCCCGCAAGGAACAATGTAGCGGAAATAGCTCAGGTCGGTGGTCCAATTGAAAGCCCAACCGTGGGTGGTGACCCAGCGCGAGATGTGCACGCCGATGGCGCAGATTTTGGCCAACTGGCCGTCCTTGTCCCGCACCCAGACCCCGGTGGCGCCGGGCTCCCGGCAGCCTTCGATCCGCAAGCGCGCCAGGGTCCGGATCACCGTTTCCTCCAAGCCCCGGACATAGGCCACGACATCGCGTTTCCATTCTCGCAAATCGACAATCGGGTAGCCGACGATCTGGCCCGGGCCGTGGTAAGTGATGTCGCCGCCGCGGTTGATCTCAAAGAACTCGATGCCCAGCTCGGCCAGGCGCTCGCGGCCGAGGAGCACGTTTTCCAGGTGGCCGTTGCGGCCGAGAGTCAGTACGTGGGGATGCTCGAGCAGGAGCAACTGGTCGCAGATTTCGCCGGCCTTGCGGCGGGTTTCCAACTGCTGCTGCAGCTCCCAGGCCGCACTGTAGGGCACGCGGCCGATGTAGCGCAGTTCGAGTTTCCTCATGCTACGGGACGCCGCGAGGTCAGGCATTGATGGCCAGGCCATAGACATTGTTGAACGCTTCGCCCACGGCCTCATAGAGCGTGGGGTGGGCGTGAATGGTGGCCATCATGGTCTCGACGGTGGCTTCGGCTTCCATCGCCGTCACGGCTTCGGCGATCGACTCGTAGGCGTGGGGGCCGATGATGTGCACGCCCAGGATCTCGCCGTATTTGGCGTCGGCGACGACCTTCACGAAGCCTTCGTGCGAGCCGAGGATGGAGGCCTTGGAGTTGGCGGCGAAGGGGAATTTGCCGACCTTGACGTCGTAGCCCGCCTCGCGGGCCTGTTTTTCAGTGAGGCCGACGCTGCCGATGCCGGGGTCGGTGTAGGTGCAGCCGGGGATGCGGCGCTTGTTGATCGGCGTGACGGGCTTGGCGGCGATTTTGCCGATGGCGATCAGGCCCTCCATGGTGGCGACGTGGGCCAGTTGCGGCGTGCCGGCGACGATGTCGCCAATGGCGTAAACGCCCGGCTCGCCGGTCTGCTGATATGCGTCCACCTTGACGAAACCACGGTCGAGTTCGACCTTCGTGTTTTCCAAACCGATGTTGTCGGTGTTCGGTTTGCGGCCGATGGCGACGAGCAGGCAATCGCCCTCGAAGGTCTCCGTTTTGCCATTGCCGAGCTTCACGTTCAAGCGCACGCCGGTGCCAGTGCGCTGGACCGAGGCCAGGTCCACCTGGGCGTTGGTCTCGCAACGGATGCCGCGCTTCTTAAGGCTGCGCTCGAGTTGCTTGGAGACGTCCTCGTCCTCGACGGGCACGACGCGCGGCAGCATTTCAAAGATGACCACCTCGCTCCCGAAGCTGCGGAAGATGCAGCCGAACTCGGAGCCGACCGCGCCGGAACCGATGATCAACAGGCGCTTGGGCGCCTGCTGGAGCCGGAGGATTTCGATGTTGGTTAGGATGAACTGCGGATCGGGGGCGAGGCCGGGCAGCAGGCGCGCCTCGCTGCCGGTGGCGAGGATGATGTTCTTGGCATCGAGGACGCGCGGGGCGGCGCCGCCGCCCGACACCTCGACCTGGCCGCGGCCCAACAGGCGGGCGTAGCCCTGGATGACGTCGACCTTTTGGCGCTTCATCAGCAGGGCCACGCCGGCGGCGTGCTGGTCGACGATGGCGTCCTTGCGTTTTAGGACCAGAGGCAGGTCGAGCACGGGGTTCTGGCAATGCAGGCCCTGCTCCTCGGGATGCTTGAAGTGCTCCCAGATCTCGGCGGTGTTGAGCAGCGTCTTGGTGGGCACGCAGCCGACATGAAGGCAGGCGCCGCCGAGCTTGGGATCCTTTTCGATGAGAGCGGTCTTGAGGCCGTACTGGCCGGCGCGGACGGCAGCGGAGTAGCCCCCGGGACCGCTGCCGATCACGATCACGTCGTAGGACATCGACTCAGTTTACCATCCGCTAATCCGGCCATAATTGAGTTGGAAGGCAACGCAGTCAGGGGGCGGGCGCGTCGATAGAGGTGGCGTACCGCCCGGACGGAGGGTGGCGGCCAGGCTCCAGGCGTGTTCGCGCCGGATGAAGAAAGGCCGTTCGCCGGGCAGGGGCTAAACCGAACATGAAGATCGCAACGAATGCACTCTTATTAGTATTGACAGCCGGCGTGGCGTGGATGGGAGCGCCGGTGGCGGCGCAGGCCCAGGCGCCTGCTACGCCAAAATCCGGGACGGCGAAGAAACCAGCCGGGCCAGCGGCGCAGGAGGCCGACCGCTGGCCGCTGCGCAGCGTGTTTCTCAAGGGCTCAAAACTGTTCTCAGTCGAGCAGTTGATGGCGCTGACGGGGCTGAAGCTGGAGACGCCCGTGGGCAAGGAGGATTTCGACAAGGCGCGGGACCGGCTGTACGAGACGGGGTGCTTTGACGCGGTGGCGTACGCCTACGAACCGGCGGCGGCCCGCGGGATCCAGCTGACCTTCGAGATTGGCGACGTGGAACAGCGTGGCGAGTGGCGCATCGAGGGGCTGAAGCTGGACAGGAAGGAGTACGCGGCGCGGGCGGCGAAGACGCTGACGATGTTCGGCCCGGTGATCCCGTTGACGGAGGTGTACGGGAGGCGCATGGTCGCTCTGGCGGAGACGATGTTGAAGGAGCATGGCGACAACGAAGCGGTGATCGTGAAGTTCGAGGCGGGGTTGAAGGAAGGAGTCGTGGCCGTGCTGCGGTCGAAGACGCCGCCGCCCAACATTGCCGAGGTCCTGTTCAAAGGCGCGCGGACCGTGCCCGGCCCGGAGGTGCAAAAGGCGATGGCGGGGGTCGCGGTGGGCACGCCGTGGGACGAGCTGATGTTCCGGACGTTCCTCGAAACGACGGCCCGCGCGCTCTACGACGCCTATGGCAGGCTGGGCGCGAAGTTCATCGCGATCACGACCGAGCCGTCCAAGAACAGGCCGGGCGTGGCGGTGACGGTGACGGTGGACGAGGGACCGGTGTACAAGCTCAAGCGGCTGGACATCGCGGGCGCTCCGATCCGGGAGGAAGAAGTCAACGCGCTGGGCGGCGATTCGTTCAAGAGTGGCGGAACGGCCAACCTGAGCGAGATTGGGCGCGGCATGGGGAAGGTGATCGCCCGCCTGAAGGAGATCGGCTATCTCAAGGCAACGTATCACGCCGTCAAGCAGATTGATGATGAGGCCAAGACGGCGGACTTCCGGATCGAGATCGAGCCGGGGGCGCTGTATAAGATGGGCCGGTTGGACATCGACGGGCTGGATTTCGAGAGCGAGCCGGTAATCCGCAAAATGTGGGCCATGAAGCCCGGCGATGCGTATCGCGGGGGCTACCCGGAGATGTTTCTGGCGCAGGTGAAGCAGCGCGGCGTGCTGGACTACCTCGGCGCCACGCATGCGGAGACGAAGGTGGACGACCAGCAGGCGGTGGTGGACGTCAGGCTGACATTCAATGGCGGACCGCAGAAGCTGGACAGCCGTCCCCGGGACCGCAAAGGGAATCTCGAGCAGCCGCTGCCGGGTCCGCGGGCGTTCTAAACAAGCGCGGATTCAACCTCTGGCGACGAAGTCGAGCACCGGCTGGAGTTCGGGGGCGGGCCGATGGATGGCGGGGTGGCCGCGCGATGCCCGGCATGCGGCCGCGACAATGCAATCCGTTCACTATGATAGACTCGGCCCGAAAACGGCAGGCCCGGTGGCAGGCCTGTTTCAGGAGAATCGCTATGAACCGCAGGCAATTTCTGGGCGCAGCCGCGGCGCTGCCGCTCATCGATCCAAAGCGCGTGCTGGGAGCGAACGACCGGATCCGTTTGGGATTCATCGGCACGGGCGGCCGGGGCACCTGGCTGCTGGGCTACGAACTGCCCGGCGCGGAAGTGGTGGCGGTGGCCGATTGCGCCCGGGACCGCGTGGAAGCCGTCGCGAAGGCGCATCCGGAGGGCGGCCGGTGGACGAAATACACCGACTACCGGCGGCTGCTGGAGCATGAAAAGCTGGATGCGGTGTTCGTCGAGACGACGACGCACGCGCGCGTGCTGATCGCGATGAGCGCGTTGCAGGCGGGCCTGGATGTGTACGCCGAGAAGCCGCTCACGCTGACGGTAGGGGAAGGCGTCGCGCTGCGCCAGGCGGTGCGGAAGTACAAGCGCGTGCTGCAGACCGGCACGCAGCAGCGCTCGATCCCGGCCAACGTCTACGCCAGCAAACTGGTGCGGGAGGGGGCGATCGGCTTCGTGCACACGGTGATCGCCTGCAACTTCGAACCGCCGGAGACGTGGATTCCGCGCGCGCCGATGGCCATGCCGGAGGGTCTGGACTGGGAGCAGTGGTGCAACCAGACCGAGCTGCGGGCGTATCACTCCGACTTGCAACATCGCTGGGGGTGGTATCGGGACTACGACGGCGCAGGACAGAGCTGGGGTGTGACCGGCTGGGGGACGCACGCGTTGGA
>Ga0182027_10010630_pt1 | contig 13062 bp, 11 predicted proteins | sample 712E1DmetaG_FD_121300 | JGI IMG/M metagenome (GOLD analysis project Ga0182027, IMG submission 121300) | Permafrost microbial communities from Stordalen Mire, Sweden - 712E1D metaG (Illumina Assembly) | ecosystem: Environmental > Terrestrial > Soil > Wetlands > Permafrost | place: Sweden...
GCCGCTTGACTCTGGCTCCAGGTTTGATATCCGAAATATCCGATCGCTGCAACGACCAGGATGATCAACACGATTATCAGCGCTGAGGGTCTTCTTGTTTGCATGTTTGTTCACTCCGTGTTCTATTTAAATTTCTTATTCGAGATTTTTCTGGAAACGCCACGTTGCAAGTCCAAGCAAGACAATGGCGAAAATAATCAAAGCAACGGTTTGGGGGATGATCAAATCCAGTCCAACGCCTTTGATCACTACCGCACGCATAATGTAGATGAAGTAAGTTGTGGGCAGGATATCCGCAACATACTGAAGAATCAAAGGTAAAGATGAGATCGGGAAAATGAAACCCGAAAGCATCATGGCGGGCAGCATAATTGGCATCACCATCAATTGGGCCTGCTGTTGGGTGCGCGCCACGGTTGAGATGAGAAGTCCGTATCCCAGTGTGGGTAACAGGTAAAGGCCCGTCATTGTAAACAGAAGCAATAAACTGCCTCGAATGGGTACCCCGAACATCAGGGTCCCCAACACCAGGATCAAAATGGTGTCTGCAAAAGAAACCAGGATATAGGGAATGATCTTGGCCAGGATCAATTCCCAGGAACGAATGGGAGTGACGATCAATTGTTCCATCGTTCCCCGCTCCCGTTCCCGGACGATCGCGAGTCCTGTTAAACTGGCCCCGGTCTGAAATAGAATGACGGCGATCAACCCGGGAACAATGTTATAACTTCCAAGCAGATCCGGGTTATAGAGCACATTGGTGCGTACATCCACCGGATTTGAGCCTCCTCCAATGGAAGCGCCCTGAAGGGATAACTGTTGTGCTTTGATGCTTACCCCATGAGCCTGGCCTGCCAGTTCAGCCGCGGAAAGAGCCGCGCTGGCAATAGTAGGATCGGAACCATCTATCAGAACCAGCGCTTGGGCGCTCTTTCCAGAAGCCAGATCTGCTCCGAAGTTCGGTGGGATCACAATTCCCACCTTGGCCTTCCCGCCGCCAATTAAATTATCAACTTCGCTCTGGCTGTAAACCGAGTAGTCAAAAGAAAAGTAACCGGTTGCATTGAATGAGTTGAGCAATTCCCGGCTGGCTGGGCTGTTATCCTGGTTAAAGATCACAGTGGGGACATTTTTTATATCTGTACTGTTGGCATAACCCAATAAAACCAACTGCAGGATGGGCATGATAAAAATGAAGATCAATGTGCGCGGATCGCGCAGCATATGGGTGATTTCTTTTTTGATCAGTGCTCTAAATCGTCTCATAAGATTTACTCCTTTGTAAATCGCGAATGGAAGTATAAGATTTAATCATGAATTGCATGTGAAGATGGATGGGAGAAGTTCACGTTACATCAGTAAAAATGCTCTCAATTCATGTTTTCGGGAGTGTATGCAGGAATCCGCCTAACTTTCTTCCTGTAATTTGTTCAGCAGTTTACTCATAAGATGCAATAATTGATCCTGTTCTTCCTGTGAGAATTTTTCCATCAGGTGCGCGATGCGCTTCCTGTTGTATTCCATGGCCATTTGGAAGAACTGCTCGCCGATTTTGTTCATCTTCACAAGCACCACACGGCGGTCATTTGGATCGTAACTGCGTTCCAAAAATTTGCCGCGCACCAGCCAGTCTACGATTCGGGTGGCCGAACTCAAAGGAACTTTGAGCGCGGCGCTTAATTCACCCATGGTCAGCGGGGTCTTGGAATGGTCCAGAATGATGAAAACCCGCAATAAAAAGGTATGATCTTCCGAATTACCCGATCCCCTCAATTTTTCCATTTGCTCTTTGAAACGGACTACATGTTCGGGCATGACCCAGTTGGGCTGTAATCGGATAAAACACTGCAGCAGTTCAATAAATTGCCCGGCGGCCGATTCGATGCGTGCTTGTGATTTTATTTTCATCTTGATATATTTCCAAAACGGAAGTATTTTACCGCCATCTGCGTGTTTGTCAAGGTGGCATGAATTTGCATTTCATTTGTTTTATATAGCAGATACCCCGTTCGGTCTTGTCTTCCTCCTTGAACAAAATGAACATCATCGGGATCGCTGACAAAAACACACCTCCGAAGCCTAAAGCTTCGGAGGTGTGTTTGCCGATATATTTTGTGCGGATTGCTCTAGTACTTAAAGAAGAAAACCTTCGACCAGACACTGCACGCTGGCTGGCTGTCACATGCGCTCATACGCCAATAGTTATGTACCGTGCGATGGAAGCGGTGTTGTGAGGGTAAAAGAGGAAGTGAACGGGTTCGTTCTAGAAGTGACCATGTCCCATGGTGGGAAATAACTGAAGCTAATATCCGGCGTAATTTGAATCCAATAGTAGGTGAAAGGATAGATAAACGGAACCGTAGAAATTCTCCATTGAAGAGTGGGCATAGCCGTAAGCACCACTGTGCCTGACTTTGGCGAGTACGGCGCCAGCGCGCTGGGTGGACATGCCGTGAAGACTGTTGCAGTATTTGACCATAATCCGGTACCGTAGAGGGATTTGGTGCTCCCGGCTCTTACACGCCAGTATAGTGTTGTGCAGGCTGGGAGCGGACTTCGAGGCCCCGGGGTATAACTAGGGCCATTAATCGTTATGTTTACAACACCCCCGGTCCGAAAATACGGGTTTCTAAAAATTTGTAGGCCAAAGGTACCGGGAACTGCGCTGGTTCCAACAAATGGACGGTGCCATGAAAAAGTCTGGAAATTGGTGGTCAAAGTCGTTCCGGTCGGAGGAGAGAACTTAGCAGAGTCCACCTGTGGGTAGGACATAAGCAGGGTATTTACGCTCGACCAATCGCTCCATCCTTTTGTATCCACAGCCCGTAAACGCCAATAATATGTGGTGGCGGGTTGCAGGCTTGTAATGCCTCCATTGGAGAAGGTTGGGCAATCCGTGCCTGGCGGGGGCAGGGTAGCGTTCTGCACATCGAGCGCCGGCTTGCTTAGCGTAGTGGCACTCAAATCATTAAAGCAGCGAGCCGTTGGCGTTTGGAATTGCTTGTCGGTTGATATCTGTACATCATAAGCGACAAAACTCGTTCCTCCGGGTAGTGCAACGGCCTGCCAAGATAACCCCGGTGTAAAATCGTTGTCCACCTTGCCATTCTCCGGCTTTAATGAGGTAGGTATGCTGGGCGGATTTGCTGTGGTAAATGACCAAAAAGGTGCCCAGACGCTTGGACCATAAGCGCTGTTTAATGTCTCGACGCGCCAATAAAGAATCGTATTGGCCGGCAAATCCGTTGTGGGAGTATAGGTGGTGATTGTATATGGGAGGTTTACATTGATCACAAACGAATTAAAAGTGGCGGATTGGGATACCTGCAAGGTATATCCTCCAGCACTTGTGATCGAACTCCAGGAGAAAAGCGACGCCACAGGATTATTGGAGGTATCGTCGGCAATATCATTGGTTCGATTATTATCCAATGTGCTGCCGGGGCCTGGCCTTATCAGGCTGGGTGCCTTGACCGATGTTCGGAAAGCAAATACCACCCATCCCGAAGGAACCGCGTGTATATCATAGGCCTGAACACGCCAATAATAATTCCTCGCCGGGAGGAAGGGACCGAAACTGTGAAACGAATTGCTGCCAGTGCCGTGGTCGAAACTGATGATGCTCGAAAAGGCAGAATCAGTGGCAATATCAATGTCGTATGTGCCACCCGTCCCGGCAGACGCGGTCCAGGTAAATAGAATTGACGTGTAACTAGTGACCAGTGATCCGTTTGTAGGGTAGGTCGCCTTGGGTTTGGAAGTTGCCGGTGTAATGGATGCTGGCGCACCTTGGGAAGCGCCAACGGTGGCTATAAAAATGGCAGCAGACAAAATGAGAAGTTTTAGAATTTTCATATTGAACCTTTCTTTATAATCAATACTGTTGGCAGGCATTCTAATCTGCCAGACTGGTGCAACAGGTTAAAAATAACCGATAATGTTTGTACGGTCAATGCCTCAATTTTAAGAATGTTCTTAAATTCATCATAAATTCGACTTCTTCTCCAGGAATCCTATAATAATTGCCATAATCCACGCGGAAGGAAGTAAAATTAGACAAAAGCAGTCCTATGACAATTCGCCCGCTTGATTTTCGAGATTTGCCCCTTTTATATCGCTTGCGTACAGACGCAGTCGGCTTGGATACTACACGAACTTTGACACGCGGTAACCCCTTAGGCGCGGTGGGGTTGCTGGCCTATATGAATCCCGCGCGGCAAATTTACGCTTCCATCGCAGAAGAGGATGGTCTGTCATTGCTGGGCGGCATCATCCAAACCCGCGGCGAATCGTTGCAAAATTGCTTTATCTCGCGCCCTCCTCCCACTTGGATCACCCGGACTTGCCGGCCTTGATCGATCATCTCTCTGCCGAAGCCGGGAGTTGGGGAGCGTTTCATGTTCTCGCGGAAGCGAATGAAGCGGACAGTGCGTTTGATGGATTGCGCAGATCAGGCTTCTCAGTGTATGCGTGGCAAAGGATGTGGGATATCAGCCAAGTGGCGGAAGCGGGTTTAAGGCCCCTATCGGGCGAAGTTGAAGCACTGAATTGGAACCGGGTTGAGACAATTCATTGGAGCGCTATCCAAAGTTTGTATCAACAAATTGTTCCTCCCTTGCTTCATCCCGTCGAGCCAGTCCCTTATAGCCTGGCAGGCTGGATGTTTAATAATGGAGCGAAATGTTTTGTGAACGTGTCGAAGGGCATGTACGGAATGGTTCTCATGCCGCTTATTCATCCGGAAGTCAGGGATGTCAGTTCCAAAATAGCTTCGCTGGTTGGCCGTTTTTTGCCCGATCGTCGCAATCGTCCAGTATATTTATGTGTTCGTTCATATCAGGCCTGGCTGGAACCGGCCCTTGAAGATTTGGGTGCACGCGCTGGCGGGCGGCAGGCGGTAATGGTTAAGCATCTCACCAGGCTGGTGAAGGATGAACAGGCCGTTTTGGCGGCCCAGCCCTCCGCAGTGAGCGTTCAACCCTCACGGGTGAGCAGAATACATAAATAACCCAGGGGGGATAATTCCTGATTTAACAAAACTTTTAACATTCTTGTTTGAACTTATGATATAAACGACGCAATCCTTTACGGCAGGGAAGACTTATTTATGGCGACTCAAACAATATTTCAAACCAATGTTCCAGCCCAGCGCCGCGCCACGTTGGCGGATGGCGTTGTATTATTGAGCATTGCTGTGTTGATGTATGCAGGCTTGACACTGGCGACACTGTTTATCACCCAGCCTGCTAGTGCTGAACAGATTTCTCTTTCACCGAACGCATTGCCCGGCTACGCTTTATATTCATTGGGGCGCATGCTCGCCGCATATATTTTGTCCATTCTGTTTACGATGTTTTATGGACGGATGGCTGCCTATAATCGCCGCGCCGAACGCGTTCTGTTGCCCTTACTCGATGTGCTTCAATCGGTTCCGATCCTTTCCTTTCTACCGGTGGTGCTGATCAGCTTGAGCGCGATGATGCCTCATCGTATCGCCGCGGAAATTGCATCCATTGTTCTCATCTTTACCAGCCAGGCCTGGAACATGACATTCGGCTGGTATCAATCTCTCAAAACGATCCCGCAGGAACTCCGCGAAGCCACTTCGATCTTTCGTCTCAATACCTGGATGCAATTCAAAACGCTTGAGTTGCCATTTGCAGCCATTCCTTTGATATGGAATAGCATGATGTCCTGGGCGGGCGGCTGGTTCTTCCTGATGGCTGCCGAAATATTCACCGTTGGGCAGCAATCGTTTCGTTTGCCTGGCTTGGGCGCGTATTTGCAGACTGCGGCGTTGCAAGGCAATATGAGCGCTATTGGTTGGGGGCTGGCTACATTGATTACTGTGATCGTCGTGATGGATCAATGGATATGGCGTCCAATACTGGCTTGGGCGGATCGTTTCAAGATCGAAACCGTTGAGAATGACAATCCACCCACCTCATGGTTCTATGATCTATGGCACAACTCGCGCTTGGTTGCTTGGTTCGAGGAACGGTTGGCCGCGCCCATCATGGAAAGATTCGACGCGAATATCATTCATTCTCATCCAATGGAAGATGAAGAACAGGATCAGCCGAAGAGAACAAGAGGCGGAATTAGTTGGATTGCCGTCTTGGGGATTGCCATATTGATCTACGGACTTTATCGAATTTGGACCGGCGGTGCGACTCTATTAGTGCTTCCGTTAAGCGATTGGGTTTCGGTTCTTGTTGGCGTGCTTGGCACGATGTTAAGAGTCTTCATTGCTTTGGTGATCGCTTTGTTGTGGACGGTTCCGCTCGGTTACGCCATTGGTTCGAGTCCGCGCGTGGCCGCCTGGCTCCAGCCGGTTGTCCAGGTGGTGGCGTCTCTTCCGGCCACGGCATTGTTTCCCGTGCTTGTCGCGGTATTGATCACGTTGAGAGGCGGTTTGAATCTCGCGGCGGTTTTGTTGATGTTGATGGGCACGCAATGGTATCTTTTGTTCAATGTCATCGCCGGCGCGGCGGCGATCCCTCAGGATTTGAAATATACCAGCGCCTTGATCGGCATCAAAGGTTGGGAACGCTGGCGAACGCTCATCCTGCCATCGTTGTTCCCGTTCATTATCACGGGAGCCATTACCGCCAGCGGGGGTGCGTGGAACGCCAGTATCGTTGCTGAATATATTCAGTTCGGCGGACGGACTTTGCGCGTGACCGGCATCGGTTCAGTGATCGCGGGTGCAACTTCCAGCGGGAATTATGCCTTGTTGTTTGTATCTACGCTTGCGATGATCCTGACGGTTGTAACGATCAATCGTTTATTATGGCGGCGGTTATATCGCGTTGCCGAAGAACAATATAAGATGGAGTGATCATGTCGAGCGAAACTCTTTTGGAAGTACGCAATGTAACGCAGATGTATGGAAGCGGCGAACGCCGGTTTACCGCCATTGAGAAGATCAACTTGACGCTCCGCGAGGGCGAATTTGTTACGCTGGTCGGCCCATCCGGATGTGGCAAGAGCACGCTCTTGAGGATCATCACTGGTTTGAACAAACCCGCCTCCGGCGTGGTGTTGTATCGTGATAATGTATTGATTGGCGTCAATCCACATGCGACCATTGTTTTTCAAACTTTTGCATTGTTTCCGTGGCTGACAGTGCAGGAAAATGTGGAGCTCGCGCTCAAAGTGCGTGGCGTTGCCCAGCAGGAACGCACCAAGCGCGCGGTGGCTTTGCTCGATAAGGTTGGTTTGGATGGTTTCGAAAATGCTTATCCCCGCGAACTTTCGGGCGGCATGAGACAAAAGGTCGGCTTCGCGCGCGCCATGGCTGTTGAACCTGAATTACTTTGCCTCGATGAACCTTTTTCAGCTTTGGATGTTCTTTCCGCCGAATCGTTGCGCAATGAATTGCTCGAACTGTGGACCGCGGGTGCGATCCCAACCAAGGCAATTTTGATGGTGACGCATAACATCGAGGAAGCCACACAATTGGCTTCGCGTGTGGTGGTGATGGAAAAGGAGCCTGGACGCATCGTTGCCGACATACCGATCGACCTGCCTCAGCCGCGGCAAAAGAAATCGCTAGAGTTTACCAGCAAGGTGGATTTGATCTATGCCACGCTCGCCGGTCAAACACAACCTGAGTCGCTTGAACTCGGTTCCATGCCGGGCGAGGCCGGTGGACATACGCGCGCCTTGCCGGATGTCTCAGTTAGCGATCTGGCAGGTTTGCTCGAGGCCCTGGCGGATAAACCCGATGACCGTGCGGATATTTATCAACTGGTCGAGGAACTGAAAGTGGATTCGGATCATTTGCTTCGCCTCACTGAAACTGCTGAATTGCTTGGCTTGGCAAATATAGATCACGGCGATATTGCCCTTAACCCGCTGGGTCAGACGTTTGCCGACGCCTCCATTCTGGCACGCAAGGAAATTTTTTCCACGCGTATTCGCAGGCTGCCGATGTTCCGTTGGCTGTTGAACATGTTGAATAAGGCGGATAAACATGAACTCGAATGGGATGTTCTTCAATCCGCTCTCGAGTTGGATTTCCCCGCCGAGGAGGCCGAGAAGCAGATTGATATTGCCGTCGACTGGGGACGTTATGCGGAATTGCTCGCATACGACGATGACCGTGCCGTCATTTATCTGGAAGAGGCGAAAGAAGGATAAAAGCAGGTCTCTTTTGAGCGTACCGTTGTTCGGCAATCTTAACCAACTGCCAAACAGAAGATTGCAACATCGCCGCTTCCTGCAATGGTGTTGGAATAAGAATTTATCTGACACAAATATCCTGTAGGTTTTCCTAATTTTATTCGGCTCTGTTTTTTGACCAAACCTTCGGATGGTGCGCTCATCAGGTGGCATGTCATTTTTTGGCACATATCTTATTGTATAATTGAACACGCACGGACAAACCGTGCCCGAAAGAGAACTTATGACACAATTAAGAATTACCGATGATCTCGAGGCTCTTCTCGATGTATTGCCTGCCGATATCCGCCGCGCGGTGGAAAAGGCGGACGATAGCGAGAATCTGCTCGAGATCATTTTGGATTTGGGACGCGTGCCCACTGCGCGCTTCGTGGATCGCGAAGTTGTCCTGCGTGAATCCGAAGTGACGCGTGCCGAACTTGATTATGTGGATGAACGAACCGGTGAGTTTGATGCGGATAACCGCGCAGGCATCGAGCGCACGCTGCATCGTATCTCCGCCATTCGCAACAGGCGTACACATATCGTCGGATTGACTCTGCGCGTGGGGCGCGCCGTGTATGGCACGGTGGACATTATTCAGGATATTATCGAGTCAGGTAAGTCTACGCTGATCCTTGGGCGCCCGGGTGTGGGAAAAACAACGCTCTTGCGCGAAGCCGCGCGCATTTTGGCAGAATCAAAGCGCGTCGTGATCGTGGATACATCCAATGAAATCGGCGGCGACGGCGATGTGCCGCATCCTGCCGTAGGCAAGGCGCGCCGTATGCAGGTGCGTGAGCCGATGCTCCAGCATGAAGTCATGATCGAGGCCGTTGAAAATCATAATCCCGAAGTCATCGTGATTGATGAGATCGGACGCGAGCTGGAAGCCGCCGCGGCGCGCACCATCGCCGAGCGTGGTGTGCAGCTCATCGGCACGGCGCACGGCCGAACGCTCGATAATCTTTTGCTCAATCCAACCTTGAGCGACCTGGTCGGTGGGATTGAAGCGGTCACGCTATCGGATGAAGAAGCGCGTCGGCGTGGCACACAGAAGACTGTTCTTGAAAGGCGTGCTCCGCCTACATTTGATGTGCTGATCGAGATTCAAACCCGCGATCGTTTTGCTGTCCATGTGGATGTCATGAATTCAGTGGATGCGCTTCTACGCGGCTATCCGCTTCCGCCTGAGGTTCGCACCCGCGACGCCGAAGGCAGGATCCAAATCGAGAAGGCTGCACCGTCTGCGCGTCACCTTGAGCATGTCGAAGGGTCGAGGCTGGATGCAAAGGAAACCAAAACGCCTCGGCGTGGACGCCAAACGGTCACCCCCGTTGAAGAAGTGGTCCCAGGTTTCACGTCTCCACGCTTCGAACCGATCCGCGGCGTGATGCAGACGGTTAAGATTTATCCATATGGCGTGGCTCGCAATAGACTGATGCAGGCCGCCAAGCGACTCGGCGTGCCTGTGATCGTGGCCAAAGAGCCGACTGAAGCCGACGCATTGGTGACTCTGCGGACGTATTACCGCGACCGCCAGCAGACGATTTTGGATGCCGAACATCGCGGCCTGCCGATTTATGTTTTGCGTTCGAGCACGGTGGGACAGATGGAGCAATTCCTGGGCGACCTGTTCAATGTGAAGGGCGAACAGTTTATATCCTCGGATATTGACTCGGTGAAGGAGCAGACGCAACAGGCGATTGCCGCAGTCTTGAACGGCGAGCGCTGGGTGGATTTGCCGCCTGGTCCTTCATTGGTGCGGCGTTTACAGCATGAAATGGCGCGCAGTGCCGAGTTGGTGAGTCATTCGTATGGTAAGGAGCCGCGCAGGCATGTGAGGATATTTAGGGAATAGACATGATTCGGATATCGGATTATCGGAGATCAGAAAATTAATTAAAATTTCCTTGTGGTATCCTTATCCTGGCGAAAGGATTATCGTTATGAACAATCACGAACTGGCTGATGTTTTCACCCTTATTGCCGATTTATCCGAGATCAAAGGCGAGATCATTTACAAAACGTTGGCATATCGCAAAGCCTCCGAAAACCTGGCTGGCCTGGGGCGCGATGTCAACGAATATTGGAAGGAAGGCAAGCTCGAAGAAATCCCCGGCGTGGGTAAAGCCATCGCTGAAAAGATTGATGAACTGCTCCGCATGGGCAAACTCAAATTTCTGGAAAAGCTCAAGAAGGAAGTGCCGCCCAGTCTAGCTGAATGGCTCAAAGTCCCCGGCCTCGGGCCCAAGAAGGTGGGACTCATTTGGAAGACTCTGAACATCACAACCCTGGCACAACTCGAAACCGCTGCCAAAAAGGGGAAACTGCGCGGCCTGCCCGGTATGGGCGAAAAATCCGAATCGGCGATCCTGGCAGGGATCGAATCGTTATCACGTCGCTCCGGACGGATTCCACTTGGACGCGCGTATCCGTTGGCGCAGGAAATTATCGCTCAACTCAAAAAGGTGAAGGGAGTCGTCGCCGTTGAACCTGCTGGAAGTTTGAGAAGGATGCGTTCGACCATCGGCGATCTCGATATCCTCGTTGCGGCTGGGGATTCCAGACCTGTCATGGAAGCCTTCACAAATCTGTTGGGCGTGGTGCGCGTGCTGGGCAAGGGCGAGACGAAATCGTCCATCGAATTTGGCGACGGCGTGTGTGCCCAAGTCTGGGTGCATCCGCCGGAAAAATTCGGAACAGCATTGCAATATGCGACCGGCTCGAAGGATCACAACGTGCAGTTGCGTCAACTTGCGCTGGATAAAGGGCTGTCACTTTCCGAACATTCGTTTGAAAGAATCAAGGGTAAGGGCGAAATCCTGTGCGCGACCGAAGAAGAAGTCTACCAGACGCTTGGCCTGCCATGGATTCCGCCAGAGCTGCGTGAAGACCGTGGAGAGATGCAAGCCGCCAGGCAAAATAAACTTCCTAGGTTGATAGAAGTGAAGGATATCAAAGCCGATCTGCAGGTTCACTCCAATTGGAGCGATGGCGAGTTGACCATGCTGGAGATGGCACAGGCCGCTGCGAAGCGCGGCATCAAGGTGATTGCCTTCACCGACCATTCGGTCAGCCTTGGTGTCACAGGCGGGTTGAGCATGGAGGATCACAAGAAGCAGGCCGCGGAGATCAGGAAGGCGCAGGATAAACTCGGCGACAGCATTTTAATCTTGCATGCCAGTGAAGTTGAGATCAAAGCGGATGGCACGCTGGATTACCCCGATAAGTTTTTGGCGAGCCTTGACCTGGTGCTGGCCTCATTACATACCTCGTTGAGGCAGCCGCGCGAGAAGGTCACGCAGCGCGTGCTTAACGCCATCCGCAATCCACATGTGGATATTATCGGTCATCCCACGGGACGCTTGATCCCCGACCGTGAAGGTGCGGATTTGGATATGGATGCAATCTTCAAGGCTGCGGCGGAAACGGGCGTGGCGCTGGAGATCAACGCGCACCCTGCCCGCCTCGATCTCGACGATATATATGCCCGCCGCGCAAAAGACATGGGCATCCCGATCAGTATCAATACCGACTCCCATTCAGAGGCCGACCTCGATATGTTGTTCTATGGCGTTGCCACTGCCCGCCGCGCCTGGTTAACAAAAGATGATGTGATCAATTGCTGGCCCACCAAAAAATTGTTGGATTGGTTGAAAAAGAGAGGGTGATTTAACCAAAATATAAGCTAACGTGAATAATGGTTAAGCAACCAGCAAAGGCAAACCTGTCGGGATGATATTTAGAGAAGGCTTCTTAGACTTATGGCAATCAGCGTTAAGCATTAATCAAGTTTTGTTTTTCCTGGCGCGTCATCGTTTTGATGGCGCGTTCGCGTTTCATGGCACTGACGCGGTCGGGTTGGGGCTCGACATAAACCAATTTTACCGGGCGGCGCATGCGCGTATAACGTGCGCCGCGCCCGGCGTTGTGCGTTTTGATGCGGCGTTCAGGGTCGGTTGTCCAGCCCGTATAGAACGTTCCATCTGAACATTGAACGATGTAACAATAACACGATTCGCGCTTCGATCCTTTGGGGAGCTTGACGCCCCGCGCTGCGTTCATCGTGATGGCTCGGCGGGAAGTTTTATTTTTTCTTTTTTGCATTTGCATTTCGCTCGAAGACCATGCTCCCAAATATCGTCTGTCCAACGCGCCGGCCAAAGCTGGGTATGTCTTCCTGGTCGCCTCCCTCTTTCAGCCAGTCGGCATCCTCGCGTTCATCCAGCCATGCTTCACGGTCTTTCACTGCATCATGGAGTCGTTCTGATATACCCTCTGCATTTCCCTGTTCGATATCGTCGCGTAGGCCTTTGATCGCCGCCATCAATGTGTCGAGGGCGTGAACTGCGCCGGTTCGATTTGCCAGTACTGCCTCGCACAATGAAGGAGCGTCATCGTGATATGCCATGCCGCTGGTTACGCCTGCGAATGGACGCCCTGCCAGTTTGCGCGCTTCCTGCCATCCGGGTTGACCGATCGTGGCATTGAGCAATGCCGCCGCGGCCAGTTGCGGGAGCACATGCACGGAGGTCATCAGACCATCGGATTCGAGCAGGTCGGTCAACATGGGTTTTGCGCCCAGTAAATGACAAAAATCGAAGGCGCGATTGACGATTTCCTCCGGAGTGTTGGGCGGGACATCCACCGCAAAGATTCCTTTTCTGAACAGATCAGATTCGGCGGCGTTCAGGCCAAACTCCAGGGATGCAATGTAATTGGAATGGATGCCCGGTACCAGTCCGATATAAAAGCGTCCAACCGGGAGGGTTTCCTGTGCCCATTGGATGACTCCGCCCTTGATCGGCGTGGTGTCCATCACCAGCGCGTTATCCACCAGCCAGGGACCGATGTGTCTCAACGTTTTGCGGATTTCACTGAGCGGCAGGCATA
>Ga0182027_10010631_pt1 | contig 13061 bp, 14 predicted proteins | sample 712E1DmetaG_FD_121300 | JGI IMG/M metagenome (GOLD analysis project Ga0182027, IMG submission 121300) | Permafrost microbial communities from Stordalen Mire, Sweden - 712E1D metaG (Illumina Assembly) | ecosystem: Environmental > Terrestrial > Soil > Wetlands > Permafrost | place: Sweden...
CCCGCCTGTGAGGGACGGTATAATCTCTTTCGTGGATGTTAACGGACCCGCCTCCGATTTTGAGTTACCCGACCTGGATGGCGTTCTCCATCGATTGCATGATTACCGCGGCAAGATCGTCATCGTCAACTTCTGGTCTTGCGAATGTCCGCATGCGGAGCGGACCGATCGCGCCATAATGGCCATGTTCGTCCAGTGGAGAGAAGATGTGGTCTTGTTGTCCATAGCCGCGAATCGGATCGAGTCGGCAGAGGCGGTGGCGGTGGCCGCAAAAAACCGCCACCTGCCGCTGGTCCTGATTGATAGGGAAGACGTCGTCGCGGACTTATACGAGGCGCAGACCACCCCTCACATCTTTGTGATCGACCGGGAGGGTATCCTGCGCTATCGCGGCGCGGTGGATGACGTCACGTTTCGTTTACGGAAGCCCACTCGCTTCTTTCTGGATGAAGCCGTGGAAGCCCTGCTGGACGGTCGATTGCCCGCCCTGGCAGAAACGCGCGCCTATGGTTGCACCATCGTGCGCGAAGCAGTAGAATAACAACGTGATCGTAACCGACGCGCGAGTAGCATTCCTTCGCAGGATCCACCTCTTCCGTAATTTAAACGACGAAGACCTGGCCGTGGTCGCCGGTATGTTAAAGGAAGAAAGCCATAAAGAGGGGGAGGTCATCTTTTCCCAGGGCTCGGATTCCGACAGTTTCTATATCATTTACGAGGGGAAAGTGAGTATCACGCGAATCCATCGCAAAGAAGAGCAAGAGCTGGCCTCATTTATCAGCGGAGATTATTTTGGGGAAGAGGCAATGCTCTCCAAAGGAAAGCGCTCGGCAACGGTCAGCGCGCTGGAGCAAACTTATTTGTTTTCGCTAAACCGGATCGAATTCAATGCGATCATCAAAAAGTATCCAAAGTTAAAAGCGGCGTTTGAAGCCTCGGTCGCCAGCCGCAGACTCGCGCGCGAAGTGCATTTTAATTGGGTGCGGCCTGATGAGGTGATCTATTTCATCGCTCGCAAACACGAGGTACTGCTGTATCAGGCTTTGACCGGACCGGTCGTTGCGCTGTCTGTCCCTGTCTTTTTGTTCGTCTATTTCTTTTTGACCCGTTCGTTCTTTGCCATCTTTGGAGCGGGCATTCTTTTGCTCGCGGATGGCGGATGGGCCGTATGGAACTGGATCGACTGGGGGAATGATTACTACATTGTCACCAATGAGCGCGTGATCTGGCTTGAGAAGGTGATCGGCATTTATGACAGCCGGCAGGAGGCGCCTCTCAGCACGGTGCTCTCGGTGGGTGTGGAGACGGATGTAACCGGCCGGCTGCTCGATTACGGTCACGTGATCGTCCGTACGTATGTGGGTAAAATACCGTTCAACCACGTATCGCATCCTTATGAGGCCGCACATATGGTGGAAGAACAATGGACGCGTACCAAGCATTCCGAATCCCGCATGGAAAAAGAAGCGATGCGCAACGTTTTACGCCAAAAGATGGGGCTGACTGTGGAGACAAAAACGGACCAGCCTCCAAAACCGGATGTACAAGCTTCGCCCACCTTCTACCGCCGTTCCATTTTTAAAGTCATCAGCGCCAACTGGTTCAAGCTCCGCCAGGAAGACGGCGGTACGGTTACCTATCGCAAACACTTGTTTGTGCTCTGGCGGCAGATCTGGCAGCCCACCCTGCTTATCATTCTGCTCGCCCTGGGCATCGTCGCCCGACTGATCACTTTGGTTCGCACGCCCGGGGTTAGTCTGTTCGACTTTACCAATGGTTTCAAGGTGGACACGATCGTGATCGCCCTGCCCATCGTGATGATACCCTTTATCGTCTGGTGGATTTATCAATATATCGACTGGAGTAACGATATCTTCCAGGTAACGCCGGACCAGATCCTGGATATTGATAAGAAGCCGTTTGGGTCGGAAGAACGCCGCGCTGCCCCGCTCGAGAATATATTGAGCACCCAGGCTCACCGTTACGGTCTGGCCGGTTACTTTCTAAATTTCGGTACCGTTGAAATCACCGTCGGTGGAACCCACCTTGATTTTGTGGACGTGCTCGACCCGGTGGGCGTGCAGGCAGATATTGACCGTCGGCGCGAGGCGCGCATCAAACAAAAGCGTGACGCTGAAGCCAGTGCCGAGCGGGAACGCATGTCTGACTGGCTGGTTGCTTATCACGAGAACGAACCGGAGCTTCGCCAGCAAGAGACCCATGAAGCTGCACCTGAGACAAAACCGAAAAGCGAGTAAAATCGGGGGACGAATTTTCGCGGCAAGCATGCTTGCCATCTTCGCGCCGCGCCAGGCAGAGCACTTGGCATCTTCGAGGTATTGAATTAATGGCACTACGAACGATCGTTACTCTTCCGGAGCCGGTCCTGAGGCGGAAAGCCCGACCGGTATCCAATTTCGACGATAATCTGCAAACCCTGATCGACGATATGATCGATACCATGCGGGCGGCGCCCGGCGTGGGCCTGGCCGCGCCGCAGGTTGGCATATCCGACCGCCTGATCGTCGTGGAGTATGTGGATCCGCCCGTGGAAGATGACGAGGGTGAACATAAAGAGGTCAAGCCAAAATTGTACGTAATGATCAACCCTGAAATCGTGAAGGCCTCCGAAGAGAAGGTTTTAGGCGTCGAGGGTTGTTTATCCATTCCAGGTCTGGTGGGCGAAGTGGAACGGTTCGCAATGGTGCAGGTCAAAGGTCTGAACCGCCGCGGCCAGCCGATGAAGGTCAAAGCCGAGGGCTGGCTGGCGCGCATCTTTCAGCATGAGATCGATCATGTCAATGGGATTGTCTTTCCTGACCAGGCCACGCGGGTATGGAAGCCTGAGCCGGAGGAGGAGGAAGACCTGGTTTAATGGCCGATCTGCGCCACATCAACCTGGAAGACCTGCCGCGTCTCCGTCAATTCTGGGTCGAACACTGGGGCGGCGAAGAGATGATCGTTCACGGTCAAATATTTCGACCCGGGCAATTGGACGGATTTGTGACGGAAGATTGGACCGGCGTCGTGACGTATATCATCCTGGGCGATCAATGTGAGATCATATCGCTGGACAGCCTGGATGAAGGCAAGGGAATTGGAACATCCCTGATCAATGCGGTAATGAAAGAGGCACAAGATCGTTCCTGTCGCCGCTTGTTTTTAAGCACTACCAACGATAACCTTCATGCACTCGGTTTTTATCAGAAGCGCGGTTTTGAATTGGCCGCCATTCGACGCGGAGCAATGGATGGATCGCGGAAGATCAAGCCGGCCATCCCCCTGGTCGGCAGGGACGGCATTGCCCTGCGGGATGAGATTGAATTGGAAATGTTATTGGATAGGTAGTTAAAAATAAGGCCCGGCAGGGTGCTGTAAAAACCCTGCCAAAGAAATTATCCACTGTGCTCGACGACCCTAAAACATGCACCTCAAACACCTCTCCCTCACGAACTTCCGCAACTTCGCCCGCCTGGATATTGACATTCCCCGGCGGGTTGTGCTGCTGGTCGGTAGCAACGCACAAGGCAAGACGAGCGTACTCGAGGCCATTTATTTCCTGGCCTCCTTCACTTCTTTTCAAACACATACCGATCGGCAACTGGTTAACTTCGTGGAAGCCCGGAACTCGCTGGCAGTCACGCGCCTTGTTGCGGACTATGAACGAGGCAAACAAAAGCATAAACTCGAAGTGCGCCTCATCCTCGAGCCGTCCGGCATCAATGGACAGCGCCTGCGCAAGGAAATCCTGCTGGACGGCGTGAAGAAACAGATGAACGAGGTCATCGGCCATTTCAACGCGGTCATCTTCGTGCCGCAGATGTCACAGATCATCGAGGGCGGTCCGGACGAGCGCAGGCGTTATCTAAACCTGGCATTGGCGCAGGCTGTACCGGCATATGCCGGAGTCTTAAGTGAATACGGCCAGGCGTTGACCCAGCGCAACGCTTTGCTTAAAGCGCTGGCGGAGAGCGGAGGCGATGCCCGCCAGCTCGACGTCTGGGATGAGACGCTGGCGCGGCTCGGCGCACAGATCATCCTGTGGCGCATCGAAGCCACCCAGCAGATCGAACGCCTGGCGACGCGCGTGCACCACGAGTTGACCCACGGCAAGGAAGTACTGCGCCTGATCTATGAGCCGGCATACGACCCTCTCCCAACTCCTGACCGGCAAATCGGCATGAAGCTGACAACCGAGGTGGACCGTTCCTCCCTCAGGCTGGACGAGATCCGTTCGGGTTTCTGTGTGCGTTTGATGCAGCTGCGTTCCGAGGAGATCGGGCGGGGTGTGACAACCATCGGCCCGCATCGCGACGAGCTGCGCTTGCTCGCCAACGGCATCGACCTGGGCGATTACGGCTCGCGCGGCCAGGTGCGGACGACGCTGCTGGCGCTCAAATTGGCAGAAGTGAACTGGATGAAGGAACGCACAGGCGAATGGCCGGTGATCCTGCTGGATGAAGTGATGGCGGAGCTGGATCTTGAGCGCCGCGCCGATCTGCTGCATTATGTGAACGAAGCCGAACAGGTGTTATTTACCGCGACGGACGCAAACATGTTCACACCGGAGTTTGTGGAAAAGTCGGAGGTCTGGAAAGTGGAGGAAGGAACCGTTCAGAAAAGATGATCGTCCTCGTGAGATCGACAAAGCAATTTTTAGTTGAAATTTTTTGGGAAGAGTCCCCATACAATGTCGCTTGAAGACAGAAAGGAAAAAACCATGTCCGTTAAACATGCAAACGATGTTGAAGCGAAAAACGTTACCGCAGGCAAGGACACGACCATCCAAGTCCTGATCTCTGCTCAGGAGGGCCCAAACTTTGCCCTGAGAAAATTCTCCATGCAAAAAGGTGGGGGCATGCCGCGCCATACCAACACGGTGGAGCATGAACAATACGTGCTGCGCGGACAGGCCACCATCACCATCGGCGATGAGACTCATCAGGTCAAAACCGGAGACGCGGTCCTCATCCCCGAGGGCGCGATCCATTCTTATCAGAACATGGGTAATGAACCGTTTGAGTTCCTGTGCATCATTCCCAATAAGGAAGACAAGATCACGGTCGTGGATGAGGCCAGTTGCTGATCGGTGGCAGGTTTAAGAGGTCTTCAAGACTCTGGAGGTCTACGCCTCACAACGGTTGCTTCGCCGGCATGCCTGCCTTGCGCGGATACCTGGGCGGTGTTGCAGCCGACTTATCCACCAGCACCAGATAGCGATCATCAGCCACGCCCGGCAGGTTAACCGGCACCACCTGCTTCAATTTTCCACCCAGCAGCTTCATGGCCTTCTCCGCAGATTGCGCCTCTGCCGGCCCGCTTTCGCTTTTTTGCGCGATCATCGTCCCGCCCACTTTAACCAGCGGTAAAAGATATTCACTGAGCACATTCATATTGGCCACGGCGCGCGCCACAGCCCAGTCGTATTTTTCGCGATGCGCGGGCAGTTGTCCTATTTCTTCGGCGCGGCCCTTGATCACTTCAACATTCTCGAGACCGAGCATGCGAACCATATGCTCGCAGAACATGGCCTTCTTGCCGACCGACTCCACCAGGGTCAGCTTCATACCCGGATAGAGAATCTTGAGAGGCAGGCCGGGAAAACCCGCGCCGGTGCCCACATCAATGAGACGATATGGCGGATTCGCCCCCCATGCCAGAACACAAGAAAATGAATCCAAAAAATGTTTGGTACGGATGGACTCCGTATCCCGGATGGCGGTCAGGTTGAATTTTTGATTCCAGTCGAGCAGTTCACGCTCGTACGTGATGAGAGCCATCACCTGTCGCCCCGTGAGATGGATGTGAAAGAGTTCCTGCGCGTGAAGAACAAGTTTCTCCATTCCGAAAAAATTATAACCCCTCTCCCATAGAGACAGTCATCAGAATGATGACCGTCTCTTCAGGGCTAAAGTTATTTCGTGTCTACCCATCGCATTGGTATGAGGTTGAATTCTTCGCCCCAGGCTGAAAGCGTGGGGCGAAGTTGCGAGTAGTTACGTTATTTCTTGATCTCTTCGGTCTGCGCTACCTTTGGCCTGCGGGTTATACGGAAGATCCAGCGCAGCAGCATGAGTACCAGGAAGATTGGAATGGCAATGGTGATCAGCACGGGCAGGATATACAGGAAGAAACGGATCAGGAAGTTAACAAAATCCTGCCAGAAGTAGATCAGGCTTTGGAGGGCATCGCGCGCCACACCCTGGGGTTTCCAACCGCCTACAACAATGGGCTTGATCGTCTCTTCGGCGATTATGTTCACGCTGATGGACGAAAGCGCTGCAGATTGTTCGGTATATTTGATCTGACCTTTCAGCACCTCAATGTCGCTGTCGATCTGCTCCAGTTGGGTATAGACAGCCAGCACGTCTTCGGTCTTGGTTGCATTTTGCATGATCTTGGTCAGCTGGTCCGCAGCAGCCTCCTTGGCAGTAAGGCGTGACTGCAAATCGACATACTGGTCGGTGACGTCCACCCCGGTGCTCGTCTCATTCTGGACATCCACTACATCTGTTTTGATCTGTTTCAGTGCTGGGTCTAATTTATCCTGTGGCACGCGCACAACGACCTGTGCCTGGGGCACCTGCGTGCCGTCGCTTGCATAGGTCTGTGAGACATTGACCGAGACGACGAATCCACCCATCGCTTTGGCCATATCCTGGATGGTCTGGACGTGGGCGTTCACATCCTTGACGACGATGCTCAAATTGGCGGTTTGTATGACCAGCCGGGTACCAGGGGCAGTTGTAGTATCGGTGGTCACACCGGCGGAGTTTTGAACAGCTGACTTTGTGGCGTCGTTCGATTGTTGGAACGGCAGGGCCGGTGCGGCCGGGGCTGGTGCTGCGCCGCCCAGACCTGTGCTATTTTCACCGAAAGATGGTGCGGCAGGGGCTTCCGTTGCAGCCGATCGGAATGTGCTGCAAGCCGCCAGGATGAGTATTGAGGCTATGGCAATGATCAAAATAGTGCGTTTCATTTCGTCCTCCTTCAGGGATGATGCAATAGTGATTTGTTCTTCAGACGAAATTCACTTCTAAAAGTTCCGGCCAATACTCATGTCGTTTACCCCCTGGGGATCTTTTGTAGAACCTTCCCCTTGCTTCACCAGGACGGGATGACGAGGGGCTACCAACCTTCAGACAACCTGGCGGCGTGTTTTTCCGGCAGGCCTGCCTCACGGATGCGTTTTTGTACTTCAGCGATATTATATTCCACACGGCGTGCTTCCCAGGTCTTGGCCTGGCTGTCGTAGATGGCGTAAGCGGCGCGCGGATCGCGGTCGCGTGGCTGTCCCACCGAGCCGGGGTTGATAATGGCGCGTTGGGTGAGCGAGTATGGCTTGCCCACTTTTGTGGTTCCCATGCTGACACGGTCGTTATTCTTATCCAACTGAAAAATGCACTGGATGTGCGTATGTCCAACAAAACAAGACGAGGTCTCGAAATGGTCGAAGTTAAGCCGTGCGGATAGTGTATTTAACACATATTCCCAGATCGGGTCGCGTGGACTGCCATGGGCCAGGGTCACATCGTTGCGCACCTTTGTGTTGGGCGGCAGAGTTCGCAGAAAATCCATGGCGTCCGCAGACATCACTTGTTCGGTCCAGGTCAACGATCGACGCGCGTCGCCATTGAAAGCTTCAAAAGCCATCCTGCCCAAAACGGCCACATCGTGGTTGCCCAAAACACAGGTCAATTGCGGTAGCTCCCGCACCCGCTCTATCACCATATTTGGGTCGGGCCCGTAACCAACCAGATCCCCGAGACACCAGGTCTGATCGGTCTTTCCTGCATCCTGGAGTACGGCTTCCAGGGCCGGGTAGTTGGCGTGAATGTCAGAAATGACCAGGATACGCATGCTCAGTCCAAAAGCGTCGCGAGGCGTTCGATGATGATTTCGGCCACCTCGGTTTTGGTCATCAATGGCATAGGTTCCTGCTTTCCGTTTGGATACAATAAGATAACCCGGTTGGTATCCAGGCCAAAGCCTGCATCTTTTGATGAAATATCATTTGCCACAATAAGGTCCAGCTTCTTGGACTTAAGCTTCTCGCCGGCGTTCTCAAGCAGTGCATGTGATTCGGCAGCGAATCCCACCGTGATGAAAGGTCTTTTTGTTTCAGTCGTGCTCTGTGCAGGTTTACCGGACTTCCGGCGGAAAACCGCCTCCAGAATATCTTCCGTTGCTTCAAGCTCTATCTGCGGAATTCCGTCTCTTTTCTTTAGTTTATTCTCCGCTGTTTGTTTCGGCCTGAAATCCGCCACTGCCGAGGCCATGATCAAGGCGTCGGCCATCGCAGATTCCTCCATCACCGCCTCCAACATTTGCTTTGCAGTCTGGACAGACACTTCGCGAGCGCCAACCGGTGACGCGAGAGCTGTTGGGGTTGTGATGAGCGTAACATCTGCACCTGCGTCAATGGCAGCCTGCGCCAGCGCGTAGCCTTGTTTGCCGGATGATCTGTTGGTCAGCATGCGTACCGGGTCGAGCGGTTCCTGGGTTCCTCCCGCGGTGATCACGACCCTCCTGGCTGCCAGCCGGCCTTTCCGTCCGAGCACGAGGCGGATATGACCGATCAGTTCCGCGGGTTCGAGCAAGCGTCCTTTGCCTGAAAGCCCCGAAGCCAGATGTCCCTCGGCCGGCCCGGCGATGGTCGCACCGCGTCCTTTGAGCTTGGCAAGATTCTCCTGCGTGGCAGGATGATCCAGCATGCCTCCATCCATGGCGGGTGCAATCAACAGTGGACATTGCGCGGCGAGGGCGGTGATCGTGAGTAGATTATCGGCTTCACCGTGCGCAAGCCTGGCAAGGGTATTGGCCGTGCAGGGCGCGATGACCAGTAGGTCGGCATTGTGAGCGAGACCGATGTGCAGGACGTGCGCTTCGCCGCCCCACAGATCGGCCTCGGTGAAGGCGCGGCGGCCCGTGACCGATTGCAAGGTAAGGGGTGTGATGAATTTTTCCGCGGCCGGTGTGAGGATGACATCCACCAGCGAGCCCGTTTGTGTAAGTCGGGATGCCAGCTCCGCGGCTTTGAATGCTGCGATGGAGCCGGTGATACCGAGGATGATGCGTTTATCCTGGAGAACGTTCATAAGGACCGATTATACTTCCTGCACAGGGGAGCCTGCTGCAGGACCGATCAATCTACCCCCTTCATATAATTATCGAAAGCCATCCTCTTCGGACTTCGCTCCAATGGGTCAAGCTAATGGGTCGATCTCAAGGCACCTGATGATCGGGAGTGTAATTAAGTGAGAAAGAGGACTGCCACTCCGATCATTGCCAGTAGCGTACCGGCAATTGCCTGCCAGCCCAGACGTTCCTTGAAAAGGAAATGGGCGATCGGGAGCATGAAGATCGGTGAGAGGGAAGTAAGCACACTCGCCACGGCAACCGCCGTATTTTGGACCGCCAGCAGCGATAGCGAGACGCCGATCACAGGACCGATCAAGGCGGCTATGGCCAGGTAGCGGATCGCAGAAGGATTGGCCCGCAGGGTGTGAACTGTTTTGCCGGTTTCTTTTTGCAGAAGCATGACGATGAGCAATGCGACCCCGGCAGCCAGCATGCGGATGGCATTACCGCGGATGGGCGAGAAATCCCCCAGCATACCTTGTTTGGAAAGGACCAGACCGGTGGCCTGCCCGACGGCGGCCAACACGCCGAACAAAATGCCGACGGGGGATGGCTTGGCCCTTTGTATGATTCCGTCGCCTTGTTCGAGCAGGACCCACAGTATGCCACCCAGGGTAAGCACGATGCCGATGATCTGTCCGGGCCGTAATGTTTCACCGAAGAACAGCCAGGCTTCCAACGCGCCGAAGACGGTCGAAAGACTCAACAACAACATTCCCAGCCGCGGACCGACCTTCAAGTAGCTTTGAAAAAGAAAAGCATCCCCGAGCGCCAGGCCGATCACACCTGAAAAGGAGAGCCACAGCCAGCGGTTTGGCTCTGCGTTAAAGGGCAATAACTGGCGGTACAAAAGGAGGTTGAGCAAAAAGAGGTACAGCATCGCGAAGGCGATGCGCGTACGGTTGGCAATGATCGAACCAACCTGCTCTCCGGCCCGCGTGATGAACACTGCATTGGCGGCGAAGAACACGGAAGTAAGCAGGCCGGCGATTTCCCCGATATAAGCCATGGGTTATTTGCTGAATGTGCCCATCAACTCGCCTTGTGCCAGGATGTGTCCCTGCATGGCTTGTAGTAATTGATCTTTGCCTGGTCCTGAGGGAAGGCTCAGGACATCATCGAGCGCATACAATTTGAAGAAGTAGCGATGCGTGCCAGACGGCGGGCAGGGTCCGGTATACCCGGCCTTGCCGGAGCCGTTATTGCCCTGAAGGGTGCCATCCACCAATTGTCCATTCGTAGGGACGGCCTCCGGCAGCCCGCGGCTGGAGGCTGGTATGTTGTATATCACCCAGTGGACGAAGGTGCCGATGGGCGCGTCGGGATCGTCCATGATGAGGGCAAAGGATCTTGTACCGGTGGGCGGATCGCCCCAGGCCAGTGGGGGCGAGACACTGCGGCCTTTGCAGGAATAATCGGAAGGGATGGATGCTCCCGCCGCAAATGCCGTGCTGGAAAGAGAAATGGACATGGGTGCTCCCTTGGGAACCGATGATGTGGGTTGTACATTGCCTATTCCCGTCGTATTGCAGGATGCCAGCGACCATAGTAGCAAAAACATAAGCAGTCTTTTCACGGATATTCTCGCCGGGTTTGGAATAAAGTCTGGCAATATTTCCCCTCGCCAGCTTTGTTCATGAATGTTCTTGAACCTTGAGGCAAAAAGTATATTTGCCATCTCCGCTGTATGATGCGCAGAGCGGGCCGGCAACGATCTGTTATTGGAACATCATAAGGTTTTTGCGAAATGGATCAAGCGTTCCACTTCTTCGTAGCCCATCTTCAAATGGGCGGCAATGCTGGCTTCATTCTCAAGCCATGTGTCGGAGGCCATCTCATGCAGACCCTGTTCGCGCGCCCAATTCTCGGCTTTCTTTACAAGAGCTTTGCCCAGACCCTGGCCGCGCAGGTCTTCATCCACCAGCCATCCTTCGATGTATCCCACCGGGCTGGTCTCACAGCCATCGGCATATTTGCGGGAGCCGGTTTCAATGAACCCGCCCAACTTACCGTTCGGCCGTTCCATAACGAACACCGGCGTCTGCGGATCGGCCATGATCCTTTCCATTTCATGGAGCAGGTCCTGCGGTTCGACATCGGGCCATAAGTCGTGACGCATTCTAAGCCATTCGGACTGGTCCGCCGGTGTGGCTAAACGGATTACGGTGAGGTTGACATCCAGGGTCATGATTTTTCCTTTAGGGATCGATAGATGAGTGAGGCGAGGACGATTATAGCCAATATCCAGATTAAGACAATGATTCCTGCGCCGAGCATTCCCAGGCCTTTTACGGAGCCGTCTTGCTGCGCGGTTTTGCGTGAGTCTGCCATCACCTGTAATGGGATCATCCGGATTGCCAGTGCTATCCCGGCCGGAATAAGGATCAGGTCATCCAGGTAGCCCAGCACGGGTATGAAATCAGGGATCAGATCGATCGGACTTAAGGCGTAGGCAGCAACCAGTACGATCATGCCGCGTGCAGCCCAGGGTGTGCGCGGGTCGTGGAAGGCGATCAGCAGTGCCCGGACATCGGCTTGCAAAGTTCGGGCGCGTGACTTTAGTTTTTCCAACATGTTTTCAAGAAGGGCATGCGGGTGAGGTTCTACGGTTTATAATAAAATACGGTTGTATACCGGCTTGAAAAGAATGAATAGACGATTCCTTTTAATTCTAACCTTATTGATTGTCTTCGCCTGCAGTCGCCCTTTCATAGGCCAATCGAACTCATCCCCGATTTCTTCTACACAAAACCCGTCCTCGGTACGCAGCGGCTCGATGGATGCTCAGATCATCTCCGGCGGTGTGAGCCGTCATTATATTTTGCATGTGCCTGCCGGTTATCAACCAAACGCAGCCGTACCACTTGTCATCAATTTCCACGGTCTCAGTTCCAACTCGGGACAGGAAGAAGCCCTGACGGGCATGTCTGCCAAAGCGGACCGTGAGGACTTTATCGTCGTTTACCCAGATGGGTTGAATGCCACCTGGTATACCGGTCCTGGACCGGACGGCCAGCGGGACCGGCAGTTCGTACGCGATCTGATCGCCTCGCTCGAGGGTCAATATTCCATCGACCCCAAACGGATCTACGCGACGGGCATATCCAACGGCGGCGGGATGACCGATCGGGTCGGTTGTACCATGGCGGATATCATCGCAGCCATCGCACCTGATTCAGGCGCGTATAACTTCTGGCAGGATTGCAGTCCGTCGCGCCCCATGCCTGTGCTGGCTTTTCACGGACTCGATGACAATGTCGTTCCATACACCGGCGGTGATCCGCCGATGATGGAACCGCCCATACCCGATTGGGCCGCTGCCTGGGCAAATCGCGACGGTTGTGCCTCCGTGCCGGTTAAGACGGCACCTGTGGATACCGTGACCGTGCAGACATGGTCCGGTTGTCAGGGTAATGCCGAAGTGATCCTTTATACGCTCGCCGATCACGGACATTCCTGGCCCGGCTCAACGGTCATGCCAAAGGCCATCACCTCACAGGCGATCAATGCCACGGATGTAATGTGGGATTTCTTCAAGGCGCATCCGCTCCCGTAAGTCCCGTGCCATCGTTTTTGATATACTCGATTGCCGAAGATAATGGCAGGAAAGATCAGGTTTTGATCAACCTGTAGACGGGAAATTAACCGAGGCGCTGATAGCCGTGCTGCTCTCCGAGAAACTGGGCGCATCGGTAACAGATCCAGGCGAGCGTTTGCCGGAGTCGAGGCCTTACGCAGGCAGATACGGGAAAGTATGAAAGGGGTTCCCGGATATGCCGAAGATCTGATAAGACTCCCGGCACCAACCGATTTCATCCTTTAACCATTTCCCGAAGATCCAGCCCTCGCCAAATTCCTTGACGGCATCTGTCACGCGGCCGCCGGCCCATTTTGTTGTCGTTGGGGCGCCGGCTGCCAGG
>Ga0182027_10010634_pt1 | contig 13060 bp, 8 predicted proteins | sample 712E1DmetaG_FD_121300 | JGI IMG/M metagenome (GOLD analysis project Ga0182027, IMG submission 121300) | Permafrost microbial communities from Stordalen Mire, Sweden - 712E1D metaG (Illumina Assembly) | ecosystem: Environmental > Terrestrial > Soil > Wetlands > Permafrost | place: Sweden...
AAACGGGTGGTCTGCATATATTGGTGGGCGGTCGGAATAAAAATGTAATCGGTCTGGCCGAGGTAACTCTCATAGCGCGCCAGTTTGTTGGCGTCATCATTCCAATAGACTTGCAGGTTAAGATCGCCACGGTAGATCCCATTGAATCCATCGTACCCATCCAGGCGGAATGGCAAATTCCAGTCAATATCCGTCTCATTGGAAATGGCAGAGCCGATGAAAGTCAAGGCCATGCCGGTTGTATCAAAGCGCAGATAATACGTAACCCCATGCCGAAGAGTGGCAGGATGGTTAAGAACCAATTTGACAGGATTGCCGCGCGGGTCAGCGTTAGTAGGAACAAAATCCGCCGTTACGGACGCTGTGGCAAGAACCTGTTCGGGAGTAAAATCCTGCCCGGAGGAAACCAAGAGGTGCAAGGTCTGCTGGCCGGATGTGCTGACATCCACCACACGGCTGAAGGTCATCTGCGTGAGTGGTCCATCCGCTTGCGGAGTAAACTGGACCTGGTAGGGTTGGTTGGCGCTCGCGATGCACTGGGACGAAGGTGTTATGCTCTGGCTGACCGGGCTGTCGGTGGCCGCAACTGACAATTGCAGTGGGCCGCACAAGTCCAGTTGGAATGCAGGATCAAGCACTTCCACTTTGATCAAATAACTTTGCTGGGAAGAGAGAGTGGGCATCTGGTCGAATATCAATCTTTGCGAAGCCGGGTCAATTGCTCCGCCAAGAGTAGGTGTGACCAGCATGAAGCCAGAAGCTACAGACTGTGGAGCGGATGGATTTTGGAGGAAGGTAACCCGCAGAATATGATTGGTTACATGCGGCAATAAGATTTGATTTAATGCCCCATCAGCCTGCGCAGTGAAAGCCACTTGATAAGGAATACTTGTTTGGACTGCACTTCCTGCCTGAAAAGGCAGAGGCTGCTGGTAAATTGATCCACCCGGAGTTTTAATCTGCAGGTCAATCGGACCAGGAACATTTTGAAAAATCCACTCGGATGCCGCTACACGGGTCTCCGGACGGAGGTAGATGTGACTGAAGGCGTATGCCCATGCGAAGGTCAACACCAGGACGATTCCCCCCACCGTACCCGCCAGGATAAAGGGCCAGTTGAGGCGCTTCAACCCTGAGAGACGTGGACGGGCCCAGTCGAAAACCGCCCAGGCTGCCATCATCGCCAGCAATGGGTAGATGGGCAACTGGTAACGCATGTTCGGGTTGTACTGGAGCGATTGCCAGATGAAATAGATGGCCGTCCAGCTCCACAGAACGATATGCTTGCGCCACTCGCCTTTGAACATGCGCCAGCCCATCCAGAGGAAACCGGCCCAGGCAAGGATACCGAGCGGAAGGCCGAGACCCCAGATAGTCAAATTTTGGAAGGAATAAAAATGCGTGCGGCGCGCCCATTGCAAATTCCACAACAAACCGGAATCCGGGCTGGCTTCGGATTGCAGTTCCTTGATATTTGACAGCCACTTCGGGTTAAGCCCCAAGCCGGAAAAAGCATAGGGCTGGAAAACGCGAAAGGCTAGTAAAGAAAACAGTGCACCTACCACCATAAACACGAACATTTTGGCGATAAAGCCTTCGAAAGAGCGGCGGGTACTTACGGAGGCTGATTCATCAGGCCCATGTTCTTCCTGCTTGCCTCCGAAATAGCTTACTGCCAGCGCGCCGGGCAACAGGATCGCCAGAGGAAATGCATTCAGCTTAGAAGCCACAGCCATACCCAGCGCCAATCCAAAGGCAGCACTAAACCAGAAGAGTCGGTCGGCAAATAGGCCGGAAAAATAAGCGCCAAGGCGCGCAAAGATTGAGCTCTTCGTAGAGGCTGCCTGACCACCAACTCCTCCCGGTGTGCGGTTTTGCCCCACCATCAGCTCTACAGCAAAATAGGCCGCCAGGAGCATAAAAAAGGTGGCGAAGTTGTCGGTTGTGTAAAAATGCGACTGCTGGATTTGCATCACCGCCAATGCCGAGAACATGGAAGCCAGGATGCCCACACGCGGGCCATACAGCCGCTTAACCACGAAATATAACAGGGCTACTGTGGCCAGATCCACCAGCGCCGACATTTGCCGTCCAAAGAGCTGCAGATTACCCAACTGGTGGGTTAAGTCGGCCAGCCCGCGCACGATAAAAATCGGCAACGTGCCATAAACGTAGAAACCAGCCCCCGTATTGTTTGGGTTAAGGGTCGATGTGGCAGTATTGAAATATTCAGACAGGCTATGGACTGGCTGAATATTGTACGTGACCGAGGTCAGGAATAATTCGTCCGGATGCTGAAACTGGAGATCCCCCCAGGCACTTCCCGAAAAGCGGAAATATGCTCCCACAAGGAGAACGCCAAGCAGCAGTATGTCATACAGCCAGAGGCGCTTCTTATCCGAGTTGGAGTTGATAGCATTTGTCATACAAAACCTCGGTCACTCGTTCGCTGGTACGAACAAGATAAAGAAATTTTTACCTTCTGTATTTGTGGCCGAGTGGAAAGTACTCAGCACACCTTGCGGATACAATTGTCTCAGCGCGTCCGCATCCTTTGTGTCTTCAGCCTTGATCATGAATAACTTGGGACCCTTAACATCCATTGTTGTATTAAAATCCTTGGGCCAGATGGCAAAATCCCGATTCGGGATTCCAGCCCAGACGCCTGGTAGACGCGTGTCCACCCAGTAGGGGAATGGCACGATCCAGACCGAGTCGGTTGTTCCATATACTTGCCCAAATTGTTTGATAACCACCCCCATCTCCGAGCTATTCCAGGCAGACAAGGTGTACTGGTCCGCGTACTGGTGGAAAACCAGATCATAGTTCTGAAAGATGGAACACCCCGCCAGGAAAAGGATTACAACCCCGGTCAGGGCAGCCCCGAGGCGACGGTTCATCCTGGATTTGATCCCTGATAGAAGCCCATCCAAGGCCATTGCCACTATCAGGAAGGCCGGCACAAACGCGGCCCCGGCACGACTGAGGACCGGGTTCTCGTTCGGAAAAGCGAGGGAAAGGATCGAGGGAAGCTCCAGTAATGGTAGAGAAAGCAGGAGAAACAAGTCAAGCCAGTGGCGCCGGCGGAAATAGCGGATAAGTACCAGGGCAATCCCGAGGATGAACAGAGCACCGGAGACCACATCCAACGCCGGGCGATAGACCACCGAACTAACCCAGGTCTCTCCGTCGTTCCAATTGAACATCTTCAGGGCATTCCAGGTGTTCGAAAGAAAGACTTGCCAGAACGGACCAGGCAAGGGGGTATCGGGTGTACCCAGGCGGCTGAACGCCCGGGCAGAGAAGACATCCGGGTTATCCACCCAATAACGCGCCAGGGGCAAGAATATGATGACAGAAACCAGCGCCAGGATAATCAACCATGTGACTGCCTGCTTGCGGTTGCCTTTAGACTGGGGGTGCAAAAGGTAAACCCCAACCGCAATCACCACCACGAATGGGATAATTCGGAAAGGAGTATAGCCATGCAGACCGAAACCCAGGAACAAACCGGAAAGGATGAAATCGTTGCGGTTGCGAGTCCGCAAACCGCGCATGAGATAATAGAGCGTTGGGGCGACGAATAAAGGATAGAGCGGGAAGCGCAGCCCAAACCGGCTGATGATATTGGGCCAGTAGGCAATCCCGGCAAAGAAAGCCGCCAGCAGGCCAATGCGTTTGCCGCCAAATTCCTTGCCGAGCAGGTACATATAAGGCAGTGTCGCCAGTCCGCAGATGACCGTCCCAATTTTCAAACTCAGGAACGATAGCCCCGTACCGAATATCCATGAGACAACCAGGGTGAGGTACATCTGAATCCCTTCACGGCCGGTGTTGCGCGGAAAGAAAATGTGCGTCAGACCCTGAGATACATCATACACATCCAGGATCTTCTCGGCATGGTCGCTGGTCGGCTCGGACGGAACACCGTTCAGGTTATAGATGCGAAAGAAGGCGATGACCGTCACCACAGCCAGCACGAGCAACGTCCAGCGCGTGACCTTGATTTGCCAGGTATCGCGTGTGAAGAAGGCTTTGACTCGCCTCCAAAGCGGCAGAGCGCTTTCCCCAAGCAGCCAAAAACCCCAAACAACGCAGATAATCGCAAGGACCCAAAGCGTAACATTCAAGCGGGTGAACAGGTTATTGTTGAGGGTCAGGAAGGCAGCCAGTGTCAGCGGGATCGCCATGACAAGCGGAAGCCAGCGCACCTGCAGTGTGTCTGATACTGAGGCGGTCTCCAGTAATGGCGCAAGAGTCCATTCTTTGCATAAAAACGCCCAGACCAGCAGCCCCAAAGCAAGCGCGTAAAGCACCAGTCCAACGGTGGCTGTCCGGTTGGATACCGGCTCCCAGGTGCGTTGTGCCAGCAAAGCAATGGCCAATGCCAGTAGGGAGCGCCATGGCCAGTGGTTAGGTTCCGCCAGTTTTTCCCGGGGTGGTTTCTCCATTGCCATTTCACCCAGCTCGCCCGGCAAAACAGCAGGTTCCAATTCAACCACCTGGGAGGCACCTATGGGAGTCTTCTTCGGCGGTTCAGACTCGGCAGGGATCTCTATTTTTTTTTCATGTTCCCAGAACTTCAACTTGGATTTGAGATAATCAAGGACACTTGGTTCTTCAGGCATGGATGACTCTCTCCGACTACAGTTTTCTCGCGACAATTATGATACTCTCACCCCAACGCATTGGCAAGAACGCTACTCCGCTGATCGCCTGGATGCCACCGAGGGAGCCAAAAAGCAGCTTCTGCAAGCTCTTTGGCACCACCGGGACATAGGGCGGATCCCAGAAGCCATCTGCAAAAACACGCCTCGTTTTGAATCCGGCGCCTTTAATTATGTCCAACCATTCCGAAGGCGGCTTGAGCGAGATATGGGTCGGATCTTGATAACCGATCCACTTCTCAGCCTTCCAGGGCCTGGACAAAGAACCGAGATTGGGGGTGGCCAGGATTAATGCACCACCCGGAGCCATCACACGCCCCAGTTCAATAATGGCCTTCCCGGGATGGGGCAAATGCTCAACAACATGCTTGATAACGACCACTCCAAAAGTACCGTCGGCAAAAGGCAAGTCTTCAGCGCTGGCAACCTGCAGCATGGTCCGGGGGGCAAACTTCTTCGATTGGGCCAGCGCCCAATGATTTACATCCAACGCGGCAGTCGCAAACAGGCCATCCAATTGACCAACCAGATGACCTAGGCCTGAGCCAATTTCCAGCAAGCGGGTGCCGCGTTGCCCATAACGGCGCACCAGGATCGCGTAAAATCGGTTCGACCACCAGTACTGACTGTATTTGGCGAAAGAAACATCTTTATAGGCGTTGGTACTGAAATACTTTTCGTCGAAGTACATACTCTACGAATACAACATTAACATGCACATGACAGTAGGTAGCACATGTGCAGCCAGAGGAAATCTTTCATTTACGTTTCTGCAGGATATCTTCGAACAGTTTTTCATACCCCGTCGCGATCACATCCGGGGAATACAAGCGCTTCAGCGCGGCCGTATCGCAATGGTATTTTTCCTTCTCGGCGAGGATTTCCAGCAATGCCTGGGCCAATGCAGACGAATCGCCAATCGGCACAACCTTGCCCATTTTGTGCATTTGTACCGGGCGCCGCACACCCGGCAAGGCCGAGGCTAAACATGGGACATTGTTCATCATCGCCTCCACCTGTACCAGCCCAAATGCCTCAGTTGAATTTAACGAAGGGACAACCAGTACATCCAAGTTAGGGTAGAAAGCGCTGAGTTGAAGTTGGCTGAGAATGCCGATGAACTTCCAGAAGCCCCCCTCTCCGTACTTCTTGATACGCGGCATCAGCCGGTTGGCATAAGCTTGTTCCCCTATAACATCCTGGTATTGACCGGTAAACAGCACCTGTGCCTGCGGGTATTTTTCCAACACCGCCGGCAGCGCGTCGAGCAGGACCTCGACGCCTTTCTCCGCGGCAAAGCGCGTCACCATCCCAATCACGGGATGCCGTTCACGGGTCCGGTAAGCCTCGGCAAAGGCTTCGACGGAGCCGGGTTCGGCAGACGGAAGCACCACCGGTGGGAGGATAGGAGTCAGTTTGCGGTGATAACGGGAGAGATAAGCGGAATGGTCGGCGTAATCCTGCGTGTATGTGACAATGTGATTTGCCAGCAGCGCGGCCATATTGTTTTGGAATTTCACTACCAGGTTGACAAAGCGGTTGAAAAGACCCGATGGCAATTGCAGGTCGCAGTGATAAGTCAGGACAGTGGGTTTGCCAAAGAGACGGGCACGGAGAGCCACACCCGGGGCATCGAACTGCGGCATGTGCAACTGGACCACGTCGTGATCCCAGACCAGTTTGGTGGCGACCAGTCCGAAGGTCGGGGCGATCACGCCTTTGCTGATTCGAACTGCCACCGGCACGCGGATAACTCGCACGCCGTCCAGCATCTCTTCGCGCGGCAGCGCCTTATCGTATTGGGTGGTCATCACAGTAACCTGGTGGCCACGCCGGGCAAAGGCACGCGCCAGCCGCTCGGCGTAAATGGTCAGGCCGGAGGTATGAGGGCGATAATAAGTAAGAACGATCAGGATACGCATGGTTAATGACGATGATGAATGTCGCTGGTTATATCACAGTACAAATCGGCCGGGATGCAACCTTCACATTCCAGTTGCAATGTGGCATGGGCAATCCCATAATGATGGTAGAGAGTTTCGCTAACAGCAGACTGAATCTTCGTTCCTGCACTGACGGGAATATCATCGGTCAAAATATGGGCGGAGAGGGTCCGAAGACCGCGCGTGATTGACCAGATATGCAAGTCATGCACACCGCGTACTCCCTCCACCTGCAAAATATCGGACAGCATCGCATCCACGTCGACATCGGAAGGTGTGGCTTCCATCAAAATATTGACCGACTCGTGCAGGATGCCCCAGGCATTCCAAAGGATCAGCAGGCCGATAAAGATGCTGACCAGGGGATCAAGCCAGTTCAAGCCGGTAAAACGGATCACAATCCCGGCGGCAACTGCCCCGACGGTTGAAAAGACATCGCCCATGAGGTGTACGAAGGCACTGCGCAGGTTCAGGTCATGTTCGCTGCCTCGCCGGACCAGCAGGGCCGTAACCAGATTCACGACCACGGCCGCCGCACCTACACCTATCAGCACATTCGCTTTGACTTCAGGCGGGGCGGACAGGCGGCGATAGGCATCATAAAAAATAGCCAGGGAAATTAATACCAGCGTGGTTGAGTTGACCAGGGCCACCAGGATGCCGGCGCGGTGATAGCCATACGTCTTCCCTGAAGAGGCCGGTTTTGCGGCGGCACGCAACGCCCACCAGGTCAGCGCCAGAGCCAGGACATCGGTAACGTTGTGCACTGCGTCGGTCAGCAGGGCCAGGGAGTTGGCGAAGAGGCCGGCAGCGACCTCAAACACCACAAAAACAACCGTCAGGCCGATAGAAAGTGCCAAACGGCGGATGGTGGATCGGCTCAAGTCAGTTATGTGGGTGTGCTCGTGTACCATAGGTCAGGACTGACCGATTATAACCCACCCCCGATAATCAGGTCTTGTGCATATCGACAGGCAACCTGGTAAAAAATAGCCCCATCATAATCGCTTTTGGATGGCCGCAGCGATCTGTTGCGTTAACTCTTCATCCCGCTCGAAATCAAATGCGACTACGTCCACAAGCTTTTTTGGTTAGGACCAGGGCAGCCCCTCGCGGAATTTCTCCGGCTCGGTCAGGTAACGTGGGACGATGTGGGTATGCAGGAAGGGGGCGGAATTTCCCATGATGCCATAATTGATGCGGTATGCACCGGTAACTTCCAGCAGGGCATCCCGATCAATGTCATATCGCACAGGTATTCTGCCCGCTGCGAACTATCATGATGGTTAATCGAAGCGACAACCGGGTCCGCCAGGAGGATGGTGTAGCCATGTAGGAATTGCATCTCGCACATAACTGCCCATCCGGAAGGAACCTGACAAATGACAGAGGGATTTGTCCCTGCCCCGGCTGCCGAGAACCATTCGGGAATAATACCTGATTTAATTTCTCTTTTTCTGGAAATAGCCAAGTAATTAATAGCACCTAACAAAGCCGATACCCGCCGTCGTCCTCAGTGGTGGGGAGGCCGCCTGGAACGGGGAATTGCTAGACGTTCTAAAAGAGATTACGATTCTCATTCACCCACTCAAACAGCTTCTTCATCCCTTCTTCCACACCGATCTTCGGCTCCCAGCCCAGTTCGCGCATGGCTTTGCGGATGTCAGCCACAAAGACCTTCTGGTCGCCGGGACGCCAATCGCTGCGCGCCACAGCGATGGGCTTGCCGAGCAGGCTCTCCAGCTTCGGCCCAAACTCGGTCCAGATGGACATGGTGTTTTCCGGTCCCCCGCCCAGATTGTAGATCCGGCCCTTGACCATGTCGATCCTGGCGATGGCGTTATCGTAACCATTGAGTAAATCGTCCACATGGAGCACATCCCGGATTTGCTTGCCATCACCGCAAATCGTGATTTGACGGCCGGTCACGGCGGCGATGATCATCCAAGCCACCCAACCCTGATCCTCCACGCCGAATTGGCGCGGCCCATAAATACAGGACTGGCGCAACACCACCGTCGGTAGATCATAGATGCGGGAGTAGTCCCGCACATACTGGTCGCCGGTTCCTTTCGAGCAACCATAAGGGCTATGGAAGTCCAACGGCTGAGTTTCCGGGCAACCCAGCGGCAAGTCCGCGTAACGCCAGCGGGTGTCATCTTCCACCACTTTTACATCCTCCATCCCGCCGTAAACTTTGTTCGTAGATGAATAAAGGATGACCGGCTTGCGCTCGTTAAGACGGGCCGCTTCCAGCACATTAAATGTCCCCAAGGCGTTGATCTCGAAATCTTCACGCGGATGGGTAACGGAGGTGGTGACTGCAACCTGCGACGCCAGATGGACGATCACATCCGCCGTACGGCTAGAAGTTGTTAGCAAGGCCGCGTCGCGCACATCCCCGACTGTCATCTGGAAGGCGGTTTCCCCAAATTTTTCTCTTAGCCAGGCCAGATTACGTGGCGCACCAGCCCGGCTGAGATTATCGTAAATGGTAACTTTTTCACCGCGTTCGAGCAGGCGGCTGACATAGTTAGAGCCGATGAACCCGGCTCCGCCGGTAATGAAATAGTTTTTAGACATCTTACCTCCAATGTACAGACACACAGGTCTGCTTTACTCGTTTCTGTTCTACCGGTTCCGCAATTGACGGTAAATCCCAATCAAGGTCTCGCCCTCACGCGAGAGAGCATATGTCCCGAGCAGGGCGTTGGAGATAATGCCAACCAGATGGGAGGTGAGGGCAGCCGCCAGCGCAGTCGATTGGTCGCCGGAAAGAATAGTCAGTGCAGCAACCAGCCCCCCTTCATAAGTGCCGACCGCACCGGGGAGGGATGGGATGGCGTTGCTAAAAGCGACCGCACCTAATCCGAACAGGGACCAGAGCAAGCGGGCCTGCGGGAAGAATGCCATTAAAAGGAACATGAACTGCACGATGGCCATGGCCCAATTAAGCGTCATCCAGAGCAGGCAACGAACAAGGAGCCAGCCGTCGGTCAGGATAGCCAGGCCGGAAAAGAGCGAATCCAAGAGATCCCCACCCTGCTTCTGCAATTTAGGCCAGCGTGCGCTGATCCGTTGGAACAGAGCCAAAGCCCAGGCCCGGTTGCGGGCCAGCAAATACAGAGCTACCAGTCCGACCACAACCAGCCCTCCGATGAGGATGGCGATGCGGCCCGCTCCCTCCGCCCCGACTACAAACGGCACTGCGCTGAGCAGTATTACTGCCGAAAACGCAACGTCCAAGACACGCTCGATGATGATGGTGGAGAGCACATCCATAAAGCCCAGCTTCGCTTTCCGTCCAAGCAGGAAAGCACGCCCCACTTCGCCCAGGCGGAAAGGCAGAACCGTGTTCAACAAATACCCTTCAGTCAGGGTCCAAAAGACATCCCGATAGGAAGCGCGCCCGCGCAGGAGGGTGCGCCAGACAATCCCGCGGACCATCAACCAAAGGAGCGAGATGAAAAGGGAAACCAAGATCAGCCAGTAATTGGCGGAATTGATGGCTGAAATAAAGCGGTTCAAATCTACGAAGTGGATGATTAACAGGATTGCGACCAGGCTGATGACCACTCCGGGCAGCCAGCGGCGGGCAGATTTCCAGAATTGAGAAATCATTCCTCTTCCAGACTCAAGACCGCCATGAAGGCTTCCTGTGGGATTTCCACATTACCGACCATCTTCAGGCGTTTCTTGCCCTTCTTTTGCTTTTCGAGCAGTTTCTTCTTGCGGGAGATGTCACCGCCATAACACTTGGCGAGCACATCCTTGCGGGTGGCCTTGACATTTGCACGGCTGATGATGCGTCCGCCGGAGGAAGCCTGGATGGCTACATCGAATAATTGACGTGGAATAAGTTCCTTGAGCTTGGTAATGAAGCGCTGGCCTTTATGGTAAGCATCCTTCTCATGGACAATTGCTGCCAGAGCATCGACCGGTTCGCCATTAACCAGGATCTCGAGCTTCTGCAACGCATCGGCGCGGTACTCGAGGAACTGGTAGTCCAGCGAGGCATAGCCGCGCGTGCGGCTTTTTAGTTCGTCAAAAAAGTCGATGATGATTTCGGAAAGGGGAATTTCGTAATTCAACTGCACGCGGTGCGGTGCGGGATATTCCTGGCTCTTGTATATGCCGCGGCGCCGGGTGACCAGTTCCATGATCGGGCCATAGTAATCCGTGGGCGTGATAATCTCGATATTCATCCAGGGTTCGCGGATCTCAGCAATCAAGCCATCCTCGGGCAGGTCCGCAGGAGAGGCGACGATCTTCGTCACGCCTGTATGCAACAGCACTTCGTACGCAACCGTCGGGGCGGTGAAGACCATCTCCAAGTTGTACTCGCGCTCCAGGCGTTCCTGGATAATCTCCATGTGGAACAGGCCCAGGAAACCGGCCCGAAAGCCGAAACCCAGCGCCTGCGAAGTCTCCGGTTGAAATGTTAACGAAGCATCGTTCAATTGCAGCTTATCCAACGCCTCGCGCAGGTTCTGGTAATCGTCCGCCTCGGAGGGGTAGATCCCGGCAAAGACCATGGGCTTGGGGACGCGGTACCCCGGTAACGCCTGCGTAGCCGGCCCGGCCGCGCTGGTTATGGTATCGCCAACGCGGGCGTCATGCACGGTCTTCAGACCGGTGGCAATGTAACCCACCTCGCCGGCGGTAAGTCCCGGCACGGGTTTCATGGTGGGGGCAAAGATGCCCACCTCAATGGGTTTGACATCCACGCCGGTCGCCAGCATGCGGATCGTTTCTTCCGCCGTGACTTTTCCCTCCACCACGCGCACGTAGGCGATGACGCCCTTGTAGGAGTCGTAGTGCGAATCAAAAATCAGCGCCCGCAGGGGCAAATCCGCTTTGCCGGTAGGCGGTGGGACTTTCTGGACAATGGCTTCAAGCACCGCTGCCACGTTCTTCCCATCCTTGGCTGAGACGCGCAGCACATCTTCCGGCGGGATGCCCAGCAAACTGCCAATATCCTCGGCCACCTCATCCGGGCGGGCGGTTATCAGGTCGATCTTGTTGATGACGGGGATGATGACGAGATCGGCGCCCAGTGCAGAATACAGGTTGGCGAGGGTCTGAGCTTCGATGCCTTGCGTGGCATCCACCACCAGCACAGCGCCCTCACAAGCATTCAATGCCCGGCTGACCTCGTAGCCAAAATCCACATGTCCGGGGGTGTCGATCAGGTTCAGTTCGTAGGCATTGCCATCCGAAGCGGTGTAGTCCATGCGTACCGCCGAGGCCTTGATGGTGACACCCTTCTCGCGCTCCAGATCCATCGAGTCGAGGATCTGTTCGGTGGTATCGCGCTCCGGCACCGTGCCGGTTAAATGAAGCAGCCGATCAGCCAGGGTGGATTTCCCGTGGTCGATATGGGCAATGATGCAGAAGTTGCGGATGTGGGAGGTCATACGGAGGAGAGTATACCTGATTTTTTCAACACAAAGGACGCGAAGGAGCACTAAGTTTCACGAAGTTTTAAGAACAAAAACCCGTTTTCTTGAACAAAACGGGTTTTTGAAACTCAGGGGAATAATTCCTATTGTGGATCAGCCCTGTTCAACTTTAAGAAATCCAAACAAACGCCACAGGCCGCGCATCATGGCATGACCGGGATCCGGCTTCAGAAACTGGTTCGGGCACGTACCGGGGATGACCGCGATGCCATTCTCCCGGCACATACGCACCGCCTCGGAGGAGACGCTGGAGGTACCGGCACCCAGGCCTGGTTTGGTGCCCAACATACAATGCATCCAGACTTGCTTGACGCCCAAATCGACGCATTGTCGGACGATCTGATCGGTCACTTTGGGATTGGTCAGGATGAAGACCGCTTCAGGTTTCTCCGGCAGGGATTTCAAATCGGGGTAGCACGGGTCGCCTTCGAATTCCATGATGCTTGGGTTGACCGCGTAGACCTGGTAGCCGGAGGCTCTGAACTTCTTATAAGCCATGTTACAGCCGGTCTCGCGCTTATCGGAAACGCCTACCACGGCAATCTTCTTCTGCGCCAAGAAATCTTTTACGAGTTCGTCGATCTTTGCCATGAGAATTCTCCTGAAACAAATATAAAGTAGAGAAGATAAAAATAAGAATTATTCCCCTATCAACTTATCCACCAATGTCTGAACATCTGGTAATCCACCACACATCCCCAGCCACGCTAAAAACTCGACATTGCCCTTCGGCCCAAGCACAGGGGAACGCAACAGCCCGCGCAGGCCGAAACCCTGCGCCTGAGCAAAGGCCAGCACATCCAGCAGGATGGCTTTGTGCACGGCCGGGTCGCGGATGACACCCTTGTGTTTGGCCGACTCTTTCCGCCCGGCTTCGAATTGGGGTTTAATGAGGGCAAGAACTTCCCCTTCACCCCCGGCTCCTCCCCCTTTGAGAGAGGAGAGCCAATTCTTCACCACAGGCAGCAATATTTTCAGTGAAATGAAA
>Ga0182027_10010637_pt1 | contig 13057 bp, 10 predicted proteins | sample 712E1DmetaG_FD_121300 | JGI IMG/M metagenome (GOLD analysis project Ga0182027, IMG submission 121300) | Permafrost microbial communities from Stordalen Mire, Sweden - 712E1D metaG (Illumina Assembly) | ecosystem: Environmental > Terrestrial > Soil > Wetlands > Permafrost | place: Sweden...
ATCGATGTGGCAGATGAATTCCTGCCTGACGGAAAGCTGATCGTTTATACACAGGGAATCCATCATGCGCGGGAAACGGCATATGCAACGGCAGGTGGCCTGTTTGAGTCGGGAGAACTGGTAGTACTGATCGATGAATGGTCGGCCTCCGCCAGTGAAATTGTAGCCGGGGCTATCCAGGATAATGACCGCGGAACTATCATCGGGAGGAGATCATTCGGAAAAGGTCTCGTCCAGGAAGAACTTGATTTTAAAGACGGTTCGGCAGTCCGTGTCACCGTTGCACGGTATTATACTCCTACCGGACGTTGTATTCAGAAATCCTATAAAAACGGGTCAGAAGATTATTACAACGATTATTATCACCGGATCCTTTCAGGGGAAATGGAAAATCCCGACAGTATTCATTTTGCCGACTCTCTCAAGTTTAAAACCCCGGGAGGGAAAACCGTTTACGGCGGAGGCGGTATTATGCCGGATATTTATGTACCGGTCGGAAAAGATACTTTGTACAAATATTTCAACCTCCTGGCAAATAAAGGACTCATCTACCAGTATGCCTTCGACTATACCGATAAAAACCGCCGTATCCTGAATTACCGGTCTTATGATGAGTTCAACCGGAAATTCCAGATCACTCCTTCGATGTATTCCGATTTTATCAACACTACCCTGAAAAGCGGGATCAAGCGGGAAGGCAAAGACCTGACCGCATCTGATGCCAGGATAAAAGTGCTGATCAAGGCATATATCGGGCGGAACATTCTGGACAACCCCGGGTTTTATCCTTTACTGAACAGCATTGACGAGACTTTCCTGAAAGCAGTTTCGAAATTAAAATCCGGGAAACTTTAACTACAAACCGACCTGCCGGTAGACAGGTAAATCTAAGATCCGGAATCGTAAATTAATTTATGTGTTGACTTTTATCGTTTGATGTTGTAATTTCGATAATAAATTTAAAAACGACAGATTATGATTCATGAATTGCCAAAGCTACCTTATGCATTGAATGCATTGGAGCCATATATTTCGCAGCGGACGATTGAGTTCCATTATGGGAAGCATCACCAGGCTTATGTAACCAATCTCAACAAGCTGATCTTGGGGACGGAATATGAAAATTCTTCCCTGGAAGACATCATCCGGAAAGCCGGTGGTGGGATCTTTAACAACGGTGCCCAGGTATGGAACCATACGTTTTACTGGAACTGCATGAAGCCAAAGGGCGGTGGAGAACCTGCCGGGAAACTGGCCGATGCAGTCATAAAGAATTTCGGTTCCTTTGCCGAGTTCAGGGAAAAGTTTTCCACAGCTGCTGCAACGCTCTTCGGTTCAGGTTGGGCCTGGCTGGTGAAGAAACCTGATGGCACCTTAGTGATCACCCAGGAAAGTAATGCCGGCAACCCGCTGAAAACAGGCGATCATCCGTTATTGACCTGTGATGTATGGGAACATGCCTATTACCTTGATAAACAGAACCTCCGCCCTGGTTATATAGCAGATTTCTGGAACTTGGTGGATTGGGAGGCTGTTGCCGGAAGGATGTAGAATGTTACCTCACTCCCCATGGTGTTGATTAAAAAGTAAAGATTTTCTTTAGAACCGCAGAGACACGGAGACGCAAAGAATTCAATTTCAATAAATTATTTCTCTGCGCCTTTGCGGTAAAAAAATACTTTTTAGTCACCCCCTGAAGTATGTGACGGTATTTACAGAGATAGCTTTGCATCCATAATACCAGGAATTTCATTTACCGGTATCCGTTCCTGCAACATGGTATCACGGTCGCGGAGAGTGACGGTATTGTCCTGTAACGTCTGGTGATCGATGGTGATGCAATATGGGGTTCCGATGGCATCCATCCTGCGGTACCGGCGGCCGATCGTGTCTTTCTCCTCGTAAAAACAACGGAAACGGTATTTCAGTACATCCATGATCTCTCTGGCTTTTTCCGGCAAACCGTCTTTCTTTATCAGGGGAAGGATCGCGACTTTTACCGGGGCGAGGATGGCCGGAAGCCCCAGGACGACCCGTTCGCTGCCATCTTCCAGCTTTTCTTCCCGGTAGGCATGACTCATAACGGCAAGGAATGTGCGGTCGAGACCGATGGAGGTTTCTACCACATAGGGAACATATCCTTCATTCTTTTCCTGGTCAAAATACTGTAGCTTCCTTCCCGAAAATTTCTGGTGAGCAGAAAGATCGAAATCCGTGCGTGAATGGATCCCTTCCAGTTCTTTGAAACCAATGGGGAATTCAAATTCGATATCCGTGGCTGCATTCGCATAATGCGACAGCTTTTCATGGTCGTGAAACCGGAATTTTTCTGCAGGGATCCCCAATGAGGTATGCCATTTCATCCGTTCTTTTTTCCAGTAAGCAAACCATTCCAGCTCTTCTCCCGGCTTGACGAAATATTGCATCTCCATTTGCTCGAACTCACGCATGCGGAAGAGGAACTGCCGCGCGACAATCTCGTTGCGAAAGGCTTTCCCGATCTGGGCAATTCCGAAAGGAATTTTCATCCGTGCCGATTTCTGTACATTCAGGAAATTCACAAAGATCCCCTGGGCCGTTTCGGGACGAAGGAAGATCTCGTTGGCATCTTCATTAACCGAACCCATCTGGGTTGAGAACATCAGGTTGAACTGGCGGACTTCCGTCCAGTTTTTTGTTCCCGAGATTGGACACACGATCCCAAGTTCTTCAATCAGTGCCTTGACATCGGCAAGGTCATTCTTTTCCAGGGAGGAATAAAACCGGTTTTTAATGACTTCGATTTTTGCCAGGTTCTCCATCACCCTCGGGTTGGTGGTCCGGTACATCTGCTCATCGAAAGTTTCGCCAAACCGTTGACGGGCTTTGTCGACTTCTTTCCTGATCTTATCTTCGATTTTCTGGATATGATCTTCCACCAGGACATCGGCACGGTATCTTTTTTTGGAATCTTTGTTATCGATCATCGGGTCATTGAAGGCATCCACATGCCCGGAGGCTTTCCAGATGGCAGGGTGCATGAAGATTGCCGAATCGAGTCCGACAATATTCTCATGGTACTGAACCATCGATTTCCACCAATATGCCTTGATGTTGTTCTTCAGTTCCACGCCAAAAGGGCCGTAATCGTAAACAGCGCTTAATCCGTCGTAAATCTCACTGGAAGGAAATACAAAACCGTATTCTTTTGAATGTGAGATGATCTTTTTGAAAAGGTCTTCATTTGTTGCCATGCGGCAAAGATAGTAAAAAGTGATAAGTGAAGAATGAAGAGGGAAGAGGGAAGAATGGATTCTAGATGCTGGATCCTGGATTCTTGAAAAATGTATTATTGCTGAGCGGAATTTGCAATTCCGCTCGTCCTTTTATCCTTATGTGCTAATCTATTACCAGCTTCTTAACCTCCATTCCCTCTCCTGACTGTATTTTAACCAAATAAATACCTTTTGCCAGCATGCTTACATCGATCTCAACCTGGTTTTGATTCCGAAATTTTTTGTTAATCACCTGTTCTCCTTTATTTGTAAAAATGGCGATAACGATTTCTTCCTGGATCATTTTTGTCCCGGTGATCGTTATCCTGTCATTAGCCGGGTTAGGACAAACAGCGAATTTTGTACCGATCGTTATGTGTTGTTCAATGAAGTCAACGCCTCCATTCCCGGTTTTTAATATGGTACCATCATAACCTACCACATAACCTGTTGTGGTATCTGTAAAGAAAACTGAAGCTAAGTTATTCCATGTTCCACTTGAATCAGCAGTCCACGTTATGCCACCATTGTTAGTCTTTAAAATGTCTCCACTATTACCAACAACATAACCTTTATTAGGAGTGGGAAAGTAAACCGAATATAAAATATCAATCGTCCCACCTTGTAAATATATCCAGTTTGCTCCTCCATTACTAGTTTTCATGATAATTCCCATGTAACCTACCGCATAACCTGTATTGATATCGGTAAAGTAAACTGAAAAAAATGCCTGGTTAGCTCCGCTCGATAATTCATTCCAGGTGACACCTTCATAGGTAGTTTTTAGTACTATTCCATGACCATTACTGGAATTAAACCCCACAGCATATCCGGTTGTTGAATCTGGAAAATAAACCGAGGTTAGTACATAATTTATTGCGGTTGGTGTCCACGTCATGCCTGCATCGATAGTTTTAAGAATGATGCCACAGGGATTTGGGGAGTATTGATTTCCACCCACAACATAACCTGTATTGGCATCAGTAAAGTAAACTGAATTTAATGGGTAGGTTGTCCCACTCGATAACTCAGCCCAACTTGTCCCTCCATCATTAGTTTTATAAATGCCACCTCCCGAACCTAACACATAACCTGTATTGGCGTCTGTAAAGTAAACTGAATATAATATATGATCTTCCGGCAGATTTGGTAAAGCTGCCCAGTTCGTACCTCCATTTATGGTTTTTACAATAATTTTAGGATACCCCACCGCATAACCAGTGCTGGCATCGGGAAAATAAACAGATGTTAAATTTTTAGTCGTTCCACTCGATATAGGAGTCCAGTCTAAACCTGCATTAATAGATTTTATTATGAATCCAGGCCCGCCTACTGCATAACCTGTATTGGCATCGGGAAAATAAATTGAATTGAAGCCATTAGTACCAGTTCCGGCTAATACTGTAGTCCATGTTGTTCCGGCATTTATTGTTTTATAAATGTTTCCACTCGCAACATAACCCGTATTTGCATCGGTAAAGTAAACTGAATAGAAAGAATCAAACATACCCATTTGCCCCAGTCCGTTTGTGTCAAGGGTCCAGGTTGTGCCTGCATTGATGGTTTTTAAAAGAGATCCAAAACTTCCACAAATATAGCCTGTATTGGCATCGGTAAAATAAACTGAATTTAGTGGATTTGTCGTCCCGCTCGATAATGTATCCCAGGTTGTGCCCCCATTGATGGTTTTTATGATGGCTCCCATACCATTATTACCATTATAACCTGCTGCATAACCTGTATTGGCATCGGTAAAGTAAACTGACATTAATTCACTACTTGTTCCACTTGACAAAGCAGTCCATGTCGATCCGGCATTGATGGTTTTTAAAATAGTCCCAAAATCACCCACTACATAACCTGTATTGACGTCGGGGAAATAGACCGAAATTAGTACGGCAGTTGTTCCGCTATATATTGTATTCCAGGTTGTACCTGCATCGATTGTTTTTAAGATAATACCACTGGAACTACCATTACCTACCACATACCCTGTATTAGCATCGGTAAAATATACTGAGCTTAAATAATTCATCGGGCCACTCGAATAAGTTGTCCAGGTTGTGCCTCCGTCAATCGTTTTTAAGATGGTTCCGGCACACCCTACAGTATATCCCGTATTGGCATCGGTAAAGCAAACTGAGTAGAGAGAATTACCTTGCGGTAGTGGGTTCTGCCATTTCCACTGGGGGAATGCAAATATTGAGATAAATGAAAAACAAAGGAAAAAAGAGATCTTTTTCCTTTGAAGATATATATTACAGATGAACATAGTAAATGTACATCGACGATTTCAATTCCGCAATAGGGAAAAACCGTAAAATATATTACGGGAAACCGCTATTTATTTCATTAAAACTTTTTTTATTTAATGGATAATCAATCATAATGGTTTAAATATAGGGTTGACTAAAAAGAAGAAACATGGAAGTTTCACGCAAAGTTCGCAGAGTTATACGCTGAGTCACGCAAAGTTAACATACATGATATCAATATTCAGCGTAACTCTGCGATTCATCAGCGAGCCTCTGCGAGAAATAAAAGGCATACTTTTTAGACACCCCACTAAAATTTATTTTTGCCGGATTTGGGTATCTGGTAGTATTAAATGTGATGTGGGATGTTAATGGCCAATGGCTGACCACTCTGTTCCAGATGGAAATACTGGTTTGTTTGTTATTGGAAATTCATATTTCCGGCCCTGGATTTTCAGGATGATTTTTTTATCCTGTTGTTCCCGGAGAATATCAAGATGTCGGGATTTTGCAATATTGATAAAGGTGATGGCTTTTTCGATCCCTTCACCGCGCTGGTAATTCACCACTTCATCGGGCATTGCCAGTCCGTTTCCTTCATAGATGGATTCATCCGGCCAGGAGGACAGGATCGAATAAACCTGGTCCGGTTCCATTTCCCTGAAATAATCAACCGAAACCGGGTTCCGTTCAAAAGCGGCCTTCAGAAAAGGTTTCCAGTCGCAGGAATCCATCTGCCGGCCGGCATAGAAAGCAAGATCAGCTGTGACAGATTTTTTCCGGAGATCCGATAAAACATTGATGATCTCCTCCCTTGATTGGAATGGTGACAGGATGACATGGTGACATGGTGAAAAAACCTTGTTCGAAGAAGGCAGCCTTGGAACGGTATGAATGAATTTCTTCAGGTCTTCCATGAATTCTCTGTTTGCTGCCAGTGCAGGAAATTCCTGTTGAAAAAGGAGTAAAAAATCCTTGTTTGTTTTCTGCGAGAAGATAAAATTATCGGACGCGATCACGGCTCTTCCTTTATCAATATTAACCGACAGATCTTCTTCATCGATTTCGCAGAAAAGTTTTTTAATCGTTTTATCCCCGATCTTGTTTTTGCTGTCGTGTTCATAGGCGAAAGCTTTTTCGAGCCGGATGTATTTTATCTGGTTCAGGCATTGAAAGCTCAGCTGGAACAGCTTCTGGTAACGTGATACGGATCGCAGGAAATTGGTAAAGATCTCAAAACTGACAGGGCTCTCAAGGTAAGCAGAAAGCCTGTGCCTTAAAAGCGTGTAGGCTTCTTTTGCAATGGTGGCTTCCTGGTATACGGTATGGATGTATCCTGTGGAATGGGCCACCATGGTGACCTGTTCATTTTCCAGCGCCCGTCTTGCCAACCCGGAAAGCTCGGTTCCGTTATACCACATCGCTTTTGTCATGATCCGCCGGTTATTTGTGAGGACACCTTCATCCACAAGAATAAAATTCTGCGAATGCAGCGGTGTTCCGAGAAGGAAGATCTTTTCGAGGGGAACTTTTGCAACGATAAAAAGAGCGGCAGCATATAGGCAGGCAAGGGATACACATTCGCCGGCGCCGGAAGGATGCCCGGGTTTGAACCGGAAAGCATTCATCGCTTCCACCGTTTCCGTTTTCCAGTAAGGAATGATATCCGAATCGAATTTATCCAGTCCGAAATGTTTCCGGATATCGATATCGAAATAGTATTTATCACCCTCGTAGCCAAAAAGTGCGTTGGACTGCTGAAGTGTTTCCGGATCGATAAAAGTCTCAAACCGGCTGATCTCTGTTTGCTTGTCGGTAAGGCCCCAGGTTTCCAGGTCGAGGTTGAAGTTGTAATGATCCATGATGTATTGCTTCAACCGGTGGATCTTTTTCAGCGGACCCATCTTATCAATTCCCGCAAACCACTTGTCATTCCTCCATTTCCAGATCTCCGGCGACATGATGTTGGCCAGAACCAATGCATAAAGTAATTCCGGGAAGATGAAGATCTCCATGTCGGAAAGTGTGAATGCGGAAGAATATTTTTCGAGTTGTTTCTGATCCATCATGATAAAGCGGGGAAAGTGGTGATTACCCGACCGGCAAAGGTAAATAATTGCCGGCTTAAATGGGATTTTTAGCCGGTTCGCCTGGATCTTTTTTATTCTCATTACTTCAATATCAGAATAAGCATAGTAATTAATAAAAGTTAAAGTTTGACTGATGTTCAATATTGAAAAAAATAGTATATTTGGGAAAGGTATACAACGGGGATTGTGTGCCGAAATAATCACAAGATTGGAGTTATCCAGGCGTTAGTGCCAAGCTCAGAAATGATGTCAAAAATTTTTTAAATATGAAAACGACAAATCTGCTTCTAATTCTGATATTTCTATTAATAAATACAGAATGTAAAAAAAGTGATATGAACCAGGATAATTCATTGTTAATGGGTGTATGGACTTTAACTGCCATACAAAATGTAAAGACTAATCAAATTTTAAATTACCCTGACAGTATTCCAAAGAAAGAGTCAATTACTTTTACTGATAGTGCGTCAGTACTTATATTTGGCGGTGTTTGCAATGAAGGCTGGGGTTCATACTCAATTAATGAAAATAAAATTAATATTTCGCCAATAACCACGACACTAATGCTTTGCAAAAATATAATATGGGAGGACTATTTACAAAATAATTTAGAAAATGCTTTTATGTATACTATTTATGCCAACCAATTAATCATCCGAACTACTGGAACATTTCATCTCATTTTCAAGAAAATACAATAAACATTGGCTGAATTCAATTGATAATCAATTATAAAACTGAATATGTTTGATTGAATATAAAATAATAAAAAGCCTGGCGCTAACGAGCAGGCACCCTCAATGCGGGGTAAATCGGTAAGGAAACTAGTCGGATCTAATAAAAATGTTAACGAATCTCGAAGATAAAATCTGCTAATACCCGCAAAGGGGCTGCCGGCGGAACATTAGGTGCCATATATATTATGAAAAAAACAACAGCAATACTATTCTTAATTTTGACCTCATTACTTCCACTAATGGCTCAAAATAAAGCCTTTAAGTTTGGGGTCCGTTTACAATTGTCACCCGGCGCTGTTTTTACATACTCAGAAAAACTTGAAACGGAATATGTATCCGGAAGAGAATCCTATTCAGGACTTCAACAAAGTCTTCAGGCTTTAATCTTCACTCCATTAAACTATGTTAACATAGGCGTAGGAGCTGGACTGTCATTACGGACCGGAAATCAAATTTTTTCGTCAACCTTATTCCCGAAGGTATTTTTAATGATCGAGGTTGGAAATGGAAAAGAAAGAACATTATTGTCAATTATCTTTAATGTTGGCTTAATGCAGGGATCACTTGAAAATAAATCATGCTTTTATGTTGGCGGTGGTCCTTCCTTCAATATTGGTAAGGAATTCAAAAAGGTCACAGTATCAATCAATCCTTATTTTGAATTTCATATAGGTGAAAAAGGAGATCGATATTATTACGATTCTCATTGGTCTTACCCGGGTACAAAAGTACCTTACACACTTCATTTTAAAACAACAACCATTAATCTGTCATGTATTGTTCAGCTTAACTTTAACAGAAAGACAAAAAAGAAAAATTAAAAGTCAATATTTACGGCACCTCGAGCCCTCAGCCTCAATCCCGAGGACTCCGCACTGCGGCTGCTGGCCACCCGTCAGGCAAAATTCAATAATTGTATTATGAAAAATAAAAAAATTATCCTATTCCTTCTCATTTTAATTGTCTGTATGACATGTTGTTGTGATTCTCATATGATTGAAGACCTGCATTTTTCCGCAAATGACCTTACTATTAATCCTTACTTAAAAAATGATAAATTATTTTTCAGCGATCAAACTGGAAATACAGATACCATTACTCTTTACTCTCGTGCCAGGAATGCCGGTCATATATACCCATATCACGATTATGACAACCCGAATAAATGCAAAGGGAATTACTTCAACTCAGAGAGAGACGAAACTAAAACTTCTTCAACAGGCTCTTGGAACTTTACACTCGATTTATCATTCGATTATTATTTTAATAATCCTGTCTATGATAAATCCATTGAAATAGACCTCACACTTGATAAAGCAAATACTTCGGGATCAATGACTTTTTCTTTAGCCCATTTTAATGGCGATACGATATTTGCAAAACATCCTACATTCGATACGGTCTATATTTATCATGATTCTATTACTCTTGGCCCAAGAAGTTATTTTAAAGTATATGAATTTATTTTGCATTTTAGCAGTGTTCGGAATGATGAATGGGCTACAAACCTTTATTACACGATTAAAGAGGGAGTAATTGGATTCAATACAAATACTGGCAAGAAATGGTATTTATTATCTAAACAATAATTTATTGCACTTCGCCTGACGAGCGTTGTGCGTCATGCTGATGAATCCCCGACTAATTTGGAAAACAGAAAATAGAAATAAATGGCAGAAAACAATAATCCTGGTAATAAAACTTCTGAGAATCCAACAAATTCCGAATCAGAAAAAATATCTGACGTAATGATTTCTGTTGCTCAAACCGATAATATTAGTTCAAAACAAGAAACTGAACCTATGGAGACTCACGCTTATCATCTACATCGTTCGCCCGGAAAGAAAATCTGGCATTATTTTTTTGAATTCCTGATGCTTTTTCTCGCAGTATTCTGCGGGTTCATTGCGGAGAATTGGCGGGAACAATTGCGGGAACACCGGCGTGAAAAGGAGTTTATACGCTCAATAGTGGAAGATATTAAATCAGATACACTCCAATCAAACAGGACAATATTACAATTGAAAAGAATAAAGTCCGGTCTTGACAGTGTATTGATCCTGTTATCATCTCCTGAAATATTTGATAACTCCAATGATGCATACAGGTTATGGACCAAAAACCTGGGACTTGAAGTTTTTGTTTCCAATGACCGCACCATCCAGCAATTAAAAAACAGCGGTGAGCTAAGGTTGATAAGAAATAAAGCCGTTTCAGACAGAATCATGAAATACGATCAAACTTTGAAAAAATATTATACACAGTCCAATCTCATGTATAGTGCTGTTCTAGATGTGACTGACTACAGCCAGCTTTTCGATTTTATCAGCTTGGATAAAAATAAGAATATTCCTGTACCTTTAACAGAACAAGGTAAGAAATCCTTGAACCAGGCGTATTCCCATCTTCAACTATGGAATAGGGGTCTGATAGGGTTGATCAGCTGGCTCGAAGAAGTTAATGAAGAAGGAACAAGGCTGGTAATATTTATTCAAAAAGAATATCATCTGAAATGACGATGAAAAAGTACGAACGCATAACGAGCCGTCAGCCGTCAATGCGGGGCAACTTGGTAAGGAGAATGGTTGTGGCTAATAAAATGGAAACGAAAAGCAAATATAAAATCTGCTAATGCTCGCGAAGCGGCTGCCTGCGCAATGTTAGCGGCAATAGAATTTTTTGAAATATTATTCATTTATGTTTAATCAATCATACTAAAAGAACAATAGCATGAAATGTTTATTTGTTTTTTTAATGACAATCTTCTCGTTTAATTCATTATTTTCTCAATGGCAACAATTACCTTGTAATGGGAATATAAATTCCATTGTAATAAACGGGAATAAAATCTTTGCTGGTAATGGTACCTCAGGAATCTGGTTATCTCAGGATAATGGTTTAACATGGACTCCAAAAAATAATGGATTGCCAGTTCTAGATGTACATTCACTGGCAATTGATGGCAACAATCTATTCGCTGGAACCGTTCTTGGGGTGTATCTCTCTCAAAATAATGGTGATTCTTGGACCTCCGCAGGAGCATACGGAGGGAACATTACAAGCATCGCTATAATGGGTGATAGAATTTATATCGGAACTTATTTAAGTGGAATTTTTATGTCCCAAAATAATGGTGGTAATTGGACACAAATAAACAATGGGTTAAATACTGAGGAAATTGGTTCATTATTGGTTGCTGATTCTAATATCTATGCAGGTACATTACTTGGAGTATTTTTCTCCCAAGATTTTGGCAATCATTGGACACATTTAGACAATGGCATACCACACATAAGTGTTAATTCATTTTTACGCAATGGCATTGATATATATGCTGGAACCTATTATGGAGGATCTATTTATAAGACTGTGGATAATGGTACAAGCTGGACTGTAAACAACAATGGTCTGCCAAATAATGAAGACGTATATTCATTCACGGATAACAACTCCGGAATATTTGCAGGAGCTGGAAGTGGGGTTTATTTTTCGAAAGACTCAGGAAACTTATGGAATCCAATAAATAATGGCTTACCAAGTCATCCAAATGTTTTATCACTCGCAATAAATCAATCTTATCTTTTTGCAGGAACAGACTTAGGCGTTTGGAGATTCCCTTTATCTGAATTAGGAATTAATGACTACAAACCAACACCCAATTATTCAGTATATCCAAATCCTGCAGATGATTATATCATCATTTCAACAGCAACTACTTTTTTATCTGTCCCTTCAGTAACTATTTATAACTTGGAGGGAAATCAATTAATGAAAGTAAAACTAGGTAATCAGAATGAAAATAAAATTTTATTGACTTGTTTATCGAAGGGAATGTATTTCTTAAGAATTCAAAATGGCGATCATTTTATAAATAAAGAAATAATTTTGAAATAAGGGACTATTAAAACGCTAAAATTCTAGAGCCCATAACGAGCAGGCAGGTCATTGGGCACAATGCAGATAAAATAATTTCAAACCATGAAATCAATAAATCTTTGTTTAATGGTACTATTTTCGGCTCTTGCCGGTTGCAAAGAATTGCAGTATTCCACAAGTGAACTCCAGCAAACGAATAAAATTAAATTAGATATTTACGATTCTTTTTGGTTTACAAGGACTACAAAACTTACCCATGGAATGTTTGGTGATGTAAATCTGGTAATCAAAGGAAAAACAAATGCTGAGCGAATCACTGTTAGAACATATGGAGACGGGAAAATTGGTGACCTCGAGGTAAAACTTGATACAAATGGAGTGTTTAATGATACCATTCAAATATGTTTTACTCACTTTAGTACAATTCCTGATCTTCCAATATCCGTAAACCCTAAAGAAACAATGTTAAAGGCATATTTAGGGTCAAATTGGATCAGTAAAACGTTTTCAAGTGGGCCATTGCAGTATAATGAATAAAGGTCAAACACTGTGCCCAATGAGCAATCAGCCTCAATTGCGAGTACCCGGGACTGCATCTGCCGGCCAAACGTTATGCTCAATACGAGTTAATAAAAGAACTTATATAGATACCGACTTTTATTCGAATGAGATTTCTGACCAGCCTGTTAACAAAATTAAGTTTCCGTTCAAAATGAAAAGATTTCTAAGTTCAACTAATAAGTGCAAAAGAGTGTAAACTGAAAAGGGAAAGCGAGCTAAATGAAAAAGCCCTACCTTCCCTTTGCATAAATACCACTCTATGCACGGTAAATATAAGCAAATAA
>Ga0182027_10010639_pt1 | contig 13055 bp, 12 predicted proteins | sample 712E1DmetaG_FD_121300 | JGI IMG/M metagenome (GOLD analysis project Ga0182027, IMG submission 121300) | Permafrost microbial communities from Stordalen Mire, Sweden - 712E1D metaG (Illumina Assembly) | ecosystem: Environmental > Terrestrial > Soil > Wetlands > Permafrost | place: Sweden...
ACCCGTCAGGACGTGATCAACCTGATCAGCCCCGAGGAGCCGGAGGAGGTAACCGAGGAAGAGACCGCGGCGGCCGAGCGCGAGCCGCTGGGCCGAACCGGCGCGCGCGAAGCCGTGGCCGAGGAGGAACGCCTGGGCGAGGCGAGCGACGAGCGGCGGATGATCCATAACATCATCGAACTGCAAGAGACGCGCGCCTACGAGATCATGACTCCGCTGGTCGATCTGGTGGCGGTGCAGCTTGGCCGGGTCGACACCGAAGGCTTCAAGCAAATCGCGCGCGAATCGGGATACTCGCGTTTTCCGGTCTATCGCGACAAAATCGTCAACTTGATCGGGTATGTCGATGTCTTCCGCGTGCTGCGCGAGGGCGATGGGGCGCGGCCGCTGGAGGATTTCGTCGAGCGGGCCCATTTCGTCCCCGAAAGCAAGCGCGTCGACGACCTGTTGCAGGAATTCCTTCAGTTGCGCGTCAAGAACGCGATCGTGGTGGACGAATACGGCGGCTGCGCGGGCTGGATCAGCCGCGAGGACATGCTCGAAGAAATCGTCGGCGAGCTGGAGGACGAACTGGATGAGCCGGCCGGCGGCATCGTCCAGACGACCGAAGGGGCGTTTCTGGTCGAGGGCCGGATGGAGATCGACGCGCTCAATGAAGTGCTCGGCGCCGATTTCTCCGACGAGGAGTGGGAAACGCTGGCCGGCCTGATCCTGAACGAGATGGGGCGCATCCCGCAGGCGGGCAACGAGGTGATCATAAACGACTGGCGCGCCACGGTGACCAAAGTCACCGGCAACCGGATCGATAAGGTCAAGCTGACGCCGCTGAAGGGATAGAATTCTGAACAGGAGAGAACGGAGAAAACGGAGTTAAAGACGATAAGAGAGAATGATATTCTCCGTTTTCTCCGTTGCCTCCTGTTGAAAATCGCCCCTAACGGGACCAGCCGAGGTTACCGAACCCGGCAATGTGCCCCGAATTCATGCCGCCATCGGCGATGGCGGCCTACCCAGAATTCAGCTTGAGAAACCCTCCACGATATGGAGAATATAGCGATCAGGTAGGACTTAACCTGTAAACGTCATCGCTGCCGCACAAAAACAAGGTCGGTGATACGGAACGAACGATGAATAAGAAGTGCAAAATCGAGATACTCCCAGTCTTCGTAATCGCAGTCTGTCTTCTGATTACTATCGGAGCAGGAGCATATTTGTATTATTTCCGGCGTCATCTCTGGGAAACGATAGAGGCCACTGCAACCGTTTGGGTAGTCTTGGCCGCGTATTATCAACTACGTGAGGGCAACAAGACAGCACGCGCCGATTCGATAACGTCACGTGCCGATTTCATCCGACGGTTCTCAGAGAAGTTTTTCGACGACGAGAACACAAGAGACCTCCTCACCCTGCTGGACAGCGACGCTTTGATTTTTGAAGGGGAGGAGTACTGGTACTTTTCAATTCAAGAAGACAAGGTGAGACACCTCGGGATCAGCGAAACAAAAAAGCAGGAACTCATCGCCCGACAGAGGTATTCGCCATTCGAAGTTGATGATTGGTTGCTGGGCCACTTTGAAGCCATCGCGTTCTTCGAGCGAGAGGGCCTCATAAGTATCGATCACGTTTACAACGAATTCGACTGGCACATCGAGACAGCCTGGGAGAATGAAGAAATCCAGAAATATATCAAAGCATCTCGGAAGGAAGACGGTGATCACATCTACGAATGGTTTGGGTGTTTGGTCTTGAAACTGAAGAGGCACGAGAGTAAGAAGAAACCACATGAAAAGCGATAAGCTACTTAACTAACTTTACCCCTTTCAAAGCACGAAGGAGATCAAATCATGGCACCGCCGAGCATTCCCAGCAAGCCGCCAAGATAATGATCGCCCTTGGCCAGCAGCTCAAGGAGGTCGCCGTCGGCATTGGCAGCGAAGCCGCCTGGGCCGCCACCGCCCCGACCACTGCGCCGGGGCTCACGGCGCGCAAATTTATGAACAGGAGAGAACAGAGGCAACGGAGATAAAGAAAATGAATGAGAAAATCGTTTTCTCTGTTTTCTCTGTTACCTCCTGTTGAACATCGACCTCATGCATCCATTATTTCAAAAAGCGGACGGACTGACTGAGACCATAATCGGCGCGGCCATTGAGGTCCATCGGGACAAGGGGCCAGGGCTCATCGAATCCATTTATGAGTGGTGTTTGCTGATAGAGCTTGGGCTGAGAGGTCTCGCGTGTCTCAGCCAAAAGACAATCCCAATCCATTACAAAGGCTTTACGCGCGAGGAGCCCCTGCGATTCGACGTGCTGGTCGAAGGCTGCGTACTGGTGGAGGGCAAAGCCGTCGAGAAGATTCTACCCATCCACAAGGCCCAGCTCTTGAGTTACATGAAACTGCTCGACGTGCCCATCGGTCTGCTGATCAATTTCCACGAGATGAAAGTCACCGACGGCATCAGTCGCCTGATTCTGCCCGGAGCGAACCAATGAATGAAATTCTGAACAGGAGAGAACGGAGAAAACGGAGATAAAGAAATTAAGAGAGAATGATTTTTCTCCGTTTTCTCCGTTGCCTCCTGTTCAAATTCAGCGCAGAAATTTGGAGACGAACGGCGACGTCTCGCCGCGCCGCAGATAGTGGCCCGAGGGTCCTTCGCCCAGGAATTCCGAGAACCACGATTCGTGCTCGATCTCCTCGTTGAGGATCGCCAGGGCCAAGTCGTAGGTGCGGTGATCCTTGCCCGCCGTCAGGTTGCAGATGTGGGTGTATCCGCGCACGGCGCAGCGCTCGGCATTGACCAGCACCGTGAGCATCGCCTTGATATCGGTCGGGTCCAGCGCAACACATCCGCCGGGATTGATGACGATCCGGATAAAATCCTGAGGTTAGCGAACGACGGGCGCGGAGTTTCTTTCCCGCCTCCGCGCTTTCAGGTATATTCATGCTATGAACTTGGGGTGGTAGGGTTGTCTGCAAGGAGGGGGGAGCGATGAGGATCCGGCAGGCGGCGGGAATGATTTGCGTCATGGCGCTCTTGGGGGCGGGCGAGGCCCAGGCGGCCCCGAGCGCCTGGCATCCGGCCACGGCGCCGCTCATGGAAAATCTGGAACTCAACGGGCGCAATTTTAGCGAAAAGCCAAGACCGTTGTCAAAATAAACCTCATCAATTATCTTTCAGGCTGCCCGCCTGCCGGTACATGGCCAGAATATTTTCCAGCGGCGTGCGCACCTGGATGGCGTGGCTGGGGCCAAGGATCAGGCCGCCCTCGGCGAACAGCCGAAGGCGCCGGTCCACCTCGCGGCGGACCTCCTCGACCGTGCAGGTGGGCAGAATCGACTGCACGCACATGCTGCCGCAGAAAGCGAGGGCATCCCCGAAGTCTTGTTGAAGTTTGACCAGTTCCATCCCCTGGGCCGCCACTTGGACGACATCAAGGATATTGAGGCCCAGCTCGATCAGGCGAGGCAGGAAGGTGCGCACGCTGCCGCACGAATGCATCATGGTGCGGGCGCCGTATTGGCGCGCCAGGGCGAAAAGGCGCCGGTATTTGTCGGCAAACAGACGATCGAAAGCCTGCGGGCTGATGATCGGGCCAAGCTGGCAGCCCAGATCCTCGCCGCAATAGAGAATAAGGACTCTCCCCTTGGCCGCCTTGAGCACGCGCTCGGCTTTTTCATATTCAAAGCGAAAGCGGCGCTCAACCAGTTCCAGGAAGACGGGGTTTTCGGTGCCGATGTCGAAGAAAACTTTTTCGATCCCCCGGCAACGACCCAGGCCGTTGATGAAATCCAGCACGCCGGCGTTGCCATAGATGAGCGCGTAATCGCGATACCGTTCGCAAAGCCGCGGGATCCGGGAATAATCGAAATGCGAGGCCTCGGGAAACCGATGACGGGCCAGCTCGCTCACGTGCTCCACCTCGGCGAATGGCAGGTAGACCGCCTCGGGGTACGCCCCGTCGCCGAAGGGAATGTTTTTGTAGCGCTCGCCGTTGAGGCCTTCCCAACTGCCATCGGGGAAAGTCTCAAGTTTGGGCCCGATGTAATGGGCATCCACCCCGCGGAAATCGTCGCCGACGCGCTCGAGCAGTTCCTCCTGGGTCTCGACGTGGAAATGCCGGCGCAACACCTCGTCGATTTCCGGCGTGCCCAGATGCCGGACTGGGATGCGGTCATAGCCGGTGCGCGCCAGCGCGCTCACGACTCTTTCCAGGGATTTCATTGCTCTTTGCCAGCCGCTGCAATTTCACTCAGGCCCATGAGCACCATCATGAGGAATGAGCTGAATTGTAAAGTGTTTTGCGGCAACTGCAATGGAATTATTTCAGGAGTCCCGCCGTCAGCGGAGACACGAAGACACGGAGACACGAGGACGCGGAGACGCGCCGATACGGAGACTCGAGGACGCGGGGACAGGCGTGGTGATTTTGGGTTTGCAATCCGTGGGCTAATCTGGTTATTTATTAGGTTCGGGGCGGGCCGAGCAAGGCTGCGCACTCGCGGTTTGGCCGTCATGGAAGGGGTGGTTAGCTCAGCTGGTTAGAGCGCAGGCCTCACATGCCTGAGGTCACAGGTTCGACTCCTGTACCACCCACCATCTTAAAGCCAATAGAATCAAGAGCCTTGTGAAACACATGTTGGCCCGGTGGGATTGTGAAAGATCCTGCCGGGCTTTTTTTGAGCCGCCCCATTGGAAAAGGACCGCACCGATGCAATCAACCATCACGTTTTCAAAAGAGGATGAGGACCTGTTGCGGGTAACCATGAAATTCACATTCGAGGACAGTAAAGGTCCGGTGTTGCGAAGAAGATTGGCCAACCAGCATTACCGGCTCTATCCGATGGATCGGACCAAAATGCCCATCGCCGGGGTGGCGGTCCTGACCGGACAGGCCAACACGTCGATCCACAATGAGTTCGTAATCCAGCGGATCTATGAAATACCCGAGAATTTTGACAAGAACGCCACGGTGGTCCGGGAACATGCGGAGCGCTACTATCTCAGGGTCATGGAAGACCTCAAAGAAATTCCCTGAGCTTGGCCACCGTCCAGGTGGTTTAGGGCGCCGAATCTTTGTTGCGATTGGCTGGCCCGGATGAAAAGATGATCTCGTCCGCGCGGTTCATGGCTCGTCAACGGAGCGCAACCGATCGCCGGACAGGATGCCCGTGTAGCATATCAGACCCAGGGAGTCTCACCCATGATACGATCGATCCGGTCAATCCTGCGCATCGCGCCGCTGCGGGTCGCGGCACTGCTGGTTAGTGCGGGCGCGGGCCTTTCGCCAGGCGCCCACGCGGCCGCCGCCCCGACGCCCGCCCCGACCCCCGTCTTAAGATCCGCCACCTACGGCGAGATGGATCCGGCGATCAACCCTGATTATAAGTATTCCGAATGGCCCAACACGCCGCCGCCCGATTGCCCTTTCGCGCGCTCCAAGGACATCGGCCGTTTTGTCTTTACCGGGCGCTATGCCGTTTATCAATATGCCGACACGTGGTACCCCGCCTGGGCCAAAGATGGGAATTGCTATAGCTGTTACACCGACGGCGACTTCCGCCAGTCGCCCGACGGCGTGGCCTATCAATGCACCTCGGGCGCGCCCGATTATCCCTGGTCGACCGGCCAGGCCAAGATCGTCGGCGACGACCCGCTTAACCTGGGTTTCGTCTACCTGGGAAAAATGTACAGCGGCCACTTCATCTATCCCTGCATTTCGCTCGCCGCCGCCGGCCAATACACCATCGGCACCTACACCGCCTTCGGCGACGAAGGCAATTACTTCACGGGCTTCCGCACGAGCGCCGATCCCGACCACTTCGCGCTTGAGCGCGAAGATAACTGGGTGAACCCGTATTGGACCAACGCCGTGGACCGGGTGAAACACAATTTCTTCGGCGAAAAAGGACAGGCCAAATTTCGCGTGCTCCATGGCGTCAATTTCGGCCAGGATAACCGTCTCTCGCCCGACGGCAAGATCTACCTGACCGCCCACGGTTTTGCCGGCGGCGCCGGGCGCAACGATTGGGACAAGGGCGACGCGATTTACCTTTGCCGCGTGGGCGCCAAGCCGCGCCAGATTAACAACCCCGCGGCCTACGAGTTTTTCGCCGGCCCGGACGCCAAAGGCCGGCCGCGCTGGTCGCCTAAGATCGCCGAGTGCCAGCCGATCCTGGACTGGCCCAATCACCTCGGCTCCGAAGGGTTGACCTGGAACCCGGGCCTTAAGAAGTTCCTCCTGTTCAGTTGCCGGCTGAGTGAAAATGAAATCGGAGGCAAGGGCCAGCCGTACAACATGATGACCGCCTGGGAGGCCGACCGGATCACCGGCCCGTACCGGCTGGTCCACTATTTGCGCAATTGGGGTCCGCAGACTTATTTCCCCAACATTCCCTCCAAGTTTATCTCCGCCGATGGCAAAACGGCCTGGCTCGTCACCTCCAGCAATTACGCGACGCCCGGCGGCAAGGCCGATCCCGATAGCTGCCGCTATGCCTGCTCGATGCACGAGATTAAATTCTTGAAGCCGGGCGAGCCGATGCCTAAGCCGCCGGCCTTGGGAAAAAACATCGCCCCGCAAGCCGCGATCAGCGTGGTGTCAACCCTGGCGGGCAGCGATCCCAAAGGGCTGGTCGATGGCGTGGTGGACGGCGCTCCGCACGCCCCCGCCAAGGAGTGGGCCAGCCACGGTTGCCGCCAGGACGCTTGGTTGCGTCTGGACTGGGAGCACCCGGTCACGATCGACCGCGTGCGGCTCTGGGACCGGCCGATGAAGGGCGAACAGATCCTCGCGGGGCGCTTGCTGTTCAGCGACGGTTCGACCGAATATTTGCGCGCCTGGCTCAGCGACGGCGCGCGGGCGCCCGGCGAAGTCAGTTTCCCCGCCAAGACGGTCACCTGGATGAAATTTTACGTCGACCAGGTCACCGCGACGACACAGAACTCCGGGCTGTCCGAAATCGAGGTCTATCAAGCCGGCGACTGAACCGAAACGCGCCGGTCCAAGGTTTGTCCAATGTGACGGCCATCGCCACCCGCGACTATCCACAAGGGGATTTCCCTGTTTTGCGCGGGAAATCCCCTTGTGCGAATCGGCCTTTACTGTTGTGAAGCGTTGATGGCTTGATCCAGGTCGGCGATAATGTCATGAATATCCTCGATGCCGACCGAGAGGCGGATGAAATCCTCGGTCACGCCGGTCGAGCGCTGTTCCTCGGGCGTGAGTTGCTGATGCGTGGTCGAGGCCGGGTGGATGATCAGGCTCTTGGCGTCACCGATGTTGGCCAGGTGACTGAACAGTTTGACCGAGTTGATCACCTTCTTGCCGGCCTCGAGGCCGCCCTTGATGCCGAAGCCGATGATCGCCCCGCCGCCGTTCTTAAGGTATTTTTTGGCCCGCTCGTGATCGGGGTGGCTCGGCAGCAGCGGGTAGTTAACCCAACTGACCGACGGGTTCTTCTCAAGCCATTGCGCCACGGCCAGCGCGTTCTCGACGTGCCGTTGCCAGCGCACGTGGAGCGTCTCCAGCCCCTGTAGGAAGAGGAAGGCATTGAAGGGGGAGAGGGCCGGCCCCAGGTCGCGCAGGAGCGAGACGCGGGCCTTGAGAATGTAGGCCGCGCCGGGGACGATCGCCTTGTCGTGGAGGCCGAAGGGTTCCCAGAAGACCAATCCGTGATAGGAGGGGTCGGGCTCGGTGAACTCGGGGAACTTGCCGTTGTTCCAGTTGAATTTTCCTGAATCGACGATGGCGCCGCCGATCGAGGTGCCGTGGCCGCCAATGAACTTGGTCAGCGAGTAGACGGCGATATCGACGCCGTGTTCGAAGGGCCGGAAGGCCAACGGGGCCACCGTGTTGTCGGTGACGAACGGGATGCCGTGGGCGTGGGCGACCTTGGCGATCCCCTCGAAATCATCGACGTTGTTCTTGGGGTTGCCGATCGACTCGGTGTAGAGCAGACGTGTGTTTTCGTCAATGGCCGCCTCGAAGTTCTTCGGGTTGGAGGAATCGACGAAGCGCACCTCGATCCCCAGTTTGGGAAACGTGTAGTGGAACAGGTTGTAAGTGCCGCCGTAGAGATAACTGGTCGAGACAAAGTTCTGGCCGGCGCGGGTGATGTTGAGGATGGCCAGGGTGCTGGCGGCCTGACCCGAGGCTAGGGCGAGCGCGCCGACGCCGCCGTCCAGGGCCGCCAGGCGTTTCTCCAGCACGTCGGTGGTCGGATTCATAATGCGTGTGTAGATGTTGCCGAACTCGCGCAGGCCGAACAGGTTGGCCGCGTGCTCGGTGGAGTTGAAGACGTAGGAGGTGGTTTGATAGATCGGCACGGCGCGCGCGTTCGTCGTGGGGTCGGGCGTTTGGCCGCCGTGCAGGGCCAGGGTTGCCGGTTGGAAGTCCAGGGCTGTCGTCATGATGCTCATCCTTTTAGGATCCTTTTTGCAATTTCAGAACATGAATTTATTTTCCGGATCCGAAGGGAGCACCCGGAGATGCTCCCTTCGTCCCGTTGATCGTTGCGGGCGTCTATTTCTTTTGCGCTTCGTCCGGCGCGCCGGGCGTTTCCAATTGCGGCGTGTCGTTGGCCACCCCCAGCTTCGGGTGCGCGGCGATCGCATTCTCTTCTTTGGGTTGTGCCGCCGTCGCCGTGCCCACCCGCGTCGGGCGCAGGGTCACGATGATCTGGCTCTCGCGCTCGCGGCTGACCTCATGCGAGAACAAGTACTTCACCCCATCCAGGTCCTTCAGGCCCGGCAGGCCCTGCCGCTCGAAGACATTCCGTTTGCGCTTGAGCCCGCCCAGCAGCGCCGCCTTGCCCGACTCCAGCACGATCACGCTGGAAACGTCACTTGTGGAGATGATGGGCACGTTCTGATTGGGCGTGTAGCCGACTTGGCTGGCCACCTTCGCATCGATGTCGAGCTGGATCGAGTCCGTGCCGATCGTCGGCAGGATGTTCACGGTGACCCCTTCGGTGAATTCCTTGACCACGCCGTCCGCGTCGGTCGCCCGCGGCGAATCCATGTTGGGCTGATCGGCCACCTTGCCGCCGATCCAGCCGCGGATGACATAAGGGACGGCCGTTGTCGCGTTGACCACACCCGGCTTGCCGTTGACCAGCGTGATCTCGGTGTCGGTGATCACCTTGGCCCGGCCTTTGTCGGCGATGAAATTGAGGAACTCAGTGGCCAGGTTGGGGTTGAAGGCCAGTTCGGCCGTGATGCCATCAAGATGAGGGGCGTAGGAACTGGGGTTATTGGCGTTGCTCCACTTGAAATCGAACCCGCCGCCGGAGGCCGCTTTTTTATAGGCATACCAGTCCACGCCGACATCCTTGCCGTCCTGGTCGTCGATCTCGTAGATACGCACCGAAAGGTCAATCTGATCGGGCGGCACGTCAAATTCCTTGAGACTCGCCAGGGCGTAAGCGAAGTAGCTGGGCACGTCTTCGATGTAGAGCACGTTGCGACTGTCGTCGGCATGATAGGATTGGTGCCCGCTGGCGGACACGGCCGTCAGATGCTCGACGATTTCGCTGGGCCGGCGATGACGAGGGTGGATGAAGAGCCGAGCGTTGCCATAGAGACCGACCTTGAAGTCTGGACGATCGAGCTGCTTGATGGTCTCGTCCAGGTAGCTGATCATCCATTCGGGAACGGTAACGACGATCACGGACTGGCCGCTGAACTGCTGATCCAACTTGTCGCCGTTGACCACCGGGTTGCTTCCCGGAGCGTAGCGATCGGCGTGGCCGCCTTCCTTCTGGATCGCGTTGGCGATAAAGAGCCAGACTTCATCGGCGTTGGCATACTTGAGCACGTAGGTCCTGGTCACGTAATCGATGTGATCGGTCGTCGATTCCACCTCGATGCGCTCCTTGGGGCCGCCGGCGGGGTGGGCCAGCTCACGGAATTTCTTATTGCCGTCGCGCAGGAACCGCAGCCCGTCCTGGGCCGGGGCGCTGGCGAGCGAATGGGCCGGCTTCTGGGCCGGGGCGAGATTTGCCATCAGGGCAAAAGCCGACAGCAAGAACAGGATGGTGGCGATGCGGTGAGCACGTGTTGCAGCAGTCATGATGCGTTTTCTCCTTGAGTTTCTTTCAAAGGGGTTGTGGTGAGTCGCTTGACGATTGCTGATCCTCTAAATGTTGCCCGTCAACAACACCAGGGGTAGCGTGCCCTGATTCGGGGATAGGTCCGGCCGAAATCAGGTCTTTGATGGCGCCATTGCGAGGCCCTGTGCGGCTCGCTCGTCTCCAGAGCACGATGGATTGGTGTGAATTCCCAGTTTCGCATCCTTTTGTCTTTTTCCTTTCCAGCGATGCCCCCGCATCCCAAAGGATCTCAATCCTGTTCATTCGTTATCGATCGTTGAAGCGCGTCTTGCGCGCTTTCAGGGCAGTGTAATGACGGCACCGAGCCCGGCCTGATCGAAGCGATCCTTGAAGCGATCGCGAAAGACCGCGAACCCAAGTTCGCTCGTACAATGTCCGGGGGCGACGCGTTCGAGCTGGAGATCGTCGTGGAGCACGCTGGCCACGCGCTCCACTTCCGACCTCGGGGTTAGGACGAGGTGGAAGCCGCCGACCACCGTGTAGAACCGGGAATCGATCTTCGCGGCATTTTTGAGAATCCGCTCCACCCCTGGATGCGAACAGCCGACGACAACAGCGAGTCCCTTGGGCGTGCGAATGACAAGGGAGACTTCGTTCATTTCCAGGGTTCCCGGCTTCCGGGATTGGGTGGTTATGACCTGGATGCCGGGAAAGATCTCCTCCGATTTCTTCACGGCCGCGAAATTTCCCGGCCCCCACGGTGACCCCGCCTTAACCTGCCGGGGCGGCTTGCCTCCGAAGTAACGCAACTGGGAGGGAAGACTGGGATCGGCCTTCAAGAAACCCGGCGGTACCGGGCCAGTGAGGAGTGCCACGTCTTGTGGCGCGTAAATCTTCACCCCTGGGTTTACCCTCAAGATGTACGGCAGGCCACTGGTATGGTCCCCATGTCTGTGCGAGATCACAACCGCGTCAAGCCGCGTCAGATCAATTCCCAGCGACTTGACATTGTGCTCGAAGATCCTGGCATTGTTCCCGGTGTCGAACAGGATCCGTTTTCCCCCATACTCCACCAAAGCGGCGAACCCCCAGTCTTTCTCGAGCGCGGAGGGCGCGCCGAACGCGTCATAGAGAATCGTGATGCGCTTTGCGTCTCGAGCATAAACCGGCAGACCCAACGCAAAGAAGAGGGTCAGGGCGATCAGGAAGCGGATAATGCGGTTCATAGTTTCCACCTTAATAACGCTTCACCGTGAAGAGTTCCGGCTCTTTCATCTCGGCGCTGCGGTGCGAGAAGGCTTCCATCTCGCTGACCGGGCGGCGTTCGATTTGAGTGATGTAGCCCGGATTCGGCCAGAATTCCAGCGCTGGGCCGCCGCCCTTGCGCCGCACGCTCACGTGCAGTGTTTGGGTCGTTTGTTCCTCGGCCAGGCGAATATCGAGCCGGCCAATGCTGTTGCCCGTCGCCACGGTCAAGCCATCCGCCAGGCAGGTGTAGGGGGTTGCTAACGGCAAATGACAGACAATCTCCAGCGAATGATCTCCCCACTGGGCGTCCAACTCGCGCAAGGCCGCCCGCCCCATCCGCCAGCCCATCACATTCCACGGCCCCATGTGTCCATGATAGCGGACGATCTCCCCCCACCAGTCCTTGGGCTCTCGCCCCTTGTTCCACTCATTGCGGCCGGGAGTCGAGCGGGTCGGCTCATTGAGCGCGGCAGCCTTTGTCGCGGCCTGGGGCGGATCGTCCTGATGGGCCGTGGCGTAGTCAATTGCCAGAACGCCGAATAGCATTACCCCAAGGGCAATTCCAGACCATGTTTTCATCATGCTCCTCCATTCTTAAAGATCATGGTACGCGAGGTCCGGCACGAATACGGGCCAGAGCCGGCGTGCTCCCACTACGCTTATGAGGTTATGGGTGCGGCACACTTTCGGACCTTAACTGGCAGCGGACAACGTCACCATCGCTCACGGTTCCATTGGTTGGATCGTAGATAATGTTGTTTTTCGTATCTTCGCCCCGGTCCAGATCGGGGCCACAGCCGCTCATGCGCCACTGCCCCCACTGATCCACGAAGGCCTGCGCGACAGCCAGCGGCGGCGCGCCGGGCAGACTGATGTGGTTCAAAAGGTTGATATAGTCAAAATACTTGATCTGCGGACTGGGGCCGGTCAGTTTGTCGGCAAAGGGATCACTCGGAATACTGGTGATATAAGCAATGGGCGTTGTGATCCAGAAGGCGACAAATTCGTTTTCATCCGTGAAGGCGGCTGCCGTCGCCACTTCCTCAACATCATTGGTGATCGTGACCCGCCCATGGGGTGGATACTTATTCGCATCAATGCGATAGGCCTCAATGGCGGTCGCCAGCGACCGCAAGTCGGCTTTGGTGCGCGTGACCTTGGAGCGGGTCTGCGCTTCGAGGAAGTTGGGAACCGCGATGGCGGCCAAGATCGCGATAATGGCTACGACAATCAGCAATTCAATCAATGTAAACGCCTGGATTTTGTTTCGGGTCAAGGTTTTCATGATCGTCTTCTCCTTAAAGTTCCAATGTGCATTATTCAGTTCCAATGGAGTCATTGATTATTCGTGTTCGTTTCGCGCTCGTCATCGCAATCGATCCATGAGAGCGGAATTCCATCATTTCAAATCTTCGAACAGCACCGTGGAGAGGTAGCGCTCGCCGAAGCTGGGCACGATCGCCACGATGGTCCTGCCCTTGTTTTCCGGCCGGGCGGCGACGCGCGCCGCGACGGCCAGCGCCGCTCCCGAGCTGATGCCGATGAGCAGGCCTTCCTCCCGCGCCGCCCGCCGGGCCCAGGCGACGGCATCTTCGCTCGTGACCTGCTCGACGCCGTCGATCAGGCTCTGGTCCAGATTGCGGGGAATAAACCCGGGGCCGATCCCCTGAATCTTGTGCGGCCCCGGCTTGCCGCCGCTGATCACGGGCGACTCGGCCGGCTCGACCGCGTAGGCTTTGAAATCGGGCTTGCGC
>Ga0182027_10010640_pt1 | contig 13055 bp, 8 predicted proteins | sample 712E1DmetaG_FD_121300 | JGI IMG/M metagenome (GOLD analysis project Ga0182027, IMG submission 121300) | Permafrost microbial communities from Stordalen Mire, Sweden - 712E1D metaG (Illumina Assembly) | ecosystem: Environmental > Terrestrial > Soil > Wetlands > Permafrost | place: Sweden...
CCGGAATGACAATATTCTTTAGAACGACAATATTCTTTAGAACGACAATATTCTTTGGAACGACAATATTCTTTGGAACGACAATATTCTTTGGAATGACATAAATATTAACACTAAATAATTAAAGCAGATTAAAGCGGTAGCCGATTCCGGGTTCGTTAATAATCCGTTTAGGCTGCGCGGGGTTATCTTCTATTTTTTGGCGTAGATGATTAAGATACACCCTGGCGGAATTTGACTTCTCTTCGTTATCCGTCCCCCACACTTCCCTTAAAATTTGACGCATCGTTAATACCCGCCCTGCGTTTTTAATCAGGGAAGTTAATAAACCGTATTCAATCGCCGTTAACTTAAGCGCTTTGCCATTAAGAATAACTACGCGGGTATTGAACTCCACGCGTAAACCGGCATTATCAAAAGCTTCTCCCTCAATTCCCGCGGTCGTTTTCCGTCTTAATACCGCCGCAAGCCTTGCCGTTAGCTCGACGGCGGAAAAGGGTTTAGTGATATAATCATCCGCTCCGTTTTCTAAACATTTGACTTTTATACCCTCTTGCCCCCGTACGGAGACCATGATGACCGCAACATCGCTGAATTCTCTGATACGCAGCAGGACGTCGAAGCCTTCCATATCCGGCAGGCCCATATCCAGAAGAACGGCTTGAGGTTTTTTATAGACGAGTGCGGCCAACCCTTTTTCACCACTGGGAGCACTGACTACTTCATATCCGGCATGCTCGAGGATAAATCCCAACAACTTTTGGATTTGCGGCTCATCATCAATAAGCAGGACCAACCCCTTGGACATCTTATTCTTTTTCCACCATTGGTAAGGTTATCGTCACCATAAACCCTTGGGGAGATAAATTCTCCGCTTCCACGTCGCCATCATTCAGCTGGACAAAACGACGGGCAATGGAAAGCCCCAGACCTAACCCGCCTTTTTTCGTTTTGGCCCCCCGATAAAATTTATCAAAAATCTTAGTCAGCGTCTCTTTAGGGATCCCTTCCCCCTCGTCAATAACACTAATCCTGATTGTCTGATCCATGATGCGCACATGCACATCAATATCACGGCCCTCCGGGCCATGCACGAGGGCATTATGAATAATATTTTTCAATGCCTGTGTGATCATATAAAAATCAACATTTACATATAAGGGGCCTTGAGGAGAATCCAGATGAATCCTCTTTTCATCACCTTGAGTCGTGGCCTGTTTAAGCGCATGGGCAATGATATCCTTGATCTCACACCAAGTAAAATTGGGTCTTAAATTACCCGTATCCAATTTAGTCAAGTCCAGCACCGCGTCTACACCGCTGGTCAAACGCAGACAGGCCAAGCGGCATTCTTCCAGAAGGTCCATAGCATCTTTAGGCCATTGACGATATAACACCAAAGCATCCAAATAACCGGAAATAATCGTTAAGGGGGTCTTTAATTCATGGGACAAATTATCCAGTAAAGCGCTTTGCAAATTTTGCGTATCTTCCTTCATCTTGGCTTCACGCGAAATCTTTAACAATTGGTCTTTTTCCAACATAACCGTCATAAGCGCGGTAAATGATTCTAATAATGTCCTCTGGGCAAAATCCAGCGGCTTATCGTTTAGCAGTTTAATCACCAATACCGCTCTCACCTGCCCCGATGACATTAAAGGTAAATACATTAATTGCTGTTGGGAAAAAGTATCAGAGAAACGGCCCGCGGCTTTCTTATTAGCGACTACCCATTGGACCAGGCCTTTTTGGTTCTCCGTCATTTCTATAGAGTCTCCGATGGGGTTGCTAAAAATGGGCTGTTCATTTTCGTCCATCATCAACACGTTGCTGTTACACTGGCAGAGTAAATTAATTTGACCGGTAGCCACCCGCATCGCTTGTGCCACATCAGTACTGACGGCCAGGGCGCGGGTCAACTCATACAAAGATTCGGAACGCAAACGTTGTTTCTGTTCAATTTCTTTTTGACGGCGCAGCTTGGAGGTCACCAGCCCCATCATCAAGGCGGTAATAAAAAACATGCCCAGTAGCCCTAAATCGTAGCCGCTGCCGAAATGAAACGTATATTTGGGGGGGATAAATAAAAAATCCCATGCGACCGCACTTAAAGCCGCCAGCATCAACGCCGCACTGCGCCCTAGCATAGCTCCGCTTAAAACAACAGTCAGTAAATACATCAGGCCCAGTGTTTGATAGCCGGTCAAAGGTTCCAAAAATAAATTCACAACAGTGGCAGAGGCAAACAATAAAAAGCTTATCCCATATTCACGGGGCTTGATGCGGGACAAAAAATCTTTGGGTTTCCGGGGAAAATTCTTTTCCAGCGATGATATGCGCACCATGTGCACATCTATTTGTCCGCTTAAGTTGACTAACCTATCGGCCATGGTAGGAATTCCCAACCATCGCTGCCAATTTTTTTCCACGGATTTGCCGATAATAATCTGGGTGACGTTCTCTTTATTCGCCACGTCAATGATCACTTGGGCCAAATCATCACCCACTTGGTGGATGATCTCCGCCCCCAACTGACGGGCCAGGCTCAAATTCTTCATCAAACGCTCTTTATGTTCCTCAGAAAGAGCTTGGGAGCCTTCCACGTGCAAGGCAATCCATGAGGCGTCGAGCATCCCTGCCCAGCGACGGGTCATACGAATCAGCGATTCCGAGAATGGTGTAATCCCCACCGCGACTAAAATACGCTCGCCGCTTTTGGTGGGGCCTGAAATACCACGGGCCAGCATAAGCGAACGTAAATTCCGGTTCACATGCGCAGTGGTCAAACGCAAAGCCATTTCCCTAAGCGCCGTCAAATTCTCGGTTTTAAAAAAATTAGCCGTCGCCGCCCGGGCTTGGTCCGGGACATAGACCTTGCCTTCTGCCAGGCGTTGATGCAAGGCTTGGGGGGATAAATCCACTAAAGTGATTTCAGAAGCTTCATCGAGAATGGTATCAGGGACTGTCTCTCCGACACTCACACGCGTGACCGCGAGAATATCTTCCCGGCGGCTGTCCACATGCTGCACATTAAGAGTAGTAAAAACATCAATGTCCGCGGACAGTATTTCTAAAACGTCCTGATAACGCTTGGGATGACGGCTCCCCGGAGCATTGGTATGGGCGAGTTCATCAACTAAAACTAATTGAGGGCGGCGTTTGAGGATTTCATCAATGTCCATTTCCTCAAGAGTAATGCCGCGGTAATCCACTTTCTTGAGCGGAATCTGCTCTAAACCGTCCAGCAGGGCCTGGGTTTCAGAACGGCCATGCGTACAGGCCACACCAACCAACACCCTAAAGCCTTCATTCTGACGCTGGCGTGCCTCCTGAAGCATGGCGTAAGTCTTGCCGACACCAGGGCACATACCAAAAAAAATCTTTAGCTTACCGCGGTGACTTTCTTCAGCTTTAACCCTCGCTAATATGGCATCCGGATCAGGTCTTTCCATGCTTTATATAATACTTCATTTGAGTATATCTGCCATTACTTTTTATACTCATCTAAAGCAAGGTTGACTTGCAATACGTTAACCACCGGCTCCCCGAGTAATCCTAAAAACCGGCCTTGGGTATTTTGGGCGACAATGTGTTGGACCATACTTTGAGCCAATCCTCTCACACGGGCCACACGCGCGAGTTGATAGTTTGCCGCCGCTAAACTAATATGAGGGTCTAGTCCGCTGCCCGAGGATGTTACCAAATCCACAGGAATAGGGGCGTTGTTATCAGGATCGGCTGCTTTTAAAGCTGCCATGCGCGCTTTCACCTCATCTAATAAGGCAGGATTTAAAGGGCCTAAATTAGAAGCAGACGAAGAAGAGGCGTTATAGGCAGGACTCGTCGCTGATACCCTGCCCCAAAAATATTTCGGGTCATCGAAATTCTGCCCGATTAAAGACGATCCCGCTATTTTACCATCCTTCAAGACAATCAAGCTGCCTTCGGCCTGTTTATGAAACACGGTTTGTGCGATTCCGGTCACTAACAGCGGATACAGAATTCCGGTGAGGGCCGTTAATAATATAAATGAAACTATTGTTGGTCTGATTTGTGCGCGTAACATTTTTGCTCCTCCATTAATGTGTCATTGCGGGCGTAGGGGCCGAGCTTGTCTCGGCCCGTTCCATCGGGCGGACACAAGGTCCGCCCCTACTTACACCAAATGCATTGCCACCAAAATCATGTCGATCAATTTAATCCCCACAAACGGAGCTATGATGCCTCCGACCCCGTAAATCAGCAGATTATCCCTTAAAAGACGGCTGGCAGCGACCGGTCTGTAGGGCACGCCAAATAACGATAAAGGGATTAGCGCTATGATAATCAACGCGTTAAAAATGACCGCGGATAATATGGCGCTTTGCGGTGTAGCTAAATGCATAATATTAAGCGCCCCCAGCGCCGGATAAGTTCCCATAAACGCGGCCGGGATAATCGCGAAATATTTGGAAACGTCATTAGCAATACTAAACGTCGTCAAGGCCCCTCGTGTAATCAAAAGCTGTTTACCGATCTTCACAACCTCGATCAATTTAGTGGGATTGGAATCCAAATCCACCATGTTGCCTGCTTCTTTGGCCGCCTGTGTTCCCGTATTCATGGCCACCGCCACATCCGCTTGAGCCAAAGCCGGCGCGTCATTTGTCCCGTCGCCGGTCATGGCAACCAACCGGCCGCCGGTTTGCATGTCACGGATCAATTTTAATTTGGTTTCAGGTGTGGCCTGGGCTAAAAAATCATCCATACCTGCTTCCGCGGCAATAGCTGCCGCTGTTAAAGGGTTGTCCCCGGTAATCATGATGGTCTTAATGCCCATGCGACGCAGTTCCGCAAAACGTTCTTTGATGCCGCCCTTGACAATATCTTTTAACTGAATGACCCCAAGAACATTCTTGTCCTCAGCTACAACTAAAGGTGTCCCCCCTCCCTTGGAAATATTCTCGATGGATGATTTCAAATCATCGGGAAAAATGCCGCCAGCTCTCCTTACATAGGCTTCGATAGCTTCGACAGCGCCTTTTCTGATTTGGCGATTAGCCCCTAAATCCACCCCACTCATTCTTGTTTGAGCGCTAAAAGGAATGAACCTTGCCTCCAGTTCCTTGGTTTGCCTCTCCCTAATACCATATTTCTCTTTCGCTAATATGACGATACTGCGGCCTTCGGGTGTTTCATCAGACAAAGAAGACAATTGGGCACAATCGGCTAAGTTCTCAACAGTAACTCCCTTGGTCGGAATAAAAGCCACGGCCTGCCTGTTACCCAACGTAATAGTCCCTGTTTTATCCAGTAATAATACATCCACATCTCCTGCCGCTTCAACGGCGCGTCCGGACGTGGCAATGACATTGGCCTGGATCATGCGATCCATGCCGGCGATGCCGATGGCCGGCAATAAACCGCCGATCGTGGTGGGAATAAGACAAACCAACAACGCGACTAAAACTGTTACGGTAATGACAACTCCCTTGCCGGCGCTAGCAACGCTAAAAATAGAAAATGGTAAAAGAGTCACTGTAACTAAAAGAAAGATGATCGTAAAAACCACCAGTAAAATGCTCAGCGCAATTTCATTAGGCGTTTTTTGACGACGGGCACCTTCCACCATCGCGATCATATGGTCCAAAAATGTTTCTCCGGGGTTAGTGGTCACCCGCACGACCAACCAATCGGAAAGGACCCGTGTTCCCCCAGTGACGGCTGAACGGTCTCCGCCGCTTTCACGGATGACCGGAGCACTTTCCCCGGTAATCGCACTTTCATCAACAGAGGCAACCCCATCAATGACCTCGCCATCCATAGGAATATAGTCACCGCGCTCAACCAAAACAACATCGCCTTTTTGTAAGGTTGTCGCTGAAACAATCTCTACGGCCGCTCCATGCACGGGTTTGGCCAATTTTTTAGCCGGTGTATCTTTGCGGGCACGGCGTAAACTCTCGGCCTGGGCCTTGCCCCGGCCTTCAGCCATGGCTTCGGCAAAATTAGCGAAAACAATGGTAAACCACAGCCATAAAGAAATGGCTAAAATAAAACCGGCACTTGCTTCCCCGTGACCTCCTAGTGCTTGTACATATAATCCTGTGGTCAATAAGCTGCCGACCAAAACCACAAACATCACGGGATTTTTGATCTGATGCCGGGGATCTAATTTTTTAAACGAATCCATAATAGCCGGTATCAATATCGTCGGCTCAAATAGCGATGTCACTTTATTGTGTGTCTTTTTCATAATATCCTCTTCGGTTTCATGCGCCTCTTAGCATCAAATGTTCAACAATGGGGCCCAACGCCAGTGCCGGAAAAAATACGAGTGCCCCTATGACCAAAACCACCATAGCCAAAAAGAAAACAAACAACGGCGTATGGGTCGGTAAGGTCCCTTGGGTCGTGGGCACAATTTTCTTGGCTGACAAAGATCCGGCAATAGCCAACATCGGAATCGCCAGCCAATAACGGCCGAAAAACATCGAAATCGCTAAGCTTGTATTATAAAAAAGAGTGTTCCCGTTGATACCGGCAAAAGCACTGCCATTATTGCCTGCCGCGGATGAAAATGCATAGAGAATTTCGCTGAAACCATGCGGCCCGGGATTGGAAATTCCAGCTTTGCCCGCGAGGGTAAGCACAGCAACGGCTGTCGGTATCAAAATAAACAAATGCGGGATTAAGGCGACCAGGGACGCCATCTTCATTTCGAAGACCTCAATTTTCTTGCCTAAATACTCCGGTGTACGGCCGATCATCAGCCCCGCGATAAAAACAGCGACGATCACAAAGGCAATCATGCCATACAACCCGCAGCCTACACCGCCAAAAATGACTTCGCCCAATTGAATAAGCCACAAAGGTATTAACCCGGACAAGGGCATATAAGAATCATGCATGGAATTGACCGACCCATTGGCGACTGCGGTTGTCACAACCGCCCAAAGGCTCGAATTCACAATACCAAAACGGGCTTCTTTGCCTTCCATATTGCCGCCGGGTTGGAAGGCTGTTGCGCTTTGGTTAACACCTAATTTATCCAGCAAAGGATTGCCTTGCTGCTCAACCTGTATACCGATCCACAGGCATGGAAGAAAAATAATAAACATGGCCGCTAATATAGCCCAGCCTTGCCGGCGGTCTTTGACCATAACCCCAAAGGTATAGCACAAAGCTGCAGGAATCAATATAATAGCCAGTAATTCTAAAAAATTAGATAAAGGAGTTGGATTTTCATATGGATGGGCAGAGTTGACATTATAAAATCCTCCGCCGTTACTGCCTAATTGTTTAATAGCTATCTGGGAAGCCACCGGCCCTAAAGCAAGGTCCTGTTGGGTAACAGGTTTGCTATTACTATCTTTGGTGACTTGCAGGAGTGTCGTCGCCACTGCACTTTTGCTAAAAGTCTGCGGTATCCCCTGAGAGACTAAAGCAACGGCCAACACAATTGACAAAGGCAGTAAGATATAAATAACACTCCTCACTAAATCCACCCAAAAATTCCCGATAGTATTCATCTGTTTTTGAATAAATCCTCTAATAATGGCTACCAAGATCGCCATCCCTGTTGCTGCGGAAAGGAAATTCTGGACCACTAAAGCCAGCATCTGGGTCAAATAGCTCATTGTGCTTTCCCCGCCGTAGTCTTGCCAGTTCGTATTGCTGGCAAAACTCACTGCTGTGTTAAACGATAAATCCGGAGACACCGCAGGCAAAGCCATAGGATTTAAAGGAAGGTTGGCTTGAAGGCGTTGAATGGCATAAACCACCAAAATACCTAAAACATTAAACAACAACATGGCCACGGCATAGGTTTTCCAGGACATGCCTTCTTCCGATTTGACACCGCAAAGCCGGTAAATCCACTTTTCTACAGGTGCAAACCATACATTAAGGCCCGCGGGTCTTCCCTCATATATACGGGCCATATAACTGCCAAACGGCTTGACTGTCAAAAGCACTACTATAAGAAAAAAAGCGGCTTGGATAAAGTCATTGAGGCTCATTAAAATATCTCCGGTTTAAGCAAAGCTATTAAAAGATAAATAAACAAGACGACGGAAAGGATGCCGCCGATCCAATAAATGGCTAACATAAATTTTCTCCTTTGCTACTTATCGGGTCCTGTCCTCGGGTTTCCCCAGCGTGCTCGCAAAAGCCTGCGCTCGCTGGGGAGCCCCCTCCCTCGGCCACCCGATAATAAACTATTTAAAAAATGCACCTCTATACTTTAGAACACAAAACAATAAAAGCCCAAGTCATGAGCCCAAATAAAACTGTTAAGCCTACAAAAATAATATCCATCATATGTGTCCCCTTAATCCGTCCCCTCATACCGGGGACTATCGCTGGTCGTAGGGGCCGAGCTTGTCTGGTCTCATACCGACCACTATCGTTGGTCGTCGGCCCGTTTCATCGGGCGGACACAAGGTCCGCCCCTACTGCTTAATTTAACATTTATATTAATTTTCGCTAATTAAAAAAAGGCTTTAAAGTATTAAAAAAGTATTAAAACGGCTTGGGGGCGCAAGGCGGGGGTATTAAAGGATAAATTTCCCTACAAAAACCTATTCATAACCATACTTTTTGATAAACCATACTTTCATCATTTGAACAGACCATAAATAAAGCCCCAGAATAATCACGAGGGCCAGGAAGAATGTGGCCGGCGGCATAACAAATTTAAAATAATTGCCCAACGGAGTAAACGGAAGGACCAGCGCTATGGATACAATATAAATGGATGTGAATATTAAAAATGGACTTGGCCAGCTTTCTATAAACGGTATTTTACCGGTGCGGATAATATGAATGACCAAGGTCTGTGTACATAGAGATTCCAAGAACCAAGCCGTACAAAATAACGGCTGCGCCGCATGGAATATAAACCACATAACACCAAAAGTTATATAATCAAAAACAGAACTTAAGGGGCCAAAATACCACATAAATTTCTTAATATAATCAATGTTCCATGACCTGGACTTTAACAGGTATTCTTCATCGACTTCATCCGAAGGGATGGCTACCTGGGAGGCATCATAAAGGAAATTATTTAAAATAATCTGTATCGGCAACATGGGTAAAAACGGCAAAAGAAAACTCGCCCCTGTCATGCTGAACATATTGCCGAAATTGGAACTCGCCCCCATTTTAATATATTTAAAAATATTACCAAAAACCTTTCTGCCTTCTAAAACACCATCTCTGAGGACCATCAAGTTCTTCTGCAAAAGAATCAAATCCGCGGATTCTTTGGCGATGTCCACCGCGTTATTAACGGAAATCCCCACGTCAGCCGCTTTCAGGGCCGGCGCATCATTAATACCGTCTCCCAGGAAACCCACGGTATGGTTATTCCTGTGCAAGGCACGGATGACACGCTCTTTTTGTAACGGCGAAAGCCTGGCAAAAACTGTCGTTGTCTTGACTAATTCTTTAAGTTGGTCTTCAGTGAGTTTTTCTAACTGTTCCCCAGTCACGAGCCCCTTGATATCAAGCCCCACCTCACTACAAATCTTTTTCGTGACTAATTCATTGTCGCCGGTGAGCACCTTAAGCTCTATCCCTAATTTCCTTAAGACTTCGATGGTTTTACGCACTGTCGGTTTGGGGGGATCAAGGAAAGCGATGTAGCCTTTTAAAACAAGGTCCTGCTCATCGTCCTTGGAATAAACTTCTTTATTCGTATCCATGTCTTTATACGCTACAGCCAAGACCCGGAAACCATCCGCACTTAAGGAGTCATATTCTTCCTTCAAATCCGTCATGACAATTTGATCTAAGTCCTCCAGTTCCCCATCCAGTTCATACTTTTTGCATCTTTTCAATATTTCCTCAGGGGCTCCTTTAGAAATGATCTTGTGCTTCCCGTCCATATCTACAACCACTGACATAATCCTGCGGGAGAAATCAAAAGGCATCTCATCAATCTTTTTATATTGCTTGACGACCAACTTTTCATATTTTAAAACCGCCTTGTCTAATATATTTTTAAGCCCTGTTTGATAAAAACTATTGATATACGCCAACTTTAAAACTCCGGGGTCCTCTTTCCTGACGATATCACAATATCTCTCCAAAACAATCCTATCTAATGTCAGCGTCCCTGTCTTGTCCGTGCACAGCACATCCATCGCGCCAAAATTTTGGATAGAGTTCAAGCGCTTGACGATAACATCTTTTTTAGACATCGCGATAGCGCCTTTGGACAAATTGATCGTCACCAGCATAGGGAGCATTTCAGGTGTCAAACCAATGGCCACGGCCAATGAGAACAAAAAGGCCTCCATGAAATTCCCTTTGGTGAAGTAATTGATCGCACAAATAGCAACAACCAACACCACCATGGCGCGGATCATAAGCCAAACAAATTTATTAATGCCACGATCAAAACTGGTCGGTTGATTAATGGAAGAAAGCCGCTTGGAGATCTCCCCAAACTCTGTGGCCAACCCTGTCCTGATCACCACCCCTAAAGCCGTACCACTGACAACACTCGACCCCATAAACGCAACACTATCGACTACAGACGTCTTTTCCACCGGCATGGATTCACCGGTCAAGGCGGCCTGGTTAATAAATAAATCTTTGGCTTGAATAATCCTTAAATCCGCCGGAATCATGTCCCCCGCGAATAAATCTACAATATCTCCGGGGACAATCTGTCTGATGGGAATTTCTTTAGACTTACCATTACGACAAACCGTGGCAGTGGCACGCACCATCTCACTTAATCTTTCCGCTTCCTTCCCCGCGCGATATTCCTGGTAAAAACCAAGAATAACGCTCATGACGGCCATGACGCCAATGATAGAGCCACTGACCGCGTCCCCCGTCCAAAAGGTGACGGCCGCAATCACAACCAGCAAAACAACTAAAGGGTGAAAAAATTTAATGATGAACTGAAAAACTACCGTTCTTTTTTGTTTTTTAACAGCTTCATTGAGACCATATGCATCAAGGCGTTGTTGAGCTTCTGTCTCAGAGAGTCCGCTGAGGGATGTCTGAAATTTCTCAAACAAGATTTCTTTTGAGCATCCCTTATAATCAAAATCCAGTGTTTGTATTTTTTGTTTATTTTTCATTTTATTCTGGTGTCTTCCATGCTGACATGATCTTCATAAAAAGATTTGCCCCAGCCTACTACTCTATTATTAATCACACAGACCGGCACTTTGACCTGGGAAGATGGATATTGTCTGGTATAGATATAAAATTCCACTCTCGTTTTGTCCGGTTTTTGATAGATCTCTATGACCTCCGGCCTGCCTAACGTTTCAACCAACTGCTGCTTGGTTTCTCCAAACTGGGGCTCCATAAAAGGTTTCGGTTGTGTGTTGGTGGTGGCGCAACCCATGAGACCAAAACACAAAGCTATATTTAAGAATTTCTTCATAAAAATCCTTTCCCTTATAACTTCAACCCCTTATGAAAAGCCTCATCCAATAAATCCACCGCTAAATCTATTTCTTGATGAGTGATGTACAAAGACGGCGCCAAAGTAAAAACATTTTTATAATAACCGCCGATACTCAAAAGTAACCCGCGCCCACGGCCTGCGGCGGTCAAATCCCCTTTTAACCCTATGTTCATAATATCATCCGCCAACTGACGGTTCGGAGTAATCCCATCTTTCTGGCAGACCTCAATGCGCAAAGCCAGTCCCAGGCCATCCACATCCCCGATTTGTGGATATTTCTTCTTTAACTCTTTTAGTCGATCCAAGAAATATTTACCCTTTTCCGGGACGCTCGTGGCAAAATCCGACTCTTCAATGAGATTCATGACCCCCAGGGCCGCGGCAGTCCCTATAGAATTGGAAGAATAAGTCGCGTGAGTTGAACCCGGCGGGAATACTTTGGGAGATATCAAATGCTCCTTCGCCCATATGCCGGAAAGAGGATTTAGCCCATTGGTCATAGCCTTGCCAAAAACGATAATATCCGGGACCACATCGAAATGTTCAATCGCCCACATTTTCCCGGTGCGAAAAACGCCCATATGGACTTCATCAGACACAAATAATACCTGGTGACGGTCGAGCAGACCCTTGAGCTGTTTAAAATAATTCTTCGGCGGGACAATATAGCCTCCGGTAGCCTGCAACGGCTCAACAAAAAAGGCGCCATATTCACAATTTTTAGTTTTAGGGTTGACCAGCGAATAGTATTCTGAGTCGAATAATTTTTCAAACTCCTTAAAACAGGCCAAATCGCAACAGTCTTTCCTGCGGTCAACCGGACAACGAAAACAATACGGGTAAGGGACAAAATGGGCCCGGTCTGCAAAGTGTCCGAATTGTTCGCGGTAACGGTAACTGGAAGTAATCGCCGTGGCCCCCAAAGTACGGCCGTGATACCCGCCCATAAACGCGAACATGGCATTTTTTTTGGTATGGTTGCGGACGATTTTAATGGCGTCCTCGATGGCCGAGGCGCCGCCGATGTTAAAATGCACCCTTCCCTTGACGCCAAACGTATCTTCGATATTTTTGGCGATCTTCTCCGCGAGCAAAATCTTTTCTTCATGCAAATACTGGCAGGAAAGCTGCGGTAATGCATCCATCTGGTCTTTGACTATATTGTTTAAACGTACATTTCTATAGCCAAAATTAGCAACGGAATGCCACATTTGCAAATCAAGATAAGGGGTCCCCTGCCCGTCATAGACATAAATCCCATCACAACCGCTAAATATCTTCAGTTCTTTAGCGTAATGAACGGTGTCCCCCCAAGAGCAATATTGGGCTTCCTTGGCTAAAAGAATTGCTTCTTTAGAAAGCTCTGTTCTTTTACCGGTACCGGACAATTGACTCATCAATATCACCTTCCATAAATGTGATTCTTTAAAATCATGCCGAAGCCAAATAATAGCAAAACAAGAATTCTGAATTATACCACAAATAAAAAAACTGTCACCGAATTAAACGGGCGCTAATTACCCCCGAACTCCGAATTAGAACCGCTAAGAATGTTTTTTAACAGGGATATTCTTGTTTCCGCTGCCCTTATCCCGCTATTTTCTTACCAACTAATCGCTTTTGCTTAATTTTATAAAAA
>Ga0182027_10010641_pt1 | contig 13055 bp, 8 predicted proteins | sample 712E1DmetaG_FD_121300 | JGI IMG/M metagenome (GOLD analysis project Ga0182027, IMG submission 121300) | Permafrost microbial communities from Stordalen Mire, Sweden - 712E1D metaG (Illumina Assembly) | ecosystem: Environmental > Terrestrial > Soil > Wetlands > Permafrost | place: Sweden...
AATAAAGTGAGTGATCAAGTGATTGATTATATGCTGGGGACAGGCAGGTAGTTTATTCTGAATCCAGGCGCGTTGATTGTAAATCAGAATTATTACAAGGGCTGGGGTCTCATCAGCTTTGCAAGTCTGCCTGTCTTTTATCTCCTTCAGACTCAGAACAAGAACCCCAGAAGTTGGATCTTCCTATAAAGTCAAGGAATGACTGATGGAGAAAAAAAACAGGTACGCCGTTATTCTTATAATGCTCGGGATACTTCTCCTGGGAGTTTTTTTGAGGATACGCAGCCTGGCTTCCAAGCCATTTTGGTTTGATGACCTTACCTCTCTAGCCGTCGCGGCTAAGAATCTGCAGTTTATCTTGACCCAATATCCGGTATATAAATCGGCCTATATTATCATACTGAAAATATGGACGGGGGTTTTCGGCAGCGGTCCCGTAGTTACCAGGATCTTACCGTCTTTCTGCGGCGTAGCCTCAATTTTATTAACATTCCTGATCGGTAAGAATTTATCTAATGTCCGCACCGGTATAATCGCGTCCTTTTTATTATCGATTTCGGCCTTTCATATTTATCATTCCCGTGAGGTTAAACATTACACCCTGCTTTTGTTCCTGGGCATGCTATCCGTTTATTTTTTTGTAAGGTTCTTATCCGAACGAAAAAATAAATTTCTTGTAATGAATCTTTTGCTGAATATCATGATTCTTTTTGTGCACCCTTTTGGCGCCTCGCTCATCTTAGTCCAGGTAGTATATTTGATTCTTAATCGCCGGTTTATTGAAAAAGCTGAGCTGAAAAAATGGTTCCTTGCTCATCTACCGCTATTTTTTGCCTTTGTTTTATGGGCTGCAATTATTGTTGTTATAAGGCAGTATTTGCAGGGTGTGCTCTGGTGGGTCGGTCGGGCGAATATCTTTAGCCTGGCAGAAATATTCAATACGTTTTGTTACGGCTTCCGCTATGGCTTAACCGATATAGCCGTACATTCCTATCCTTCTGTCGTTATTGTTTTGCTTAGGATTATTTTCGGGTTGTTTTTTATAAAAGGATTATGCGTAATTTTAGCGAATCACCGCCAAAGCCGGGAGCAATTTATTGTTATATGGTTATTTTTGCCCGTGGTATTAACGTTTTTATTTTCGTATATCTTTTTTAGCGTGCTTGTTGTCAAACATTTCCTGATCATATTGCCGGCATTCTATTTTTTTGTCGCGATTGGGCTCGGGCATAAAACAAAGACACCCTTTATTATAGGCGTGCTCGCGGTTATTTTCATGCTCAGCTTTGTTCCTCTGAGGATTATGTATCAGGCTCGGGCCGGAACTGATTGGCAGAAAGCAGTACAACTGATGAAGGAACATTCATTGAAGGATGATGATATTATAATTATGGCTACAACCAAAGAAACGGTATGTTTAATGTACTATCTGAGTGATATGGATAAGGATGTTTTGCGCGAACTTGGCCTCTTTGGCAAATTGACAGATAGTACCTGGCAAGAATCTTTTCAATATAAACAGCACCGCGTTATCACCCTGGGGAGCGAGCTCCTTGCGACGAAAGGATCCCGCTATATCCAGGGCGAGCGTATCAACGCTGATTTTGATACCAAGGTTTTAAGCGGTGATGTCCTGAATGCGGATAAGCCGTTGTGGTTGCTTATAAGCAGATGGGCAGGCGATGAGTATTACAAGGGCGATCTTGCCGCTAAGCTCAAGACGCATTTTAAAATGGTATTTAAAAGAGATGCATGCGGAATCAAGGTGTATCATTTTGAGCCGCAGGTGGATTAGATAAACATGAAAATATTGCTTGTTAATCCTCCTCTTACCAGGCAGGAGGCAGCGGGAAAGATGAAAAGTATCATTAATCTCCTGCCTCCGCTAGGCATTGGCTATATCGCCTCGCTTTTAGAGAGAGATAATTTTTCCGTAAAAATAGTTGATTGTCCCGTTTTAGGCTTAACTCATGATGATTTGAGCAGGGTCATAGAAATAGAGAAACCGCAGCTTGTTGGTTTTACGGCTACTACCATTTCTATTGATAGCGCTATGAAATCCGCCAAAAATACCAAGCTCATCCTTCCGCGCTCCTTGGTTGTGATAGGCGGGCCGCATGTTACGGCTTTAGCCGAAGAAACCTTGGAAACCGGAGCTTTTGATGTGGCTGTATTGGGAGAGGGGGAGTATTCTTTTTTGGAACTTGCACAGCAATTCCGCAACGACTCCAGCGATTTTTCCGGTATCAGGGGGTTAATGTATAAGCGTAATGGCGCATTGATTCTCACCGGAAATAGGGCTTATATAAATGATTTAGATTCTTTGCCTTTTCCCGCCCTGCACCTTTTTCCGCCTTTGTCAACATACCATCCAATGCCGGGCAATGTGAGGAAAATTCCCTATGCGCAAATAATGACCTCGCGAGGCTGCCCTTATCAGTGCACCTTTTGCGATCGAAAAGTCTTTGGGCAATTATTCCGGGCGCGTTCCCCAAGAAATGTGGTAGATGAAATAGAGGTGCTGATGAAGCGATTCGGGGTAAGGGAGGTAAAATTTAATGACGATACTTTTAACGTGGATGTAAAGCGGGTTGTGGATATTTGCGAAGAAATACTGAAAAGGAATATTAGGATTCCCTGGACCTGTCGCGTGCACGTAAATAATCTTTCGGCAGATCTTTTAAAGACGATGAAGCGAGCCGGCTGTTGGCAAATCGGCTTTGGTATAGAAAGCGCGAATCCTGCCATATTAAAAAGTATTAATAAATCCATGTCCTTAGAAGATGGTAGGAGGGCTGTACAGCTGGCTAAAGAATGCGGAATAAATGTTAAGGTTTCATTTATGTTCGGTTTACCGGAAGAGACAGAAGAGACTATTCAGGAAACAATAGCTTTTGCCAAAACCCTTATGGCGGATATTGTTAATTTCCATATATTTATCCCGTTTCCCGGAACAGAACTTTTCCGTACCATAAGCGCGCGGGGAGAACTTTTGCATAGGGATTACCAGCATTATTGCCAGTTAAACTTACCGGACAATATACACCTTCCTTTTGTACCAAAGAGATTGACAGAAAATCAGATCCGCCGCTATTCTTCGCAGGCGTACAAATCGTATTATTTAAGGCCGGCTTATATCTATAGCCAGCTGCGTCAGATCAGGAGTCCTTTGGATATTTATAGGTATTGGCAGGCGTTTTTAGCTATTATCGGGCTATGAGAATAATCCCCAGAAGAAGTATTGCTCATTATAAAGGAGAATTGAAAGATATTCTAAGCTCTATTCTGCGTGGAGCAATAAGGGAAGGGCCATGTATTGAGCAATTCGAGAAGCAATTTGCAGAATATATCGGGACTAAATATGCCATTGCAGTGGCTTCGGGAAGATTGGGGCTGTTCCTTATACTTGATTCGTTATCCTTAGATAAAGATTCCGGAGTAATTCTGCCTGCCTACACAGATGAAAGCGTTCCTGGAGTTATTAAAAGATTGGGGCTGGAACCGGTATTTATAGACATTGATCAGAAAACTCATAACATTGATGCCGGGCTTATTGAAGAGAAGGTTAATGAAAAAACAAAAGTAATTATCGCTACTCATATCTTCGGCCGCCCCTGTAATTTATTTAAAATAATGGAGATAGCCAAGAGGCATAACCTGATTGTAATTGAAGATTGCGCGCATGCAATCGGAGCTGAATATAATGCTAAACGGGTGGGCTCAATTGGTAATGCAGCCTATTTTAGCTTTGGGATAACAAAACCGCTTAATACTTTCGGCGGCGGCATGATTACAACCAATGATCCTGTTTTATACTCTGGGATTAAGAAAAATATGGAAAATTTTGAGTATCCGAATATATTTATAATTGTAAAAAACATATTTATTTCCTATTATTTATTCCTGGCCACAAGTCCTTTGTTTTTTTTAATTATAATTTTTCCAATACTTTATAGCTTATCTTTTTTTAACATAGACCCGGTAATTATTTATAATAGTACAGTGAAGCGGATAATTAATATCGGGAGGATAAAAATAAAATATACTAATATACAGGCTTTGGCGGGTCTTAAACAACTCCAAAGAATTGATGAGGTGAATAAAATGCGGAGATTAAATGCTGCTACGCTATCTAGGTGCCTAAATAGGAGCATCGATACTCTTCAAGATGAACCCGCTACCAATCCCACATATTATTTTTTCGTAATATTAACTCATAATGCAGATAGCTTATCGAAGAAATTATTAATCAAGGGTATCGATACGGGAAAATATATAATGCGCGATTGTGCCGCAAGGTGTGGAAATAATAAAAGTTGCGTTTCTACGCAAGAAGCAATAAGCACGAGTTTACAGATCCCCCTTTATCCACAATTACAGGAGAAAGATATCGTGTATATCTCCGGTATTTTAAATCAGATATTTAATGGCAGTTCCGCGGAGTCTATATATTGAAGACGCCGATTACAAATAAATTAGCCTGTTCGAGAAAGCTTTCAAGATAGCCGTGGCGGAGGAATTTTAATTATTAATACATGATAAAAAACAGATATTTTGTTTTGATTTTTCTATTTGTTCTTCTTCTGCTGGTTCGTTTGCCTATTGTGTATACTTCTATTTACAAAATTTACGACCCGCAAGAGTTATATACAGGAACTATCGCCAAGGAATTAATTGAGGGTCCCATCTTTCCCTTGTTTGATTATCAGGCACAACATTTTAAGGGAGGCACGCTGGTATCTGGTATTTTAGCCGTACCTTTATTTTTGTTGTTTGGCCAATCTTATTTTTCTCTGAAGTTGCTCGCGGTTACCTTTTCACTCGCCACGCTACTCTTGTGGTATTTATTTCTTCTGAAATTTTTTAATAAACGAGTCGCTATACTGGCAAGTTTATTTTTTATTCTCTCCCCGCCAATCTATACTAAATTTACATTAATGAGCTTCGGTAAGCATTGTGAATCTAACCTGTTTAGCATTATGGCGGTATTTATTTTTTACCAGATATTCTTTAAAGAAGAATTCAGCCGGGAAGCTTCTGATAAAAAGCTCTACTATGCACTTTTTGGCTTAGTGAGTGGATTGGGGTTGTACTTTGACTATATATTCTTTATAACCCTAATGACTTGTTTCTTGTTTTGGTTCATCTTTGATAAGAGATTTATCTTAAAGAAAACTTTTTTAGTTTTCTTCATTTTTTTTATGATTGGGTTTAGCCCCTGGGTATATTATAATGCAACGCATAATTTTAAAGGCGTTTGTATAAATGACATCGAGCCTGAGCCCGCCCCGCCGATACTAAAGACACTTACTGCGCAAACCCCCGCAGAATCGTTACATAAGCTGGTAACGCTAACAACCAGGAATTTGCCGAATTCATTATGTTTTGAGAATTTTAAGAATATCCGCGGGCGCGACATCTCTTATCTCTACTATTTAATTTTCTCCCTTTCTTTTTTGCTCCTTCTTTGGCTCAATGTAAAGAGTATTTTTACTGCGTTGCTAAAAAGTATTTCATTGCGGCAGCCAAGTAGTTTAGCCAGGTATATATCAAAAGAATCTTTTCTCTTGGCTTATCCAATCATATTTTTGTTGTTATACAGCCTTGGTCCTTATCATGTCAAAGCCATTGATCATGAACTTTATAATTTCTTCGGATATAAGAAATTAATCGTATTGTACCCATTTATTTTTGTTATACTTGCTTTGTTCCTGAATAAACTATGGGGTTGGAAAAATAAGAATTCCGCGTTCCTGGTTTTTTATTCTTTGCTAACCTTGTTTCTTATCTCAAGCGGATTAATCGCTAACTACGCTTTAATTACACCCGCCAATTTTAGTAATCCCTGCATTTACGAAGGATACAGTTATTATCCTTTAGGTACCATGATTGGTAAAAGATTGGAAGGTAATATTTCCAAGGCTATCGTTTTAGCTAATAAAGTTGGAGAGCAATACCGTCCTTTACTTTACCAAGGTATAGGAGTCTATCAGTGGCAGATGTTTTATCGGAAACGCCCTTTGAGTGGATGTATGGCCAGTATGGAAGAAATTGCTCCACAATATCGTCCTTATGCTTTTGTAGGGTTAGGTTTATTACTTGGCTCGGAATGTAGATCCGATATCCTGCAGGTAGAAAACTCTATAAAATACATTGATGAAAAGTATAGACCGTATGTGTACAATGGGTTAGGCCGGTGGGTCGGGTTGATATATGGCCATAGGTCCGAGTTGTTCGTTAAGGAGATAAGCAAGATAGCTGAAGAATACCAGCCCGATTGTTACCGGGGAGCAGGAGTAATGGTGGGAGCTAAATTTGGACAGAATTTCGCGTATTGTGTCGGCCTCGCGGAAAAGATAGAACCGAGGTATCAGTGTTATTATTTTGAAGGATTAGCAATGCATCAGGGCTGGCGATATAAATATTATCTAAAAAAGGATCCCTCCGGCCTGATCAAGCAGATTCCTGAAAGATGCCGGTCTTCTTTCGCCAACGGTTTGCGGGAAGCGGAATAAAGTTAGATTACGATTTGGTTAGTGGACGAAGATTATAGGGACCTTAAACATGGTATCCGATATTTATAATGAGAGACTTGAAGGCAAGTGCGTCAGAATTTTATATTTCTTTAATTCTTTGGATACGTATTTTTTAGTTGCAGGGATACTTTCTTTTGTGTTAGTTTTTCGCGGGTCAGTTAACCCGGTAGTCTTGGTATTGTCTTTGTTTTTTGCAGTAATTGTTGCTAAGATCGCCGATTTTTATCCTATTTTTCTGCTATTTAGCATTCCGGCTCTTATTATGCTGGTAGCTACATTGAATCTCCCCCTGGTTATTCTGGATAAACTTTTTTTTGCGAATATCTTCGTATTCTTTATCATTCAGTTTGTTTTTATGGGCGTACCCACTTCAATAGTCGCACGCGATATCCGAGTCTCTTTTATAATGATGTTTAATTCTTTATTTACTGTCGCCCCGACAACTACTTCATTCTCTATGAGTGTTTTCTATTCGCTCTACCTATCTTTTTTTATGGCAGCGGGCGCTTCCTGTCGGCTTCCAAGAGATTATTTCTGGCTGGCTAGCTCTGGCATGATTTTTCTTGTCAGCGCATTTATCAGCCGTTTAATGCTTCCGAAGAATATTCCGAGCAAGTTGCATAAACCCAATATTGCGCAAAAACCCCTATTTGAGAAGGTAGTCATATTAAATATTGATGGGGCAAGAAAAGATATTTTTGATTCCCTGGATTTGCCTACGATGAACAGCTTGAGCAAAAAAGGTGCTAGTCACACTCTTGGCTTAGAGACGGTATATAGGGCATTAACTAATCCTGCATTTGCGAGCATATTAACAGGGACAACGCCGCAGTTTCACGGTATCCGTAATAATAATTTGGGGCAATCAATTGAAACTGAAGGGTTGCCTGATGTTGTTCCAACTATTGTATACGGTTCAATGCATGTAAAGCATTTCTGCAAGAAGTCGTGGGAAACGCGCGTAGTTTTATTGGCCCGCCATTCTGTGTATCTATGCGATGATATGGTATTAAATTGGCTTAAAGACGATATGCTCGCCAGGGCGGAAATACGCCTTTTTGTTGTAGACCTTAGCGAGGCAGATTTTCTAGCTCACGCTTATGGCAGTAAATCTAGACAATACAAGCAGGCATTAATAAGGACCGATAAGCGGATTGGTAACTTTATCGGCTGGATGGAAACAAAATGCATTTTAGATAATACTGCCGTTATTATATGCTCCGACCACGGAGTAGCAGGGATAGACCATGGTTATCTTATAGCTGACCCTGAAAGGCATGTGCCGTTTATTATTTATGGTAAAAATATCAAGAAAGGGTTTAAAATAAAACGTCCGGGAAAGATCATGGACATTTGTTGCACTGTCGCCTATCTTCTTAGCATACGTTATCCTGCTAACTCAAAGGGGCAGGTATTTACAGAAGCGATGGAAGGCCTAGACCCGTTAATAGAGGGGAATATGCGTTATCCTAAAGAAATATGAAGATTCACCTTATTTATCCTAACTTTAAGTCAAGGAATGCTGGGGGCGCGCAGGAACCACTCGGTATTCTTTCAGTGGCAAGTGTTCTGCGTAAAGCTGGACATGAAGTTTGTCTTACAGATATGACCTTCTCAAAGAATATCTCCGTTATCGACGCGTATGTTAAAAAGGTAGATGTCGTTGGAATTGGTTGTTCTACCCCGTTATTTGGAAAAGCAGTGGAAATACTTAAACGGGCCAAGAGAATAAATCCGCATCTTTTTACCATAATTGGGGGACCCCATGCGACGCAGGATCCTGAAGATGCCCTCAGGCAGGGGTTTGATGTCGTCGTTATGGGGGAGGCGGAAAAAAGTATGGTCGATTTATTGAATTGTTTGGATAGCACAGGTGACTGGAGAAGTCTGTCTGGACTAGCATACTTAAAAGATGAAGAGTTGATACAAACTCCCAGGTTAGAATTTGTAAAGGATTTAAACGCTCTGCCATTTGTAGCCAGAGATTTTATCGATCAGCAGAAGTATATACGAAGAAATGGTTATGCGAGTATATTTAATACGCGCGGTTGTCCTTTTAGATGTTTGTATTGCAAGCCAACAGTTGACAGATTGTTTGGTAACAGGCCCAGGACAAGAAGCGCTGAAAACGTTGCTGAAGAGATAGAAGCTATACACAAGAACTATGGTGTCAGTAAGTTCTATTTTAAAGACGACACCTTGTTTCTTTGTGGGCATGAATGGTTTGATAACCTCAGAAAAGAATTTAATAAAAGAAGTTTGTCCATACGGTGGTATTGTCTTGGCAGGGTAGATCAGATAGATGAATCTTTGCTTAAATGTATGAAGGCAGCAGGCCTGGAGGCCATAGCTTTTGGAATAGAAAGCGGTTCTCAAAAGATACTTGATTTTTATCATAAAGATGTAACATTATCCCAGGCGAGAATGGCCTTTAGTCTTTGTCGTGAGAATAATATTATGACCCACGCATACATGATGCTTGGAGCTCCTGAGGAGACGAGAGGGGATTTACAGAAAACATTAGAGCTCTTAAAAGAACTTCAGCCTCACAGTTGCAGGTTTTTTATCACCACGCCCATTCCAGGAAATTTTCTTTATGATTACGCTAGAGAAAAAGGTATGGTTAATGTAAGATCATACGAAGAATATGACAATGCGTTTAACTTAATTCAAGGCAGGCTGCCCATGAAATTGGAACATCTTACTATTCAAGATATCCGGGAGTATGCAAATAAAATGAAGGCGGCCTATTTTCTAGGGAATATCAAAAGATGTCTTACTCAATGGAGCGCTCTTACAATGGCATTAAAGCACCTGCGAAGTACTGTTAATATAATGTTTAACCAGCTTTAGTTTAAAAAATGTCTAATTCTAAAATAATAATTGTTATAGTGGCTTATAACGCTGGAAAGACCCTGGAAAGGATAGTTAGGGATATTCCTAAAGGTATAGCCGACGATGTCCTACTCGTTGATGACGCTAGCTGTGATGATACGGTAAAAGTAGCGCGAAGGTTAAATTTAAAAATATTTTCTCATGGTAAAAATGTGGGGTACGGAGCAACTCAAAAAACGGGATACAGAGAAGCTTTAAAGCAAGGCGCAGATATTGTCGTGTTATTGCATGCAGATTACCAGTATGATCCCGCAAAGATACCTGAGTTGGTGGGGCCGATTTTAGAGAAGCGCGCAGATGCGGTGTTTGGTTCGCGAATGATGAACGGTGGTGCTTTAAAGGGGGGTATGCCGCTTTGGAAATATCTTATAAATAAATCCTCCACTGTTTTAATAAATCTAGTCTTTGGCGCTCATCTTACAGAGTATCATTCCGGGTTCAGGGTCTATAGCAGTAACATTTTGCGTAACATCGGTTTTGAGACGAATTCTGATAATTATGTTTTTGATGCGGAAATGATTACCCGCATGATTGCGAGGAATTACAGGATCATCGAGATCCCCATACCTACGCGATATTTTAAAGAGGCCTCTTCCATAACCTTGGGGCCTTGTATTTTGTACGGGTTAGGTTTTCTTGGTATACTATTAAGGCACTTGTTTATAAAAGATAAGAGCAACTAGTTTAAGTTAAAAGCTTTTAATAATGATGAGATTATTCAGCGAACATTTTCGGAATAAATATTTACCCCTATTGAGTTTAATATTTGTTTTCGTAGTCCTTAGGCTATTAATCCTGTTTTTCGGTGTCAATAATATGGTTTTTGATCTTGAAACTAATATAGGAACTCTATCCAAGGTAATGATCGATGGCAACAGCCCCGCATTCGTTTTTGGCCTGTCGGATAATTATCGGGGCGGAGCGATAATCCTTGGCATTTTAACTGTTCCTTTCTTTCGCTTATTTGGAGAAAGCCTGCTTGTGCTTAGGGCGGTGGCCATGTCATTTTCCTTAGGCGCGCTGGTAGTAATATATCTATTTATGTATAATTTTTTTAATAGAAAATCTGCGATCTTGGCGAGCCTGCTTTTTATATTGTCTCCTCCTAATTATATTAGAGGGGAATTTGTTCCCAGCGGTGGCTATACGGAAATGAATTTCTTTTCCCTTTTAGCAATTTTTTTATTCTACAAGATTTTTCTTGCTAGAGTCGCAAACCGAAGGCATTTAATTGCCTTTTTCGGGATATTAAGCGGGTTCGCTTTATTTTACGATTACACGTTTTTATTGACTCTGTCATGCTGTCTGCTGTTTTGGTTTAGTTTTGATAAAAAGTTTTTATTAAAAAAGGATTTTTATATATTTGTTTTATTTTTCTTAATCGGTTTTACTCCCTGGTTTTATTATAACATAACCCATAACTGGAACGCCGTTTTTATAATGCGCGAAGAATCTTTGTGGGCTTGGTTTACAAAAAATAGTTTGTTTCGTTCATTAACCCGCCTCAAAGATTTAATCATTTTTGATATCCCGGGGTTTTTCCGTTTCAGGGATTTATTTTTTCTTGGTAAAAATTTTATTTCGAACACATTGTGTGCAATATTCGCCATTTCTTTTATCGGAATTATTTGGACGCAGAGGAGGTCAATTGTAGGATTTTTCAAAGCGTTGATCCCCCTGCGTCGTTTTAACATTACCCCTGGAATGATTTCTCGAGAAATATTCCTTGTTATCTATGCGCTGATATTCATGTTGGCGTACGCATTTTGCGGCACTTCTTATTTGGCTAAAAGAGAGGTTGATATAGTTTTTCCCTACAGGTTCTCGATATTTTTAGTCCCAACTATTTTTATGATCACCTCTATTTTTTTAGTTAAAATAACAAATTATAAATATGGCGTACTTGTATCGAGAATTCTTACCGGCGTTTTGATTACGGTCAGTTTAATAAGTAACCTCGGCATGATTTCTACGCAGAATTATATGCTCAGCACCCTTCCCGAGGGATATAATTACGTCTTTTTTGGTAAGCAATTAAGGTATGTTTATGGTGAGCGCATTGAACAGTCTTTAGATTCTATAAAAAAAATAGATAAAAAAGATCGGCGTTTCTTCTATGAAGGTTACAGATGGGCAGTGCCGGAAGGTAAGGGCAGTTTCTCTACTAAAGATTATGTGCAAAAAATAATAATGGGCAGTATTGATAAAGACTCCTGGCCTTTTGCGTATGAACATTTGGGTAGGGTAATGGGGCGGGATTTCTGGTATGGCAAGAATGCCGACGAGGAGTTAAAAAGCTATGTAGATAAATTATTTTATCCTTATTTTTACCTGGGGTTGGGAAGAGGCTTTGCCGGCAGAGGACTCGACGAACATGCGTATAATTATCTTCTTGGTAAAATTGACAAACAATATTGGTGTTATTTTCGTGAAGGCATAGGCAGGGAAATGGACGCTATGTTTATCGATAATATTAAGAAATTCAGCCAATTTATGGCAATTATGGATATAGAAACCAGAAAGGATATCTACAGGGGTTTTGCAGAAGGCAAAGAATATCCAAGGATGAGCTATAATATATTTGCATCTGGTTTTGGGAAGATAACCCATTCGATTAAGGCGTGGAAAGAGCGCATAGATTGTATTGAAGAAGAATTTAGGCCTTACTGTTACCAAAGGTTAGGCATAGAGATTGGATGGAGGTTTATTTATAATATAAAGGGATGTCGGGAATTCTTGCAAAAAACCGAAGAGAAATACAGTCCTTATATATATAAGGGGCTGGGTATGGCAATCGGATGGAGATTTGGTTGTAATATAAATGGTTGCGAACTATTAATAAGGCAGATAGAGCAAAAATACTGGGCTTACGCATATGAAGGATTAGGAATAGGAGTTGCCAAAAGATACGGTTGCCAATTAGACGAACGGGCCCAGGATTCTGAGAAGATCCCCGTAGAATACAGGGATCAATTCCGCAAAGGGCTAAGGGAAGCTGTTTTAATATGAAGATTCTTTTACTTAATCCTGTTACCTTTTCAGGCAAAAAGTTTATAAGAATGTGTCGGAACCATCGAGGGGGAGCAGGAGATACGGGTTCCTGGCCCCCATTGGATCTTGCTGAGATCGCCGCAGTCTTAAGGCAGGAAGGAACCCATAAATTAAGAATTCTAGATTCTGTAGTATTGAGGCACTCATTTAAAAGAATGATCGCTGAGATTTTATCTTTTACTCCAGATTTAATTATTGTTCAGAACATTACTCCTGCTATTTACGACGATAAGCTAATGGCAAAAACAGTAAAGAATAAAATGCCAAACACAAAAATAGCTTTTTTTGGTGTCCATGCGACAGCCCGGCCAGAAGATATCTTAGGCGAAGAAATAGATTTCGTGATAAGAAATGAACCGGAATATACCGCTCTGGAGCTAGCCAGGTGTTTAAGAGAAAAGAGAGATAATGAGTTGCGTTTGATCAAAGGGTTGAGTTTTTTCTCAAACGGGCGCCAGTATAATAATTCAGACCGTCCATTAGAAAGTAATTTGGATAATCTTCCTCTTCCCGCCAGAGACCTTTTAGATAATAAGAGGTATCTTCTCGGAAATAAAAGGGTGCCGTTTGCGC
>Ga0182027_10010642_pt1 | contig 13054 bp, 12 predicted proteins | sample 712E1DmetaG_FD_121300 | JGI IMG/M metagenome (GOLD analysis project Ga0182027, IMG submission 121300) | Permafrost microbial communities from Stordalen Mire, Sweden - 712E1D metaG (Illumina Assembly) | ecosystem: Environmental > Terrestrial > Soil > Wetlands > Permafrost | place: Sweden...
AATGTTCCCGCCGAAAACCGCCTGAATGCTGGCGCCAAAATTTCCGACGATGGAGCGCGACCGCACAATGATGCCGCGCACGACACCGAACGATTTGATCACGCGGTAACCGGGCAGTTCAAATGTCGTTGTCGTCAATGGATGTGTCAGACTCATAGGCCAACGATTGAACACGACGCCACGCGCCGACAAAAGCGAAAAGTTCCGTTTGTGGAGCGCCGACAGCTTGTCCGCGCACCTAAGGCGAGAGCCACGCAAACGCCGGCAAATTCCGCAACACGGTGAATACAAACACCGTGACGAGAAACGCCCGCAACATAATGGGCGACACAGTGAACGCGGCTGGTCGGTTTCGGATTTTTTGCACGACAAACCTTGCGCCCTGCGCCGTCAACCCCGTGAGCGTCAAAACGAACAGTGCATTGTCGTGCAGCGCGCGGAGCAGGTGGCCGTGCAGCAATTGATACACCGCCCGCGTCCCGCCGCAGCCCGGACAATAAAAACCAGTCAGCACATGAAACAGACACACGGGATAAAAGCCATGCGTAGCCGGGTTGAAGAAAAACAAAACGGCCAGCGCGCAAAGAATGGCAAAACCCAAAACCGCGCCCGCAAAAAATTTCAGCGAAGAAATCGTTGAAATTTTCGGCGGAATGGTTCGCGGTCCGGCGCGCATGCTTTTTCAAAAATCAGAATTGCCTTCCGTTGAATATGACGTCGGTGTGGCCGGACGCGATTGCGAACATCAAAAACAAAAGGCCGATGGCCGAAAGAATCAATCCGGCGATGGCGAGTCCGCGGCCTGTGTAAAGTCCCGACCGCTCGCTGATTTGCGCCAGCGCGATGATCGAAAAAACGAGGCCGAGAATGTTGAACGGAAATCCGCCGCAACAACAAAGGCAGGTCAGCGACAAAATGCCGAAAATCAGTCCCGCCGTCGCAAAGGAATTGGTTCTGGGCACCAAGCCCACCATGGAAATCCCCGGTCGCAGCGGCCCAATCACCGGCGGAATCAGTGGCGCGAAATGTCCCGCAAACTCCGGCAATGCGCCGAGCGCCTTCCATCCCGTCGCGCCTTCCGTGAGCGTTTGTGTTTGTGCGTTGGCGCGACCCTCGGCAATCCACTGTCGCAGTTGCTCAACTGTCGCCGGGCCGTAGGTTCCGCCGTCTGCCCCGATGATTTTATACATGGTGCGCCTTTCTATTCGTCCTCATTTTCGCCGCTCGCATGACCGACATCCGCGCACACGCCGCGTTTTGCTTCGGCAATGAAGTCTGGTAAAATTTTCGCCGGGGCGCTGGTATTTTTTTCCCGCGCCTCTGCGATTGCCGCCCGCAAATTTTTCCCGCTGCGAAACAACAAGCGATAAAGCCGTTTCAATTCCAGCCGTTGTTCCGCGGTAAATCCCGCGCGGCGCAAGCCGATGCTATTCAACCCGCAAAGCTCATTCACCCGGTGCACCATCGTGAACGGCGGCAAATCCTGGGTAATGACCGAGCCGCCCTGCATCAGCGCCAGCGTGCCGACGCGGCAGAACTGGTGCACGCAGCAGTTGCCGGAGATAAACGCGCGGTCCTGCACCACCGCATGCCCGCCCAACAGCGCACCGTTGGCAATGATGACATGGCTGCCAACGATGCAATTGTGTCCCACGTGGGCATTGGCCATGAAAAAATTGTGCGAGCCGACGACAGTCTCCGCATCCGGCTTCGTCGAACGATGCACCGTGACGTGTTCGCGGAACACGTTGTGGTCGCCGATGCGCAGGCGCGTCGGTTCGCCCTTGTATTTCAAATCCTGCGGCGCGTCGCCGATGACACAACCCGCGTGAAACGAATTGTGCGCGCCGATGGTCGTCAGTCCCGTAAAATAAACATACGGCCCGACGACGCAATGCGCGCCGAGTTCGACACCTTCGTCAATCACGACATACGGCCCGACTTGAACCGTCGAATCCAGTTTCGCCTTCGGGTGAATGATGGCCGTTGGATGAATCATTTTGCCGTTACAGATTTACACAGACGGATACAAATTGAAACCGAATTTGGTAAAAACATCCGCGTTTGTCCGCCCGTCCTCCGCAGTAGCTCTACTACGGAGGGTGGATGTCCATCTGTGATTCAAATCAGGTGTAAAAATATCCCAGTTCCCGCAACGATGCGTAATCCTTCGGTCGTTCCGGCGTCGCGCGGCCGATGATGACGTGGTCGAGCACCTCGATTTTCAAAAGCTGGCCGGCGCGGATCAAATCGCGCGTCACCTTGATGTCCGCCTCGCTTGGCGTCGGGTCGCCGCTCGGATGATTGTGCGCGAGCACCACGGCGGCGGCATTGGCCGCGATGGCGGCTCTGAACACCTCGCGCGGATGCACCAAAAGCGTGTCGAGCGTGCCTTCTGTGATTTTTTCGTCCACGCGGATGAGCCGGTGCCGCGTGTTCAGCAGCAGCACCTGCAACGTTTCCACATTTTTGACCAGGTTCTTTTCGCGCAGCAACCGCACGACATTTTCCGGATTGTCGAGCACAGGCGATTCGTGCTGGAGTTCGCCCGCCATCTTCCGTGCCAGCGCAAACGCCGCCACCAGCGTCACCGCCTTGTCGCGTCCGATGCCCTTCACCTTTTGCAAATCGGCGATGGACGCCTGCGCCAGCGCCTGAAGCGTGCCGTATTTTTGGATCAACTGTTTGCCGATTTCGACCGCGTTCGCACCTTTCAAGCCGGTTCGTAATAGAATCGCAATCAATTCCGCGTGGCTCAAGGCGTCCGCGCCGAGCGCTGCCAGCCGTTCACGTGGGCGTTCACTGACAGGCTGATCTTTGAGGCGCATGGATTCATTCACACTGATTGATTTAACCGCGAAACAAACGAAACACACGAAAAAATTATTAGGTAGGGACATCCCGCCGGGATGTCCGCTTGGGAAGCGGAACTTCCGCCGGACGGCTCGGCGAGCCGTCCCTACCTTTCGGTGCCCTTGCCCAGCGAGGTTTTATAGCGAATCCCAGCGCAACTTTTTCTGGACAAACTATTTTACCAGGCGCAAGGTTAAAATCTGAAACGGGATAGGCTGCAAATCTTAATTTCCCCCTTCAACTTCTTCGCGTCCTTTCCGCCTTCTCTACCATCTTCGTGTTTCACTTCACCGCGACAAGCGTGCGACATTCCCCAGCCCCGCTAGGGGCGAAATCTTTGTAGCAACGCATCCGCAAAATAATTCCAAGCTCCGTCAGGAGCAGCATATTCCGATGTCGCTCCGCTGGAGCTTAAATTTGTTTTGACGCGGATTTCTACAAATATGCCGCGCCTACGGCGCTACCTTGCGCGCGACCCATTCCCACGAACTTCGTAGCCGCGGACGTCAGTCCGCGCATTTTAAATTGAATGAAAAGTCAGCGCCGACTTACGTCGGCGGCTACAACGCTTTCTGCGACAAATCTGTGTTTCATCCGCGTATAGCGACGTGGCCGCCACGCGGCTTTACGCCGTGTTCATCTGTGGCTAAAGTTTCCGGCAGATGGAATCCGCGCGCACCCAGACCGATTCGCTCACGCCGTCGCAGCGTCACGCTGTCGCCGCGCGGGGCAATGTGCTGGTCATGGCTGGCGCGGGCACGGGCAAAACACACACGCTCGTTCAGCGTTGTCTGGACTGCCTCTGCAATGAAGGGGCATCGCTCGACGAAATCCTTGTTGTCACCTTCACCGAAGCCGCCGCCACCGAAATGAAACAGCGGTTGCGTCGTGCCTTGGAAGAGAAACAACAGAAAAGCCCCGACGATTCGCATTGTCTTGAGCAACTCGTGCTATTCGATACCGCGCATATCGGCACGCTGCACAGCTTTTGCCTCAAGCTGGTGCGCGAACATTTTTATGAGCTCGGCCTCGACCCGCAAATGGCCGTGCTCGACGAAGGCGAAACGCGCCTGCTCGCCGACGAAACCCTCGATGAAGAGCTGCAGGAACACTACGCCGGGCAAAACGAACTGGCCGAAGCGGTCCAAAATCTGATTCAAGCCTACGGAGGCGGACGCGATGAAAAAATCCGCCAAATGGTTTTGCGCCTGCACCATTACGCGCAAACCCGGCCCGACGCCGAAGGCTGGCTCGCGCGGCAAATCGAACACTTCGCGTCACCCGCACCGGACGAATGGCGCATCTGGCTGCTCGACGGCATTCGAGCCTGGCGCGATGAATGGCTGCCGGTTCTGGAAAATTTGTCGGCGGAAAATGAAAAAGCCGTCGAGCTGCTCGGGATTTTTTCCCGCTTGGGGAGCGCACCCGCCTCGGGTGCGGTTTGCCGCGCCCCCGCGCCGAATACAAAAGCGGTGGAAAAAACAAATGGACGTCAAATGTCATCGCCCAATGCCAACGACGAGGGCGTCGTTGGCCACACGCGAGGCGCGTGTGCTCCCCAATTTTCCCGCGAAACCGCTGCTGAAATTTTGGAGCAAATCATTTCCGCCGACGGCAACTGGCCGACAAAACGCAAAACCGTCCTCCGCGAACCGTTGAAGAAATTTTTCGCCGACGCGGCGTTTTTGCATTCGTTGGCGCCGGTGACGGATGGCAGTGACCCGCTTGCGGAAGATTGGGATTGGATTCGCGATCCCATGGATGCGTTGTTGCGACTGACACAACATTTTGCCGCGCGATTTGCCGAGCGCAAACGCGCCGATGGGGTTCTGGATTTCCACGATCTGGAACAGTTCGCCTTGAAGTTGCTTTGGGATTTTGGCACCGGCAAACCGACAGACGCCGCCGAACATTGGCGTAAAAAAATCCGGTTCGTGTTCGTGGACGAATATCAGGACATCAACGCCGCGCAGGACAAAATCATCCAGGCGCTCAGCCGTGAAGATGGGTGGGGCGAGACTCCCGGCGAGCCACCGAAAATGGTTGAACCGGAGTCCACCGACGGCTCACGAGGACGCTCGCCCCACCAGGCAAACCGTTTCCTCGTCGGCGATGTGAAGCAAAGCATCTATCGTTTTCGCCTGGCCGACCCGAAAATCTTCCGCGATTACGCAAAAAACTGGCGCGGCGGAAATGGCCAGGTAATTCCACTGGCCGAAAATTTTCGCAGCCGTGAGAGCCTCCTTCATTCCGTGAATTCATTCTTCGAGCTGCTCATGCGCGAGGAAGTCGGCGGCGTTGGTTACGACGCGGAGGCGCGATTACAATTCGGCGCGCCGGAACATCGCACGGAACTCGGCCTCGCCAAAAATCCGTCGCCGCGCGCGGAATTGCTTTTGCGCCTCAAAAGCAGTTCCAAAAACAGCGTGGAATCGGACGATGAATCCGGCGGCGACGATTTGGCGGATTTGGAAGAAGCGGCAAAGGAGGCGCGGCTGCTCGCGTTGCGGTTGAAAGAATTAAAAGAGTCACACCACAAGATTTGGGATGGAGAAAAAGGGGTTCGCGCCGTCGAATGGCGCGACATGGCCGTGTTGCTGCGCGCGCCATCAAACAAGGCCGAGGCCTACGCCAAGGAGTTTGAACGGGCGGATGTGCCGCTCGTCGTCGAACGCGGCGGCTTTTATGAAAGCACGGAAATCGCCGATTTGTTGAGTTTGCTCAAGCTGCTCGACAATCCGTTGCAGGACGTTCCGGTCATGGCAGTGTTGCGTTCGCTGCTTGTCGGCTGCTCGTTGGATGAACTCGCGCAAATCCGGCTTGCCGCACCGCATGTGCATTTTTGGACGGCGCTCAATCGAATTCAGAATTCAGAATTTAGAATTCAGAAGGAACTGCTCAAAAAAGTTGGGGGATTTTTGGATCGCTACCGCCGTTGGCGGCAACTGGCGCGGCAGGCGTCGCTGTCACGGTGTTTGGAAGACGTGCTAGCCGAGACGCATTACGCCGAGTGGCTGCTCGCGCGTCCGCGCGGGGCGCAACGGCGCGCCAACGTCGAACGCTTTCTGGGCCTGGTGCAGAAGTTCGACCAATTTCAGCGGCAGGGATTGTTCCGGTTCCTGAAATTCATCGAGGCGCAACGCGAAGCCGGGGCCGAACCGGACGTTGCAGCCATCGCGGAAGAAAATGCCGTCCGGTTGATGAGTATTCATCAGAGCAAAGGGCTGGAATTTCCCGTTGTTGCCGTGGCCAATCTGGCGAAACCGTTCAATGAACAGGATCTGCGCGAGGAAATTATTTTTGACGAACAATTTGGTCTGTGTCCGTGCGTCAAACCGCCGCACACGGGCCGGCGTTATCCGAGTCTGCCGCACTGGCTCGCTCAACAGCACCAGCGCCGCGAACAATGGGGCGAGGAACTGCGGTTGCTTTATGTCGCCATGACCCGCGCACGCGACACATTAATTCTCACGGCCACCGTCACGGAGAAAAAATGGGAAGCGCTGCGGACCCAACCGGCGGCAATCACGACGCAAGCCATCATCTCCGCGAAAAGTTACGCCGACTGGCTGGCACTTTGGTTCCGAGTCCACAGTCCAAAGTCCACAGTCCAAGGTTTGAAGGAAGGTGAATTGCCGCATTTGCGCTGGCGTATCGCGGATGACGCCGAACTTCGCGATGATTCAATCTGTAGGAGCCGAGGTGACGAGGCTCAAACTAAAGATCAGTCAGAGACTCCTCACGTCGTCTCCTACAAAAACACAAACGAGCTGGACGCCACAACAGTGGAAAGGCTGCGCGCGATACTGTCGTGGGAATATGAATTCTCCGCCGCGACGGAGCGTCCGGCCAAATCCTCCGTGACCGCGTTGCGGCGACAAGCGGAGGAATTGGATGATGAAGCGGAACAGAAGTTTCAAGTTTCAAGTTTCAAGTTTTCAGAAAAGCGACCCGTGAAGGCATCCACTCTGCCTGCTCAAAGTCGAAAATCTGAAATCCCTGCCGCGCCGGAGCACGGCGGAGGCTGGCGCAATCCGCAATTGAATGCGGTGGACGCGGGCACGGCGCATCACAAATTTCTCCAGCATGTCTCGATTGAAAAAGCAGGCGATGTTGCGGCGCTCGAAGCAGAGGCGAAACGACTGGAACGGGAAAAAGTCCTGTCGGTAGATGACGTCGCCGCGCTGGATTTCAAGGCAGTAGCTGCGTTTTGGAATTCGGAGCCGGGCAAAAAAATCCTGAAACAGGCCGCGAATGTGAAGCGCGAACTGGCATTCACGGCAAAATTCAGCCCGAAGGAACTGGATGAAATTTTGGGAAAGAAGTCAGCCTTGAAACTCGACGGCGAATTTGTCGTCGTTCAAGGTGTCGCGGATTTGGTGGTGCTGTTGCCAAAGGAAATCTGGATTATTGATTTCAAGACAGATGAAGTCCGGGCGGATGAATTGCAGGAGAAAATAAAAATTTACGAGCCGCAATTGAAGCTTTACGCGCGAGCGTTGGCAAAAATCTACGCGCGCCCGGTTATGCATTGCTGGCTGCATTTTCTCAAGGCGCGAAAAACCGAAGAAGTCAAAGTTTAATCCGGCGAATCTAGCGGAAGTTGTTCTTCAGCATCTTCACCCTTCGGCGAATCGACTGGAGTGGATTTTTTTGTCGCGGGTGGATTTGTTTCGCGCAGGCGCACGAGTACGGGACGCAACGGCCTTCCTTGAAATGTATAGCCCAGGCCGACAGTTTCGGCGACGACAGCGTCGGCTGGCGGTTTCGACTCAACGCCCATGGCCTGGTGTCGTTCGGCATTGAACGGTTCATCCGGCGTGGCGACGAACGGCGTGAGGCCGATGCGACGCGCGGCATCGCGACAGGCGTTTTGGAATTGTGCGAGTTGTTCGGCCAAACGCGGCTGGCCGGAATGCGCGGCGGCGGCGTGCAGCGCGAAAATATGATCGAGAATGCGCACGAGCACTTGCAGCCATTCGGCTTCCCCGCGGCGAAGCTTTTCAACTTCGAGCCGGAGCGCGACCTTCTCGCTGTCGTTCATCTTTTGCATGAACGCGGCGAATTCACGAACTTCAGCGGCCATTTTGTCGGCAATTTCCTTTGCGCCGGTGGAAGTTTTTTCGGCCTGCACCTGTGCGTTCGTCCATTCGTTCGTTGCGGAAGAGATTTGCGCAACGAGGCGTTCGAGGTTTTGTATTTTCTCGGCGATGGCGCCGACCGCGCTGGCGTCAACCACCTTGATGATGGCGTTATAATCGAAAAAGAACGGCATCGCGCCGAGAATTGCGCCCAGCGCCACGCAGGCCGCGGCGATGACGATTTCCCAGCGGCCAATCGGGCGTGGCGATTGCCAGAAAAGAAAACCGGCTACCGCGATCAACAGCACGGCACCGAGCAGAAAAGGCCACTTTGGAACCTTCCAGTTTGTCGTGTCTTTCATTGTGGCCAAGTTTCGGGGAAACACGCCGCGAGCGCAAGCAAACGCATTGCTTTCCACCCGACGAGCCGTGCGTGTGGCACAAACCATTCATCGTGCGGGAACGATTGCGGGTCATTGTTTCTTAAGCAGCTTAGTCCCAAATTCTAAAGGGCTTCCCGCTGGAGCCCAGGAACATTCCACATTTCGGACATTTGTCCGGCTGTTTCCACACACGAACATAATGCGATGGTAAGACGGGACAGGCTAATTTCAGCTTGATCCACTTTCGCGCGCCGCGTGGCGGCAATCGGTTTGATAAAACGGCAAAGCTGGGTGCAGTCTTTGGATCATTTCCATTTCGCGATGCCTCGAATTCGATCACCGCGTCGTAAAGTGCCTTGCAGTTGGCGCAGGATATGGTTTGGACGGCAATATGTTCGCCGCGATCCGCGCCGCCGGACACGCGGGCACGATAACCGCACTCGGAACATTCAAAGAAATACATGCGGCCCATAAGCCGTTCGCCGAGTCGCAGCTCGGAGCGCATCAACCCAGTTGGTGTTCGCCCGCCTACGCTCTTCGAGCTTCGGCGCGGCAGCCCCGAAAGCATTCGGAGCTGGTGGGTTGGCCGGGACTCGAACCCGGGACCAATGCCTTAAAAGGGCACTGCTCTACCAACTGAGCTACCAACCCATCAAAGGCAGTCATCGTAAAATAACCATGAAAACACACAAGGTTTTTCAAATATCAACCACCGGAAAGAAGCCGGCCTGTAAATCAGGCTTGTCATTTCAGGATTTTTTTATAGCCTGTTTTTTCGCTTTTCGGAAGCGAGCGTAGCTCAGCCTGGTAGAGCATCACGTTGCCAACGTGAGTGTCGAGGGTTCGAATCCCTTCGCTCGCTCCAATTTGAACATTTCTCCGCCGCGCAGGAAACTAACTTGCTTTCGGCCAATCTTGCGCGATTATTTTGCCTATGCCACTGCCAACCGAACCGGTCACACTAAGCGTGGAACAGATCGGCGAGTTGAACCGGAAACTCGCGGAGTTGCGCCACGACGTCAACAATCACGTCTCAGTGATACTCGCGAGTGCCGAACTGCTCCGGCACCGGCCGGAGACCGCCGAGCGGATGCTGGTTGCTCTGGCCGAACAACCCCCAAAAATCATCGTTGCGATTGCGCAATTCTCCCGTGACTTGGAAGCGGCGTTCCATATCGCACGGCCTTGAGCCGCGCAAATTCAAAAGCGGCTTTTGACTTTAGCTGCAGAGATTTTCCTGGCAGACTTCCATGCGATGGAACGAACCGAAGCGGAGTTGATCTCCGCGGTGCTCAAAGGAAACGCCGCGAGCTTTGAACCGCTGGTCCAAAAGTATTCGCCGCGCGTTTTTGCCACCGCGCGCCGTTACGCCCGGCGCGAAAGCGAGGTCGAGGACATTGCACAGGAGGCCTGGCTCAAGGCGTTTGAAAAACTCGGGAGTTTCCGCGGCGAAGCGCCATTCGAGCATTGGCTGATGCGATTGACGGTGCGGACATGCTACGATTCTTTACGCAGACACCAGCGCAACCGCGAGTCGGCGTTCTCGGATTTGACCGGGCCGGAGAGCGATTGGCTTGAGCGTTTTATGACGCAGCCCGGGGCCGTTTCCGAAAACACCGACGCGGCGCGATTGCTTGTCGCGCGCATCCTGGAACGGCTTTCGCCGCCGGCGCGGCTGATCATCACGTTGCTGGAAATTGAAGATCGTTCGGTCAAGGAAATTGCCGCGCTGACCGGCTGGTCGGTGCCGCTGGTGAAAGTGCGCGCTTTCCGGGCGCGCGCCGAAATGCGAAAAATTCTGGCAAAATTGCCCAAAGACAAATATTTGTAACCCGGCATCGCAAAACCGCGTCTGATAAAATCGAGTGCATATGAATCTCGCTGAACTGCAAATGAAATTGATCGCCGCCGCCCGGACGAATGCGCCGGGTGATGGTGTGCCGTATGCGTTCGAAAAGCGCGTGATGGCGATGCTGGCGTCACGTGCCACAGCGGACAATCTGGTTTTGTGGGCACACGGGCTTTGGCGGGCAGCGGCATCGTCCGTGGCCATTGCGCTGATGCTTGGTGTATGGGCATTCTTCAACCCGGCGTCAGGCGTAAATGCAAGCAACCTCTCGCAAAATTTTGAAAACACACTGCTGGCGGCAGTGGACCAAAACGTTCAAGCCCAATGAACTCATGGAAAGTCATTCTGGCTGCCGTGGTGATTTTTGGCGCGGGTGTTTTAACCGGCGGGCTGCTGGTAAATTACGTTGATCACTCGCCTCTGCAAAATCTTCGTCTCCCATTTGTGGGAACAAGACTGCGTTCGCAAATGGGGGGTCATGATCAGTCGCGTCCGGAAGAGTTTCCCCGACCACGCTCACCGGAAATATTGAGGAAGGAATTTATTGAACGCTTCGACAATGCGCTCAAACTTACACCCGCACAACATGATGCCATCCAAAAAATCATCGCCGATGGGCAGGAACAGAACCGGCAGATTTGGACAAATGTCGCTCCGAGAATGCGCCAGGAAATGGAGCAGGTCCACCAGCGAATCCGGGCGGAACTGACGCCGGACCAGCAAAAACAGTTTGAAGAATTATTGAAGCAATTCGCGCCGCACCGGCCGCCTCGCAATAACACGCCGCCGGGTCCGTCCCCGTCCACAAATCCCCCGCCGCCCGCACCGGGCATTTGAACGATTTTATTTTGCCGCGAGCAGGACGCGAATTTTTTTCCGCAACTCCCTGGTGATGGAACCGACGGGGCGGTTGCCGTCCACGATCGTGAAGCCGTAATTTTTTCGCAGTTGGCGGAATGCCGCCTGCATCGCGGTCTGATATTTTACGAAGCTGTCGAACATGTCGCGCGAAAGGCCGAGGTCCATGCCACTTTCCCAATAATCCAGCGTCGCATTTTTGGCGAGATTGCGCTGCACGAGTTCCTGGGGTTCGACGGAAAGATAAAACACCGCGTCGGGTTCAAGTGCGATGCCGTATAAATTTTTCAACCATGCCTCGTCCATGCCGCGCACCATGTCACGCGCCATGAGCGTGTAAACGTAACGGTCGGCCAGCACGATAAAACCGGCTTTGAGCGCGGGCAAAATTACGTTTTCCAACTGATCGGCGAAGTCGGTTGCGTAAAACAAACTCAGTGTCGTGCGGCTTAAAATGTTTCCTTCCTGCGCTTTCTTGAGTTCCGAACTCACAAGCGTGGAGTTTTTCAAGGCAACCCGCACAGTCGCATGACCGCTGGTTTCCAGCCAGTCAACCAGCCGTGCAATTTGCGTGGAACGGCCTGAACCGTCCGCGCCCTCCACAACAATCAATTTGCCCGCAATGTCTTCAATCGGGACGTTGGGAATGCCGTGTCCGTAAAAGCGGCGGCACTTTTTAGCGCCATCGGAATTTGTCGGCGGCTTTTTCATGCGGCCAAATCCTCCTCGGTTTCCTTCGCCTTGTTGTCCGGCTGGATGGCCGGCGGCAGCGGCAGCGGGCTGCGGCGCCTGAACCGCGCCAAATTAATCCGCTCGCTCACGATCTTGCGCACGAGCGCCTGTTGCTTTTCCACATGCTGGTTGGCGTCCATCACAATGAAATTAAATTTGGCGCTCATTGCCATGTATTGTTCCAAAATGCGGCCTTGGAAAATGCGAAAGCTTTCGTAGGGATCGTTCGACAGCCGCAAGTCCATGCCCGCCTCGAAAAATTTCAACTTCGGGCGGCCTTCGAGAATGCGGTTGAGCGATACTTCCAAATCCGCCTTGAAGAAAAAGGTGAGGTCGGGCTGCGCGGCAAAATTATAAACACCGCGCACCCACTCCGGCGGACAGCCGCGCGTCACGTCGCGCGCGAACGCGGTGAAAATATAACGGTCACACAATACGATGTAACCCGAGCGCAACAACGGCAGCAAATGGCGTTCGTAACGGTCGGCGAAATCCGTCGCATGAATGAGGCTGAACGTCGTCGGCGTGAGCAGTTCCCGCTTTTTGCCCTTGCTCGTGGCGGATTTCACCAGCTCGGAGGAATTCCACTCGCTGAAATAAACCTTGACCCCCTCGGCTTCGAGCCAGCGCTTGAGCAAATAAATCTGCGTGGACTTGCCCGACCCGTCGAGTCCTTCGACGGCGATGAGTCGTCCGGGGAAATTTAATTCCGCAAAAGTTTTCATAATCCGCCAATCGCGTTTTGTAATTCTACCCAAGCTACTGCCCGCCACAAGCGCAAGTTAATACCACGTTTACCGCGCTTCTGTTTGTAAAATTCACGTGAATTCCTGCGAAAAAAATCACGAACTCGCTTGCCTGCACTTTGGGCGGCGATTAGGTTGATTTTGCGATGGTTTTGGCAAATCGCATTTATGCGGACTCAAAGCAAAATTGGCTGCGATTCAAAGATGGAAGGCGACGTCATCGTCACGCGAGTGGATGCCGCGTTGAATTGGTTTCGCAAAAATTCCATCTGGCCGATGCCGATGGGGCTGGCGTGTTGCGCCATTGAATTGATGGCCGCCGGCGCGAGCCGCTTTGATATTTCGCGGTTCGGCTCGGAAGTCATGCGTTTTTCACCGCGCCAATCGGACTGCATGATTGTTGCCGGTACTGTCACTTACAAAATGGCCGGCGCCGTGAAGCGGATTTACGACCAGATGCCCGAGCCGAGATGGGTCATCGCCATGGGCGCGTGCGCCTCGACCGGCGGCATGTATCGCAGCTACGCCGTGCTGCAGGGCGTGGACAACATC
>Ga0182027_10010644_pt1 | contig 13054 bp, 13 predicted proteins | sample 712E1DmetaG_FD_121300 | JGI IMG/M metagenome (GOLD analysis project Ga0182027, IMG submission 121300) | Permafrost microbial communities from Stordalen Mire, Sweden - 712E1D metaG (Illumina Assembly) | ecosystem: Environmental > Terrestrial > Soil > Wetlands > Permafrost | place: Sweden...
CAATTCAAACGATGCAGCAAATATGTGGAATTTAACTTAAATAAAGAGTGATAAATTATTTGATCAGCTTGCCATCCTCCATAATCACATCATAAAAATAGCCGTAGCCAAAATCTTTTTTAAGAGTGATCGTACCTTCAAAAGTAGCTGTATCTCCGACAACAAGTTGTGAATCAGTTGTAATAGCCAGGTCAAAAACACCTTTAAATTGTGTTCCATCCTGAATGTGTATCCAGTTCTTTCCAAGTATAGCAGAATTGAATTTTGTAATTTTCCCTTTGACTCTTATCGTCTTGCCTGAATATCCGTCCTTTGCTTCCAATATTTTAGCGATTGAGATACACCCTTCTCCGGGTTCTATTGAAACATTAATCTTCTCTGTTTTAACACCTATTCCATGGGAACTAATTATCATTCCATCCTTTTTCCCCGGAATCTGCTCAGTGTTTATACTTTCCAGCAAAAGCACCTCAGAAAAAGTTCTTTTAAGTTCTTTACTGAAAAAATCCTTCATTTCAAACCCTCCTGTATAAGAAATCCTTTCTCCTTTTGCAATCTGAATTGAGGGAACCGCCAGCCAAATCTTTTTCCTCTTTTCACTCACATTTAAATAGGTATATTCACCTGCCTGTAATACCTCATTCACAATAACTATATGCAGTACTGATTTAGTTTCAGAAGCCTTTGGAGCAGATAACGGACCTTTACAACCTATAGAAAATAATATTATCGTCAAAATTAAATATAGCTGCTTCATCTTTGTAATATTAGAATTCGGGAAGCAGCGAAATTAAGGAATAATTTGCATGACAGTAAACAACTATTATATATATCATAATAAAAAACCTTTGTTCTGATAATCAGAATCAAAGGCTTTATTATTTCAAATCAAAATATTTGTCCAGAATAAATTAATTTTTCTTTGCTGGATTAGGATGAGCGATCTTTGCAGCATAAGTTTCAAAATTGAATTCTTTAAAGAATGGATTGTCTTTATTATGGCATTGAAGGCACAATTGTTTGTCAGGGATAATAAGGCCCATTGATTTAGCCTGAGCAAGATTTTTCATAACTGAAGGGGACTTATATGAGCTACCTGGTCCGTGGCATGTTTCGCATGATACACCTTCTTCAGCAAGAATACCACCTCTTAGCTTGGCATCAATCCTGTCATAAGTTGAATGGCATTTAAGACACTTTGGATCTTTTGCCGCATCAGCAATCCCATTTTTCTTTGCATAGTCTAATGCTTTAGGGCTGCTTAGTGTTTTAATAGCCTGGGCATGAGGACTTGCCAGCCATTTTCCATACTGGTCGCCGGTAGTTGGTTTATTGTGGCATAATTTACACTTGTCTGCTCCAATGTATTTATTCTGAGCTGAAATAACACTTCCCAGAAACAGACCAAGACAAATTAGCATAATCCCTTTTCTCTTAATCATATTATTTTAATTTTGGTTAGACTTAATTCAATTCCTGAAGACAATTCTACTCAATGAATTCTTTTAACAAATATATGGAAAATATAAATAAGTGAAATACTTGTTTCGTTAAATAAAATCAAAATTGAAGAAAATGAGATAAATGTGTTGAATATTTCACCAATGCGTAATATTCTGATAATCACCTTAAAGAGGGATTAAATCTTCTTATAAAGCTGAAACCTCTCTCTTTATCAAAATAACATTTAACTTAATTGCATCAAGATCAATCAGGACCCAGACTAAAAGCTGTCCGGGAAATACCTCTTCCGCCCACGATGACTCGTCTTTCCCTGGTTCTTTATATCCAAAAAACGAAGGAGACATGGAGGAAAGTTTTTCACATCCCGGGGTTTTTTCTAATTCGGCAAATAAACCTTTCAAACCTGCTTCCAGGCGATATGCAAGCCTTGACTTTTCTCTAAACAATATCTTTTCATTATCCCTGGAGTCCAGATAATTAGATTTATCCGGGTTTGTATTCCATTGTTCTTCAGTAATTTCAGCTTTTGTGAACAACTGTTTCCTGGTTTCATCAACAATAGAAAGCAGTTCATCAGCTTTCTGCATTACATCTGAATATTTTACTGTGCCTGATTTCAGTGTTGTGGCTCCGGGAAGATTCTTCAATTCTCTTTCCATCATAATGTAATGCTTTGACAGTATGTGACTTTCAGCAATCTTTTCGCGTGTAACATTTAATGCCAGCAGAGCGGAAAACACAGAAAATACTGCCAGCATAAGAAGAATATAAACAGTGTTGTAGATGTTGAAACTCTTCATTTTCGCAGTCTTAATCAGAAAGACAGGAAGGAAAACAACATAAGGAAATGGAAGCGATACAATCAACATTATTGAGGCTTTCGGCCAATGTAAAATCTTGAATAACATAGCGGTGAACACCACAAAAGCTGTAATCCATGTTACAATATATAAAATTTTATTCTGGCTGTTTCCTTCAGCCCTGTAATGATTTACAAGTGCCAAAGGAAGAAAAACCAATACCAATAAGACAATTCCAAGAGTTAGAACATGTGCAGCTCCCGGAAAATGATTGACCTTAAGTTGAGTACCAATTACAAGAATAAGTACTGTGATCAGGCCCAGAATATATATTTTTTGTTTCATGACTATATCTATTTTTCTGAATATTAGTGCTTTACTATTTGCCTTAAGGCATCTGACTCTGAAAGAAGAACACCCTCTTTAAGAAGTATAAGCGCATGAAGATCTGAAATCACTGAAAATTCATTATCAGAGGGATTCTCATCGGGTAGCAATGCAGACGCATTTAGAAGTGGTTCATAGTTTTTTATCCACGCTTCACCGGTAAAGATTGAAAGTGAATCCCTGTACCGGGCGAAAACAACATCAAGCTCTTTTCGTGATGTTGTTCCCGGAATAAGAAGGGCTTGCACAGGATCGTTATTAAAGGGATTTGTAAGTTTCTTGTAAAGGATCACTTGTTTTCCTGATTCTTCCAGTATCTGTGACGGATTTTCAGCAGGCATACCAGGTCTACCTTCAGCTATTTTCACAATTTGAGCTTCAAGCAAATTTATATGATTGATTAAATCTTTTGTATGTGAATGAATTCTTGACATTTTGCCGAATTGCAAAGAGTCTCTATATAATATAAGGTACGATTCTTCAACTGTCTCCCTGTATTTTAATACGGACTGTTGCTGATCCATCTGAACAAAAAAGTTTTCATCATATGCTTTCTGAAGACTATTCTGATTTACTATTGTCGCCGGCATCAGGAATGCCAGCAGAGTAAGAATAATAAATATGAATTTTGTACTTACCAGTTTTGCTTCTTTCCACGTCATCCATGTATACCATGGCAAGGTTACAATAAGAAGCATTATTAAACCAACATCTGTAAATAAACCTGCCAGTTTCCAATGCATAAACATGAACCAGAAGCCGGTCAGATATATTAACAGGCTAATATAACCGGTTATATATATGGGTCGTTTTTTTATATCCTCATTATCAATGAGTTTACTATAAAGCAGAGCTGGCAGGAATAAAATGGATCCTGACAAAACAGCCAGAGTAATCAATATTCCTGCTGTGGGCCAGTGCTGAATTTTAAATAAAATACCTGTGATAAATGTCACTCCTGTAAGAAATGCGGAGACAAAAATAAAGAGCGTCTTCCTGCTGTGGGATTCTTTCCAGAGTACAACAAGAGCTGATGACATAAACAAAACTGCCAGGAGAAAACAACCAAGTATCAGCATTATAGCGGCACCGGGAAAGTGCAGTAATTTGAATACTGCTGCAAAGCCAAGCAGAACTGAGCCTGCAATGGCTGAAAATTTCATTGTGTTTTTCATTTTTCTGTACTTTGTATCTACTGCATAAAGTGTTTCTTCCTGAATCTCTTTCAAACCCCTTGATCCGATTTTTTTCTTCACCTTCTGATAGGCATCAGTAAAATCCATTCCCTGATGCATTTCATATTCAACATCACAACAAACATGATCTATCAGTTCTTCAAGAAGATGAGAAAATGTGATCTCCTGCCTGCTGATGTCGTGCCTGATTTGATCAATATCATGCAAGCTTAGTTCAGGCATGACTTAACCCCAGTTGAGTATTAATAATATGCTGCAACGACTCAATAAACTCATTCAGCTCTTTTATCTTTTCTGCTACAACTGAATGCCCGTGAGAGGTAAGGAGATAGTAAATTCTTATTCTGTTATTGAAATTCTCCGATTCTGTAACCAGAACTCCCTCATTCTCAAGTTTGTGCAAGACAGGATAAAGTGCGCCATACGTAAGTTTGATCTTCCCGGAAGTGAGTTCTTCCACTTTACGTGTAATCTCATAGCCATACATTCGTCCGTTCTCTTCCAGAAGCTTTAACACGATGGTCTTTAGCGAACCTTTAATTAAATCAGATGGTATCATATATCATATTATATAAGTTTCTTATATATTGCAAATATAAAATATTATTAAATACAAATGCAAATTATTTTTATTTATTTTTCCTAAATGGTATAAATAAATACGAAAAAGTCCTGAACATAAAATATTCAGGACTTAAAAAAACTGACCAATCCAATAATATTAAATTGCTGTACCGCCTCTTTCTCCCGTACGTATTCTAATACATTCTTCAAGAGGGGTAATAAATATTTTTCCGTCCCCTACAATACCTTCTCCATTTGTACGGGCGGATTTCAATATTGCATTCACAGTAATATCGACAAATGCATCATTTACTCCTATTTCAATTTTAATTTTAGGTATCAGGTCCGGTACAATTCGCTGACCTCTGTACATCTCTTCAATTCTCTGTTGACCATGTCCGGAGACACGGCTTACAGTAATTCTGGTAATTTCGGCTTTGATGAGTGCCTCACGCACCTTATCAAGTTGTACTTCCCTGATTATTGCTGTTATTAACTTCATTGTCTGGGCATTAAAGTTTTTTGAATTAACTGGGATTCAGCATCCCATATCCTCTTTCGCCATGATATGATCTGTCGAGACCGGCCATTTCATCATCTTCGGTAGATTTAAATCGGATGACCTTATTAAGCATATAAACTATACCAAAAGTCATAGCTGCTGCATAAACAATAGCAATGATAATCGCAATAGCTTGTATTCCAAGCTGATTCCAGACCGTCCAACTTCCGCCTGCCTTTGTAGCTGCTTCCGCCATCCATATTGGTCGAATGAAAAAGCTCAGAAGAAGTGCCCCGACAATTCCGCCTACTCCGTGAATGCCAAAAGCATCAAGACTGTCATCATATCCTAATTTGTTTTTTAATTGTATTGCCATATAGCAAATTAATGAAGCAAGAAAGCCAAGTATCATAGCTCCATATGGTTGAACTACACCTGCCGCAGGAGTAACAGCTACGAGGCCTGCCAGAATACCGCTGGCAAAACCAAGGGCGGTGGATTTTCCCTGATGAAGACTTTCAATAATCACCCATGATAAGGCTCCTGCAGCAGCTGCGACCTGAGTGGCAGCTAAAGCCTGAGCTGTACTTAATCCGCTTGAAACGCTGCTTCCGGCATTAAATCCGAACCAACCAACCCAAAGCAGCCCTGCCCCAAGCATAGTGATTACCAGATTGTTCGGACGAATTACCTGAAATGGATAACCCCTGCGTGATCCAAGATATAATGCTGCGACAAGACCGCTCACTCCTGCAGAGATGTGAACTACTGTTCCACCTGCAAAATCGATTGTCCCTTTTGCACCGAGATTAAAAAGGAAGCCATCGGATGCCCATACCCAGTGACAGATGGGATTATATACCAGGATACTCCATAGTGCTATAAAAAAACAGTATGCTTTAAAAGAGACACGCTCAGCAAAGGCACCAGCTATCAGAGCAGGGGTAATAATTGCAAATTTCCCCTGGAACATTGAAAATACATATTCGGGTATACCTGCGTCCATTACACTGTTATCAATCCCTTTTAAGAAAAAATAATCCGGATTCCATCCAAACCAACCACCAAAAGTGTTTTTGCCGAAACACATGCTGTAACCAATTATTACCCATAATATGCTTATAATACCCATCGCGATATAGCAGTGCATAATTGTCCCCAGCACATTTTTTGAACGCACCAGACCACCATAAAACATGGCAAGTCCCGGGATCATCAATAAAACGAGGGCTGTTGAAGTAAGCATCCATGCAGTTGCACCTGAATCAATATGTTTACCATCTGCTGCATTAACTATAGTTATACTTATCATTAACAGGATTAAGGTAAAGAGAGATCTTTTCTTTATAAATTTTATTTTTAGAAGCAGTTTCTTCATAATTCATAATATAATGAGACAAACCTATTATAAATTAGGGTATTCACCAATTTTTATACGCATTTTTATTCCTATACCCTATTTATTTATACTTATTTTAAATTATTTTGATCTTTTTTTATACTTATACCCTATGTTTTAATATGTTTTTGATGTTTTTATCAAATTACGCCTTAAAACATCTGCTTTGAATTAATAATTAGTGTCTCCGTAATCCTATTCTTAAAAAGATAGTATTACCACATAATAATATGGTATATAGAAAACGAACCATTTTTTGATTGTTTTAATATAATAAAGTAAAACAGGAAAGCAATATATACTCATTTAAAGAAATTTTAATACAGAAAATAGTTATGAAATTTTTGCCTGATAATTTTGGCAAATAAAAAAAATCTTATACCTTTGACCGCATGGTTAAACTTTTAAGTTAATCCAATTGGTTAAACCTAATGATTAAAAAATATGACAGCTAACGATAAACAAACCGAAGAAAAAATCTTTGAAGCTGCAACAACAGTCTTTGAAGAAAAAGGAATGGACGGGGCAAGGATGCAGGATATTGCTAACAAAGCTGGCATTAATAAAGCACTTCTGCATTATTATTTCCGGACTAAAGATCATCTATTTGAAGCTGTATTTCAGAAACTTGCAGGAAAAATGTTTGAAAAATTCGCACCTGTGTTCAGAGAGGATCTGACCCTTGAAGAAAAAATAAGATTCTTCTATAGAGAACATATAACATTTATGCAGAATAATCCACGGCTTCCATCTTTCATCCTGTACGAAATTAACCGTAATCCTTCCCGGATTAAAAAAATTCTGAAAAACGTTGATTTCAGAAAATTATGGCTAATGCTTATGGAACAACACAAAGAAGAGTTGGAACAATACAATATAACTGAAGAATCTGTTCCACAGATAATGACCTCAATAGCTGCAATAAGCGTTTTTCCTTTTGTCGCAAAAGCGATAATTGAAGGCATTTTTGAAAACCTTGGAGTTGATTTTGATAATTATATCGAAGAAAGGAAAGAGTTTGCGGCTGAATTCGTAATTAAAGCATTAACCAGATAGAAAGTTTCTAAAATGGACTAGAACTTTGAACCCTAATGTAGTAGTAATCCAAAAATGGGAATAAATGAAAAGGAATATTCTGATTCTATTCATACTAATAACTCACTGGTCATTAGCACTTCATGCCCAGAAGATTTTAACGTTAAAAGAATGCTATGACCGTGCAGCTACAACTAATGTCCTTGCCGGTGAGAAAGATGCTTATTCGAACATCTCAAAGGTTAGGGATGAGAATCTTTCTAAAGAATGGTTACCATCACTTGATGCCAATGGCAGTTTCGTTTATAACTCTTCAGTGATTGATATGGGAAGCATTCTGGGATCATTACCAATACCGGGTATTGCCGGTGCAATCAAGCCTCTACCTCACGAACAATACAAAGTTACAGTCGATATAAATCAACCAATTTTTGATGGCGGTGCAATAAAAGGTGCAAGAATTCTAGAAAAGGCCGATCTTAAAATAAATGAAAAACAGACAGAAACCGATCTTTACAAACTTCGCGGTCAAATAAATACTTATTACTTCAACCTGATTCTTCTTGAAAGACAGAAAGAACTCCTGGATAATTATCTGGAATTAATAAAAAAACGCATTTCGTCAATGCAATCGGCTTTTAACAATGGTGCGATGATTAGGTCAGATATCGATATATTAACTTCAGAAAGAATTAAAACAGAGCAACAATTAACTGAGAATGAGATCATAAAAGCCTCTTTCCTCAAGATTTTATCTGACCTTACAGGCAAAGAAATTGACCCATCAACAGTATTTGTACTTCCTTCTGAAACAGGTAATTTGACCAGCGAATTAATGCGACCAGAGCTGCAATTGTTCGACCTTCGAAAGGAGCAACTTGCTGCAGGGATGAAGGTTATTGAGAGCAAACGAATGCCTAAGGCATTTGGATTTGCCACTCTTGGTTATGGAAATCCTCCCGGAAGTAACTTCTTCAAGGATGAGTTTGCTCCTTATTATATAATTGGTGCCGGCGTCAAATGGAATATATTTGACTGGAACAAGGCAAAAAACGAAAAACAGGTGATAACCCTTCAGCAGGGAATAATTGATAACAGGAAAACCGACCTTGCGGAAAGTCTCAACAGGTTGCTCGAATCTAAAAATGCGGAAATAAAAAGCCTTAAAGCTCTCATTGAAACTGATTCAGACCTCATCACTCTCAGGAAAAGGATAACTGTCTCGGCAGAATCGAAATATGAGAACGGAACAATTACAGCTACGGAGTACCTGAATGAATTGAATTCAGAGAAACAGGCTTTGATAAATCTTGAAGTACATAGGATTAATCTTTCCATGGCCAGAATCGAATACCTGAATATCAGTGGAAAAGAAATAGAATAGAAAATTAAATCTGAATCAAAATACTTTCTGCCTTAATAAACAAACTCTTACCGAAAAGTGCACAAAGTTATTTACACAGGTATAGAAAAAGGAATATTAAACTATTTTTAAAACAATTCATAATATTGATAAACAATAGATTAACTTTTATGAAAAACTTGACATGGATATTCATTGCAGGTCTTCTTATTTCTGGTTGTAAAAACAAAACTGAGGAAGCTGATGCCTACGGTAATTTTGAAGCAACTGAAGTAATAGTCTCTGCGGAGACAAATGGCCGGATCCTGAGATTCGATCCGAAGGAGGGATCACAATTAGAAAAAGGATCAGAGCTGGTTCTTATCGACACAACCATTCTCTGTCTGCAGAAAGATGAGATAGACGCAGGCATTAATAGCGTCAGGACGAGAATAGGCACTATTAATGCACAAAATGATATTATTAATCAACAGATTGTTAATATCAAAGTCGATATTGACAGGATCCAAAAGATGCTGAAAGATGAAGCTGCCACTTTAAAACAGCTTGATGATCTGACCGGTCAGGAATCAGTATTTCAGAAACAGATAGCTGCAAATAATACTCAAAAATCATCTGTTATTGCCGAACTTTCTGTCAATGAAGCAAAAAGGGCAACCCTCAATGAGCAGATTAAAAGAAGCATTGTAAAAAGTCCTCTTTCAGGAACCCTGATTGAAAAATATTCAGAAGCCGGAGAGATTACTGCTGTCGGAAAACCACTTGCTAAAATAGCAGACCTGTCAGTTATAAAGCTAAAGGCATATGTAAGCGGGGCACAAATCGGGAAGATAAAAATCGGTCAGGAATGCTCTGTCAGAATTGATGATGGCAATAAAGGGTATAGATCTTTTACAGGTAAAATCGAATATATATCTGAAAAAGCTGAATTCACTCCAAAAATCATACAGACAAAGGATGAGCGTGTCGCGCTTGTCTATGCAGTTAATATTGATGTTGTTAATGATGGCAGTCTTAAATCTGGCATGCCGGGAGAAGCAATCTTTTCAGAAAAAACCAAATAACCTGATGCTCCCTGTAATTGAATCATATGGTATTTGTAAAAACTTTGGGACAACCAGCGCTCTAGATGACATTTCATTTACCGTGAATGAATCGGAAATCTTCGGTTTTATTGGTCCTGATGGATCCGGCAAAACAACATTATTCAGAATATTAACCACACTTATGTTGCCAGATAAAGGTAACATGAAACTGTTGGGCATGGATAATATAATTCATTATAAAGAGCTGAGGGAAAATATTGGTTACATGCCAGGCAGGTTCAGTCTTTACCAGGATCTCTCAGTCGAGGAGAATCTGAACTTCTATGCTACAGTTTTTGGTACAACTGTTGATGAGAATTATGATCTTATTTCAGATATATACTCTCATATTGAACCATTTAAAAAGAGACTTGCGGGAAAACTTTCCGGAGGTATGAAACAGAAACTTGCACTTTCGTGCGCTCTTATCCATAAACCTAAAATCCTTGTTCTTGATGAACCGACCACAGGTGTTGATGCTATATCCAGGTCGGAGTTCTGGCAAATGCTTGAAAAACTAAAAACGCATAACATAACAATAATTGTTTCAACCCCTTATATGGATGAAGCTATGAGATGTGACAGGGTAGCTTTGATTCAGAACGGTAAAATTCTTTTGATTGACCGGCCTGAGAAAATAAGTGAAGGATTCAGCAGAAAACTATTTAAAGTGAAAGCTAGTGAGAAGTATAAGCTGATAATTTCATTAAGAAAATATTCTGAAACAATTACTGCATGGCCTTTTGGAGATTCAGTTCATCTCACATTAAAGAAAGATAAAGCAGATGATTCACTTTTAGTATTTCTAAAAAAAGAAGGAATACCTGATCCTGTAATTGAAGAGGCTAAAGCAGGTATTGAAGACAGGTTCCTGGAACTGATGGAAAAAGGCTCAAATGAATAACGTCGTAATGGCGCAATGGCCATAATATTATAATGTTTGGAAATGATAATATGAATGACAAAGTTATAGATGTCCATGACCTGGTTAAGAAATTCGGTAGTTTCGTTGCCAATGACAATCTTAATTTTGAGGTTTACAAAGGTGAAATTTTCGGATTCCTGGGAGCTAACGGAGCAGGAAAGACAACAGCAATAAGGATTCTTTCAGGACTTTCCAGACCAACTTCAGGAGAAGTCAAAGTGGCAGGATTTGATGCCTATAAACAGACAGAATTAATCAAGAAAAATATTGGCTATATGTGCCAGAAGTTCTCACTTTATGAAGACCTGACTGTTAAAGAAAACATAATGCTTTATGGAGGTATTTATGGAATGAAATTGGCATTAATTAAAAAAAGAATCAGTGAGCTGCTTGAAAGACTTAGTTTTCAGGAATATGAGAATAGCATTATTTCAGATTTGCCTCTGGGATTAAGGCAAAAACTTGCCTTTTCAGTTGCTGTCCTTCATGAACCAAAGATTGTTTTTCTCGATGAACCGACAGGTGGTGTAGACCCTATAACAAGACGCCAGTTCTGGGAAATGATTTATGAAACAGCTGCCAGGGGGATCACTGTTTTTGTTACTACACATTATATGGATGAAGCTGAATATTGTGACCGTATATCAATAATGAGTGAGGGGAAGATTGTAGCTCTTGATACTCCGTTAGCCCTGAAAAAAAGGTATGAAACAGAAACGGTTGAGGAGGTGTTTATCAAAATAGCTCGGCCGCTTAAAAACTGACCCTGAAAAGTCGCATAAAAAGTCAATATGTCAACCCGGTTATGAAAAGGTTTATTGGATTTGTTAAAAAAGAGTTCCTGCATATTTTCAGGGATTACAGAACACTTATAATTCTGTTTGGAATTCCTGTGGCACAGATCCTAATATTTGGTTTTGCAGTCAGCACCGATATTAAAAATGCCGGTGTTGCATTTCTGGATCTTTCTAAGGATGAAATGACTCTAAAACTTTCTGATAAAATTATCTCATCAGGATTCTTTAAAAAGACAGATAATCTTGTGAATTACAATGATATTGATAAAGTATTTAAAACCGGAAAGACAAAGGCAGTCATTGTTTTTGAAGAAAATTTCGGCAGTAACCTTTTAAAAAAGGGGAAAGCTAATTTAAGTATAATAGCAGATGGTTCTGAACCAAACGTTGCTACTCTGGTGACAAATTATGCGATGGCAATTATTAATGATTTTAGCAGAGAACTTAATAGACCAGCGACTAACAATTCAATCCTGATACAACCTGAGGTAAAAATGTTGTACAATCCAAATCTAAAAAGTTATTTTATGTTTGTACCAGGAGTTATTACATTGATACTCATTCTTATATGTGCACTAATGACATCCGTAACAATCACCCGGGAAAAGGAGTTCGGGACCATGGAGGTACTTCTTGTTTCCCCCCTTAAACCAGTACAGATAATTCTTGGAAAGGTGACTCCCTATTTTCTGCTTTCATTTATTAACGTGATCCTGATACTAGTATTATCATGGCTTGTATTCGGACTGCCGGTAAAAGGAAGCATTACGCTCCTTCTTCTTGAAAGCATGCTTTATATTTTAATGAGCTTATCTCTCGGAATACTGATTTCGACAGTATCGAAAACCATGCAACAGGCAATATTTATCTCTTTCATTGGATTAATGCTACCGACAATACTTCTTTCAGGCTTCATTTTTCCAATTGAAAACATGCCAAAGATTTATGATTATGTGAGCATGATTCTGCCGCCCCGTTATTTCATCGTAATCATCAAAAGTATAATGATAAAAGGGACAGGATTCTATTATGTCTGGAAAGAAACAATAATTCTGGTACTTATGACGATCGTGTTTATAGGAATAAGCATCAAAAAATTTAAGATAAGACTTGATTAGAGTTATGGATAGAAGAGAAATCAAAGACGAGAAAATTAAAGGATGAGAACTATATTATATTTAATAAGGAAAGAGTTCCTTCAGATTTTCCGTAATAAATTTATTTCAAAGGCAATCTTTGCAGTTCCACTGGTACAGATGCTTATTTTGGTCCCGGCGGTTACTTTTGAAATAAAGCATGTCAACCTTTGCATAATTGACAACGATCTTTCTTCCGAGTCAAGGGGTCTGATAAGCAAACTTGAAGGGTCTACATTTTTCAGGATTAAATCTTCTACTTGGTCTGAGAAAGAAGCGACAGACCTCCTATACAGAAATAAATGCAACCTGATTTTGAATATCCCATCAGGTTTCGGTAAAGATATAGGCTCCGGTAAGCCTTCAAAACTTCTTGCCACAATAGATGCAATTAATGCTTC
>Ga0182027_10010645_pt1 | contig 13054 bp, 7 predicted proteins | sample 712E1DmetaG_FD_121300 | JGI IMG/M metagenome (GOLD analysis project Ga0182027, IMG submission 121300) | Permafrost microbial communities from Stordalen Mire, Sweden - 712E1D metaG (Illumina Assembly) | ecosystem: Environmental > Terrestrial > Soil > Wetlands > Permafrost | place: Sweden...
CGAGGGTGAGAGCGAAGGCTACATCCGCATCATCGCCCGCGCCGACGACCGGCGCGTCATCGGCGCCAGTCTCGTCGGCCCGCACGTGACCGAGCTGGTGCACGAGCTCGTACTGGCGGCGCAAGCCGGCCTGACAATCGACGACGTGGCCGAGACGATCCATGCTCATCCGACGCTCTCCGAGGCGGTCGGCGAGGCCGCCCTGGCCGCCCTGGGCCGCGGCCTGCACACGCTGTGAGCAAGCCGGCCTGGCTGCGGGTGCGGCTGCCCGACCCCGCTGCGTTTCGCGCCACCGCGGGGCTGCTCGACGAGCTCGACCTGCGCACCGTCTGCGACGGGGCGCGCTGTCCCAACAGGGGCGAATGCTTCGCGTCCGGCACGGCGGCGTTCCTGATTCTCGGCGACGCCTGCACGCGTGCCTGCGGCTTCTGTGCCGTGGGGCGTTCGGCGCGCGAGCCCTCGGAGCGCGACGGCGACGAGCCGCGGCGGGTGGCCGCGGCGGCCGGCCGTCTGGGCCTCTCTCACGTGGTCGTGACCAGTGTCACCCGCGACGACCTGCCCGACGGCGGCGCGGCTCACTTCGCCGCGACGGTCGAGGCGCTGCGCGCGGCGCTGCCCGAGGCGATCGTCGAGCTCCTGGTGCCCGACTTTCGCGACCGCCCCGCCGCCCTGGAGACGGTTCTGGCGGCGCGGCCCGACGTGCTCAACCACAACCTCGAGACCGTGCCCCGCCTGTACGGCGAGGTGCGGCCCGGGGCCTCCTACGAGCGCTCGCTCGAGCTGCTGCGCGCGGCTGCCAGGGGCAAGGGCGCCGGCGGCCCCGCGCTGGTCAAGAGCGGCCTCATGCTCGGCCTGGGAGAGACCGCGGACGAGGTCGGCGCCGTCCTTGCCGACTGCGTCGCGGCCGGCGTCGATCTGGTCACCGTCGGTCAGTACCTGTGTCCGACCGCCGGCTGCCTGCCGGTCGTGCGCTACGTCCCTCCGGAGGAGTTCGCCGCTCTACCGCCGCTGGGCGAACGCCTGGGCCTGCGGGTCGTGGCCGGGCCGTTCGTGCGCTCGTCGTATCGTGCCGCCGAGTCCTTTGCCGGCCGGCGCTGAAGACTTGCCGCGGCGGGTGACCGCGAGCGGCCCGCACGTTCCACGCGCCGTCCTGCTCGACGTCGACTTCACGCTGCTGCGGCCGGGCGACCTGTTCAGCGCCGCCGGCTACCGGGCGACCGGAGCCCGCTTCGGCCTGCGCCTCGACGTGGACAGGTGGCACGAGGCCGAGCGCCGCGCCTTCGCGGCTGTCAAGGCGCGTCGCGACGGGCGCGGCAACGCCCACGACGACGAGGTCTACGAGATCATCGCCGAGGCCATCGTGACGGCCATGGGGGGCGACGACCCGGCGCGGGTCGACCGCTGCGCGGCGGTCATCGTCGACGCCTGGGGCCGCTGCGAGAACTTCTCCCTGTACGACGACGTCCGGCCCTGCCTGGTGCGCCTGCGCGCCGCCGGCCTGGTCGTCGGCCTCGTCTCGAACACCAGCCGCGACCTCGACGAGGTGCTCGAGTCGTTCGACCTCGGCGAGCTGGTCGACGGAGCCGTCACCAGCTCCCAGGTCGGCCTGTTCAAGCCCGCGCCCGAGATCTTCGCCGCCGCGCTGGCCTGCGTCGGGGCCGCCGCCGGCGAGACGGTCATGGTGGGCGATTCCTACGGCGACGACGTCGCCGGCGCGCTCGCCGCGGGACTGGCCGGCGCGGCGCTGCTCGACCGCGCCGGGCGCCGGGCGGACAGGCCCGGCCGCGCTCCACTCGAGGCGCCGGTCATCGGCTCACTCGAAGAGCTGCCGGTGCTGCTCGGCCTGGGGTGACGGTCGTCATCCTCGAAGTGCCGCCGGTCGGTGCGCTCGGGCAGGTCGTATCGGGTCCCGTCCGTACGGGCGAACGGGCGGTCAGCGTTTCGGCACGAGCGCGTAGAGGGTGGTGTTGCCACTCAGGTACAGGGTCTGCCGGTCGGCGGTGACCGGCGTGTACCTGCCGTCCGGGAAGCTCCACACGACGCGCCCCGTGCGGGTGTTGAGGCCCCAGGTGCGACCGGCGAAGCTCGAGACGTACACGATGCCGTCGAGGACGGTGGGCGCGCCCGAGACCGGGGCGCCGGCGTAGAACCGCCAGACGAGCGTTCCGGAGGCCGCGTTGAGCGCGTAGAAGTAGCCGTCGTAGCTGCCTTCGAAGACCAGGTCGCGCCAGACGGCCGGTGACGAATACACCCAGCCGCCGGTCGAGAACGACCACCGCAGGCCGCCGTTGCCCAGGTCGAAGGCGTAGACCCGGTCGCCGGTGCCGCCGATGAAGGCCGTGTCGTACGCCAGCGCGGGGGTCGCGTAGAACTGGTTCGACGAGAGCACTCCGCCGGTGGAGCGCCGCCACAACAGGCTGCCGTCGAAGCCGAGGCAGTACAGAGCACCGTCGTAGGAACCAACGACGAGCCGCCCGTTGAGCTCGGACACCGAGCCCTTGACCGGTCCGCCGGTGGCGAATCGCCACACGATCCTGTGAGTCTTGACGTTGACCGCATAGACGTGGTCGTCGAGCGAGCCGAAGAAGACCCTGCCCTGCCACACCAGAGGCGACGACTCGATGGCACCGAGGCCCGCGATCTGCCAGCGCAGCCGTCCTGTCAGGCGGTCGAGAGCCACCAGGCGACCGCCGATCGAGGTGGCGTACACGACCTGCCCGGCGACGGCCGGCGTCGAGGCGGACTTGGCCCCCAGGCGGAACCGCCAGCGTATGCGCCCGGTGGCGGCGTCCAGGCAGTAGACGTGGCCGTGCTGGGTGCAGAAGTACAGGGAGCCCGCGAAGATCGAGGGCGGAAACTCGAGAAGGGCAGCCGCCTTGAAGCGCCACTTCACGTGGTAGGGCGGGCGCAGGCCGATCAGCGGGTTGAAGCGGGTGCGGGCGGCGTTGTAGCCGTAGGTCGGCCAGTCGCCCAGGGCCAGCAGTGCGGCGGCGCTCGACGGGAGAGGCGACGGCGCCGCCGTCTGGGTGAGCTGCTGGGTGGGAAACGGCGTCGCTGCGGGAGCGCCGCCGTGGTGCACAACGACGACGCCCACGGCCGCGATGCCGCCCAGCACGACGAGGGCGGCGATAATGTCGATGAAGAGGAATCTACGATGCACGGGGCTCTAGTGTACCTGCATCGAACGGAGTCGACATCGAGCCGCGTTGCAGGCCGGCGGCTGCCGCCGACGTTGCCGGTCGTATATCGTAGGACCATGACCGACAAGATCAGGCTGACGCAGTACTCCACCAAGAGCGGTTGAGCAGCCAAGATGGGTCCGTGCGACCTGGACGCCATGCTCGCTACGCTGCCGCGTGCCACTCCTGAGTTCGCGCGCCTGCTCGACACGCGCGACGACGCCGCGGTGTTCGACTTGGGCGACGGCCGCTGCCTGCTGCAGACGGTCGACTTCTTCCCGCCCATCGTCGACAGCGGCTACTGGTTCGGGCAGATCGCCGCCGCCAACGCGCTCTCCGACGTGTATGCCATGGGCGGCGTGCCCATCACGGCCCTCAACCTGCTCGCCTGGCCGGCCGGCCTGAGTCCCGAGACGCTCGCCGAGGTGCTGCGCGGCGGCGCCGAGAAGGTGACCGAAGCCGGCGCCGCCCTGGCCGGCGGGCACTCCATCGACGACAGTGAGCCAAAGTACGGGCTGGCCGTGACCGGCCTCGCCGCCAGAGACGAGATCGTCTACAACGGCGGCGCCCGCGCGGGCGACCGGCTCGTGCTGACCAAGCGGCTCGGCATCGGCGTGCTGGCCACCGCCCTCAAGCGCCGCGTGATCGGCGAAGACGAGATGATGCCGGCTATCGAAGAGGCGGCGGCGTTGAACGGCCCCGCCGCGGCGGCCATGAAGGCGGTGGGCGCGCATGCCTGCACCGACGTGACCGGTTTCGGGCTGCTCGGCCACCTGCGCGAGATGCTCGAGGCCAGCGGCGCGGCGGCCGAGGTGTTCGTCGAAGACGTGCCGGTGCGCCGCGAGGTGCACGGCCTGATCGCCGACGAGATGTACGCCGGCGGCCTGCGCGCCAACCGCGATTACCTGAGATCGCACGTGACCGGTCGGGCGCTCGACGAGCCGGCCACGCTCGCCCTGGTCGACCCGCAGACTTCGGGGGGACTGCTCGTCGCGGTGGCGCCCGAAAGCCAGGAACGGCTGCTCGCCGAGCTTGGGCAGCGTGGCGCCCGCGGCTGGACGATCGGCCAGGTCGTGCACGGTCCGGTCGGCGAGATGGCGCTGCTGTGAGCGTGGCGCGGCGGCCGGGCGCCGGGAGCGGCTCCGGCGAGCGCGCCGGCGGCGGGGCGCGCGGGGAGTCGTTGCGCGGGCTGGCCGCCGTCGACGAGGTGCTGCGCGAGCCGGCGGTCGCGGCGCTCACCGAGACCTACCCGCGCGAGGTGGTCGTGGGGGCCGTGCGCACCGTCATCGAGCGCTTGCGGCGCGAGATCCTCGAGGGCGGGCGAGAGGGCGACGCCGTCGCCCTCTCGCCCGCCCACCTCGTGCCCTGGGTCGAGAAGCTGGTCGCGGCGGCCGTCTCGCCGTCGCTACGGCGCGTCATCAACGCCACCGGCGTCGTCGCCCACACCAACCTGGGGCGTTCGCTGCTGCCTCCCGAGGCGCTCGCCGCGGTCGCCTCCGCCGCCGGTTCGTACAGCGATCTCGAGATCGACATGGCCACCGGCGAGCGCGCCACGCGCCAGCGTCACGTGCGCGACGTGCTGTGCGCCCTGACCGGCGCCGCCGACGCCCTGGCAGTCAACAACAACGCAGCGGCCGTGCTGCTGGCGCTGGCGGCCACGAGCCGCGACGGCGAGGTGATCGTCTCGCGGGGCGAACTCGTCGAGATCGGCGACGGTTTTCGCATTCCCGACATCCTCGCCGAGAGCGGCGCCCGCCTGGTCGAGGTCGGCACCACCAACCGCACCTACCTGCGCGACGTCGAGCGCGCCTGGAGCGAGCGCACGCGGGCGGTGCTGCGGGTGCACACCAGCAACTACCGGATCGTGGGCTTCACGGCTCAGCCGGCCATCGACGAGCTCGTGGGCTTCGCTCACGAGCGCGGCGCCCTGGTGATCGACGATCTCGGCAGCGGCGCCCTGGCCGACCTGCCGCTGCTGGCCGACGAACCCTCGGCGCGCGAGTCGCTGCGCCTGGGGGTCGACCTGGTGACCTTCAGCGGCGACAAGCTGCTGGGGGGCCCGCAGGCCGGCCTCGTGCTCGGCGCCAGCGAGGCGATCGCCCGCCTGCGGGTCCACTCGCTGGCCCGCGCCGTGCGCATCGACAAGCTCAACCTGGCGGCCCTCGACGCCCTGCTGCGTCTCTACCTCGACCCCCAGACGGTGATCGAACGCGTGCCCACGCTGGCGCTCCTGACGCAGTCGCGTGAGACGCTCGGCCGGCGTGCCGCCCGCCTGTGCGAGGCGATCGGCGCTGGCGAGGTCGTCGACTCGGTCGCCCGCGCCGGCGCCGGGGCGCTGCCGGTCGCCGAGGTCGAGAGCGTCGCCGTCGCCCTGCCGCCGGGCGCCGACGGCGTCGGCGAGCTCGCCGGGCGGCTGCGGCGCGGCTCGCCCGCGGTGCTCGGCTACCTCCACGACGACCGTTTGTTGCTCGACGTGCTGGCGGTCGGCGACCACGAGATCGCCGATCTCGCCGCCGCCGTGCGCGCGGCGCTCGCTGCGGCCTGAGCCTTCGCCGTGTCCGAGCTGCCGCTCACCCTGGGCACCGCCGGCCACATCGACCACGGCAAGACGGCGCTCATCACCCGCCTGACCGGCACCAACACCGACCGCCTGCGCGAGGAGCGCGAGCGCGGCATCTCGATCGAGCTCGGCTACGCCGAGCTCGAGCTGCCCGGCGGCCGGCGTGTCAGCGTGGTCGACGTGCCCGGCCACGAGCGCTTCGTGCGCACCATGGTGGCCGGCGCCAGCGGCATCGACCTGTTCCTGCTGGTGGTCGCCGCCGACGACGGCGTCATGCCGCAGACCGTCGAACACCTCGCCGTCATCGAGCTGCTGGGCGTCGAACGCGGCGTCGTGGCGCTGACCAAGGCCGACCTGGTCGACGACGAGCTGCTCGAGCTGGCCCGCGCCGACGTCGTGCGGTTCCTCGCCGACACGCCGTTCGCCGACACGCCCATCGTCGTGGTCAGCGCCCGCGACGGCCGCGGCCTGCCGGAGCTGCTCGAGGCCCTGGCCGGCGTGGCCGGCGAGGTCGCAGCCGGGCGTCGCGACGGCCCGGCTCGGCTGCCGGTCGACCGGGTGTTCGCCCTGCGGGGCTTCGGCACCGTGGTCACCGGCACGCTGTGGCGCGGCGCCGTGAGCGCCGGCGACCGGCTCATCGTGCAGCCCGGCGGCGAGACGGTGACGGTGCGCGGCGTGCAGATGCACGACCGGCCGGTCGACACGGCGCCGGCCGGCCGGCGGGTGGCCCTGAGCCTGCGCGGCGCCGACCGGGCGACCCTCGAGCGCGGCGCCTTTCTCGTCGGTCCGGCGGCCGCCGCCCTGTTCCCGCCGGCGCGCTCGTTCGCCGTCGCGGTGCGACTCGTCGGCAGCGCCCGGGCGCTGAAGACCGGCGAGCGCGTCCGGCTGCATCACGGCACGGCGGCCCACGTGGCCCACCTGACGTTCCTCGAGCGGCGCGAGCTTCTGCCGGGTGAGGGAACGGTGGCGGTCGTGCGGCTCGACGGCGGCCCTGCCGCCGTCGAGCCGCACGACCGCTTCATCTTGCGCTCGCTGTCGCCGGTGCGGACCATCGGTGGCGGGACCGTGCTCGACGCCCTGCCGCGGCGCTGGCGCGATCGCGCCGCCCAGCTCGCCTTTCTGCAGGCGGTTCTCGACGGCGACGTCGCTCGGGCCTGCCTGCTGGCGGCGGCCGACCGCGGGCCCGCCGGCCTCGCCGCCGCCGACCTCGTCGCCGCCGACATCGAGCCGGCCCTGGTGGCCCGCACCCTGGTGAGGCTGGCCCGCGCGGGCGACCTGGAGACCATGGGGGGAGGCTCGTCGCGCCAGGGTGTGACCGCGGCCCACGCTGCCACGGGCGCCCGGCCCGGGCCCGCCGACGAGCGGCGCTTGTTTGCCGCCGGCACGCTGGCGGCGGTCGAGAGCGAGGTTGCCGGGCTGCTCGGGCGCCGCGCCGGGCAGCGTCCCGAGAACCCGTTCGTGCCGCTCGCCGAGATCGCCGCCGCGGTCCCCCGGTTCCCGCTCGGCGCTCTGGCGGTCGTGGCGGCCCGCCTGGCCGAGCGCGGCGAGCTCGTGGAGCGCGACGGCGGCTATGCCCTGCCGGGCGCCGGCGACGCCCTGGCGCCCGCCCACGAAGCCCTCGCGGCGCGGGTCGGCGAGCGTCTCGCGGCGGCGCGTTTCGCGCCGCCCACGCTCGCCTCACTTCAAGAGGAGCTGGCCGCCGACAAGCGCGATCTGGTGATGGTCCTCGAGGTTCTGACCCGGCGCGGGGCGGCGGTGCGCGTCGACCGTGACCTGTGGTTCGACCGGGCGGCGGTCGACGAGGCGCGCCAGCGCCTCGTAGAGGCGCTGGCGCGCCTCGTCGAGATCACGCTGGCGCAGTACCGCGACGTGCTCGCCACGGGCCGGCGTCACGCCCAGGCGCTGCTCGAGCTGTTCGACAAGGAGGGTCTTACGCGGCGGCGCGGCGAGGTGCGCGTGCTGCGCGAGCGCCGCTGAAGGAGCGCGAGGCTGCGGGCGGGACTACGGGCGGCCGACGGCGAAGAAGTCGCCGCTGAAGGCCGAGTCGTAGCGCACGTCGACGCCGGTGTAGGGCGCGTCGATCATGGAGCCGCCGCCGACGTAGATGCCGACGTGGTGGATGCCGCCCGCCGAATAGCCGAAGAAGACGAGGTCGCCGGGCTGGGCGGCGCTCTGGGCGACCGGCGTGCAGTCGGCGTATTGCATGGCCGCGTTGTGCGGCAGCGAGATGCCGACCTGGGCGTAGCAGTACATGGTCAGGCCCGAGCAGTCGAAGCCCGCCGGGCTGGCGCCGCCCCATACGTAGGGGACGCCGAGGTAGTGCTGGGCGATGGCCACGACCGAGCCGTGGGCGCCGGCCGTGGAGGTGGTGCCCCCGCCCCCGCCGCCGGACTGGATCTGCTGCGGCGCCCTCTGGGCCGCCGCGGCGGCGGCGGCCGCGCGCTGGGCGGCGAGCTTGGCCGCGGCCGCGGCCGCGGCCTGCATCTGGGTGATCTGCTGCTTGACGCCGGCCAGCATGGTCTGTTCGGTCTGCAGGTCGCCTTCGACCTGCTGCTTGGTGGAGGCGCGCTGGGCGACCAGGGTCTTGGCCTGCTTGCCCTCGGCCAGCAGCGCGACCCGGCGCTGACTGATCTGCTTCTTGAGGGCGGCGATCGTGCTGACCGTGGTGCTGTCGCTCTGGCCGACCCGGCGCATGGCGGTGACCTCGGTGACGAGGTCGTCGAAGCTGTGTGTGGAGAGCAGCACGTCGAGCACGTCGGCTTTGTCCTGCTTGTACATCGACACGAGACGGTCGGTGAGATTCTGACGGGCGACGAGCAGGTTGTAGCGCGCGACGATGAGCTGCTGCTCGTTGCTGTGGATCTTGCCCTGGACCACGGTGAGCTTCTGGGTGGCCGCGTCGTAGGCCTCGACGGCGAACTCCATCTTGGTGTTGAGCGCCGAGACCTGCCCGGCGATGCGCTCGGCCTGGGCCTTCTTCTGGGCGATCGTGGCGCCTGACGCGAGCCCGGGCGCGAGGGCGCACAAGAGCAGCGTCGCGAAGATGATGGAGAGGACTGGGATGAGCCGCCTGAGGTGCATGCCGTCGCCTCCTTTCGGGACTCACGATCGGTGCCACGAATCCCTGAGGTGCGCGCGTTCCATCGTGCGCTTCGACAAAGCTTTCGGGCCTGCACCCGTGCCGGGGCACGAGCCTGGGCACCCTACCATAGTCCTCTGACTCGTTCAACCGGACCGCCCGGTCGGCCGCGCTGGGCGTCGGCTGACCGTTGCCGGTCCTCGCGCCTCGCGCAAGACTGGGCGACGCCCGGTTTTGCGCGAGGCGCTCTGCCTGAAACAGTTCGCGCCGCCGGCCGGCTCACCTTCACGAGAGTGCGACGCAACGACGGGCCGGCCGGCGGCGCCGCAGCTCGACCGGGCCGGGGTCAGGCGGGCGGCTCGCGGTCGCCCGGCGGTGCCGGCGGGAACGCCACGACGCGGTTGCGGCCGAGGCGCTTGGCCGCGTGCATGGCCCATTCGGCCTTGTCGAGGAGACCTTCCTTGGTGCGTCCGTCGGCGGGGAACGTGGCGCTGCCGATGCTGATCGAGAGCGGCTCGGCGCTGGGGCTGATCCAGGTCTCGCGCACTCGCCGGCGGATGCGCTCGGCGACGTCGGCGGCGCCCGCCGCGTCGGTGCCGATGAGGGCGACCACGAACTCCTCGCCGCCGTAGCGCGAGGCGAGGTCGATGTGGCGGATGGACTGCTCGAGGATGTGCGCGGTCGAGCGCAGGGCGTTGTCGCCGGCGCCGTGGCCCAGCGTGTCGTTGAACTCCTTGAACTCGTCGAGGTCGCAGAACAGCAGCGAGAGCGGCGTCTCCAGCTCCTCGGCGCGCCGCAGCTCCTCGCTCAGCCGTTCGTGGAGGTAGCGGTGGTTGTAGAGGCCCGTCAGGCCGTTGGCGATGGCGTCGATCTCACCGCGGTCGGAGCGCACCGCGGCCGACTGCAGGATAGAAGCCAGGGTCCCCTTGCCGGCAGCGCGCAGGCCGCCCTGCTGGGCGCCCACGAACGGCGGCAGACTGGCGACCACCACCGCCAGCAGGTCGCCGCGACTATCGCGGATCGGGGCCACGCCGGTGACCCACACGCCGAACTGGTCGGCAAAGAGGGCGTTGACCTCGGGCCGCGCGTCGGAGAACACGCGGGGAGACACCTGCAGGAGCTCGTTGGGGAAGAGGTCGGTGCCCAGCGGTGAGTGCTCGCCGGCGCCCTGCTCGGCATCGACGACCATCACGAAGCGGCGTTCGAGCCACGCCTGGGTGGCCAGGTGCATCGTGGGCGGGTTCGCGTCGCGCACCTCGCGCAGGATGGCCGCGATCTCGGCATACTCGGCGCTGGCCTCATCCTGCGGCCGGCGCAGGCGCTGGTGCTTGCCGGGGTCGATGCGCGCTGCCGCTTGGGCGGCGACGCCGTCGGCGACGCGGCGGCTCGCGTCGAGGTCGTCGAGCACCTCCAGGAAGACCGCGGTGATCGCGGGGTCGAACTGGGCGCCGCCGCAGCGCCGCAACTCGTCGAGGCAGGCGCCGGCGTCGAGCGCTCGCCGGTAAGGCCGCTGAAACGACATGGCGTCGTAGGAGTCGACCACGCACATGGCGCGCGCGATCTCGGGGATCTGCTGCCCGCGCAGGCCGTCCGGGTAGCCGTCGCCGTCCCAGCGCTCGTGGTGGTGGCGCACGCCCAGCACGAGCTCTTCGGTGAACAGCGTGCGGATGATGTCGGCGCTGAGCACCGGGTGCTGGCGCATGAGGTCCCACTCCTCACCGTTGAGCTGGCCCGGCTTGAGCAGGACGCGGTCGGAGATGCCGATCTTGCCGATGTCGTGCAGGTAGGCGGCTTCTTCGGCGCCGCGGATGCGCTCCTCCGACCAGCCGAGCCTCGCACCCAGCAGCACCATGTAGGCCGACACGCGGGCGGCATGGCCGAGGGTGTAGGAGTCCTTGGCGTTCAGGGCCGAGCTGAGCGCCTTCAAGTTGCTCAGGTGCATCGCCTTGATGTCCGCGTACAGCCGGGCGTTCTTGACGGCGAGGGCCAGGTGCGTGCTGACGCGCTCGAGCGGCCGCGTGTCGAGCGCGTCGAAGGCATCGGGATGCGGGTCGTGCAGCACGAGCCCGCCCGCCGGCCGTCCGTCCAGGATGAGGGCAACGACGACGGCCGCACCGACACCGCCGAGCCCGGGGTGCGCCGCCGCCAGAGGGTTGTCGCCGGGCAGGTGCAACACGGTGACCGGTCGCTGCACGAGGGCGTCGAAGAACGACTGCGGCACGGAGGCGATGGGCAGCGCCTCGAGCTCGTGGGCAAACGGCTGCTCCGCTTCGTCGGCGTACACCGCCCGCAGGCGGTCGTCTTCGACGAGCACCATGAAGCTGCCTTCGAAGGGCACGAGCTGCCGCAGGTGCACGGTCGCGGCCCGCGCGATCTCGCCGACGTCGAGGCTCGCGGCCGCCTCGCGGGCGATGGCGTTGAGCATCTCGGTCTCGCGGTTGGTGACCGCCAGGCTGTCGTAGAGCTCGGCGTTGTCGATGGCCATGGCGGCGACCCGGCAGATGGCCGTGGCGGCCTCGACCTCCTGATGGGCGAACGTGCGCTCGCGGCGGGTCTCGACGAGGTCGACGAGTCCGATCACCCTGTCCTTGGCGACCAGCGGCACGGTCAGCCAGCTCTTCTCGCCGCGCGTCCGGTTGGCGGCGCGGCTCTCGTCGGTGAGTCGCGGGTCGTCGAGCGACGTGACGATCACGGGCTCGCGTGTCTCGAAGGCGTGGCGCCGGCTCGGGTGCGCCGAGAGGTCGAGCGAAACGCCGGTCGCCAGCGGGTCGACGACGTCGTCTACCACACTCATGAGGCGGTAGGTCGTCGCGTCGTCGCGCACCAGGTCGATGTCGCAGTTGGGCACGTCGACGGCGGCGCGCAGGCGCCGCCCGACCTTGACCAGCGTGTCCTGCAGGTCGAGCGACGACGAGAACTCGAGACTGGCCTCGGTCATGACGGTCAGGCGTCCGACGGTCCTCTCGAGCTCGGCGTGGAGCGCGGCGTTGGCGAGCGCCTGGGCGGCGACCTGGGCGAGTCCGTGCAGCACCGGCGCGTGGTCGAAGTCGCGCAGGCTGTCGGCGAACACCTCCGCGAAGCCGACCACCTCGACGCCGGTGATGAGCGGGATCACGAGGCCGGAGCGATAGCCGAACCGGCGCCACTCGGCGCGCTCGAGCTCGCTGGCGCGCCCGTCGGTCTCCATGTCGGCCACCGCGATCGGCTGCCGGCGCTCCATGGCCAGCCGCGTGATGTTCATGTCGGCGATGCGGTAGGTCGTGCCGGCGAAGACCGGGTCGGCCGAGTCGTCGGCCTCGATGCTCGCCAGGCCCACCTCGACGGCGCCCCGGAAGGAGTAGATGTCGCAGCAGGTCGCCTCGGCGGCGACGCGCATGCGCGTCGCCACCGAACGCAGGACGTCGTCCATCTCGAGGCTGGCGCCGAACTCGAGGCCGGCGTCGACGAGCTGGCGCAGCTCGCGGTTGCCGTCCTCCAGGCGGCCCAGAAGCAAGGCCTTCTCGAGAGCGCCGGCGAGGAGCTGGCCGACGCTGCGCATGAAGTCGAGATGTTCGGCGAAGGAGCGTTCGCGCGAGTCTTCGATGTCGATCACGGCGAGGGCTTTGCCGTCCACGATGAGCGGGATCGAAAGGGTGCTCTTCAGGCCCCAGCGCCGGTACCAGTCGATCTCGGCGGCCGACAGCCGGGGATCGTCGGGCGAGGCGATGATCCAGGGTCTGCCCTCCGCGAGCGCCGCGGCGTAGCTCGGGTACTGCGAGAGCGACGCCCGCCGGCCGTTGTCGTCGTCGTAAAAGCCCTCTGGCCCGACGCTGACGAGCTGCACGAGCTCCCCAGCATCGACCCGGTAGACCTCGCAGAAGGTAGCGTCGAGGGTCACGAGCAGCCGCAGCGCCGTCAGGCGCAGGAGCTCGCCGACGTCGGATACCTGCGCCACCAGCTCGCCGAGCTGTACCAGGTCGCGCAGGGCGGCGTTGCGGCGCTCGAGCTCGCGCAACAGCACGGCGTTCTGGGTGGTGCGGGCCAGCACCGGCGAGAAGCCCCGCAGGAAGTCGGCGAACTCGACGAAGTCGCGCGGCCTCGTGTCGAAGATGTCGAGAAAGCCGATGGTCTGCCCGTCGACCACGAGCGGCACGCAGATCTCGCTCTGGTAGTCGAACTCGGCGTAGCGCTCGCGCTCGTGGGCGGACAGCCGGGGGTCGGCCGCCGAGGTGACGATCAGCACCTCACGGCGCGACA
>Ga0182027_10010646_pt1 | contig 13053 bp, 7 predicted proteins | sample 712E1DmetaG_FD_121300 | JGI IMG/M metagenome (GOLD analysis project Ga0182027, IMG submission 121300) | Permafrost microbial communities from Stordalen Mire, Sweden - 712E1D metaG (Illumina Assembly) | ecosystem: Environmental > Terrestrial > Soil > Wetlands > Permafrost | place: Sweden...
TAATTTGACATTATAATTACCAAATGCTGAGTATATATGTGAAGGACTTGGCGTACTTGAATTATTGCCGTCGCCAAAATTCCAATTGTATGAAAGTCCTGTACCAGTGGAATGGTTTGTGAAAATTATATTAACAGGTATTTTACAGGCGGTAGTTGCTGAAGGCGAGAAAATGGCAACGGGAGGAGTTACTACATCGATATAATGAAGACGGTTGATATTGGACTTGCAACCATTTGCATCAGTGACTTCTAGGAAAACATCGTGCTGACCGGCAATTGTATAATTATAAGTCGGATTTTTAACTGTTTTAGTTGTTCCTTCCCTGAAATCCCAAAGCCAGCTTGTTACCGGAGCACTACCCTGCGTGGATAGATCGGTAAATTGTGCATTATACGGGACACAACCAGTTTGAATTGAACTGAAATTAGCTGTGGGTCCCTGAAAAACGGTTACTGTATCCACGAATGATGCTGTTTCGTGCGTAAGATTGTTCGTAACAATAAGGGTAACTGGGTATTTCTTAGGAGTAGTATAGGAGGCCACGGGGTTTTTAACAAAAACATGACTGCCAAGGCCTAAATCCCAGTCGTATGTGATTGAAGAACCCGAGTCGCTTTGGTTTGTGAAGGTTACGATCAGGGGCGGGCAACCTTGATTGTTGTCCATGATGAAATGAGCAGTTATCGCTGAGAAAACGGAATTTTGAGACATTATCAGCAAAAACAACAGAATTGAGTAGAAGGTTTTTACTTTCACTAGTACCGATTTTTGGTTTAGAAAGTGCATTAGCTGAAATTTAAATTTACAATTTCCTACTTTTAGTAGTATATGATTGCATTAAATTACAAATAATTGTTTGAATCCCTGAAAATAAATTATCATCAATACTATGAAAAAAGTTGAACTATTTTATATATCTGATACAAATCAATGCAGACATATCAATATATAAAAACATAAATTCCTAGCAAATTCAAAAAGAAGTGTATAATTTCAGTAAAGAAATAAATTGTTAATAAATAAAGCATTTATCTGCGATTATATCATTATCTTTTTTCGCTGTATAGATACTAACAGAAAAGGCAGGTTTATGGAGACAGAAACCCGGAAACGCTTTAATTTTATCAAACAGATAGGGAAGCTGCTTGTAATTTTTATTTTCGCCGGTAATTCAATAGCCCAGGATGCACATTTTTCATTGTTCAACTCTTGTCCTTTATTCTTAAACCCAGCTTATACCGGTAATTTTACAGGCGACTGGAGACTTGCTTTGAATTTCAGAAACCAATGGGGAGCCATTGAGCCCTTCAATACCGAAATGATGAGTTTTGACAGAAAGGTATATTTATTCAATCAAAATTTTGGAGCAGGTCTTTTGTTTATTGGTGATCAACAGGGTCCAAACGGATTAAAATCGGAAAATATTTATGGGTCTTTCAGTTATGGCCGGGTATTTAATAACAATTTTTTTAATATCGGACTTCAACTGGGATATGTCCATCAGGGATTTGATCCAAATCAGACCTATCCTGATCAATATAACAGGGAAACAGGAACTTTCAGTCCGGATATTAATGGCAGCGCAAGTAAAACGGATCTAAAAATTTCTTACCTGGATATTAACCTGGGTATACTCTGGAAAAGGAGTATTAATATTTTTGAACCTGAAGCCGGTTTTTCTGTTTTTCATTTAAATTCTCCCAATCAATCGTTGGATGGGGGCGAAGACCACCTGCCATTGCGATTTGCTCTGAATGCAAAAATGAAAACAAAGATCAGCGACGATTATTATGTTACGCCATCCCTTTTATATACAAGGAAGGAAGCTGCTACTGAAACAATGGTTGGGACAAATATCGGGATGAATGTTTTTGGCAATAAATCGGCAGTAAAGGAAATATTCGCCGGAGCTTATCTTCGCAATGGTTTATTTAGTGAGGCTGATGCATTATCTATTCTCGCAGGGGCAACCATACGAAACATTGAATTTGCCCTGGCATATGATATATCAGTTTCAAATTTGAATGTGGCGACGAACAATCGAAGCGCCTTTGAGATATCTATAATTTATAAAAGTATAAGTACCATCTTAAACACTTATTCCATTCCGTGTGAAAGGTATTAAATTAAATATTTTATTTTTTCTGTTGATCTTGTCTTTTGGCTCAATAGGCTATGCACAATTGAACAGTCTGGAAGGTCTTAGTCCGGGTCAATTAAAGAAATTCGGCAAAAACGCCGAAAGGGCAAATGATTTTCAGTCTGCCATTGTTTTTTTTGAGCGATACTGTGAGATGAAGCCAAATAACCAGGAAATCAATTATGACCTGGCCAATTTGCACAGGCAGGTTAGAAACTACGAGAAAGCAAAAAATTTATACTTTAGAATTGTTAAGGAATCGGATGCGAAATATCCCCTGGCCAGATTTTATTATGCTCAAATGTTAAAATCGACCGGAGACTATGATCAGGCAATAGAAGAATTTAACAAATTCAAACGTGCATATAAGGGAAACCAGGATTCCAAATATTGGAATACGATGGTAAGGAGTGAAGTGAATGGCTGTGATTCAGCAAAAATTATTTTGCAGAAACCTCTGAACGTTACTGTTGAAAATTTAAATTCCACAATAAATGGTCCCCATATCGAATTATCTCCCATCCCGGTTAATGATACAACGTTAATTTATGCTTCTCTTAAGGTTGATTCATTGGTCTTCTTTACCAGGGAAAATGCCGATACAGCCATGCCAACACGACAATTCTATGTTGCTAAAAAAGAAGGGATGGATTGGCTCGGCGGGAAATCATTGACCTCAATACCAGCAAATATCAGGGGGGTTGAGACCGGCAACGGAGCTCTGTCTCGCGATGGTAAAAAGTTTTATTTCACACGCTGCTTTAAAAATTGGCAGGGGAAAATGATTTGCAGTATTTATCTGACAGAAAAAGTCGGTGGTACATGGACAAAACCGGAAAAACTACCTGCCCCGATCAACGATCCGAATTACACTACAACTCAGCCAACATTAGGACGAACGGCTCAAACCAATAGCGAGGTTCTTTACTTTGTATCAGACAGACCGGAAGGTAAGGGAGGATTAGATATCTGGTATACTGTTTGGAACCTGAAGAAAAAACTTTACAGTAAACCTAAAAACCTGGGTTCTAAAATTAATACGCCAGGTGACGAAATGACGCCCTTTTACTATCTTCCTACACGGACATTGTACTTCAGCTCAAATGGAATGGCGGGTTTAGGCGGTCTGGATATTTATAGTGCATTCGGGGAAAAAAATAAATGGTCAAGTATTAAAAATCTGGGCTATCCTCTGAATTCGAGTTATGACGATTTATATTTTACCGTAAGCTCAACAGGCGAGTTTGGCTTTTTAGTTTCAAACCGGCCGGCCTCGGCCGCAGCCGATGCACTAACTTGTTGTGATGATATTTTTTCATACCGATGGAACGAATTTCTGAGAATTGAAGTAACGGGGACTATTTATCCTTTTGAAAAAGATAAGTATGGAAGAAACCGCGACCTCTCGAATTTCGATTTTATGAATCCAGATAAGTCTATTAAACCTCTGAATCATGCGATTGTTGCTTTATATATGCAAGACAAAGAAACCAAAGAATATGTATTAATGGATAGGGATACCACAGGTACTGATGGAACTTTTCTATTCAACCTAATTCCCAACCAGGAATATGAATTTAGGATGGAAGGTTTTCAATATTTTGATAGTAAAGAATATCTTTCAACGGATAATTTTGATTTTTCAGATACTATTAAGTTACCACCAACATGGGTCAATGTACTTACTGATAAACCTGTAGTTTTAGAAAATGTTTATTACGATTTCAATAGCGCTGAGTTGAGCCAGAAGTCGAAAAATGTTTTAGATACAACCATTTTTGTCATGTTAAAAGAAGCTCCCGAATTTATCGCAGAAATTGGATCTCATACTGACAGTATTGGTGGTATTGAATTTAATAACACACTTTCTCAACAAAGAGCAACTAATGTTGTCAACTATCTGATCAGTAAGGGAATTCCAGCAAAAAGATTGATCGCAAAGGGATATGGATCAGGAACCCCGGTTGCTCCAAATACTAATCCTGATGGAACAGATAATCCGGCTGGCAGAGAAAAAAACAGAAGAACGGAATTCAGAATTGTTGGGACCATTGGTACTCAAGCAGAGGAGGAAGATTTTGAGGAAGGGAAGTAATTCTTTACAAGCGAAGTATTTTGCAATAAGAATCTCTGAAAACTATTTAATATACTCTGATATGACCATCAAATTTAGAAAATCACTTTTCTGCATCATAATACTGGCACTTTTCCATAATTTGGGATGGGCACAATCCAGTCCCTGCGGAACAATAGTGAACAATGCACAGAAGACTTTCGAATCTACTTTTATTGATACTATTTCGACACTTATTGAGTTGAACCGAACAATCAATATAAGCATTCATGTTACTAAAAGTAGCGGTGGAACAACAGATGTTGACCTGGCTGTTGTTAATCAGGCAATCAATGAGGCCGGTCTTGCATTTGATCCTATAAAAGTTAAATTCAGGATTGCATCTTTCGATACCATTGATAATTATCAGTTAGACTTTATTAAGCAGGGCAATAATGAAAAGGATATAGTTAAACGTTATTATAAGCAGCAGACTATCAATTTATACCTTGTGAGCCAGCTTACCAATAGTTCGAATCAGAATATCTGCGGTTTTACTTATTTCCCTTCGGTTAAAGAAGATGTAGTGATTATCCGGAAAAATTGTCTGACAGGAGCATTCCTAATAGAACAATTGGGGCATTTCTTTAATCTGTATCATACACATGAAACGATTTTCGGTGTTGAATTAACCAACAAATCAAATTGTGCAACCGCCGGAGATTTATGTTGCGATACAGAGGCAGATCCAAATTTGTCGGGGAAAGTAAGTGCGACTTGTGAACTGATAAATTTACCGGGATATACTCCGTCGTCACACAATTACATGTCATTTAGCCAGCTCTCCTGTAAGTGTTTCTTTTCAAAAGAGCAATATATAAGGATGATTAATACCCTCGTTAACTATAAGAACTATCTGTTTTAAGGAATTCAGATCAACTCAACTACAATAAAATTAAATGGATCTCCAGTAAAAGAAAATAGATAAGTTAAGGATAGAGACTCAAATTTTTGTTATACTTCCGAATTAAATCAATGAATGAATAAGTCTCTCTAAAATTCTTCTTTATGAAACGCTTCTTATTAACATACTTCTTCCTGGTAATTGGTATCATTGGTTTCCCCAAAACAATTACGGATAGCCTGCTAAACGAACTCAACAAGGAAGTCTCCAAAGAGGATATTTATCTAAAGGTCAAATATCAAAGAATCAATTATATTACCAAGCTTATTTCCGATCGAAGGGTTAAGAATGATCTTAATTTTCAATTTGAAAACTATCTCAATCTTTTTACAGAGTATAAAAGTTTTATTTACGATTCAGCCTTTACCTGTGCTATTAAGGTACAGCAAATTGCATATCAATTGCATGATAAAGAAAAAATAGCAATCTCTAAGATAAACTTTGGCTTCATCTTGATTTCTTCCGGTATGTTCAAAGAAGCATTTGATACGCTGCAAGCATTGAGTATTGGTAATATGCCTGATTCCATTTTAATGCAATATTACGCTTTAAAAACAAGAGCTTATTTTGATCTTATCGGGTATGATGCAAATCCTTATTATGGTTTGATCTATAGTATTAAACTGAATCAATACATTGATTCGACCATAAGTTATTGTCAGAAAAACACCGAGGATTATTTTTACTATACAGGATTAAAAAACATTGAAAATGGAAACATTGAAAAAGCACAGGAAATTTATGAAGAACTAATCAATCGGTTTGAACTTGATTTTCATCGATTAGCCATGACTTCATCAGGATTGGCTTATGTTTATTTAAGCAAAGGTCAGGTTGGAAATGCGGTTAAAATGTTAGCCGGCGCGGTAAAAGCTGATATTATGTCTTCGACAAAAGAAACCATTGCTGCCGATAAATTGGCTGAAATTCTTTTCGATCAGGGTTATGTTAAAGAAGCTTATTTTTATATTCAGCTGGCAATGAGGGACGCGTCATTTTATAAAGCAAATCTCAGGAAGAAGCAGATATATACCATCCTGCCTATCATCGAAGGACATGAATTAAAAGCTTCAAATAGTCAGAAAGAACATTTATTTCATTATTCCATTGCTACTACAATCCTTTCAATGCTAATAGTTGTATTTCTGCTTATTGCATATAAACAATTGAGGGAATTAAAAAAAGCAAAGAAAATTATTACAGATGCAAATAATAAATTACTTGAATCAAATAAGATTAAAGATGAATACATCGGATATTATTTCAATATAAGCTCGGAATATATTGATAAAATCGAGAAATTTAAAAAAGCCGTCAATAGAAAGATTATTACTAAGCGAATTGAAGAGATACAATCAATCATAAATAATATTGACCCTGCCAAGGAAAGGGAAGAGTTGTTTGCCGGATTCGATAAAGTTTTTCTGAAGTTGTTTCCTGATTTTGTTGAACGATTCAATTCTTTGCTGAAAGAGGAAGAGAGAATTTCACTTAAGGATAATCAATTGTTAAATACCGACATGAGAATTTTTGCACTCATTCGAATTGGAATTAATGACCATGAAAAAATATCGAAAATATTGGGTTATTCCGTAAGTACTATATACAACTACAAAACTAAAATCCGCAAGAAATCCAATATACCGAGTGATGAATTCGAAGCCAGGGTAATGGACATAAAAACTATTTAGTTAATAATGTAATAACTTATTAATAATGCGAAATAAAAAGTTAAATTATGATTATGACAAAATATAACATACTGGTTAAAAGATATTTGTATGCTAAGCCCAGAGGGCTGGTGCATCGGGGCCAAATCTCTTGGTAAATCAACCTTCTATAAACATATCAGCCCTTTGGGCTTCTAAATTTCGACTCTTAATTCGCTTTAAAAAGTAGTTATATAAATATCATTGATTTTTTCCAACTTTTTACTCATGTTAATAGTCTCTCAATACATCCAATCTGGCCACTCATAGACTAACGAAATATCACTATTTTATTATTACAATTTTGTCTTTTATCTTGGGAGAACTATATGTAGTTCTAGGTATCTACTTTTAATCTCCACTAGTAAAAACGTAATTCACATATATACAAAACGTTATAAGAATTTCCCAACGAAAACATCTACACTTTTTTTCTTTATATAGGCATTTGAAAATCTGAGGACTATATTTACATTATCAATACATTTTTTCCCAAAAAATTGTTTTGCTAACCTAATTATTGATTTACCTGTTTTATTCACTAACCTATTCTATTACTATGAGAAATTTTAAAATTGGAAATTTATTTAAATGCCTTTCTCTTATAGGTATTTTGATCATGTCGGGTTGTTCAAAAGACGATTCGATTAAACCATTACAAGATCCGGATATTCCTTCGTTCAATGCTAACCTGAAGTCAGGAAGTACGGCAATTATGGTTGAAACATTTACTTTGTTTACCGAAACCTGGTCAAGTATACAAAGTAACGCCAGTGCCTGGGGATCAGCTGGTATTACGATGGCATGGTTGCCGCCTTGTTCGTATTCTGCAGATACTTATGGTTATCTGCCAACACAATGGTATAATTATAACAACAGCAGGGGGAGCTCTACTCAGCTGGCTAGTTGTATCAGTGCTTGTAAAAGTGCTGGGATGACTCCAATTGCTGATATTGTACTGAATCATCGTAATGGAAATGCGACAGCGGGTGCTGATTTCGTTAATCCGGCCTTTGCAAACAATGCTGCTGCAGTTGTAAAAAATGATGAATGTGCTTGTGGAACAGGAGCCAATGATAGCGGAACAGGTCTGGCTGTCGGAAGGGACCTGGATCATACAAATACAAATGTACAGGCATTGTGTAAAGCATATGTTGCGAGCATGATGTCACTCGGTTTTGGTGGCGGCAGATACGATATGGTATTGGGATACGGTGCAACTTATGCTGCTATGTATAAGACCAGCGGATTTAATGTTGGTGAATATTGGGTTTCAGACAGGAATAGCATCAATAGCTGGATCAATACATCCGGAATGAGTGCATTTGATTTTCCTACATTTAATGCTCTTACATCGGCTATTAATAATAATAATTACACTGCACTGGCAGGTCTTCCCGGTTTAATAGGGATTAATGCCGGAAAAGCCGTGACTTTTGTTTCCAACCATGATACTCCTGGTCCTGGGTTATTGGGATATGTCTATATTCTGACCCATCCCGGTATTCCATGTATTAATGTAAGCGATTGGTACAGCTGGTCAAGTCAGATTAAAACCCTGATATCTATCCGTAAAGCCCAGGGCATTGGTCAGACAAGTTCGGTTGCAATTCAATCTGCAACTTCTTCAGTTTATGCAGCAATTATTGATGGCAAGGTTGCAATGAAAATAGGTTCCGGATCATGGAGCCCAACCGGATCCTGGACGCTCGCAACAAGTGGAACGAATTACGCAGTATGGACAGGAAGTGGAAGTAGTAGTTCCAGCAGTAGTTCGAGCAGCAGTGGCGGGAGCAATGTTACCATTACATTAAGAATGCTAAAAGATGTTGGACAAGGCAATGCTATATTTTATAGTGGTGATAATGCAACGCTTACCAATTGGGGTACCGGTGCACAGGCAACCTGGACTACGGGAAATTACTGGACATATACGTTGACGGTTGCAAGTGGCACAACAATTAATTTCAAAGCAAGATTAGGAACTTATGGAGGTTCTGGTAACACATGGGAAAGCGGTGCAAATCATGTGATTACCAATCCTGTCAATGGGACGACCTATACGGTAACATTTCAGGGTGGCTTCTAAAGTTATTTTTTCTCAGGGCTAAGCTTCTAGTAAAGGCTAGTATTTTATATCGATGAAGACTGCCTGAATAGGTGACTATCTCAGGCAGTTTTTTTTAATTAAAAAGTTGATCTCAAATGAAAAGTCATAATTTGATTTTCAACTGTTCATGGATCTGAGTTCATGTTCAATTTCAGCCGGCAGGGTTGAGTTAAATAGTACATCAACACTATTAAATATTTGATTAATTTAGAATGGAATACCGGTAAAAAACAATTTAACATAATGTTATGAAATATACTTTTTTGTTAATCTGTCTGACATTAATTATTGTTACTGGGTGCACTGACAATATACTCCAAAAAGGTTATATAACCCATCCCAAAAGTATAAGCACAAAAAAAATAAAAATTACAGCATCGTTGGTGGCAGATCCTGCAAAGAATGATCTAATACTATATATGAATGTGCTGAATAACTCTAAAAAAATAGTTCGTGTGGACTATACTAATTGTTACTTAGGCATAGAAACAGACAGAGTTGCAATTGCTGAATTTAGAAAGTCATTTAAAGAAACACTCAGTCCGGGTGACAGTGAAGATTATGAATTACGATATACTCCGATAAATTCACCGGAATTTTTAAAAAAAGCAAATTATAGCGGGGATATGAAACAGAAATACAGTTTGAAGGTCGATTTTATTAAGGATGAAAAGGGAACTGCATTATCAGAAAAAACTTTCATATTTGAGATGCAGGATAGTGCCTATAAAAATTATTTGCGTGATTTAGGTATTGAAAACAAAATACAATTTTATAGCTACAGTTTTAATAAAGATTCGTTTATTTCAGGTCAAAAAAAGTACATTGAGGCAATAGTTTCTATGCAGGATCAAATGACGGATAGCAACAAGGACAAGCCGTTTGACTATTATGTCATGGTATCTAATTCGGAAATTATAATTGATAACCGGGTACTTAATATTATATCCAACAGGCAGGAAGATACACTTTGTATGAAAATTTGGATAGTTAACATGGGAACGGAAAAGTTAAAAGTTCTGTTGAATAAATTTGGTGTTTCTGATGAAGATCACACTTATTACCCTTTTCAAATGCTTTCCGAGTTTTTCAACTACAGTCAGGTAATTGACAGCTCATCTATCTTAAATCAGGGAGCAAGGTTTAATTTGCTATTAAGGTACGTTATACCGGGAAAAATTAGCCAATATAAATTAAACATGGATTGGCTCTTAATTCAGAATACCGACGAAATTAAAAAGGATGATTATCGCAGACTAATTTATCGTGATTTAACTTTTAATTAATTTGATTTGGGTAAGGAGTATTGAGTAGACAGACTTTAGAACAATAGTTTCTTCGGTAAATATTAAAAAAGTTGTCCCGGAACCTTCAAAGTAAAAGTCAAAAGTCTAGAATATTAATAATCCAACTCCACAATTGTTATTCCTGTTCCGCCCCGGTCGGCATGTGCATCCCTAACCGATTTTACCAGATTGACGGTTTTGAGGTAATCGCGAATCAATTGACGCAGGATTCCATTTCCTTTACCATGCAGGATAATCAGTTCCTTTATTGATACCATGGCAGCATTATCAATAAATTCACGTACAATATGTAAAGCTTCATCTGCTCTTTTTCCTCTGACATCAATTTCGGGTTTAAAATTCAGCTTTCGTTCTGACATTCCTTCGCTATAAGAACGCTGACTCCTTTTCCCTTTATCTTTGTTTTCTCCAATAAACAATTCTACCTTCGATGGATCAATAGTAGTAATCATATTTCCTATAGATATCAAAAGCGATTTGTCATTTATTTCCAATATTTCTCCAATCGTATCCAATTCTTTTATTCTTACATTATCGCCTACCGACAGTTCATTATCATCCTCTTTGGTTGTTTTTTTCTGAATTACTTTTGCGTCTTTTAATTCGGGACTATTTTTAATTAAATGTTGTCCTGCCTGACGGAGTTCATTCATTTTCTTATTGAAAGGGTCTTCGATTTCATTCTTGGGATCGATCAGATTTTTGAAATCTTCAAATTTTTCACGAATTTCTTTTGTTTTAGCTTTGTCTGCATTGCTTTCTTTGATCTCGCGGATTGTATTTTCTATTTGTTTGTTGGCATCCTTTAATATGTTTTGTGCTTCTGATCTTGCCTCCTGAAGGATTTTTTTTCTTTCTTTCTGAAGATCTTCCAATTCACTGTTATAGTTGGCATATAATTCGTCCAGCGTTTTTTCAACCTTTCTGATGCGGGTTCTTTTCTCTTCCCAGTATTTTTTGTCTCTGATTATTTCCCGCAGGTGTTTTTCAAAATTTACATAATCTTCTCCGACTTTTTCGGAAGCGACTTTGAGAATATTTTCAGGAAGACCGATCTTTCGTGCGATATCAATTGCAAAGGAACTTCCCGGACGGCCTATTGCAAGGGTAAAAAGTGGTTTTATTTTTTGAGTATCGAAAAGCATGGCGCCATTTACAATTCCGGGGCTTTCTGAGGCAAAATGTTTCAGGTTTCCATAGTGGGTAGTAATTACACCATATACACCCTGTTCATTGAGTTCGGTGAGGATTGCTTCAGCAATAGCCCCGCCAAGGGCAGGCTCAGTTCCGGCGCCAAATTCATCGATCAGAATCAGCGTATTTTTATCGGCGTGTTTTACAAAATGTTTCATATTGAGAAGATGACCGCTGTAAGTGCTGAGATCATTTTCGAGCGATTGCTCATCCCCAATATCAATAAATATATTGTGGAAGAGACAAGTTTCTGAATTTTCACTCATTGGCACCAGCAAACCACACTGAAGCATATATTGAAGTAGTCCGGTGGTTTTTAGACAAACCGACTTACCGCCTGCATTTGGACCCGAAATCAGCAGGATTCTGTTTAATTCATTCAGGTTTATATTTAATGGCACAACCTCTTTGTTTTCCGTTTTGTGCGAAAGAAATAGCAGGGGATGTATGGCTCTTTTCCAATCGAACGATTTTGATTTATGAAGAATTGGCCGAATACCATTTATACTAATAGCCATCCTTGCCTTGGCACGAAGAAAGTCCATCTTCCCTAAGAAATCATATGCTTCAAGCAGGGAATCAATAAAGGGTCTTATTTCATTGGCAAATTCAATAAGTATGCGAATTATTTCCCTGTGCTCCGCATATTCAAGTTCTCGAATTTCATTGTTCAGTTCTACAACTTCGGAAGGTTCGATAAAAATGGTTTTACCGGTTGCAGATTCATCATGAATTAAGCCGCTAAGTTTTCTTTTATTACCTGCAACAATTGGAATTACCGGTCTTCCATTTCGTAGAGTAATTTCTGCATCGGCATCGACAATTCCATCCTGTCGGGCCGATTTAAGGATGCTGAGCATCTTTCGTGTAACCGATGATTGCTTCTGTTTTAATTCTTCGCGAATATCCTTTAAATCTTTGGAGGCATTGTCTTTTATACGTCCGTTTTTATCCAGTATTGATTCAATGCGGTCACTTACAAAAGGAAATAGCTTTACAGTCTCAGCTTCAGAGCAAAGTACAGGGTATTTTTCCTTCATCTCTTGTCCAAGCAGGAATCGTGTCAAAGCTTTTATGGTGTTAAGCGAAAGTCGAAGGTCATTCAATTCATGAATTTCAGGGTAAGCACCTTCAATCCTGATTTTTTTCAAGCATGAGGTTGAATCGATATATTGTTCCTGTGGGAGGTTTTCTTCGAAAAGGATTATCTTTCTAAGCTCTTCTGTAAGGTCCAATTCATAACAAACATCTTCATAAGAAGATTGAAAAGACATGGCTGAGGCCCGTAATCTGCCTAACTCGCAAAGACAATTGTCAGCAACCAATTTACGTATGCGGTCAAACCCAATTTTATTTTCAAAAGTAGAAGGAAAAATCACTTTACAATTGTATCAATGCACAACAAAAGTAATAGTATTTGATTTGTGGAGATTAAAATAATTATTATTTCTGTGATCTGTCGATGCCTGAAATAAGTTGACCTTAAAACAGGTTGACAAAACATGGAAAATAGTTTATTTAACATTGAAAAAAAAATCCGTCAGTGTCGGTATTTTTCTGAAGATTTCAAGAA
>Ga0182027_10010647_pt1 | contig 13052 bp, 11 predicted proteins | sample 712E1DmetaG_FD_121300 | JGI IMG/M metagenome (GOLD analysis project Ga0182027, IMG submission 121300) | Permafrost microbial communities from Stordalen Mire, Sweden - 712E1D metaG (Illumina Assembly) | ecosystem: Environmental > Terrestrial > Soil > Wetlands > Permafrost | place: Sweden...
CTAGGTGATGAACGGCCCGATCGGGGAATTCGCCCAAGCCGCCTATGTGGTCGCTATGGAAATGGGTAGCGACCGCGAACAGGCCGTTCTCTTGCCCGCGCTCGACCAAGTCACGAAGGGGTGCGAGCCCGAGGGACGTGTCGACCACGAGGTCGGCGTCGCGACCGCGAACGTGCCAGACGTTGCAGCGGAGGAGAGGGTGCACATGTGGTTCGGTGATGAGCGTTACGCCCTCGTCCGCGTCCTCGCAAACAAACCAAGGATCGGCAACGGGCAGTTCGATCACCTGATCGACGCTACAGATCCGTGCAGTGACAATCCACGTTGATCGGCCAGATCCGGCGAACGCCCAGCCTTCACGATGGCGGTTCAGACCATGCCACCAGCCCCTGGGCGAGGGAGCCTTTCCACCTCGGCGCCTGACCGTGCCCGCTCCGTCCCCCATGTTTGCCGATGTGAGGGCTGCGACGGATCGGGTGCCCGTCACCCATCGACGGCAAGCCGTACAGCGACAAGGCAGCAGCTCTTCACTTGGCAACGGTGAGGGTTTCCTTCGCCGAAGCCGAGGAGTCGAGGCTCGTGCTCCCGCCGTAGGTGGCGACGAGGCTATAGGTGCCCACCGGAAGCTTCTTGGCCGACAGCGTGCACGAGCCCTTGGCAGCCGAGGCCTCGAGAGCGGTCTTGGAGGTTGCCTTGGCGACAGGAGAGAGGACAAGTGACCCGATAGCGGTCGTATTGCCCATCCCGGTGGCGAAGCAGTCGCTCGTCGAGGCCCGCGACACGCCGTAGAGCCCGCCCGCCCCGCTGACCGGTGAGCTTCGAAACCTCGAGGGGAACATCTTCCCGAGGACCGAGGCTATTCATAGACGATCGACACTTCCTCATGGAGGAAACGGTTGATCTCGAGAACTTCGTCGTAGCCAGAGGCCACCCCGTAAACCGAGTAGATGTACTGGAAGATTCCCTCGCGCCAGTCGACCGGGTCGCCAGGCCGTCGATTCAAGAGGACCCTGTTCACCCCGGGATGCTCGGCCAGCCGGTCGAGGCCTTCGACGCTGACAAAACGGCGGGCAGAGGTCGGCGGCTGGGGCAAGAAGCACCAGCCGACCCTGGCACAAGGGACCGGACCATCCACCACCACCGGCTCACCGAAGGCAACGCGCATCGAGAGCCGCATGATGGACACGCCGCTTGCCTGGGACAGCATCTCGGGGATTCCCCCACCGAGCCTGCCGTTCACCCCGAGCACCCGTGGGCCGCTCGGGGTGAGCTTGATCTCGGTATGGAAGCCGCCCGTCTCCACCCCGAGCGCGCGCAACGCGGCGGTGGCCACCTCCAGCACAGCCGCCAGCTGAGCGTGCGGAAGGTCGGCGGGGATGAAGAACCCCGTCTCCCGGAACGGCTCGGCCGGCGGGAAACGCCCGGTCACCGCCACATGGCTGATCTCGCCGGCCGCCACGAGGCTCTCGACCGACACGTAGTCGCCGAAGCGCTCGCTCGGCCCTGTCGCGAGGCCGGGGAGATACTGTTCGACGAACATCCCCGTCTCTCCGCCGGCTTGCGCCGGCAGCAGGGCGACCTGGCGGACGAGGTCGCCGGCGTCCGCGACGGGCGTTGTGTACCGACCGCCACTACCAATGCGTGGCTTGAGCACCGCCGGGAATTCAACCCTCGCGCCGAGGGCTTCGACTGCGGCGGGATCACGGTCGGCCGGGACCTGCCAGCAAAGCGGCGTCGGCACACCGCCGTCGCGGAGCGCCTCGCGCTGGGTGAGCTTGTCCACAAGCCGCCGGGCCACCTCCGGTGTGTGGTAGTCGAGTCCCAGCTCTTCGGCTACCGACGCGAGAAGCACGATGTCCTCGTCGCGGTAGGCCACGACCCCGTCGGGAAAATGCTCTCGCAGAACCGAGACGGTTTCTTCGAGCGACTGGCCGGCAAGGTTCAGCACAGTTCCGAGCTTCCTCAGCAGCCGGCTGGTGAAGGCGTTCTCGGGAACGCTCTCGTCGATGAGCCAGAGGAGCTCGCACAGGCCTGAAGCCGCCTCCGCGATCTGCAACGGCGGCGCTGAGCGAAGACCGTGAGGGACCACGAGCAGGGGTTGCCGGCGGTCAGCGGCCACTGGTATCACAGCAAGGCTCTACCAGGTGGGTCCCCGGAACGCAAGGTTCTGAGATGCCGAGCCTCCGCCTACAGTATCTTGGCAGGCTCTACAGGGCTTGAAAGTTGGGGAAGAACCGATGTCACTTGTCATCGCCTCACCCGGCGGCAGCAGAGCCCAGCGACGGCTTCGGCAAGACAGGAGGCGCAGATCCCTCGGGCTTCAGGCCCGTCGCCAATGATGTCGAGCTCATCTTCTGGCCCATTCGAATCGCCTCGATACCACCGTCGGCCGGCCGGCAAGTAGCCCGCCATCGACTTGAAGCGTCGCCCCGTTGACATAGGCAGCGTCGTCTGAGCACAGCCAAAGCACAGCCGGTGCGACGTCGGCGGGTAGGCCCGTCCGGCGGAGCGGGATCGTGTTGGTCACGCGTTCGCGGACGTCCGGGTCGGACAGGTACTTGCGATTGAGCGCCGTCTCGATCCAGCCCGGCTGAACAACGTTCGTCCTCACGCCCAGTGGCCCCCACTCCCAGGCCATGCTCATGGCGAGCATCTGCAATCCCGCCTTCGAGGCGCAGTAGAGGCTCTGCCCGTCGTAGGCGTCCTCGGCTCCGGGCGACCCGATCACGACGATCGAACCGCCGCCCTGGGCCACCATCTGCCGCGCCACGGGCTGGCCGCAATGGAACAGTGCCCACTCGTTCACACGCTGCGCCTGCTCCCACATCTCCTGGGTCATCTCAAGCAGGGGAACGACCGGACTGATCGCGGAGTTGTTGACAAGCACGTCAAGGCGGCCGTGGTGCTCGACGATCTCGGCGATCAGCGCTTGCGCGGCGGAGGGGTCGCCGACGTCGGCGACTGCGGTCTCGGCGGACCCGCCGGCCGCCACGATCGCCTCTACCGTCTCGGTCACCCGCTCTTCCGCCCGGCTGTTGACGAGGACAAGCGCGCCCTGCTCGCCGAAGGCGAGCGCTATCCCGCGCCCGATGCCGCGACTGGCGCCCGTCACAAGGACAACCTTGTCGGCGAGGGACTCATAGCGAAGCGCCGTCATGAAAAGTGACCTCCCCTGGCATCGTAGCCAGCGTCGAAGAAGACCGTTCCGCCTCCCACGACCCTCCCTCCCTCAGACCCACTACAAAGGCTCTGGGTATATCGAGAGCGACTCTGTCCTTCTGATACATGGACTTCTGGGCGACAACGAAACCGCGAGCCGCGCCCGATGATCTCGAGGCCGCCTTCTGACTTCGGGGCGCCGAGACTTACGGCCGTCAGATCATGAGACCTGGAGACGTCTCGGTGACATCACCTCGCGCCGTCCGAATCGGCGATTCGCGAGAGGCTGGGAACCGATGAGGCGGGACGAGCGACAGAAGGTCATCAGGGCGATGGCTGACGAGGAGCTCGTGGGAGAAATCGCGTTCGGGAACGAGGAGGCGTTGGCGGCTCTGTATCGCCGTCACGCCGGTTGGCTGTCCGGCCGCATCTGGACGGCCACCGCGTCTCGTGAGCTCGCCGAGGAGGTGCTCCAGGACACCTTCCTGGGCGTCTGGCGATCGGCCGCTTCGTTCCGGGGTGAAGGCGAGGTCGGGGCCTGGCTGTGGGGTATCGCCCGGCGGAGGCTTGTGAGCGCGGCGCGCCGAGAGCGACGCCATATCGTCATTCCACTCGTATGGGACATCGGACGAGGGGCAGAGTCCGCCGACGATCCCTCGCGGGTGGTCGAGTCGATGGACGAGGCCGGTCGGCTCCGTCGAGCGGTTGCGAAGCTTCCCAGCGACCAGCGGATCGCCGTCGAGGCGGTCCACCTCGACGGCATGTCGGTCTCTCGCGCAGCGCAGGCAGCTCAGGTGGCGCCCGGCACGGTGAAGAGCCGACTGTTCCGGGCCCGGACCCGGCTGCGCGCGGAACTAGGTGGCCGGTGAGTTACCACCTGGACCCCACTCACCATCCGTTGGAGGAGCTCAGCCAGGTGCGCGCAGGTGTCGTCCTGGCTCCGCAAGCAATGGAACATCTCGCTCAGTGCGCTGCCTGCGAGCAGTTCGTGGCCCAGGAGCTTCCTCTCGATCTCGACCGGGTGTTCGCTGGCGTGCTGGCTGAGCTGCATGCACCTCGGACAACCTCGCTCGAGCGGGCACTCTGCCGACTCCGCCTGCCCGTCTGGCTGGCACGTTCCATCACGGCCGCCCCGGCGCTTCAAGGATCGTGGCTCGCATGCTCGGTCGTGGTCATTTCGCTCGCCGCCCTCGTTGGCGGCCTTCACGGTAGTAGCGGCAACGCCGTCCCTCCCTTGTTGGTGCTGGCACCGTGCGTCGTCGCAGCGGCCGTTGCCTTCTGCTACGGCCCTCGTGTCGACCCGCTCTTCGAGCTGACCCAGGTGACGCCTGCGTCCAGGACTGTTGCGCTGCTCGCCCGGATGGGAGCGGTGATCGGTGTGAACTCGGTGGTGATCGCCGTAGCCTCGGGCCTCGCCGGCGGCCCGGTAGCCGCCTTCGCCTGGTTCCCCTCCATGGCCGCCGTCTCTCTGCTCTCCGCCGTGATCGCCGCCCGCACTCGACCGGTCGTCGGGGTCGGCGCCGGCCTGGTCATCTGGACCAGCGCAGTCCTCGCCGTGAGCAGCAGTGGTCTGCGGGTGACGTCCGCTCTGTGGGGGGCCCCGGCCCAGCTCTGCTACGGAGTCGCCGCTCTCGGCTGTGGCGTGCTCCTCGTCCACTGGATTCGGCACGAGCGCGTCTTCCTCCTTCCGCAGGCCGGGTTGTGATGACGCCTGACAAGGAGGTAACGCCGCGATGAGAGTGGTCGTCGAGAACCTCTCCCGCTCGTTCGGCTCCTCGAAGGTCCTTCGCGACCTCGACCTCACCCTCGAGCCGGGCATCACGGGCATACTCGGCCCGAACGGCGCCGGGAAGACAACCCTGCTCCGCATCCTGTCCACCGCGCTCGCCCCCTCGAAGGGCAGCATCAAGGTGGGGGGCTGGGACCTGTCGAGTCCCCACGGGCGTACCGAAGCCCGCCGACGCCTCGGTTATCTCCCCCAAGAGGTCGGCTACTACCCGCGCTTCACCGTCTTCCAGCTCGTCGACTACATCGCCATCTTGAAGGAGCTGGACGACCGGGGCGAGCGGCACCGTCGTGTGCGAACAGCCATCGACGCCGTCGGGCTCTCCGCGGTCGCCGGGAAGAGGATCAAGACCCTGTCGGGCGGCATGCGCCGCCGTGTAGGCATCGCACAAGCGATTGTCGCCGACCCAGAGCTGCTGCTGCTCGACGAACCTACGGGTGGGCTCGATCCCGAGCAGCGGATGAGGTTCCGCCAGCTCATCACGAGCCTGTCCGCGGACCGCACAGTCGTGCTCAGCACACACCTCGTAGAGGACATCGCCGCGGTATGCACAAGCGTGGTGGTTCTCTGGCAAGGCCAGGCGCTCTTCCACGGCCAACCGGCGCAGCTGCGCGAGCGGGCCGATGGCATGGTCTGGCTCGCGGACGCGGTGCCCGATTCGGCCCTGTTGTCGTGGCGGACCGAGGAGGGGGCCGTACGGGTCATCGGTCCCCGCCCCAGCGCGGCCGCCGTGGCCATAGAGCCGACGCTCGAGGACGCCTACCTCCTGGTGACCAACTGCGCACCGACGGACGCACAGCTGCGATGAGCGCTCTCAGCACCGAGCTCCCGGCGCTCCGCCAGACCCAGCCGCCTTCACGTGGTCGCGTTCTCACGACGCTCACACGGGTCGAGTCCGCCAAACTGGGGACATCTGCGGTGTTGTGGCTTGGCGCTGTAGGCGGCGCGCTGGTCTCGCTCGGGGCAGCGGGCTCTGTGTGGCCGCTGCTCACCGGTTCGGCGGGTCTCACCTACCGGCAGGCGAACATCGGGATCGGCAACCTCCCCGTCGGCGGGCTCCGCATTGATTTCCTGAGTTTTCTCCTGATGCCGAGCGGATGGCTCGTGCTCGCCGGCTTCGCCATGTTGGCGGGGACCTGGCTCGGGCGCCGCGACCGCCGGTGCGGAGCCGAGGAGCTGCTCGTGGTCACCCCGACCGGTCGTGCCGGGATCCGGGCGGCGCGACTGGGCGCCCTGGTGCTCGCCTCGTCGATCGCAGTCGCCTTCGTGTTCGGTGTCGTGCTTGTCGTGCAGGCGACCTCGGGTGCCCGTGGGTCAATCGATTGGCTGATCCTCCTCGACGGCTGTCTGGGCACGACGTTGGCGTCGTGGATCGGCTATGGCGTGGGGAGCTCGCTACCGGCTGCGTTCTCCCTCTTCGTCCCGATTCTCTACGTCGGTGGCAGCTTCTATCTGTCGGTGTGGCAGGCCACGAGCGTCCTCAGCTCCTCGATCGAGTGGCTGCTGCCCACGCCACCGGCTCCGAGCTGGTCGGCCGGTCTCGGGTTCCTGCCGAACATCTTCCCCGAGCACATCGTGTACCTGGTGGCTCTGCTGCTGCTGACTGGCGGCGCCGTTGTCGGGCTGCCGCTTCGACGCGGGCCCGAGCAGCCCGAGCGCCACCGCGTGGCGCTCGGCATCGGTGTCCTCGGGCTGGCCGTAGCAGTGAGCATAGGTGCGGGCCTACAGGCCAAGCCCGACAGTTACGCCGTCGCGAGCCCGAGCCACGCGACTTGGGCGCCGGAGCGCTACTCAGTTCCGGACTACATCGGCTTCGACTGCTCGTGGGTCGGCAACTCCCCTCTCGCCAACGCCCCACGAGGAGCCGCGCCGTGCGACGTGTCGGCCTGGTTCCATGATCACGTCCCTGTCTCGTGCGCGGCGGATCGCTCGCTCAGCGTTTGCGTCTACCGGGACTACGGACCGGTGGCCGCCCGTCGTTTGTTGGCCGCGATGCGATCGCAGGCTCCGGTGCTCGCAGGGCTTTTCGGCCGGCCGGTCACCGTCCGCATGGTCCCGGTCAACGCGAGCTCCTGCTTTGCCGGACTTGGGAAGATCGCCATCGATGAGTCCATGATCGCCTACGGCGAGCAGTTCGATCCCGGGTACCTCATGTCATGTGCCTTTCCACTCCCGGAGAGCGAAGGTCTCCCCGTCGATGACCCGTCCATCGGCGGCGTCACGTTGTGGCTGGCGATCCGCTCCGGCCTCGTCACCGCAGGTGCCGCGAAGACCGCGCTCGTTTCGGAACCGGACGGGGTAACCTGCTTCGCCTTCGCGAACCTTCCCTGCGACGCCCAGTCGGGTGGGGTCCTCTCCCCCACCGATGGCGGCTTGTCCTGGACGCGGGCGGACATCCGAGTCGGGTTGTTCCTCGACCGATATCGGCAATCGCGCGTGGTGGCAGCTCTGCGTCCGCTGCTCCCCCGGCTGGTCGATGCCACGCTGGCTCCGAGCGATCTCGAGCACGCGCTCGGATGACCCTGCTGCGCTACAGGCTCCGTCCGATCCCGTGGCCGCTCTTGGGAGCGATAGCCGCCTGCTGGCTCGTTGTCACCGATCATTTCGGCCCTCGCTTTGGCGCGAGCACGGATATCGACTTCATGCAGGTCGCGGCTGCAGTCCTAGGAGTGCAGTTTGCCTGGCTCGTCTCCGACGACGTCGACCCGCCGCTGACGCTGCTCGCCACGACACCGCGTACCTACCGCCGGGCGGCAGCCCAACGTGTCCTGACATGGCTGATCATCAGCACCGGCGCCCTGATGGTGACCGCCCAGTACTGGCCCGGCGGCACGCCGTGGCCCGTCCTCGAAGCAGCTCTCGCCGTCCTCGTGCTCGCAGCCGGCGTCTCGCTCACGACCGCTGCCTGGCTGGGCAGCCATCTCGGCGGGGCGGTCGCCCTTGGGGTCCTTCTGGCGGGAGGCCTGCTCGAGGCCGGCATTCACACCGGGCGCGCGGTTGCGGCGGCTGGCCCCGATCCCGCCGCGCACACAGCATGGGAACTGAGCATCGGACTCGTGTTGATCTGCGTGACCCTCGTCAGACTTCAGCGCTGGAGCGTGACACGACGAGCGGGCATGACAGGGTAGACCCGCAATTGGCAGTCATACGCGCGACCCTCGGAGACCGTGCCGTGGACCACGAGCGAAATCGCCGCCTCGCACGGGCGTGTCCTTCGCGGTACGGCGCGACGCAAACGGGCGCGAAGAGGTGTCACGGTTGTGGCCGCAGTCGCCTTTTGTCTTCTGGCTTTCACCAAGGCCTCGAGTGCCGGGGGTGCATCTTGCAGCAACGTCGGCCGACCGTAGCGTGCAGCTTTCTCGCCGGCACGCAAGCGCGCCTTCAAACGCGGCGCACACGACGCCTCGCCCGCGCTCGTAGGCATGCGCTGGATGATCACCTTGACCAGCACTAGGTTCGGGTCACTGTCACCGCCGGGGGGGATCAGCGCGGTGCCTGCGATCATCGATCCGTTAGGCCAACACCAAGGAGACCTTGCCGTGCCCACCGATTCCCGCGCCGGACAGCCTGCCGAGCGTTCCGACCTCGTCGACGTCGCTCGCCTCGTCACCGCGTACTACAGCGAGCATCCCGATCCGTCCGTTCCCGACCAGCGCGTGTCGTTCGGGACCTCCGGGCACCGAGGGTCGAGCCTGCGGGCCAGCTTCAACGACGACCACATTGGTGCCACCACCCAGGCGATCTGCGACTACCGGGCCGCGGCCGGTACCGACGGGCCGCTGTTCCTCGCCCGTGACACCCATGCCCTGTCGGAGCCGGCGTGGGTGACCGCGGTGGAGGTGCTGGCCGCTAACGAGGTGACAGTCCTGGTCGATGCTCGCGACGGGTACACGCCGACGCCGGCCCTGTCCCACGCAGTGCTGGCCCACAACCGCGCGGCCGGCCGTCGGGGCGGGGTCGCGGACGGGATCGTCATCACTCCGTCGCACAATCCGCCATCTGATGGCGGGTTCAAGTACAACCCACCCGACGGCGGTCCGGCCGGCACCGAGGTGACCGCGGCGATCCAGGACCGGGCCAACGCCTTGCTTGCCGGTGGGCTGCGCGGGGTTCACCGGATCCCGATCGCCAGGGCCCGGGCCGCGGCTACCACCCACAGCTACGACTTCCTCGACGCCTATGTGTCCGACCTCCCCTCGGCCATCGACCTGGCAGCCATCGCAGCTGCCAGGGTGCGCATCGGCGCTGACCCGCTCGGCGGGGCGAGCGTTGCGTACTGGGGGGTCATCGGGGAGCGCTACGGCCTGGACCTGACCGTCGTGAACCCCGACGTCGACCCGACTTGGCGGTTCATGACTCTCGACTGGGACGGGAAGATCCGCATGGACTGCTCGTCGCCATACGCAATGGCTTCGCTGATCAAAGAGCGTGACGAGTTTCAGGTCGCGACCGGCAACGACGCAGACGCCGATCGCCACGGCATCGTCACTCCCGACGACGGGTTGATGGCCCCGAACCACTTCCTCGCCGTGGCCGTCGACTACCTCTTCGGTCACCGCCCGGGATGGCCGGCCGCCGCCGCTGTCGGCAAGACACTCGTGTCGTCGAGCATGATCGACCGGGTCGCTGAGGGCCTCGGCCGCCGCCTCATCGAGGTCCCCGTCGGGTTCAAGTGGTTCGTGGCCGGCTTGCTCGACGGGACCATCGGCTTTGCCGGGGAGGAGAGCGCCGGGGCGTCGTTCCTGCGCCGGGACGGCTCGGTATGGACGACCGACAAGGACGGGATCCTGTTGTGCCTGCTCGCCTCCGAAATCATTGCGGCGACAGGGAGCACGCCGAGTGAGCGCTACCGGGCCATCACCGACCGCTTTGGCAGCCCCGCTTACGCCCGCGTCGACGCACCCGCCACCCGGGAGGACAAGGCGGTGCTCGCAAATCTGCGACCCGAGCAGGTGAGCGCCACCGAGCTCGCCGGCGAGCCGATCACCGCCAAGCTGACCACCGCCCCCGGCAACGGCGCCCCGATCGGCGGGCTCAAGGTGACGACCGCGTCCGGCTGGTTCGCGGCTCGCCCTTCGGGAACCGAGGACGTCTACAAGATCTACGCCGAGTCGTTCGAGGGGGCCGACCACCTGGCCCGCATCCAAGATGAGGCCCGCAGCGTCGTCGCCGACGCCCTCCGTGGGGCCTCCAGCCCAACCCCTGGCTTATCGGACCTGTCTCGCCCGGCGATCAAGCGGCACGACTAGCGCCGTCGCCGGGCCCGGCGCCGATCAGCGGCAGAACCGCAGGTTGGTTCACCGCTGCCAGAGAATCGTATTGACTTCCAAAGGTACCGCAACGCCGGCAAAGTACGGTACGACTCGCGCCGTATAGTCCGTTGCGGGACGGGCCACCAAGACCGACGCGCGATAGATCTCCCCGCGCGCATCGCCGGTCGGCGTCCGGTCCCGCTCCATTTCCTGCCCGGCACTGTCCTTGCCTCCCTCCGCGTAAAGCTCAACCTTCACCGCCTCCGGATCGAGGTCATTCAGGAACAGCTCGACCTCAAATACGTGGTGCCCCCCACGAGTCTCCACTTTCAGCTCGCCGAAATGCAGCGTGGGCCATTTCTCTTCTAAACCTTGCCGCCAGCAGACCATCTGCCTGGCGATCGCGCACTTATTGGCCATGCGCACACGGTAGGCGGCAGAAGCCGGGAGGTAGCGCTGCTCGGTGTACTCGCGCACGGTGCGATTGGCGGAAAAGCGCGGTGTCAGCTGCGCCATGCTTTCCCGCATCCGCGTCACCCAGGCTTTAGGGATACCCTGTTCGTCGCGGGCATAGAATTCAGGGACCACTTCCGATTCGAGACGCTCGTAGAGCATTACGGCTTCGGCTGCGTCCCAGGCCGGGTCGTCGCCGTGTTCCCGCCCGTCCCCCAACGCCCAGCCCACCTCAGGCGTGTACGCCTCAGCCCACCAGCCGTCCAGTTCCGAGAGATTCACGCCTCCATTCACCAGCACCTTCATGCCGCTCGTGCCACTGGCCTCCCAGGGCCGCCGTGGTGTGTTGAGCCAGACGTCCACGCCCTGCACCAGATGCTCGGTCAACTGCACGTCGTAGTCGCTGAGGAACATGACATGGGGGCGGGCCGCGGGTTGACGGATGAAATGCATCCATTCTTGGATCAAGGCCTGACCCGCCTGGTCTGCCGGATGGGCCTTGCCGGCAAGGATGAGCTGCACCGGGTGCTGCGGGTCGGTCAACAGACGAAGCAGCCGCTCCGGGTCGTGCAGCAACAGGTTTGGCCTTTTGTAGGTCGCGAAACGCCGCGCGAAGCCCAGTGTCAACGCATTGGGATCAAACAGGTGCTCCGCCTCACAGATCGCTTCGGGCGGCGCGCCGGAGGCCGTCAGCTGCCTGGACAACCGCCCGCGAGCGTATCCGACAAGAGACTTGGTGCTGGCGGTGCGCAACTGCCAGAGCCTGGCGTCGGAGAGGCGGCGGATGTCACGCTCCAGGTATTCTGTCGACCCCAGCCAGCGGTCTTTGCCACAGGTCTCGGTCCAGAGGTCGTCGGCTGCGGCCGAGTCCCAGCTTGGCACGTGAACCCCGTTGGTCACGTGCCCGACGGGCACTTCGTCCGCCGGCCAGCGGGGGAACAGGGGCTCAAAGAGGCGTCGGCTGACCTCCCCGTGCAACCGGCTCACGCCGTTCACTGCCCCGCTCCCCCGGATTGCCAGATAGGCCATGTTGAAAGGCTCGGACGAGTCAGCCGGGTTCTGGCGGCCCAGCCCGAGTAGATCGTGGAGCGTTATGCCGAGCCTCTCCTCGGCATAACGAAGGAGGTATTGCTCGATGAGATCCGGGGCGAAACGGTCAAAGCCGGCCGCCACCGCCGTGTGGGTGGTGAAGAGGTTCCCGGCCCGCGTGGCGGCCAGCGCGACCTCGAAGGGCTGCGAGGTGTCTTGCATGAAACTGCGCGCGCGTTCCAGCACGGCAAAGGCTGCATGCCCGTCGTTCAGGTGACAGACTTCCGGTTGGATGCCGAGCGCGACGAGGGGCCGCCAGCCACCAATCCCGAGAAGCAGCTCTTGGGTGAGGCGCAGCTCTGGCCCACCCCCGTAAAGCTCGCTGGTGATCCCTCGGCGGGCCGGGACGTTGGCCGGGTCGTTGCTGTCCAACAAGTAGAGCTTCACGCGACCAACCTGGACCTGCCAGGCGCGCAGCCAGACCGAGTAACCTGGCAAAGCGATCTCGAGCCTCAGCCACTCGCCATTCGGTTGGCGTAACGGCGTGATCGGCAATTGTCCGGGATCGTTATAGGGGAAGAGGGCCTGTTGCGCGCCGTCGTTGTCGATGACCTGGCGAAAATAGCCTTGTTGGTAGAGCAGGCCTACCCCGACGACCGGCACACCCAGGTCGCTGGCGGCTTTGAGCTGATCGCCGGCCACGTTGCCGAGCCCGCCAGAATAGATGGGCAGAGCCTCGCTCAACATGAACTCCATGCTGAAATACGCTGCGCATGTCAGGGGCGCCTGCGCATGATGTTGCTGAAACCACGCCTCCGTCTCCGTCGCGTGACGCTTGGCTCGCAGAAGGGCAGAGATGTTCTCACGGAAGGAAGGATCCGCCAGCTCGCGCTCGAGTTTGTCCCGCGAGACCGTCTGCAGGACAACCCAAGGGTTTTGCGTGAGCTCCCAAAGCTCAGGATCCAGCAGCCGCCACACTTCGTCGCCGGCATGGTTCCACGACGAGCGCATGTCCAGGGCGAGCTCAGCGAGAGAATCGATGCCCTCGACGTCCGTGGGTAGAAGGCTGTATATCGGGTGGTTGGCTCGCGTTTGCTTGCTCATGTTTCATCCTCCGAACGAACTGTACTGAGTTCCCTGTGGGCTGTTCAGCACGAGAGGTCCGAGAGTCTCTGATTCAACGCACAGCCTGCAGACCGGGACACAGCGGCACTCTGTAATCCGAGACCCGCTCGGTATGTCACCCTCCGCATAGGTGTCTCCGCAGAGCGGCCATCGTTGATCAAGGCGAGTAGCGTTGGAGCCTCTTCGCGCGCCTGTTCGCGGGAATCGTCAACATCGCCCTCGTACTCATCGAGCACGTTGTCGGCGTA
>Ga0182027_10010648_pt1 | contig 13052 bp, 9 predicted proteins | sample 712E1DmetaG_FD_121300 | JGI IMG/M metagenome (GOLD analysis project Ga0182027, IMG submission 121300) | Permafrost microbial communities from Stordalen Mire, Sweden - 712E1D metaG (Illumina Assembly) | ecosystem: Environmental > Terrestrial > Soil > Wetlands > Permafrost | place: Sweden...
GCCAATAATAAAGGATGATCGAAAGGTCAACAGCGGTTACCCGCCCATCTTTATTAATATCGTAAGTATTACTTATATTTTGATCAAAGTACTGGATATATCCATTTAAATAACTCGTAAATTCTTCTTTAGAACTGATGTAACCACTATCCTGTTTATCAAAATAACACAAATTTGCATAAGCATAAGGGCATGAATTGGTCGGTACTGGCGATGGAGTAATGCCCATGTCATTGTCTATCGAAAAGCTTATTGACTGCCCAATTGTTGAATTGTTTGAATTTCCATTTACTAGCAACTCGGTTGATAAAGAATAATTTCCAGTTAGTAATCCTTTTTCGGGGAATGTCCATAAAAATTTTCCATTGGAATCGGTATTTACTGTGTTTATTACTGTTTGAGGGCCGGATAGAGTAATCCTGATTTGACTATCTGGCTTTGCATAACCAGAAATAAGGATTGTATCCTCTGATGTGTAATGTCCCATGTTCGTACTTATTGACGCAGGCATATTAATATCACTCAAGTCCATTTCTTGATGGGCAAGTAATTGAAAATTAAATTCAACGGAAACTGTAAGGCCTGCTGTATCAGTGCTTTCGAGATCAATTGTGTGTGATCCGGGAGTATCGCTGATGTATTTGCTGAACGAACCATCGGCAGCTGATGACGTTGTACCTGTTATCGCGGAATTTTCAATAATCGAAATGAAAGAATTTGGGGCTGTGTAACCGGAAAAGACGAAAGCGGTGTCTTTAACCGTCGCGCTTAAAGACACCGCCTGGCCCATTACAGGTTGTACTAAACAAATACACGATGCAAAGATTGAGATTATCAGCAAATCTAGGGATTTCATTGTAACTTTATCCTTTGACAATGATTTTAACAGCTTTGACTATTCTCTTGCGGAAAACAATCAAGACAGTACCAACTATTATGATAACTAATGTTATTGGAATCGAGCGTTGCACGTTCAAACTCGTAAAACGTGTTTCACCGGTCAGAGTCTTTGTCCCACTGGAATAATTCATTACCAATTTTGCATTAAAATAGCCAAAACCTTCAAAATCAAACCCTTCAGTAAAAAGTCTTTTACTGCCTGGCAAAACATTATGTGATGTGATTGCGACCGTTTTTACAGCGTTTCCAAAAATATCATAAATCGTGATTGTTCCGGTTATGCTGAAATGGACGCCACCTGTATTTTCAACAAGTGCGCTCATATTAACCTTTGGATCTGTAAAGTATTGGCTATCTGGACTAAAGCTTAACAGACTTGCTTGTTCAGTAACTGCTCCCGGAATTTTAATCAAAACTAGCGCACCAATTTCCTGCACAACATTTGCTACGGAACCGGTTTGAGCTGTTGGGCTACCATTCGAAAAAACAACTGCGCCATAATGACTTCCTGGTTCAGCATTCAATGGAATTAATATCGAAAAATCATAAAGGTAAGTTTTGTGTGCGTCTATATTAAATTGAGTCGTACCTAAATGTAGCCATTGATTAATTGAGTATGATGATTCGTTGTCAGTTAAATTGACTTGACCGCCTTCACCATAAGCAACAAAGTTTTCGCTTTTAACAGTCAAAGTCAACTGGGAATCAGAAAGATTCTGTATTTTGATTGTGTTCTTCACCGAATCTCCTGGGTTTGCGCTTATGTCAAAGGTAGGAGGGGAGATTGAAAAAGAATCAGTTCCTGCCGCCTTGACTGTTCCACTAATTATTAATAAGTTACATATCAACAGAAATGAAGCATACGCAAATTTATCAATAATTTTCATATTCAGACAAAACGTTAATTTTTAGTATTATACAACAAACTCCAAACAATATGTATTAATATGTCGGGGTTGCGACAAAAACAATTGTTGTAGAATACGCTCCTGATGGTGTTGTTGACGAGATGCCAACCTGATATCCGATTCTGGTAGTAGCTGATGCTGCACTCGAGCTATAGGCAACTTCCAATGGTGATGTTGTAAAACCTGCCCACTTATTACTAGTGAATCTACCAGCTGTACCAGTACCTAACGCTGTAGCATTAGTAGTATACCCGAAAGCTTCTGTCCCAGCAGCCGAAAAAGTAGTAGGAGAAGCATTTGTGCCTGTAAAATCAGTCATTGCATGAGAACCGCCTGTCAAAGCACCTGTATATTTGATTGTAACTGTGTATCCAGAATTTGCATTTGTGCCTACAGTTAAATCCTGTGCCGCTATGGCATTAGTTCCTGTTGATAATGTTCCTAATGGAATAGTTGATGTTGTCGAAGTTACAGTTGTTGTAGAACCATTCACTGTTTGAGAAGAAGCAACTCCAGCGATACTGAAAGATAATGTTGGATCGACTGTTGCAGAAACGGCTTGACCATTTACATATATAAATGCCACGGTTGCATTATCGATTGGACCTGTAGCACAGTCGTTATTGCTGTATGTAGAAAATTGAGCAAAATAAGTTGTTGCAGCAGTTGAACCATTGGTGATACCAGTCAACACTAATGTTCGAGAAGAAGCCGAAGCTGGGATTTCTCCAGTAGTATATGCTACTTGAACTGTTCCAGTAGCATTATTTGGTGTTGCAGTCCAGCTTGCTGGTGTTGGCATATAATTTGATGTCGCAGAAAGTGCAGCACCGGTAAGAGTCATTCCGGCTGGTTTGTTCGTTCCGGTAGCTGTATCAGAGAATTGAACTTTCAAACATTTTGTAGTTGATAAGGTTACTCCTGAGAACTGAAAAGTGTAAGTAACAGAAGCCGTTGTTGGACGTGCATCTGCGAGGCTCAACGACCCTGTCGTAAGAGAAGCCGCATTAACGAAATTAAAAGGTACGCTCACGGCTAAAACTGATGCTGTTAAAGCAATACGCGAAAAGAAAGACAGTTTCTTCATCTGTAAAAATAAAAAAAGTACAAATATATACGTATAAAAGAATATTGGTAATTTGGGACGTTGTCAAGTGATTTTATATAAAGTATATATCTAGTGTTTGACTTTGTAACGAAGTTTGGATCGTATTGATTCACTTGGAAAATGATCTTTTAGACTTTCTGCTGTTGAATTATTCCCCTTAAGAACGTGGTATGCCAGAATAAAACGTGACCTATACTTTACAAAAAAGAAAACGAGAATACCTGTGGGAATTATAACAAGAAAGACCAAGGTAAAAGGGAAGATGTAGAAATCGTTTTTCCCTGAATTTAATATGGTAGATTGTGAACCATAGGTTAAAATTAATTCTGCCGAATATTTTCCGAAAATATTCGGCAGATCAACATTAAAATGAAACTGCTTCTCAGCTTTCGGCAAGATGATTTCTGCAGGAACCTGTTCGGTTGCAATCAATTGATCGGTTGCGTCGTAAATATTCAATTTGCCGGATGGCTGAATGTGCGTATTGCCTGTATTTTTGATTGTAAAATCAAATGCATGCGAACCGGGGCTGGAAACGGCTGAGTAATCTGAGTTTACAAGCTCAAGATTTTCGACGATGTTGCCTTTAACCTGAAGGAAAACCAGTACTGCGACTCTTGCGTAAACAAATACTGATCCCTGGGAGACTAATTCCTCTGGGATCATTGGCTGGAAAATTATTGACGCATAATGGCCTCCAGGTGAAGCAATAGCCGGCTGATTGATTGTGACTGTTATACGCCTGCTCTCGTGCGGCTGCAGAATAAAATCGGTATCATTGTCTGTAATTGATATCCATGATGATGAATCGTAAATCTTTAATTCATCGGCCGAAAGCCCTGTAACTTCGTTGAGTGCAAAGCCTTGTTTAAGAGTTTTAATGGGTTGAGGCAGGTTGCTATTGTTAGTTACTGTTATTTGCTTAATGGTAGGAGCATTTGTGTTCAATACTGCTTCTAAAATGGCAGGATCAATACCAAGGGCGGTTTGCACGGTTGCCTGTGCAGACGAAAGAGCGCTAAAACTCAAAAAAACTGCACAAAAGATCAAAATCCTTTTCATTATAATATTTTGCCATGTAACAATAACTTTTGCCATGTAAATTTAATATTGAGGAATAATTGTATAAACAAGGTTGGTGGTATATGCGCCGGGCGCTTGAGTAACCGGCGTTTTTATTTTGTATGTGATTGTGAACTGCTCAGCCGAGATGGGCGAACCAGTGACGGTTGTAGTATGATCGGCGACTATGTCGCCGGGAGCTGTCGAAGAGAAAGGCGCGTAGCAGGGCGGAGCGCCTCCACCAGGACATGTTGCTGCGTTAAATATATTCACTCCTTGAATCGTTGTATCGTTAGACGTATAGCCAAAACCATAATTTCCAGAACCCCACGTCCCAGGACTTGCGTAAGTACCACCATTAAAATCTCCAATCGTAATGGATGGATAGACGGTAGATCTTAACGCATCTGTTTTAAAAAGTCTTATCAGATAGCCGTTGTATGCGTTAGTTGTCGTCGTAAGCGTTGTGTTTTGTGTATCGCTAAATGAATTACCATTGTTCAAATTATTAAAGACTATCGAGTTGCTGGAAATCGAGAATGACAAGCTCGGCAGTATCCTTTGTCCATCAGATGAAAATATCGCGGTATTGCCGGCATTATCAGTGACTCGGATGTTAAAATAATAAACTTGTGAACTCTGCAATGATAGTCCAGATGAGGTAACAGATGTAGAAGTTCCGGCGTTAGTCCATGTCATAGTATTGGTTCCACCTACGGTTGTTCCTATGGAATATTCATATTGCAATAAACCAGAGACATTTGCATTAAGGCTCCCCCAGTTTGCGGAAAGCGCTGATAATGAACCATCATTAAAAATCGAGTCAGTTCCGGTGGTTGTGCCATCATAAACACTCAAGGCGGTTGGAACCGTTGTATCAACACCCAAATCGGGATCGGTTTCTAGATTAGCCCCATAGGAAACCCAGGCAGAATAATTGCCACCATGATCTCTGACCCTTGCCTGCCAATGATATTGATTGGTATCAGATAATCCTGTGAGGTTTACTGTTGCTGGGACTGGTGTACCGGAATATGCAAAACTGCCGCCGCAAGCAGTCTGAGTATTAGTAAACGAAACTCCCAAAAGTTCTGCTTCTACACACAAATATAAAGTATCTGTAGGATCGGGATCGCTTACTGCGGCAGTAAACTGAACTGAAGTAGAATTAGTCCATCCTCCTGTTGCAATGATAGTTGTATCAAGTTTCTGCTGAATAAGGATAGTTGGTGAATTGGGAGGTGTAGGATCAAAATTCCAATTCGTGTTCATGCCCCCATCCGTTATATTATTTCCGACAGCTGCTATGACAATAGCATTAATATTGTTCGACCATGATACTGAAGCATAAGAAATATTTCTTGTCCCGCGCGGATCAAATATCCATTGCGTTCCAGGAGACGAACTTGCCAAAGTCAATAAGTTTCCTGCTGTACCATTTAATGTGATTGTATTTGTTATGATTTGTGTAGTTGAGAGTGTAAATGTAAGCGTATAAGCCGTTGTTACAGATTTAGTTAAATTATAAAATGTCGTCGATCCAGATATTGTTTGATTTCCTCCAGTCAAACTGACCGTTCCTGAGTTGGCTGTGAACGTCGCAGAGTTGCTAAAGTTTCCTACGACTGAAAGTGCGCCGGATGGAGCAGTAACATTAGTTGCTGCTGTTATTGTGAAATTTCCATTGACCGTGGCATCATTTGAAAATGCCCAGCTACCGCCCGAATTGTTAAACGTCAGATGATAAAATGCTGAAGCTCCTGTCATAGTTCCTGAAAGAGTGCTTGAACCGCCTGATGTCATATTTACCGTCCCGGAATTGTTTGTGAATGTCCCCGAGTTGCTGTAACTTCCGCCGATCGTGATAGTCCCGGATGTAGCAACAAAAGTAGCTCCTGCTGATATTGAAAAATCCGTTCCAATATTTATTGTGGGGTTACTTGCTGATGCTGTTGCACCTGCGTTTGTACCATCACCAATTGTGAGATATCCGCTTGTCGCATAAGTTCCGGCACCTAATATTTGTGAAGTTGCTCCCGAGGGCTTAAGCTCCAAGTTATAATATGATTTTATTGGTATTGTAATACCGGTGTTTTGGGTAAAACGTACTATATTACCAGTAGCTGAAACGTTAAGAGTGCTGATGCCATAAGTTCCTCCCAGAATCAAGGTTGAACTAGCTCCTTGTGTAAATGTTCCAGTTCCTGATAAGGCCGTATTAACTGTTAAGATACCATTATTGGTTAAAACTATGGGTGTTGTAATTGTGGCAATACTCAGTATTCCGGAAAGTGTTTGATCATAGGAAGTAAACGTTGCCGTCCCAGTTATACTAACAGTACCACTCGTTTGAGTTATCCCACCCCAAAAAATTATATTTGTACTTGCGCCATTCAGAGTTCCACCATTAACGGTGACGAGTCCCGCATATCTTTTAGCCCCAGTATTATTAGTATTAGTCAACGTTCCACCAGATATGGTAGTTGTTCCATTTACGTTAAGGGAAACCCCACCGGTTGTTAATATTCCACCGGACATAGTAAGATTACCAAAAATGGTGAAAGCAGTAGTCAAGGTCCAACTAGCAGTTCCTGAAACTGTAATATTCAGTACAGTCTGAGAGGTTGTTAGTGCACAAGTTTTGGTGTTTGCTGTTGCGCCACTGCCACCGAAGCCAAGATTGTAATAACTTGTAATAGCACATGTTTGGCTACCTGTTGCCGCAGCATCGTTGTAATTAACCGTGTTTCCGGTAGCAGTGGCGCTGAAAGTAGTCACTGTATTTGCTGTGGTCGTCCCACCTTGAGCATTCAACGTTGAGTTTGTCCCCTGTGTCCAGCTGCCCGTACCTGAGAGAGCTCCGACCACTGTAAAAGTACCGTTGTTGTTTACAACCCCGTTATCGGTCACTGCTCCACTTGCGCTGATAGTATTGCTGTTTGTTAATGTGCCCGTTGTTGTGGTTACTGTCAAAGTCCCAGTAATTGTTACCGTTGCAGTATTGCTGTTTGTCAAAGTCACTCCATTATTAATTGTTACGGCTCCACCGAAAGTCATATTGACGCTTCCTGCAAGAGATTGATTGGCGGTAAAAGTTGCCAGCCCGCTTCCAGAATTGAATCCGGTGGCTCCAGTATTAACGGTTATTCCCCCAGCAAAGTTTGTAATAGTTGCATATGCGGATAGATTAAAATATCCTCCACTATTGACTGTAACTGGCCCGGTAAATGTTTTTGCGCCAGTCGCGCTTGTCGAGGCAAGTGTCCCTGAAATAGAAGTCGATCCAGCGAATGTTATTGCAGATGCTCCCAAAGATAATGTTCCACTTGATATTGTTAAATTTCCCCAAGTTGAGGCTGTTGTGGTTATGGCTGCGGTCCCTGTTATTACTAAAGTTGTCGCTGAATTGATAGATAATACTCCAGCTCCGCTCATTGTTCCGGTTAGATTTACTGTCCCGGCGCCAGTAGTTGTGAATCGTGTGTCGGCGACAGTACTTCCAAAAGTGACACCAGCTAAAGCTGTAATAACGCCTGTGCTTGAACTTACAGTTGAAACTCCAGTAGCGTTGGTGCCTCCATTAATTGTTAATAGCCCGCCAGAAAGTAGTGTACATGTCCCCATACTTAGTGTGACAGCGCCTGTTGAAGTCGAATTTCCTGAAATTGTCATTGCACCAGTTGTGCTTAGGGTTCCAGTTGCAGATGCCGCACACGTAATTAGCGATGAGCCGGTACTAGTCGGAGCGTTAATAGTTAACGTGGCGGACGAAATATTAGCAGTTCCATTCATTGTCAATGTTTGATTATTTGCTGTTGCATTTGCAGTAAATGAAATCGCACCAGTTACACTTGTCGTTGACCCAGTTGAGAGTGATATTCCATTGGCAACTGTAGGACTTGCAATGGCTAGAGAAACCATGGTTACAGTGCCGGTGTCATTATTTGTCAATACTGTCCCAGAAGCTATCGTGACAGCCCCCAAACTCATACTACCTCCAGAGATAGCCTGTGTCGCCGAAAATGCTAAAGCTCCACTACCAGATCTAAATGTAGTTCCACTCATAACTATTCCAGCCGCAAAGCTCGTCGTTGTTGCATAATTGCTTCCAGTTAGTAAGTCAAATACGCCACCGCTATTTACGGTGACTTGACCTGAAAAAGTTTTTAAGCCTGTAGCACTAGTAGTTGTCAATGTTCCTGTAACACTAGTAGTTCCAGCAAAGGTTATTGCCACGGCACCCAAAGTTAATGTCCCACTTGGGATGGATAATTTTCCAAAAGTATATGCTCCACTAATAGTGCTTGTCCCAGTTGAAACCAGTGTTGTTGCACTATTGATAGATAAAGTACCACCAGCTCCTATAGTGCCTGTAAGATTAATTGTGGCCGCTCCGGTTGTAGTTAATTGACCGTTTGTTGTAGAAAAAGTCATTCCGCTTGATACTGTAAGAGAGCCAGTACTAATAGTCATAATATCGGTTCTGCCAGTCCCTGATGTGCTTCCTCCGGTTAGAGCAACGCTCGTGGCAGTTAAACTGCTAGTCCCAATTGCTACTAGGGCAGCGGCGCTGTCTATTGTCCCTGCACTCAATGTCACAACTCCAGCCGTTAACGGATTGTTGACGTTCAATGTTATTGTCGATGCAATAGCAGCGGGCGCCAAAGTTAAAGCCCCGCCATTAAGATTGACTGTTGTATTGACAGCTATTGTTGGAGCAGTGGCATTATTATTGATTGTTACATTGTAGGTATCAGCCGTCCCGCCGGGATAAGTACTATTGCATGTGGCCCAATTTGCAGTAGTCGTCCAATTCCATGATCCAGCAGTTGAGGTTGTACAGCTATACGTCGCGGCATAAACTTTTTGGGGGAAGAACATTATAGCCAAAAACAATCCCAGTTGCAGGAATACGAAAAACATTGATTTGGACTTCCATTTTATGGACATTTTATTCCAGTTGATCAATACATACTATATCAAAAAAAAATCGTTGGTGGGAAAAGATAACTCATTAATCATTTAGATTTTGAAAATATTTTTCCAAATGTTAGTATGATTTTATGAAACCAGAGATATTAGAGCATTTTCAAAAGCACGATCCTAAAATCTATGAATTCATGTCGCAATACAAAGACGATCTAAATTTGACTGCCGCAAAACCAAGCACTTATTTCTTCCGTCTTTCCAGAGAAATTGCGTCACAACAACTGCATAGCAACGCCGCTCAAGCTATTTGGGGTCGGTTTGAGGGTATAATGCCTAGTGGAAAAGTAACTCCAACAAATGTTTTAAAAGCTACTGTCGAAGAAATGCGCGCCTGCGGTTTTTCATATGCCAAAGCCAATTATATTCATAATGTGGCCGAAGCATTCAAAGCTGACGCAAATTATCTTTTGCTCGATCAGCTCGATGATGAAGAAGTCATCGAGCTGCTAACAAAAATCAAAGGCATTGGCAGATGGACCGCAGAAATGTTTTTAATGTTCACCTTGGGTAGGGAAAACGTTTTTTCGTACGGCGACTTGGGACTGAAAAAAGGCCTCATCAAAGTTTATAAATTGAAAAAAGAACCGGATAAAGCGAAAATTGACAAGTTGATAAAAAACTGGGCTCCTTATAAAACCTATGGTGCGCTGACCCTATGGAGAGCTCTGGACAACGAATGACGCACAAATGGGTGACGGCTTTTGTCTTCAATCCCAAGTGAACATTTTCAGGACTACCGCGTAAATCAAAATTGCCCATACGAACAATCCGAGTAATTGAGGCCACGTCGATAATATTGATCCTCCCTGAAATGCTACCACTTTATATGCATCGTCAAGCAAAGTCATTGGTAAAAGTCTGGCGATAGGCTGGAGCCAGCTTGGAAAAGCGGTTATATCAAAATAAGCGCCAGAAAGGAACATTTGTGGCATCATTATCAGGTTGGCTATTGGCGATACGCTATCTTCGTTGTCTTTGCTAATGACCGCTATTAAAAATCCAAGCGATATGAATACAAAAATTCCAATAAAAGAGAGAATCATCATTTCCAAAATTGTCTGGAATCCATGCGCCAGGTAAAAGCCAAAAACATAATAACCAACTGCAATGATTATCATAGTTTGAATGATCGCGATTATGAGTTTGCTTAGTCCTTCGGCAAATATTACTGTTGATTTTTTAACTGGTGCTGCAAAGATTCTCTTTAAAATCTTATCCTTTTTCATCACCACAAAGCTGAACGAAATTCCAAAAAGGGCATTGGTCAGAAGTGCAAACGCAAGCTGACCGGGAAGTATAAAGTCAATTTGTTTATATTTATGACCCTCTACAACGCTTTCGTTTAGGCTGACTAATATAATAGAGTTAGGGTTGGCTTGTTCGTTGATTTGAGAGGTAATACTAGAAATAACTGTCTCAATAATGCTTGCGTCCGATGGCGCTGCGGCCGATTTTTCTAAGTTGACAGCATACGTCGTTAAGCCGTTCACAGCATCATTGTTTGACGTGATCTTTACCGCGACAGCAACTGTGCCCTTGGTCAAATCATCGTTTATTATGCTGTCGCTTTTGCCTTCATTCAAAGTCACTCCAGAGATTTTCTTTAATGCGGTATATACCGGGCTTGAATTATCAGTTCCAGAGTGAACATCGATTGATACATGCAGCGAGTTAAAATCCAGAATGCCGAATATACAGATTATCATTACAGGAAAGAAGAAACTGAAGAAAAGCATGCTGGGATTGCGAAGAGATTGTATGATACTGGCTTTTGTCAGGGCAATCAAAGCTCTAAACTGATTTGGGTATGCAGAACTGTTTTTCTTTTCCATAATTATTAATCCCTCAAATGTTTACCAGTGAAGTTTAAAAAGACGTCTTCCAGATTGGCCCCTTTATTGATAATGCTTTTTGTGAATCCACCTTTAACAAGCTCGTCAATCAACGTATCCGGCGAATCAATTTTCAAGATTTTTCCCTGATCCATTATTGCAACTCTGTCACAGAGTCTCTCAGCTTCGTCCATAAAATGCGTTGTAATGACGACGGTCGTCCCATTTTTTTGAATATCTTTGATCAGGGCCCATAAATTGTGCCTAGCTTGCGGATCAAGTCCAGTTGATGGCTCATCAAGGAAAATCAGTTTTGGACTATTAACTAAAGTCGTTGCCAAAGAAAACCTTTGGCGTTGGCCTCCAGACAACTGTTTAACTTTGGAGTTCTTTTTATCTGCAAGCTGAACCTTTTCCAATAACTCGATGGGCTTTATTCGTGTCCCATAAAGTGCTGAAAACAAATCCAAAATTTCGATCAAATTCAGACTCGCTGGAAAGCTTGATGATTGAAGCTGTACACCAATCAAAGATTTAATTTTGGCGGCATTTTTATCAATATTATGTCCACACACAACAACTTCCCCAGAAGTTTTTGGCAACAAAGTCTCAATTACCTCTAAAGTTGTGGTTTTTCCGGCACCGTTTGGGCCTAGGAAACCAAATATTTCTCCATCATTTACCTCAAAAGAAATTCCGTTAACAGCTGTAAAATTACCGTAATTTTTAACAAGATTTTTGACTGTAAGGATCATTAAATCTGCAGAAATAACCTTAAAGATAATACACGAAAAAATCCTAGATACAAAACGACCCATACCCACACTTTTTAAAGCAACTCTTCAATACGCTTAATTATATAGTCTGTACTTGATTTTGAATCTGGATTGTCAATATGGACAATATCTTTCAAGTCTTGTTTATCTTTAAAGAACTGTCTATCAGGTTTGATAAAGAATCCAAGATTAGCTCTCTCCAACATCGGAATATCACCCTGGCTGTCACCAAAGGCAATGGTCAAGACATTTTTAGAGGAAGTTTCAATTTCTTTTATGACATCAACCTTAACTTTATCGTTTAACAACCGTTTAATTTTGCCGGTGAACTTGCCGTTCTCAATTCCCATCAAAGAGGATTTAAGTTTGAATCCCTGCGGCAATTTTCTTAAAATGCTGCCTATCATGAAGTCACAGTCTGCAGTTATTATCTCCACATTAAAACCTTTTTTATAAAGATATTGAAATAGTGGTGAAACATACTCATACGGTTTACAACCTTTAAATAATTTTCCCACATATTCAGTAATATAGTCGACACGCTGTCCTTCTAAAAGCTTAGACAAAACATTGTTAACAATCCCCACCACTTCATTATATGTCAATGATTTGTCTTCGTTAATCAACTTTTGTTGTGATATCGCAAAGTTTTTTAATTCTGTTCGGACTTCCTTTGAAAAAGCTTGATTAAACTCAGAAACAAAGTAGAGGGGGCATATAGTCCATGCAAAATCAAAATAGGCAAACTTGTCCATAATATTTCCTTCCAGTCATAATTCAATAGATTATAACGGTAAATTGCATAGCAAGCCATGCCTGTAATATAATCCAAGTCCTAACTTTTCTGTATTTTATTTTTATTGCTTTATGGAGACAGGTTGCCTACCAAAAGTTCTTTTTATAGCTCAAGCAGCAACTCTAATAGGTGAATTGCTACTGACAGCTCATATCGGCGGAGCCATGCCAAGATTTGGAGCACAAGGAATATTATTACTAACTGATACAGGTTTGGGAATTGCTTCTGGCATAAACACAGCTCTATCTATTGGATTTAGTAACCAAGCAGGAAGTCCTGAGGCAAGAAGGGCAGTTGCCCATACAGTAGCTACCTCTTTGGCCACTACGGTTTTGTCAGCAATAGGCGTGGTAATAGCAACAGGTTTGCATTAAAATTTAAAAGATTCTATCCAATATTGATCGTGCTTCATCGATGCTCGAATATTGAATAATCTGAAGTTTATCATTTCCTCGAATCATGTTGGAGATTTTTATTTCTTCACCTCTGAACATGCAAATAATTCTTTTATTTAAACCCGTCGCTATGCCTATCTCATATCCTATACCAAGCGATGGAGTAGTCACTTCGGCAATAACTATGTCAGATTGCTTAAGCCAGTTAATGTCGCGGTCGTGAATGAATTTGGGGGTTTTATCAACCTCACCTGTAGCCGAAATTGACGCATTGCCAAGGTGTTCA
>Ga0182027_10010649_pt1 | contig 13052 bp, 7 predicted proteins | sample 712E1DmetaG_FD_121300 | JGI IMG/M metagenome (GOLD analysis project Ga0182027, IMG submission 121300) | Permafrost microbial communities from Stordalen Mire, Sweden - 712E1D metaG (Illumina Assembly) | ecosystem: Environmental > Terrestrial > Soil > Wetlands > Permafrost | place: Sweden...
CTGCTCAACAACATCTGTAATGTAATCATCTGCCGAATTTGCTTTGTAAACTTTAAGCAGGTTTCTTATCAGCTTGTGATCCTTGTTAACTTCAAATATTTTCTTTTGCGCCTCCATCCCCTTGTTTGCCATCTTCATTATTTTAAGCATCTGGGCAGAGAATCCTTCCTCGGCAGAAACAAGGCACGCAGGACTGTCAACCAGCCTCTTCGATTCTTTTACATCTGCTACTCTGTCTCCAAGAATTTTCTTTATCCCCGCAAGCAGACTGTCAAACTGTTTGGAATCATCTTTATTAAGTTCTTCAAATTTATTCTTATGCTCCTCTGATTCTTTGAAATTATCCAACCCTTTGAGGTCAACATTATCAACTGACTTAAAATCAAAATCCTTGAATTTTCTTATCGCGTTTACAATAAATTCATCTATCGGATCATAAAGATATAGTACCTCTAATCCTTTTCGCCTGAATATTTCAAGGTGCGGATCTTGTTTTACAGAATCCCTGTTGGCGCCCAGCACATAATAGATTTCCTTTTGCCCGTCTTTAAATCTTGAAACATACTCCTCAAGCGAACTCAGATCAGCCGCATTTTCATTGAAGGAAGAATTGAACCTTAGCAGCTGTGTGTATTTATCAACGTTTGTAAAATCCATGTAACCGAGTTTGAAAACGCGGCCATGTTCCTTCCAGAACTCAGCATATTTTTCCGGTTCATCCTTTCCCTTCTTCATTAAGTATGAAAGTACCTGGCCGGTAATGTTCCCCGATATTTTTCCGAAGATTACATTCTCCTGCAAAGTCTCTCTTGAAATATTAAGAGGCAGGTCCTCTGAATCAACAACTCCTTTCACAAAACTTAAATACTCAGGGAGAAGTTCCTTGTTCTTGTGTTGAATGAGCACCCTCCTTACATAAAGATCAAGTCCATAATCTTCGCGGTTAAATCCGAAGATATCAATATTCTTCTTTGGTATAAAGAGAAGGGAATTGAACTGGATGGGGGCATCTATTGAAACATGAATAACATCGGCCGGTTCATCATTATCGTATGTAAGAAATTTATAGAATTCATCATACTGTTCTTTCTTTACCGTAGTCTTCGGTTCGCGCCAAATGGCTGAGACCGTGTTAATTTTTTCATTCTCAAGATATATCGGGAAGGTTATGAAGTTGGAATGCTTCTGGATAACATTCTGAAGTTTGTACTTTTCTGAAAACTCCTTTGCATCTTCCTTCAGGTGAATTTCGATTGTTGTTCCTCTCGGCATTTCCTCATCAAGCTGTTTAATTTCATATTCGCCTGATCCATTGGAGCGCCATTCAACCGCCGGTTCATCGCTCTTATATGATTTAGTTCTTAAAACAACTTCCTCTGCTACCATAAAAACCGAATAGAAACCAACACCGAATTTTCCGATAATATTCGTAACATCGGTTTTACTTTCCGCAAGCTGCTTAAGAAATTCGGCGGAGCCTGATTTGGCAATTGTTCCGATATTCATTATCACTTCATCGTTAGTCATCCCGATTCCGGAATCTTTTATTGTCAGAAGTTTTTTCTTTTCATCAAAATCTATTCTTATCTCAAGTGGAATATCCTTATCCGCAAATTCAGTTCCTCTGGTTGATTCAAATCTGATCTTATCAAGTGCATCCGATGCGTTGGAAATTAATTCTCTTAAAAATATTTCACGGCTTGTATATAAAGAATGAACAAGTATATCAAGCAGCTGCTTGATTTCTGCTTTAAATTCGTATTTGTGGGCAGATGTTTCTTTTGGCATTTATAACTCCTGTTAAATTAATAATTTCAATTTCTTAATGATTGTAATTTTGTGATCAGTTCTTTTTCCTGTGAAGATAAATTCTTGGGTAATTTAACATTTATCTTAACATAAAGATCCCCTCTCAGCTCAGAATTGTTAGGGTATCGCATTCCCATGTTTTTTATTCTCAGAGTAGTTCCGTTATCTGTTTCTGCCGGGATATTAACGTTGATTGTTTTCCCGTCAATTGTTTTTATTGTCTTTTTACCCCCCAATAATGAAGTATAAAGATCAACATTAAGGTTATAATTCAGATCATTCCCTATTCTTTCAAAAAGAGGATTACCGGTAATCTGAATGGTTATATAAAGGTCACCTTTTTCTCCACCAATAATCCCTACTGCACCCTGATTTTTCAGACGTAATCTTTTTCCATTTTCCGTTCCTGGAGTTATTTTAACTCTGATCTTTTTTCCGTCAAGTGTAAATTCCTTTTCTGTTCCGTTGAATGCTTCCTCAAGAGAAATATTCAGAGACGCTTCATAATCCTTTCCCTTCCTTGACCTTGACCTGGTTGTGGCGCCTGAACTTCCGCCGAAGAAGCTCTCAAAGAAATCCGAAAATCCTCCCTCGCTTCCGAACATTTCATTAATGTCACCTGAAGAATATGTTCTTCCGGATTGCCGGTTTGCCTGATAATTCCTGAACCTGTCGTCTCCTCCTGCTCCGGTATTCTCATAATTTTTCCAGTTGGAGCCCAGCTGATCATATTTTTTCCTTTTCTCAGAATCGCTTAAAACTTCGTTCGCCTCTGAGATCTCCTTGAATTTTTCTTCCGATGCCTTATTTCCCTGGTTCTTATCGGGATGATGTTTTTTTGCCAGCTTCCGGTATGCTTTTTTTATTTCATCCGCTGTTGCGTTTTTTTCAATCCCCAGTGTCTTGTAATAATCTTTATATTCCATAACTTAAATTCCTCCTAGGGAAATTTATAACAAAAAGGGAAGGGGTGCAAACAGCATTCCTTCCCATAAATCAATCAAAGCTTTCCGGAAGTAAGGAAATATTTAATTATTTAATCTTTATTTCAATCTGTCTGTTCCTGGCCTCCTCCGACTTTGGAACGGTTATTTTCAACTGGCCATTGCTGAATTCAGCATCAATTTCATTTTCTTTTATCTTCTCTGGAAGAGAAAATGATCTGAAATATTTTCCGAATGTCCTTTCTACTCTGTGAAATTTAGCATTCTTCTCTTCAGTTTCCTGCTTCCTTTCACCGCCGATTGTCAACTGACCATTATGATAGTTGATTTTTACATCTTCCTTTTTTATACCCGGAAGGTCAAGTTTCAGATAATATTTGTTCTCATCCTCGCTGATATCGGTCAGCGGCATCCATACAGCATTATTGTATTCCTGTTCGATTTCTTTACTAACATCACCGAAGCCAAATTTTTTCTCAAAATTATTGAATACATTGCTGAACTCCCTTTCAATACTCATTAGATCTCTCATAGGATTCCATCTTACTATAGCCATTTTAACCTCCTAATATTTATTTAGTTAATGTGTCGTTATGTCAGATACAACATTTATGCCGCGCGTTGCAAATGCCGTAATTACTTATATTACAATTGGTTATGGGAAATTTATTGTTTTATATGTCGTATGCCAAAATGGCAGACAATTAAGAAAATTTATCATACACTATGACAATTTTACTAAAAAGTCTGACACTTGGGTTCTGCCATACTGTCATAATACCGTCATAATGCCGACATAAAACAGGCACCAAGCACCGGAGATACCGAAAAGATACAGCGGAGATACTGGACCCATACTCCCGCAGTACAGAAATGGTACAGGAGTGATACTGAAAAGTTCATATGTTTTTCCACATTGTTAATACTTTATTATTTGATTATTTTTGCAGATCATTTTCAAATAATATATGTACCATACTGAAGATACCATTGCAGCTATTGCCACACCGTCCGGAATTGGGGCTATTTCCATAATCCGGATCAGCGGAGAGAATTCAATAAATGCGGCGGATAATATTTTCCAGGGTAAATCAAAACTCGCCGGTGCCAATACTCATACCATCCATTATGGCAACATATATGATAATGAAACCCTCATTGATGATGTGCTTGTATCAATTTTTAGGACTCCAAACTCATATACGGGGGAGGATTCAGTTGAAATAAGTTCACACGGCAACCCGCTAATAGCAAATAAAATTATTGAGCTGCTGCTGAGAAATAATGTGCGTATGGCTGAGCCGGGGGAGTTTACCAAAAGAGCTTTCCTTAATAACCGTATCGATCTTTCACAGGCCGAGGCTGTGGCCGATATAATAAACTCAAATACAGAGGCCTCGTTGCGCGGAGCGCGGAATCAATTGAATGGATTACTTTCCAGGAAAGTCGACGAACTAAAAACCAAACTTGTAAACGCATCATCTTTTGTGGAACTGGAGCTCGACTTTGCCGAGGAGGATGTTGAGTTTATTGGCAAAAAAGATCTGATTGACAGAATCAACTCCATTCTGAACGAAATTGATTCATTATTGGCAACTTATTCATTCGGCAGAATCATCCGCGATGGCGTAAATGTAGCATTGGTCGGTATCCCTAACGTTGGCAAATCATCTCTTTTAAATTACCTGCTCAAGGAAGCCCGCGCAATAGTCAGCGAAATCCCAGGCACAACCAGGGACATTATACGTGAAGATGTTAATATAGAGGGGGTATTATTCAAACTTTTTGACACCGCAGGTTTGAGATTTTCAAAAGACCAGATTGAGTTGGAAGGAATAAACCGTAGCAGGGAAGCGGTTAAAAATGCGGATGTCGTGTTATTTATAAATGACGTAGAACAAAAGTTAGATCTTCCTCTTTATGAAGAAATATTGTACCTGAATAAAAGAAAAAATGTCTTCCGGGTCCTTAATAAAATCGATAAGGGATATAAAATAACCGCAGATTACGACATCTTTCTCTCCGCGCTGACCGGCGAGGGGATTGACCTGCTCTTTAAGAAATTAAAAGAATCTGTTATGAAGGATTCAAACTATAGCGAAAAAAACGCCGTTATCTCAAATCTCCGACATTATAATTGCCTGGAAAAAGCAAAAGATCACCTGCTCACAGCTAAAGATTCTGCCCTAAACAACATGAGCGGGGAGTTTATTTCCGTCGACCTTAGAAGCGCTGTCAGTAACCTTGGAGAAATAATAGGTGAGGTTACTTCTGAGGATATTCTCAATAACATATTTACGAAATTCTGTATTGGAAAATAGTTCCACGTGAAACATATTGATTGCTATTTGTCAAATATTTTGGTCTATAATTGAGTGCGCTATAAAAAGCTCAAATTTGTCATTCTGAACGAAGTGAAGAATCTCGTAGTCATAATAAATAAATAGATTCTTCAGTCACTTCGTTCCTTCAGAATGACATTATTACCTTTTTTGATCAGACTAATAAATGATATTGTTTCACGTGAAACAGGAGAAAGAATGAAATTCGATGTTTTAGTCATTGGGGGAGGACATGCCGGTATTGAAGCTTCACATGCTGCAGCTTCGATGGGATGTTCCACCGCCCTCGTTACGATGGAAAAGGACGCAATTGGCCGGATGTCGTGTAATCCGGCAATTGGAGGAACCGCAAAGGGACACCTGGTCAGGGAAGTGGATGCTTTGGGCGGAGTCATGGGGAAACTTGCGGATAAAACCGGCATCCAGTTCAGAATGCTTAATAAATCAAAAGGTCCCGCTGTCTGGTCCCCACGATGCCAATCAGACAGAAAACTTTATTCCAGAGCAGCTGTTGAACTTATATCCTCTACCCCAAATCTCGAAATTGTAGAAGATTCTGTAATCGAATTTGTCACAGAAGGGAATAAAATTAAAGGAGTCAGAACAATAAAAGGAGAGGAAATTCTCTGCTCCGCGCTGATTCTGTGCTCCGGTACTTTTCTCAATGGTCTTATGCATACAGGATTAACCTCCACAAAAGGTGGGCGTTTTGGAGAAAAACCTTCGGTGGGTATCACCGAATCTTTATATAAACTTGGATTTGAATCTGCACGATTGAAAACAGGCACACCCCCCAGATTAAAAAAAGATACTATTAACTGGGATAACCTTCTGGCTCAACCCGGCGATGAAAATCCGCAGCCGTTTTCTTACTTTACAGACAGATCTAAATTTCCCTTTTTCCCCCAGGTTCCTTGTCATGTAACCTATACAGATAAAATTGTTCACGCTATCCTTGAGAAAGGTTTTAGCGAATCCCCATTGTACACGGGAGTAATAAAGGGGACCGGTCCCAGGTATTGCCCCTCTATTGAAGATAAAATTGTTCGATTTGCAGAAAAGGAAAGGCACCAGTTATTCCTTGAACCGGAGGGACTCGATTCCAATCTTATTTATCTTAACGGATTTTCCACATCTCTCCCTGAATATATTCAGATAGAGGCAATTCATAAGATCAAAGGATTGGAGGAGTGCGAAATGGCTCGCCCCGGTTATGCCGTTGAATATGATTTCTTTCCCCCTCATCAGGTTGATCTTACACTGGAAACAAAACTTATCGAAGGTCTCTATTTTGCCGGACAAATAAACGGCACATCCGGATATGAAGAAGCCGCAGCTCAGGGAATTATTGCGGGAATAAATGCAGCCGCAAAAATTAAAGGCCTGCCGGAGCTTGTCCTTAAAAGAAGTGAGGCATATACCGGAGTTCTTATTGACGATCTTGTGACCAAATCAACCGAAGAACCGTACAGAATGTTTACTTCACGGGCCGAACACAGACTTCTGCTGCGACAGGATAATGCAGACAGGCGCCTCTTCAAATACGGAAATCAATACGGACTAATTTCTGATGAAGCTTTTGAGGAGATGTTGGAAAACGAGAAGCTGATCACCAAATCAATTTCACTCTTTAATACATTGAAACTTCACGCAAGAAATGTAAATTCATTTCTTGAAAGCAGGGGACTCTCCAAAATAGATTCTGCAGAAACCATTTCAAAATTGTGCAAGCGGCCGGAGCTTACTATAAAAGAAATTGTGCCCCTCCTAGGTCCGGATAGGGATCCCCTCATCGGGACTCTTCTTAATAACGAAAGGGCTCTTGAGCAGGTTGAGATCGAAATCAAATATGAAGGATATATTAAACAGCAGTATTTTATGATCGACAGGCTTGAAAGATACGAGCATTCAAAGATTTCTTTGACGTTAAATTATCATAACGTTAAAGCATTGTCCACTGAGGGAAGGGAAAAACTCGCCCGGGTTAAGCCCAGGTCTATCGGTCAGGCGTCCCGGATTTCGGGAGTTACCCCTTCAGATATTTCGATATTATTGGTATATTTAAAGAACTAATTTTTAAGGTTTTTATGATCGACGTTCAGGAAAAATATTATAAGGAACTTTCTTCATTTTATTGGGAGAATGGGTTTAATCCTGATCCGATGAAAGTAGAAAGATTGGCTTACTTTGCTGAGCTTCTTGCAGAAAAGAATGATTCTGTCAATCTTATTTCAAGAAAAGACATCGATTCAATAATCGAAAACCATATATTCATTTCATCATATATCACAAAATTCATCCCCGAAAAATGTACAAGTTTCCTCGATGTTGGTACGGGAGGCGGGTTCCCCGGTATACCTCTCGGAATTATACGGCCTGAAATGACCGGGGTTCTTGTTGATTCTACCGGCAAAAAAATTGAAGCCGTGAAAGAATTTATCAGCAAATTAAAACTGAGTAATATTGTCGCTGTAAACGACCGTGCCGAAAGCCCTGAGTTTATAGAAAAACACAGGGAATCTTTCGATCTCGTCATTAGCCGTGCTACCGTCCCTTTGATAATTCTATTAAGATATGCTTTCCCACTTATAAAAGAAAAAGCATTTATAGCGGCTATTAAAGGAGGGGATATCGATGAGGAATATAAAAAAGCCGAACTGAAGTATAAGTCTTACATTAAGAAGTCTACTGTTTTTGAACTTAATTATAAGCCGACAAATATCCGCAACCAGAAAGGGAAAAAACTTATACTCCTGGAAATCAATAAATGATTTTGGACTGTTCCCCTAGGATAGCCCCGCAAACCTTGATTGTCATCCCCGCGAAGAGCTTGCTCATCCGCCACGGGCGGATTGTCGGAGGATCCCATTAAAAATCTGAAACTTGATTGTCATCCCTGCGCCCGCCCGCCGCAGGAGGGAAAGCAGATATCCCATTTCTTCTGTCATTCTGAGCGAAGCGAAGAATCGGTACCAATTTGTCATTCCCGCGAAAGCGGAAATCCATTCCTGTAAATCAGTGGTTTACCGGATATGAAGTTAAAATCACTTTCACTTCTTTTATTAATATATACCTCAGGTTTATTTCCTCAATTCAAAGATGTCGGTACCGACTTCAATAAATTCTTCAAAACAGGAGGGGAAACATTTACTGCTCCCTCAAAATGGAATACAACGGACTGGTTAATTCTATCCGGCACCGCTGCTGTTACGGCAGGAGCCTTCCTTGTCGATGAACCTGTCCGGAATTTTGCACTAAAGAACAAATCATCTTTTAACGACTTCCTTTTCCAGTACGATAAGTATTTCAGTTTTACTATACCGGCAATCGGAATAATTGGCACCTATGGTTATGGCCTCGTCTTCAAAGATCCCAAAATCAGAAACCTTGGACTTCAGTTAACAGAGGCTGCTGCCTATTCCGGTATTATAACCGTTGCCTTAAAATCAATTACAGGCAGATCCAGACCCTACGTTGATAAGGGGAATATGTCATGGAATCCATTCACAACAAATGACGACCAGCTTTCTTTCCCATCGGGACATGCAACATTATCATTTGCATTCTGCACCGTAATGGCTAATCACATTGATAATGTTTACTGGAAAATCGGATGGTACTCCATTGCCACTGTGGTCAGTGCCGCAAGAATATATCACGACCAGCATTGGCTTTCAGATGTTATAGCCGGTTCGGCTATAGGCTATTTTATCGGCGACTATGTCTCCAAACATCCCGACAACCGTTCCATACAAGAAGGCAAACCCCTTTCCGACTTTAACCTTTCTTTCAGCGTTCCTCTAAATAATTAAAATAACTATTCCCCTCCTTTTCTTGGCGCAAGAAAAGCAAAAGAAATATGGCTTTAAATTATTTACGTTATATAAATTCAGCAGACTGTCCGTATTTAACCGGCATAAAAAAATGCGGATAAGAAAATTTGCATAGCTTAAAGTGTTTACAAGCTAGTGAAGATGATGGAGAAATATGAGAACCGCGCCCTAGCGGGACGATTTTATTTCCCACAGATTAATTGTCGTATTGGTAATTCGAAGCAGCAAATTTTTCCGCATTTTTTTAAAGCCTTGATCTTTTGCCCACTTTTCCATCAAGGGAAAAGTGGGTTAAAGAATTATTTCAAAGAAAAGTTATTATAAAAAGGAGGGTTTTTAAGTTATAGGATATCTCTACAGATATCCTTAACTTTTTTGTGCATGAAATTTGGCACTCTTGTCACTGAAAAAATTAAGGGGTTCGGTTCATTTAAGCATTTAACAAAAATGCTGAGGGGGAGTAGTGCGCCTGTTTATATTTCTCCACTATACGGCTCCTCAAAAAGTCTGCTTCTTAATAAAATATGCGAGTTTGAAAACCAGATACTGGTTCTTCTCCCCGATATAAAATCAATTGAGGAATTTCTTGTAGAACTGGATGTCCTGAAACTTACCCCCGATACAATTGCGATTACAGAATATAAACCTGAATACCTTCAGGAAAAACTCACCGAGATTTCCAAAAGAGAAAAACTTATACTCGTCGCGGATTTTAATATCCTGAACTGTGAACTCCCGCAAAAAGATAGAATTGACCAGTCAACTACAAACATTCAGGCGGGCGGTGAACTTACCTATGATGAAATCCTCGAATACCTCAACCTACTTAATTACCAGAAGGATAAGTTCGTAGAAGCGCCGGGTGATTATTCGCAGCGCGGCTCAATTATCGATTTCTGGTCTTACAGCGAAAAGAACCCTGTCCGCCTTGAGTTTGACGGCGACTTCCTGGAATCTATCCGTTACTTCGAACCGGAAAGCCAGCGCTCAATTGAAGCTATCGAAATTGCAACTCTTGCCGGTTCGCTTGTCGACAGGCAGGGCATGGGCTCAACTGATATTTTCACCTATCTGAATAATCCGCTAGTCATTGCCTCTTCTTTTGAACTCCATTCTCTTGATACTTCAAAGTTCAACTCCTTTGCTGAACAACCGGATACTCCACCTGCTGTAATTGAGGAGATTATTGCGGAAGATATTCCCGATGAAGAATTTCCTGAAGTCGACATTAATAAACCTTCGAAAGAAAAGATTGTAGTTCAAACCCACAGCATTGATACTTTAATAAATTCCGATAATAAAAGATGGCTCATCGAAGAGGAGCTTGGGTCGGATAAAAGAATTCAATTGGGACTTTCAGAATCACCGGTTATTAACAGTAACTATGAAATTCTTTTCAATATTCTGACAAGTTACGCAACACAAGAATTCGAAATAATAATCACCGCGGAAAATGAACTCCAGTCTGACCGCCTGAGCGACCTCTTATCTCAATTCAGGGAAGAACTTGCGGAACTGATTGATACCGGTAAAATTAAAATTGAAACTCTTGCTATTAAAAAAGGATTCCTCTCAAAAGAAGAAAAATTCCTCCTCCTTACTGATTACGAAATCTTCAACAAGCCCTATAGAACCCGCATTATCAAAAGCCGTAAGTATACTAAGTCAAAATCAAAAGCTTTTGCGTCAATTAAAAAAGGGGACTATGTCGTTCATGAGAATTTTGGTATCGGCAAATATGCCGGCCTCGAAACCATAAAGATAGGTGAGGCAAACCAGGAGTCGATGAAGATCCTCTATAATGAGGGGGGAGTGGTATATGTTAATCTCAACTACCTTACACTTGTTAAAAAATATTCTTCAAATGAAAATTTAATCCCTACACTTTCAACTCTCGGCACAGGCGAGTGGGCTTCAACTAAACAAAAGACTAAAAAGAAAATTAAGGAAGCTGCCCGCGAACTGATTGAACTTTACGCTAAAAGAAAAGCCGCCAAAGGTTTTGCATTCAATGCCGATACAGTATGGCAGAAAGAACTTGAAGCATCTTTCCTTTATGAGGATACTCCCGATCAGGCAAAGGTTACCGAGGAAATTAAAGAAGATATGGAAGCCGAAAACCCGATGGACCGCCTGGTCTGCGGTGATGTTGGTTTCGGTAAAACCGAAGTTGCAGTGCGCGCTGCTTTCAAGGCAGTACAGGATAATAAACAGGCCGCCGTTCTTGTCCCTACAACAATCCTTGCCGAACAACACTACAATACATTCACTGATCGCCTTTCGCAGTTCCCTGTAAAGATTGCGGTTATCTCCCGCTTCCAGACTAAAAAACAGCAGACTGTAATTCTTAAAGATCTTGAAGAGGGGAAAGTTGATATCCTTATCGGAACGCACCGCCTCCTTTCTAAAGATATTAAGTTTCCAAATCTCGGCATTCTAATTATAGATGAGGAACATCGGTTCGGTGTTATGGCAAAAGAAAAACTCCGCGCAGTTAAAGCTAATGTCGATACTCTAACTTTAACCGCAACTCCAATTCCCAGGACATTAAATCTGTCCCTTCTCGGAGCAAGGGATCTTTCTATAATCGCAACTCCGCCTCCAAACCGGCAGCCGATTTATACTACCGTTGCCACTTTTGATGTCTTTAAAATTAAAGAATGGATTCTTAATGAACTGAGAAGAGGGGGACAAGTTTACTTTGTTCATGACCGCGTACAGTCAATTGATAAACTTGCCGGTTATCTTCATAAATATTTGCCCGATGTAAGAGTTGGAATCGCTCACGGACAAATGAAACCGGCCCAGCTTGAAGATGTAATACACGGATTCCTAAACCGGAAATTTGATGTCCTGCTTTCTACTAAAATCATTGAATCGGGAATTGATATTCCAAACGTTAATACAATTATTGTCAACAGAGCTGACAGGTTCGGTCTTGCTGAGCTTCACCAGTTAAGAGGACGTGTGGGGCGTTCCAATAAACAGGCATATTCATTTTTTATTGTCCCGTCACTCAGTGGAATTTCAAAGAAAGCTTTAAGAAGACTACAGGCAATTGAAGAGTTTACAGATGTGGGCGCTGGATTTAGTCTTTCAATGCGCGACCTCGAAATACGCGGAGCAGGCAATCTCCTCGGCACAGAACAAACCGGTTTTATAAATGATGTAGGATTCGATCTTTATGTTAAAATGATAAATGAAACTGTCGAAGAACTTAAGTACCAGGAGTTTAAGGATATATTTAAAGAACTTCCCAAAACTCAGGAAAGAACCGAACCGACGATCGATACATTTTTCGATATCGGCATCCCGCAGGAATATATGCCTGAACAGATGGACCGGTTGAACTTCTACACTTCTCTTTATTCAATCGGCGACATTTCCGAAATTGAGGAACTAAGAGATGAAATGATTGACCGCTACGGACCTCTGCCTATAATTGTCCATCGGCTGATAGCTTCAGCTTCACTTCGTTATTATGCGTCCAAAGCATTATTCGAAAGAATAATAATTCAAAGAAAACAAATTTTTATTATTCTGCCTAAAGGAGAAAAAGAGGATTATTACGCAATAAAGTTTACTGCAATGATGCGCTTTATTGTTGATGAGTATAAAGACGTGGTAAAATTCAGCCAGCAGAAAGATGTTCTGAAATTAGTAATCGATAATAAATTTGAATCCCCCGAAAAGATATTCCAATTTCTGATAACTTTCACCCGCCAGATTATCAAACTCTTCACTAACGACATTCAGGACTAATCCCCTCTCAACCCTTGAACGAGAAATGAGCGAGTCATCAAGCCGAGATCAAGCCGAGATGAACGAGAAACCATTAGGAAATCATCGGGAATTGAACGAGAGCGGATGAACGGTAATATGAGAAATTTGTCTTTATTAATAATAAAGACAAATTATCTCAAAACAATCAAATTCTTTCGATAACCCGGTAAAACCTGGATTCCCTATTCTTCACCAAAAAAAAATCCCCCTAAATAAAGGGGGATATAGGGGGTTGTTATTCTTAAATCTATTTTATTGTTCTACAAAACTCCTACTTACTGTCCGCTCCCAGAATAATCGGCAGACCGCTCTTCCCTGAACCGATAATAACAATCTTGGAA
>Ga0182027_10010650_pt1 | contig 13051 bp, 15 predicted proteins | sample 712E1DmetaG_FD_121300 | JGI IMG/M metagenome (GOLD analysis project Ga0182027, IMG submission 121300) | Permafrost microbial communities from Stordalen Mire, Sweden - 712E1D metaG (Illumina Assembly) | ecosystem: Environmental > Terrestrial > Soil > Wetlands > Permafrost | place: Sweden...
CAGCTCCCGCTTCTTCCGTCCGCGCCGCAATGTCGAGATTGCCTGAATAACAGCAACCAGTGCCGGGAATACTGTCGCGTCTCCGATCTTCATCTCACCAAGTGTGGCGAGCAATGAATCAATCCCGCAAACTGGATATCCCTCAACAGCGATTTGCTCAATCTGCGGAACTGCTGGTGCAAACGTAACCGGATGGATGTTCACCAAAAGCTCACGCTTCCTGAGCAATGACTGGTGTTGGCGCAGCTTAGCCTGCATTTTGTTGAACGCTTCGTCCTGTGCCGCCTCGTAATCCCCCAAGGTTCGGCCCTCAACTAGATTAAACAACACGAGCCCCTTGCTCGGAGAGACCAAGAGTGCGTCGATTGGAAATGAACCTTCGGGGGTTCCGATAATCGGATAGCCGATGTAAAGCGTTCCTTCAAGGCTCGCTACGGTTGCCAACCTGCTGGCAAGCTGTTTGCTGGAGACGGGCTTATCAGTGCTTCCCCAAACGGTGTTAATCATGCTTTGATGGTGTTAAATTCCTCGCTGAAAGTCCACCCGACAGCAGACGGGGCAGCAGCAGGTCGCGCGTCCGGCGGAGGATTTGGATTTGGCGCAGCATAACCTCGCGTTGCTTGTGAATGCCGCGCGCGATGGCGTCATAATGTTTCATCAGTGGACGCGGCGGCAGAACAATCTCAAAGTTACTTACCGTGTCCTTGGTGAGCGCCTCACGGGTCGCGCCACCTTGGGCAAGCGCCAAGAGCTGTTGTTTTCGCTGGTCGCTGTTGATGGCGTCGAGCACGTAGAAGGGGCTGACCTTTACTGGGTCGGCACGGATGATGGCGACGTGCTGATTGACTCGCGCCGGAAGCAGATAGGAAAGCACGAGCGCGCAACGGGCGACGGATGCGCCGGTAATGTTCAAGAGGATGTCGTTTTCCTCAACCGTCACGTTGTCGAGTTCGGCGGCTTGCTGCTCGTCAATGAACGCGAGGTCCTCAAACTCAAAGCTGTAATCGTAAACGTTCAGGCTGCGGATGAGATGAATGCCCTCGGTCTTGTAGGCGTCTTTACCGCCTCGTGGAGTTGCCCCACTGCCAATCTTGGTCGTGACCGCTCGGAGTGTCGTCACCTCCCATCCTTGGGGGATGGGGCCGACGGGAGAGGCGACGATCTTGGTCTTTTCGTGGCCGGGGCTGCCCGACGAAGCCTTGGCGAAGTCGGGGAATCGGAAATCGACGAACCACTCGCGGTATAGGGCGCGGGCCATCGATTCCAAGATCCGGATGCGCCGCTGACTGTTTTCAATAAGTTCGTCGTAGGCCGACAGGATGCCCGCTATCTGCCGTTGCACCTGGAGCGGCGGAAGCGGGACTGCGAACTTCCGAATCAGATCCTGATTCAAGTTCTGCTGGGCCGCCCCTTGGGCCTGGACGGTGAGGTCTCCTCGATTTTGCAGCAGCGAATAAAAGACGAATCGCCAATCAGCCTTCTTGTCGTCCACAACCAGACCGCAGATCGCTTGGTTGACGGTCGCGGCCCGTCTTAGCCAGCCAAGTTGCCCCACATTTGCACCATACATCGCAACCAGAACAGTGTTTGCTGGGAAGTACTTCGCCGCGGACTCGTTCAGTCCATCGTCTGTGATCTTCTCCTCGGTATCGGAAATCGAGCCGTCGATCAATTCTTTGGACTTGACCCAACGGTGCCCTGTGGAGTCGGTCGTGAAATACTCGGCGTGTTTTCGCGAGGGCGTGCCTCCGCTAGAAACTCGACTGCAAATAGATTCGAGAGTGGCAGGGTACATCATCACCCCTCCAGAATCTCCGCCACGTTCTTTGCAATGGTGGCCTCCAATTCACGAGCTGCGGCGTTGAGGGTTTCAAGCTCTTCGTTCAGCGTCTCAAGCTGCTCGTTGAATTCCTCGTCGCTGACGGCTTCGCCGGGCGCCACGCCGACGTAGCGACCGGGATTGAGCGACCAGCCCTGCGCCTCAATCTCCTTGAGCGTGGCGGCACGGCAAAGGCCGGGCACGTCGGCATATTCGGCCTTCCTGTCGAAGATTTCCGAGAGCTTGTCCCATGCCTCCACTCCACCAAGGGTGAAGTCGAGTTCGTCCCCGCGATACAGGCGGACCAAGTTGGCAAGGAAGCCGATTTGCCCGGCCGTCCATTCCCGGTGCGCTCGGTCCACTTGGCGGTAGATGTGCCGGGCATCAATGAAGAGGACGGTGTCAGCGCGGGCCGTCCTTCTTTTTCCTCTATCCAGGAACCATAGCGTGCAAGGGAGCGTGACGGTGTAGAACAGGTTCGGCCCGACAGCAACCATCACGTCCACGGCGTGGCTCTCGATGAGCTGGCGTCTGAGATCCTGTTCGGATGACCGGGCATCGGAAGCGGAGTTGGCCATGACGAACCCGGCCCGGCCCTTCGCATTCAATCCGGAGTAGAAGAGCTGAATCCAAAGGTAATTCGCGTTGTCGGTGCGCGGCAGACCGAAAGGGAACCGGCGGCCTTGCCCGACCGAGTCCTTCAGCCGCTCCTTGTCCACGGCGTTCACATTGAACGGCGGATTGGCGAGGACGAAGTCAAACCGGCCGGTGGCTTTATGTGGGTCGTCGTAGTAGCTGTTCACCTGGCCGCCGTGGCGGATCTCACCCTCCAGGCCATGGACCGCCAGATTCATGCGGCACAGGCGGCCGGTTTCGTCGGTCTTCTCGACGCCGTGGATGGACAACTCCGCGCTGGGACTCCTTTTGTGCTCCGCCACGAACCGGGCAGATTGCACAAACATGCCGCCGGAACCGCAGGCCGGGTCCAGGATCAGCCCGTGATACGGCTCGATGACTTCGGTCAGGAGGCGGACAATGCTGCTGGGCGTGTAGAACTCGCCGCCGCCCTGGCCCTCGCTCATAGCGAACTCGCCAAGGAAGTACTCGTAGATGCGGCCGAAGGCGTCGTAATCCAATGAGGCCGGGATCTCAGAGACCTTTTTGAGCAGCTCCTTGAGGAGCGTACTGGTGAAGAGGTTGTAGGTCTTGGGAAGGATGCCCGCCAGCTGGGGATTGTGCTTCTCGATGTCCCGCATGGCATCGTTGACCTTTGCTCCTATGTCGGTCGCCTCCGGCAGTTGGAGCAGGTAATCGAACCGGGCGTTGGGCGCCAGATAGAGGATGCCGTCGGCGTGATAGGCGGCCGGCTCGTCTACCCTGCTGCCCCGGCGGGAAGATGCCGCCGTTTTCTCCAGCTTGGCGCGCTGAACGGCGAACCGGACCTCGGCAAACCGCAAAAAGATGAGACCCAGGACCGGCTGGGAGTATTGCGCGGCGCTCAGGCCGCTGTTGGCGCGGAACTGGTCTGCGGCAGCCCAAAGACGTTTCTCCAGCGTGTCGGTGGCAAGATCCTTCTCGGACGGGGCGATCCACTGCATGATGGCCGACAATAGACCCCCGACACAACGTCGCGAGGAAAATTCTGATGGTGTGGTGGTGTGGTGACTCGTTCTCTCCACCCTCGAATTCAAAACCAGGAGGATGGGCATATCACCGCTACCTGACGGACATGCTCACATTGGAGATTGAGCATGCTGTCCTGGATCTTCATTTCGGGAACGGGTGGAACACGGCGCCGATCCAATCGCCATACGCCCAAATGAGTGTTCCTGCACCTCCCAGAATGAATGCGATGCGCGAAATTTTCGCGCCAAGCACCGCTTTCCTCGGTGGCCAATCCGAATCGATCACAAAACCAAATGTGCCTGGATTCTCTTTTGCGTAGTCTTCGGAACTCAACCTTAGCAGGCGGCTGATCGGCAACGCAGCGCCAGCAAAACACAGGACCGCACCCGCTCGGCTGAACCACTCCCAATCCTGGTTGCGAAAGCTGAGATAAATCGACGCAACGGTCCAGCATGCTGGGAACACAAGCATGGCGATCTCAAAGAATGGCAGCTGCTTTCTCATTTCTTCCGGCAACGCTTGGGAGTTAATCTGGCGCGGCCATGATTTCCGGTCTCCAAGTTGCTGTCAACGCGCCGGGACTGATTCGTCACTGCTGCGCGCAAGGTGCGGACGCCCTGAGGCCAGTGAAGCACAGGGCAAAGCATGCCGATCCTGGGTCCGAAGAAAAGGGGCTTTCGCCCCTCTGTCAGATGATCCCCGCTTCGCGGAAGGAGTAGAACCCGCGGCCGGCGGGGTCCGCGGCTTTGTCTCCGACGATGACGTGGTCTACCAGGTCAATTCCGAGGATTTGAGAGGCTTCCCTTAGGGACCGGGTGACAGAAAGGTCTGCCGATGAAGGTCGTGGGTCCCCGGATGGGTGATTGTGGGAAACTACGATTGACGCTGCTCCGCCAATTATTGCAGCCCTGTACGTTTCACGGCTGTGAACCAGGCTGCTGGTCAGTGTCCCCAGTGTAACCATATGCCTACCGAGCGGGTGATTTTTCCTATCGAGCAGCACCACGAAGAACGCCTCTTGCATCGGGTTTTCGGCGTAGGCGGACTCCAGGTAGGCTGCGACCTTTTCCGGGGTATCGAGTGTGACTTCTTCACCGAGAGACACGAGGGAGTAGATCAGCTTCGCTTCGTAAACACGCATGTTCTGTTACTCAATGCGTGCGTCTCCGTGGAACCTGTATTGGCTCCTTATCGGGTTGCCCGCTCTTGAGCGGGGGGCGAACAACAGGCGTCAAGTCACAACGCAGCCGAAAGCCGAGGAATGACACCGCGTAGACGTGTCAGACGAGGGGGAAGAGAGGCGAGTGATGTGGAGATTCCGGCACGATGGCGGAGCACATCGGCAGGAATACAACATTGATAGCCTGTAAAATGAGAGAACCCCAGCGGACGGGCAGTCCTAGAAAAATTCGAGCGAAGCGAGCATCGATCTAACATTGGGAAGGAAGGATGGATGGTCTCCAGGGGAGCCAGTCGTAGACAGGCGAAGCCTTCCATCCGTGCGTTTTTCCGCCGAAGGGATTTCCGGTGACTGTGCCGCCATGGCAGTCCCGAGATTGGAGGAAGCGGCTGCGGCGGCCGTGACCGGGCTCGACAGCCGCTAGGAGTGCTGGTTAGAGTTTTCGGTAAATCGTTCGGCACGTCCACACCGTCCCCGTTATACCTCAAGCGTTTCGCGTGACATTCGAATGAAGACCTCATCACGAGTCGTCGTCACCGTTCTCGTGGTGGCGACAGCGACATTCTGCGGCATGTTCGCTCCGTTCGCGTTCGCCTTTAGGAACGCGATATGGGACCCGGTCTTTGGCGTCGGTTTTCTTGTCGCCGGATTTGTTTTTCATCCTTTCACCGGAAATCGAATGGTCGGGTTGATTGGCGGGGGACTCTGGCCACTGCTGGTGATCGCCGGGATCGGATTCGGGGCCTGGAGGCTTACGGCCGCTCGCCCGAGTTGGAGGCTGGCAGCGGTGGGACTCTTCGCCTTGTCCGTCTTCCTGTGGGTATCTGTCCCCACCGCGAATCGGATATCGCGGCACGGTGTTCCATTCTATTCCAGCTATTGCTCGGTCTGGTATTGAGAAACCTTATGCGACTCCCATGACAATTCGCCGCTTCAGATGGCAGCTTGCCGCGTGCGGCACCGCGGACGAGGTCCACGGCAGGTTCCTGGCTGCTGTCAAACTTCCGGGCGAGGATTCATTTTCGTTCTTTTCACGGCGTGTGGGCCGCGTTCAGGCGGGAGAGATGACCTGGTGGCGAGAATCCCATGGGCGTGGAGGGAGAAGAAAGGGTCCAATTACCACGGCCCGCGTTGTCCCCGGAACCAATGGGATTGAAATCGTCGGCAAAGTTGAGCTTGGTTTCGACCACCTATTGCCGGGAATCATTGGTCTGGCGTTGTTTGGCCTTTTTCTCCTCAAGGGTGGCGAGTTCTATGTCATAATCCCGATTGGGGCACTGATTCTCGGCCAATTGTGGACATTCTACGATATCTCCGCGGCTGAGGATTTCCTTCTCGAATGAAGGATCGGCCATGAAATACGTTGTGCCATTCCTGATCGCGATGATCGCCGTCCTCTCCTGCGTTCGTGCGGCCGGCGACGGAAAGCCCGTCGGCGACGCGGTCCGAGTCACATTGGACGACACGCTGGAATCCCAGTGGAAGCGGCAGGACATATCGGGTTTCGCCGCCTCCCTGCGGGAAGCCGACTCCATCACCGTGCTTGAAGGCCTGCCCTATCCGGAAGCGGAAAAAGGCTGGTACGATCATGAATCGAAGCGGAAGGATCTGGTCTGGATCCTCGGCTACCCGTTTTATCCCAGCCCCCTCAAGGTGTCCGACAAAGACATCCGCGAGATCAAGGATGTCCTGCTGGATCCGGCGGCACATCTCGAATTCCCGCGGTTCATGGTTTCGCTCCTTACCGAAGACTACCACCCGAGCCATGCGGTGATCTGGTCCATGGGCGGGCAACGGTTCGGATCCCTGATCGACCTCGGCTGCCGCCATGAGTGGAAGAACTTCACGCCGTCGCAAACGCTCTACGGGAGAATCGCCGCCGAATCCGACGCGAGGTTGGCGAACGCTCTGCAGAAATATCAGCCGGAACGTCTCGCGAGGACCAGGGGGCTAGAATCCCAATGAAGACCGCAGGGGCGTTCACATTGATGGTCCTGCTTGCTTTGGCCGGCTGTGTAACGGAGCAGGCCCATCGGTCGAGCGAGACGGCCCTGTTCTCAATCCGCCTGACAAGAGGAGCGTTCACGGGTGCGGCGAAGAAGGACACGGGGTTCTATTTCTTTCAGCAAGCTGACGGGGGAATCTTCGGCGAACAGCGGAAGGACGGAATCGTGACGGATGTGTTCGGTGGTGGCTCGCAGGAGTCCGCGGAGCTTCGCCGTGAGATCAAGGCGGTGGGGTTCGAACTGTTTGATTTTGACGCTGAAGTTAGACGCGTCGATGACGAGTTGGCCGCTAAGGCGAAACAGGAAGGCAGGGAGGACACCATCTTTTTGACGCTGGACGGTGCCGAATATGAAATCAGATTTGAATTCGAGGGCGTTCACTACGTGTTGCTAGAGCGGAACCCGGGCTCGATGACCGACCATTATGCAGCGTACAGTCCTAGAATCGCAAAGTTGAAGGCACTGATGGACCTCTTTGCACGGTACTACGGCCGGGCAAAGTTCTCCTTCTAGCCGGCCAGCAAGAAGAACTGTCATGAAGACTATGCTCTCTTTCGCCTCCTGCCTCCTGTTGGTTTGCCTTCCGGGGGCGTGCGGAATCGCACACGCCAACGAGGACGATGTCCGGGCGGTGGTAGCCGCTGACCTTGCCTTCGCCACCGATCTATACCCCCGCCTTGCTGCAAACGATCAGAACATCGTTTTCTGCCCTCCTGGCGTGGCGGGTCTCTTAGCTATGGCGGCCACCGGATCCCGCGGACCGACCCGCACGGCCCTGCTTTCGGTGCTGCATCTGCCCGGGGCCACGGAGCGGACGCTGGAGGCGTTCGGCGACTGGCGTGCTCGTTTGGCAGGCAAGAGCGACAACCGGATTACGCTTGAATGGACGAGCACGGTTCTCAGTGATCCGTCGCATCCCCTGCTTGTAGCGTTTCAGGACATGGCCCGCCTGAAGTTCAATGCTGAGATTCCGACCGAGCCCTCCCTGGATCCGGGCACCGGCATCGTGTTGAAAAGCCGCGTTCATTTCTTCGGACAATGGACAAATGCCTTTGCGGTGGCGGATACGAAGCCGGGGCCGTTCTCTCTGGCCGGTGGAGGAGACGTGAGTGTGCCCTTCATGCACACTGAGACCCGTTTCAAATTCTTCCACGAAACAGGCAGGTTGTTCGGCCTCGGGCCGGGTGGCGTGAGTCTGCTCGACCTCCCGTATGGTGACGGAAGCTACTCGATGATTGTTCTCCTGCCGGACCGCAGGACGGGACTCGCAGGCCTTGAGGATTCTCTCTCGGACTCCCTGCCAGAGTGGCTTAAGGCGTTGGACAAGTCTGAACCCACAACCGTGATCCTGTCCCTGCCGCGGTTCGACACTCGTTCGGAACTGGGTCTGTTGGACGCGTTGACATCGATGGGCCTGGGGCCGGCCGGCAAAATCTACGTTGCCGACTTTTCGCAGGTGAGTTCGAACCCGACCTATATTTCAAAGGTGGTTCAGAATGCCGCCATCAAGGTGGACGAAGCCGGGACTGAGGCGACGGCCGAAACCATAGTTGTGTTGTCGCCATTTGGTGTAGGCGGCCCTCCTCCTCCGGAGCCGAGGGTTGTCAAGGTCGACCACCCCTTTGTCTTTCTGATCCGGGACAACACAACCGGGGCACCACTGTTCATGGGAAGGATCAGCGACCCAACCCGGTAGGGGCTTCCTCTGGATCAGAGTTTTTTCTCAAGTCGGCATCTATTTCCGCTGCCAGCGGTGGACCACATTGCTCTGCAGTGATCTCAATTTTTGCATTGGGAATGAACTCGATCCCGGGGAGTTCAACCCAATGAGCTTCCTTTGGGAATGGTCTCATTGTATCAGCAACGAAGAACGAATTCACAAATTGTAAAGCAGAATTCGCAAGGCGCGCCACAGCTCTTGGCGTTGCCTGAGCCAACCGCGCACAGCACATTTACGCCCGAACAATCGCCCCTCTGAAAAACGTGGCCGATCCCAAGGAAAAGAAGCCTTTGATGGAATGACTTCCCTCATGCAGCGATTTCGATCACGTCGATGGTCGCGCGCATTTTTCGGATTCTCCTGAGATCAGCTTCCCACCGGCGTTGCGGCACATCAGCCGGGCGGCGGTGTACTGGACGCGGGCACAGACAGTTCAGATGCATCCTTACTACCGGGAGGCCCAGTTCCTTCAGGTCAAAGTATTCGCCCCAGAAGGTGCGGCACGCATCGGTAAATGCGCGCAGGTGGGCTTCTTTATTCAGCGGATAAACCCTGATTCTTTTCGCAATCCTCTCAAAAGTCCGGCGCTGGTCCGTAATGGCCCCAGCCCGGCTCGACAAATACCGGCCGGTCTCAGCATCGGGGACAAACAGATTTACCGTTTGGTGCTGTGTTGCCTTAATCAATCTACCTAAACTGGGACATAAAGCTGAAGTGTGTGAGCGTGTTGTCGTGAAAAAGCAGAGTCGAACGGTTGCCCTATAGATGCGGACGGCGTGGCTGGGCCTGAGCTGGGCGGCTGAAAGAAGGTTGGGGAGATACCCTGTCCCACTTCCCCAGTCGAGCTTGACGGGATGCTTCAACAGATAACCTGCGGTGTTTGCGCGAAGGCGGTCAAACCGGCCGACAGAAAGGTCCAGGAACCCGGCGATCCTGGATCTCAACGCGGGGATTTGAGCAGTTTTCATCGCCCTGGGAATCGCGAAGATGCAATGGGCGTGGACGTACGTCAGAAGATCAGGGTGGGTGATGTCGATGGTGAGTTCGATTTTGACTGCAACAAGCACGACGTTTGACCTGCGTAGAACTTCGGATTTCTGCAGCTGGCAGAGGCGCTTCCTGATGTGTCCTATCGAGGTTTTGACCTCTTCAATGGGAACCTTGCCGCCTTTGCCAGAAACGAAGGTCCACCGGAATTCGTGGGTTTCCTTTAGCCGTGACATGACCGTTTCAAGCCGGGATGTGCGGCGCTGGCGGCCTAACTCCCAATAATAGGGGAGGAAATTTGTGTGACGGAACGCCAGCAAGACATTCTTGCCGTCGGGACTCACTGCCCACTCGTGAGCTAACACTTTATTGCGTCGGAGTTTCTGCGCCAATATGATTGAAGCTGGGACAGTCTTCTGTCGCAATCCGTCCCGCGCCATGGAATATAGCTGACCTTCGGAAAGCTCTGTCAGATTGTAGCTTGCGACGAAATCAGCCGGGGAACTGGCGAATTGGGACCAAATGTTGGGTGGGATGTAGACAGGCATCCCGGAATTCTAACCTGGTGCACCGATTGGGAAACCTGCCCCGGACAGATTGGTTGGAGGTTGCCTTCGACGTCAGAGGTCAATGCCGGGGCCGGTGCGGTCTGCGATCTTCGCCACCTTGGCCGCGAATGCCGTATGTTCTGGGATACGGCGGTAGTCTGCTACTGCGAGGAAACCATCTAGTTTCTCAGGTATGTCCGGGACCTCGTTGATGCGCTCGAAATGGTTGCGATTGCTCGGTAGCCAATACGCGCCTATTGGATGTACCGTGCAATGGCAGCTTTTTCCACTGCCGGTAATCCGGTTGAAAATGCTTCGCATTTCCGATTCCGGCGGTACGCAACACTGGTAGGTGATCGTAGATAAACAGATGAAAAGGCGCTGACACCTGTCGAGGCATACGAGCTGCAGAGAGCACCAAGGATGGTATTCGCTCCTGGTTGTCGTCTCGATTGCAAACCAACCGTCTTTGACCGGAACGTTATCGACGACTGGTGGATTCCTAAGTTGCCGAGGCTGGCGCCTGGAAAGCACCGCCGCTGTTACCCCGTAGTCGCATCGTCCACAGCTGGGACCAGGACTGAAATTAGTGGGTTGCCCAGCAAGGTAGTCCCTTAGAACAAACCGCGAATGCCGGCATTCCACGCTCAAATGCCCTTTGATCGTGTAGAAGATTATGGCATCCGCCGTGACCGTTACGGAAAAGACCGTACTGTCGGCCAGGCTGATGTCGCCGGCTTTGATCAAATCGTTCGCCACAGGATACTCCCAGCCAAGACGACGACCGCACCCCCGACAACGAGCCAAATCCAGAATAGGGCTTTCAGGGAACCGCCGAAATCGTCAAGCAGATCTAACGCCTGCCCGGATTGCTGCTTACAGGCGTCGATGTCTTGGCACTGTGCATTGCTAGAGAGAATCATCGGGCTAACTGCGCGGCTGACTGCCCCGGCCATTGCCGTTGGCAAGTTGGTCCGGATAGAAACCAGTTCGGCTCTTACCTCCGTAAGGATCTGGCGGTTTGCATCGAGAACAGCATGCACTTCTGTCACGAGGTCGATTGTTTTTTCGAGCAAAAGCGTGGGATCAGGGGTGGCGGCTATAGGAGCAATTGGCGCGACTGCAGGTGGTGACATTGTCGCTTTGACGTTCTCAAGTCGCTTCCGGTGGTCGTCATCGGGAATGGGTGATGCTGTAGTCGTCATCGGTATTGGCGGTATGGTCTGATACGCGGAATAATGAGCTTGCGGATCGCACGGCGCTGCATGGCCTCCAGAAAGCGGTCCGCGTCATCTCCGTCCTCGCGACACATGGTCGCCATTGTCTGAAGTGCCCGGCATAGAAGGCTCCCTACCTCTTTAATTGGCTCTGCAGCGACTCCAAGAAGAGCAGCTGGGTTTCGACCAGGTCGTGGAGTTGTGTTCTCAATGCCATCAATTCCCGTGTGTTCGCCGCTAGGTCGTCCTTCAAGAGGTCGGCAATACGGATCGCCACCGGCTCCGCCCATAACGGAAACTCCGCCTGGGACTCCAATGCTGCGAGTCTGTTCATCGGATACTGTTCCTGTTGCGCCATAGTGAAGTGTGAGCACCTTGCAACTGACGCCAGCATGCCGGCCAGAGATGGCCGCTTCTCCGCGAGAAAACGACACCCCTATGGGCCTGCCTTGCTCATCATATTTCCACCGCGTCGAGATATTCTGCCGTAGGAGCTGCGCTTCAAAAGCGGCCAATGAGGGACACTGCTTCAGCGCAGCCTTAACAGCAGTGCCGATAGCGAGTCTCTCCGGAACTGGCGTTAGCGTTTTCCCCTCGCGGTGAAGTCGGGCGGCTTGCTCTAGCTCGTCCTTGTTGATTCTCGTCTTCACGGATCGCGCTGGCGTGCGGACCAAACCAAAGTTCTCTTCCATTGCCCGGCAGAATTCTCGGAGGCGTATCCGCTCGTAGGAGAGTGACCAGGTCTTGCCGTTAAGCGTCACTCGCGAAGACGCGAAATGTCCGTGTTGATGTGCAGTATCCCCGTGTAGCGCGCCAACACAGAGGTCGATACCGAACCACTTCGCGTACTGTTCTGACAGTTCAGCCCATTGGGCAAGAGAAAGACGTTCGCCATTTCCGAGGGAGAAAATGTGATGAACAGCCGGCCGGCGGCATCGGGGATTAGACGCACTAAAAGACTTCAGTTCGCATGCCATTCCACGGGGGTCGGTTGCGGACAGCGTTGAGAAGATCAGCTCGGCGTTCTTGTTTTTCTTGAACATGTATCTCAACAGCGGCGTGAAGTCATCATGGCAGGCTGCTCGGCAGATCATGATGCGAGGGCGTGCCCACCAATGAGGTGGTTGCGGACTACCTGGATTTCGGCATAGGCCGCTTCAATCGTGGATTTCAGCTCGGCGGCTAATTCGGGACCGATAACGCCACAATTGATCAAGTAGAGGATTCGGTTGAGGTTTGTTCCGATGCGCGCGAGCTCCTGCCACTGCTCCCGACAGACCGGGTTGATCATCACAGGCGGCTGCACAGTGCCAGTCAGTGTTTTCTGTCTGATGTAGGCGCTAGCGCTCAAACCGTGTGCCGAGGCATCGGCACGCACGCGTTCGTAATCAGACAGGGCGAGTTTCGTTGTCAGTGGCAGAACACGGGAGTGTGGTCGCTGGCCGAGAGGTGTCTTTGTCTGGCTCATATTCCAGTATACTGGAAAAACCGCACGAAAGTAGCCCCTAAAGGGGGGCGGCATGCGTTTTGGGTGCACCGAATCGGTGCCCCAAACGCACATCTTGCTGTCCCTGTCCACTTCCCCTCTGAGATAGACCCCGGTGTTTGTCTCCGCTCGCTGGATACCATGGCCGCCCGCAGGTCTCACTGCAGGGGAATCGCCCTCCCAAAAATCATCGCCTCCACACTGGCCAAACTCGAATGCGCCTTCCTGCATTAGGCCCCTGTGATACCGGCATTTGAGAAGAAAACCTTCTACGTTTGCTAGCAGCTAGCACGCAATTCCGGCATCAAAAAGCCGCAAGTTGCTGTTTACTTGCGGCTTAAACTGGCGGAGAGGGTGGGATTCGAACCCACGGTGCCTTGCGGCACGCCTGATTTCGAGTCAGGTACGATAGACCACTCTGTCACCTCTCCGAAAACGAGAGGGCGAGATTGTGGAATCAAA
>Ga0182027_10010651_pt1 | contig 13051 bp, 12 predicted proteins | sample 712E1DmetaG_FD_121300 | JGI IMG/M metagenome (GOLD analysis project Ga0182027, IMG submission 121300) | Permafrost microbial communities from Stordalen Mire, Sweden - 712E1D metaG (Illumina Assembly) | ecosystem: Environmental > Terrestrial > Soil > Wetlands > Permafrost | place: Sweden...
GATCGATTGAAGCAAGCCGAGAAAATCACCGGCATGAAGGACGCGGCGCTGACCGGCGAAGGGCTGATCGAAGGCAAACCCGCCATCATCTGCGCCATGGAATTTCAATTTGTCGGGGGCAGCATGGGAGCGGTGGTGGGCGAGAAAGTGACTCGCGCCATCGATCGTTGCATCGAAAAGAAATTGCCGCTGGTGATCATTTCCTGTTCGGGCGGCGCGCGCATGATGGAAGGCGCCATCAGCCTGATGCAGATGAGCAAAATCTGTTCGGCGCTGGCGCGCCTGGACGAGGTCCACAAACCCTACATTTCAGTGCTCACCGATCCCACCACCGGCGGCGTCACTGCCAGCTATGCCATGCTGGGCGATTTAAACATTGCCGAACCCGGCGCCCTCATCGGCTTCGCGGGCCCGCGCGTCATCGAGCAAACCATTCGCCAAAAGCTGCCCGAAGGGTTCCAGCGCGCGGAGTTCCTCCTGGAACACGGCATGATCGATGACATCATCCCGCGCAAGGAATTGAAGAGTTATATCGCCCGCGCCTTTCGCCTGATGCGAGCCTGGGGGTGATCGGGGCATCGGGTCATTTGGCAATTCAGCGATTTAGCGATTGATGATTTTATTGTGAACATGCATCGCGGCGCGACACACACCTACTCATGGTCTATGCAGCCGATGGACGTGCCCGTGGGTAGATGCTGCAATCAAGAGATTCCTCAATTACTAAATGACCCGATGACCCGATGACCCGATGATCCGATCGATTGGTTCCCATGAATTACATTGAATGCCTGGAATACCTTGCCAGCCTGGGTCAGGAGTTGCTCGGGCTGAAATTCGGCCTTCAAGCCATCTCCAGGATCCTGGTGGAATTGGGCCGCCCGCACGAGCGCTATGGCACCGCGATCGTGGCGGGAACCAATGGCAAAGGCTCCACCTGCGCCATGCTGGCCAGCATTCTTCAGCACGCGGGTTACCCCACCGGACTCTTTACTTCACCCCACCTGGTGCGCGTCAATGAGCGCATGCGCGTGAACGGCCGGGAGGTATCTGACGCGGATTTTGCGGCGGCATTCACGCAGGTCGCCACTGCCGTCGAGCGCCTGGTCAATCGGAAAGAGCTGGAGAAGCCCCCAAGCTTTTTTGAATTCTTGACTGCTACGGCCTTCCAGTATTTTGCCCATGCGGGAGCGAAGTTCGTGGTGCTGGAAGTCGGCATGGGTGGACGGCTGGACGCCACCAACGTAACGGACCCGCGCGTGGCGGTGATTACCAACATCGACTTCGACCACATGGAATTCCTGGGCTCCACCCTGGCCGCCATCGCGGCGGAAAAGGCCGGCATCATTAAACCGCATCGCGCCGTGATATCAGGCGTAGAAAATACGGAAGCCGCGGCCGCCATTCGACGACGCGCGGAGGAGTGCGAAGCGGAGTTGCTGGAACTGAAAGACCTGGCGCAAATCACCAATCTTCACGCCAAACAGGGCCGCTACTCATTCGATCTGGCCTTCGGCCAGGAGCATTTCGCCAGATTGACCTGCCCGCTGCTGGGAAAATTTCAGATAAAGAATACCGTGGCCGCGGTAGCTGCAGCGTGGCGCCTCGAAGCGGAGGGGTTTGAGATTTCCCGCCGCAGCATTCTGCGAGGACTGAGTTCTGCCACCTGGCCTGGACGCCTGGAGCCCATCCTTCCCAAGCCATTGGTGCTTCTTGATGGCGGGCACAACCCCGGGGCCGCGCGCGAACTGGCCGCGTTCATCCGGGAAGAGCTTCCCGGGCGCCGGCTGCGCCTGGTGTATGCTTCCATGCGTGATAAAGCCATCCGGGAAATAACCGCAAGCCTTTTCCCACTGGCGGAGGAAGTTTATTTGACGCACCCTGAGCACCCGCGCGCGGCTACGCCGGAGGAGATTCTGGCTGCGCTCGATTCCCGGCCTGCCCATCTGCATATTGAAATGGAACCGGTCCGCGCGCTGGAGACAGCGTGCAGCGCCAGCTCGCCGGATGATGTCGTGCTGGTGGTCGGATCGCTCTTCCTGGTAGGCGCCATCAAGAAAGCCCAGGGCGAGGGAAGGCTGCATCTGCCCACGTCCAGGGGAGTGAGCGCGCCACCCGTTTAGCCGGGATTTCTTTCCAGCGAGGGGAAGGGCGGGTACTGTCCTAATTTCGCGTGTAGCGCCGGCTTCCAGCCGGCATAGCGCCGCCAAGATGGCGGCGCTATGTTAAATCAGGACACTACCGAAGAGCGGGGCTTTACAAACTGCGGAAAAATCACCCTATGCTGTCATCCTGAGCATTGACAGCCCTGGGGCTGCCCATGATGAGTAGAAACTCGACGAAGAGAACGAATGTCCAATACTGTCATCCTGAGTGGGGATGGGTCCTTGGGGCCCACCCATAGTCATGAAAGTCGCTACCCGTATGTTAATTTAGAATCAATGGGTTACGCGCGTCTTTCCACGGAGCCCGCTTTTTGGGCGAGGGATCTCGGCAGTTCGCGAGGGTTGACAAAAAAAGCAAACTACGGGGGTTCTTCGCCCAAGAAACGGGCTCAGAATGACAGCACCTTCGAGTTTTTCTGCACCCAGCAAAGCCTCTGCCTTCCGGTAGCCCCCTAATAGCGCCCTCGCGTAATGAGAAATCTGGTTTAATGTTCTCATGGAGACCGCCCCGCCCACTGTCGCCACCAAACCCCGCAAGAGCGGGCGCGTCCGCTACTTCCTGAGCTACGCGCGATCCCTGCTCTTCACCAATCTCCTCATTTATTTCTACACGGCGGTTTGCGGGACGGTTTCTCTGCTCACTTCCCTGTTCGACTCTCAAGGCAGGTGGCAACATGCTTGCGCCAGAACATGGTCATGGCTGATTCTGAAAACCAGCGGAATCCGCGTGTGCGTGGAAGGTCTGGAGCACGTCCGTCCTGAAGAGGCCACGATTTATTGCGTCAATCATCAGAGCGCCATGGATATTCCGGTCTTGTTCGCGAACCTGCCGGTGCAGTTTCGCTTCGTGGCCAAACGCTCTTTGTTTAACCTGCCCTTCATGGGTTCGCATCTGCGGCGCTCGGGGCATGTCCCCGTGGACCGTGACCGTCCGCACCAAGCCATGAAAAGCATGAAAATGGCGGCGCAGGAAATCCGCGAGGGCAAATCCGTGCTGCTTTTCCCGGAAGGCCATCGCAGCCGCAACGGTCAGTTACTGCCCTTTAAAGCGGGAAGTTTTTACATCGCCATCCTGGCAGGAGTCCCGATTGTGCCCATCACGCTGAACGGCACACCGTACGTCCTCAAGCCTGACACCTATCATGTGCGCGCGGGAAAAACGGAAATGATCGTGCACCCGCCCATCCCCACTGAGGGACTGACCCTCCATGATGTGGACGCCCTTTCCCAGAGGGTGAGGGACGCGATTGCCTCGCGCTTTGTGCCGGCGGAGGAGTATTCGGGTGATGGGGCTTGATCAAATATACGAGTAGATATATATTGGTATGATGGCTGGGGCAGAACGACCGCTGATCTGGGTGGGTTCAACCCGAAGAGACCTGCGCGGCTTCCCGCGCCAAGTCCGGCGCGATATCGGCCAGGCCCTATATGCTGCGCAACAGCGGGAAACTGACCCTGCAACCAAGCCATTGGAAGGTTTTGGCGGGCGCTCTGTGGTTGAAATCATCACGGACCATGAAGGAGACACGAGGCGTGCGGTTTATGCGGTCCGCTTTGCGGAGGCGGTCTACGTCCTGCATGCGTTCCAAAAGAAATCGAAGAGGGGTATCGGCACGCCCAAGCGTGATATGGATCTCATTCACCAACGCCTGGCTGAGGCCGAACGTCTCCACCAGGAAAGGCAGAACTAATATGGCCGGGAAAAAACCGGTTAAATTTGAAAAGAGCGGCGGGAACGTTTTCGCCGATCTTGGGCTTACCCATCCGGAGCAGGAACTTTTGAAAGCACGCCTCACGCTGCAAATCTACCGCCTCATCAAGCAGCGTGGCCTCACTCAGGCAGAGGCGGGGGAGATCCTTGGCATCCAGCAACCCCGCGTCTCCGCCTTGATGCGCAACCGGGCCGGCGCCTTCTCCGTCGAGCGTCTCATGGATTTTCTCACCGCCCTGGGTCAGGACGTGGAGATTACCGTCCGGCCTACGCGCAAGGAACACGGCAGCGTCTCCATCGTGGTGTGACCCGGGCATGTTATTCACTGAAGAGGATTCGGATCTTGTGACTGGGGAACCCCGGGCGAGAGGTTTTCCCTGCTCACCCGATCACCGGATCACCCGATAGTAAGAATGCGCATCCATAATCTATGGAGGAAACAAATTCTGTGTTTAAATCGCTTCCCCCGCGGACCCTTCGCATTCTGGGGGCACTCGCCATGGCGATCTGCGTGAGCCCCGGCACGCTCTGGGCACAGCGACCCGCAACCCATCAACTTCCCCGGCACGTGGACCCCCAGGCGCGCCAAATGCTGGACCGCACCATTCAGGGGTTGGGCGGTCAGGCTTTCCTTGATGCCAAATCGCTGACCACCAAGGGCCGCGTTTTTTTCTTCCAGGACGGGGCCACCGCCGGCATGGAGCCCTACGAAAGTTGGTTCCTGTACCCAGACAAGCGACGGTTTTCGTATGGAAAGACCAAGCCGGTCATTCTGATCAATAACGGTGACCAGGGATGGGAACTCGATCGCTATGGCCTGATCGCCCAGCCCGACCAGCAATTGCAAGGCTGGATCATCGGCAACCGCTACAGTCTGGAAAACTTGTTGCGCTTGCGCATCAATGAGCCTGGCGTGCTCATCCAACTGGGCAAGGTTGACTTTGTGGATAATACGGCGACCCAGGGAATCGAGATTACGGCGGCGGGAGGGACCAGCGTACGCCTGGATTTGCACCGGCAGACGTTCGTTCCTTCCCGCATCAACTATCGCGTTCGGAACGTGAAGGAAGACGCCTGGGACGAGTACTCGGACGCGTACGCGGATTACAAAACCATTGACGGGATTCAAACCCCCATGCACATTACGCGTTACTTGAATGGGGATCGAATCGGGGAAACGTTCCGGAGCTTCGCCAAATACAACGAAGATTATCCGCCCAACGACTTCAAGCCCGAGTGAGGCGGGAGCATCTGCTATAATGATTCAGTGGAGCCAGCGTGAACAAATCAGTCAAAATTCGCAGCACTACGATTTTGTGTGTGCGCCGGGGTGGCCGTTTGGCGATGGGCGGCGACGGCCAAGTCACCATGGGCGAAAGCATAATGAAACAGAAGGCGCGCAAGATTCGCCGTCTATTCAATGAAAAGGTAATAGCAGGTTTTGCCGGCAGCACCGCGGATGCGCTGTCCCTGTTCTCCCGCTTCGAGCAGAAGCTGGAGGAATATCACGGGAACCTGAGCCGCGCCGTGGTGGAACTGGCCAAGGACTGGCGCACCGACCGCGCCTTGCGGCACCTGGAAGCGTTGCTGCTGGTGGCCGACGAAAAAAACACCTATCTCTTAAGCGGCAATGGCGACGTCATCGAGCCCGACGACGGGATCGTAGCCATCGGATCGGGTGGACCCTACGCGCTGGCCGCCGCCCGCGCCCTCGCCAAACACACGGAAATGCCCGCCAAGGAAATCGTCCAGGAAGCCATGCTCGTTGCCGGGCAGATCTGCATTTTCACCAATGATCAGGTCATCATTGAGGAGATCTAGGAAAGGGTAAAGGATAAAGGGTAAAGGCTGAACGAACGCCAGCTTACGAACTGAAGAAGTGGGGCGACAGCTCAGCTTTGGCCTTTACCCTTTACCCATTACACTTTACACTTTAGAAGATGGTTTTCTACCTTCCCGAAAATATCGAAAATGCGCCGTCGCTCGACGACCTGACCCCACGGCAGATCGTGTCGGAGCTCGACAAGTATGTGGTGGGACAGGCAAACGCCAAGCGGTCCGTGGCGGTGGCGCTGCGCAATCGCATGCGACGGCAAAAGCTGGCGCCGGAACTTGCCGACGATATCCTTCCCAAAAACATCATCATGATCGGCCCGACCGGGGTGGGCAAGACGGAAATCGCCCGCCGCCTGGCGCGCCTTACCAATTCCCCTTTCCTCAAGGTGGAAGCTTCGCGTTTCACGGAAGTGGGTTACGTTGGGCGCGATGTGGAATCGATGATCCGCGACCTGGCGGAAGTTTCCATCGACATGGTGCGCGAAGAAAAGGTGGACGAGGTCGCGGAGAAGGCCGAACAGAATGCCGAGGAGCGATTGCTTGACCTGCTCCTGCCGCCTCCCCCCGTGATGCGAAAACCGGAGAAGGTTCCGGGAGAAACCGACGATGGCCGGGCCGCGTCGTACGAGCAGTTTAAGCGTACGCGGGAAAAACTCCGCGCCCAGTTGCGCGAAGGCAAGCTGGATGACCGGGAAGTGGAAGTGGACATGCGCGACCGCAGCATGCCCTCCTTTGAGGTCATTTCTTCCCAGGGCGTGGAAGAGATGGACATCAACATCAAAGATATTCTTCCCGGCCTCTTCGGACAGCGCACCAAGAAACGGCGGCTGCACGTCGCCGAGGCCATGGAGTACCTGATTCAGGAAGAGGAAAACCGCCTGATCGACATGGACCAGGTCACGCGCACCGCCGTGGAGCGCGCGGAACAGTCAGGTATTATCTTTCTGGATGAGATTGATAAGATTGCGGGCCGGGAGCGGGGAGGGGGCGGGCCGGACGTGAGCCGCGAGGGCGTGCAACGCGATATCCTGCCCATCGTCGAAGGCACCGCCGTCAATACGCGCTATGGCATGGTCCGCACCGACCATGTCCTTTTCATCGCCGCGGGCGCGTTCCACGTCTCCAAGCCTTCTGACCTGATTCCCGAATTACAGGGCCGCTTTCCCATCCGGGTGGAGCTGCATACGCTCACTACCGACGATTTCATCCGCATCCTGAAGGAGCCCAAGAGCGCGCTGGTGAAGCAATATATCGCGCTGCTGGAAACGGAAGGCATTAAGCTGACTTTCAGCGATGAGGCCCTGGGGGAGATCGCCAGGTTTGCCGCGGCCGTAAACGAAGCCACGGAGAACATCGGCGCGCGCCGGCTGCACACCATCATGGAAAAATTGCTGGATGAGATTTCCTTCGAAGGACCAGACCTGAAGAAGAAAGTTGTGCGCATTGACGCAGTCTACGTGCAGAAGCAATTGACGGACATCGTCAAAAATCAGGACCTCAGTAGATACATCCTGTGAAACTTTATCTTCGAGCCCAACGAGCGGCCGCCCCCATTTCCTTCTCTCTCCGAACCAGCCTGTCGAAACGGATTTTGCAAGCATTGGTATTGGCTTCCGCCGCCGGGTGGCTGTACGGATGCGGCGTGCAGGGGACTCCCCATCCCCCCCGTCTGGAGCTTCCCGCGAAAATCACCAACCTCACTGCCGTGCAAAGCGGCCAGAGCCTGGAAATCCACTTCCGCCTTCCCCAGGAGACAACCGACGGCGAAAGATTGACGAAACCGTTGGAGGTGGAGTTGCTGCGTGCTGTCGCTCCCCACGGGACCGGCATCTCCAAGCTGCCTGAGCCGGAAGTCTGGATTCACCTCATCCGCGAGGAGTGGCTGCCGTATGCTCAGGGCAATGATGTTTCCTACTCCGCGCATCTGACCGAGCGGGAATTTCACGAGTGGCGTGGGCAAACCCTGGTGGTGGGGGTCCGCACGCTGACGAGGGGATTCCGGCACCGGGCGATCGAGAGCGATCCTTCCAACCTCGTTGACGTGCCAATCTTCGACGTCTCGGAACCTGTAATGGGCGTCCAAGGCGTAACCACCGAAAAGGCCGTGGAAGTTCAATTTTCTCCACCCGCCAGGACGCTCAGCGGCGAGCCCATCCATGACCTCGCCGGATACCGCATCTATCGCAGTTCGACGGGCAAGGCCGGCAGCTTTGAATTGCTGGGCGAGACGGCAACCACACCCTACCGGGATGGTCGGTTTGAGTTTGGCCAAACTTATTACTACCAGGTGCGCGCGGTTTTTGGTAAGCCCGGCTATCTGGCCCTGAGCGATGCCTCATCAGTTGTAAAGGTCACGCCCCGCGATACCTTTCCGCCGGCTCCTCCGCAGGGCTTGTCGAGCATCTACGCGGCGGGCGCGGTGGAACTGGTTTGGACGGCCAACACGGAAGCCGATTTGGCGGGATACAACGTCTATCGTTGGGATAATCAAACTGCCCAGCGGCTGAATAAGGAATTGGTGCGCACGCCCATCTTCCGCGATGCGACCTCCCCGCCGGGAAAGACTCTGACCTACTATGTAACGGCTGTTGACCTTTCCGGCAACGAAAGCAAACCGTCGAAACAGGAAGAAGTGGAAACGAAGTAAAAGGGTAAAGGCTAAAGGTTAAAGAAGAAGCGCCACCAGCCTTCATCATTTATACTTTAGCCTTTAACCTTCTAGAATATAATGATATTGGAAAGATAAGAGCTGTGACGCTTTGGAAGGACCTGGAAGTCGCCGTTGCCGGGACCGCCGCAATCACCCTCGCCGGGGTGTGGGCGTGGAGAACTGCGCGCCGCTGGCGGCGCAAAAGCCCCGATGAGATCGAGCGCTTGCGCCGCCTGGGGGTGAACGCTTGTGGGCGCATTGGCTTGGGAAGAATCGTGGAGCTGGCTGAGCCCCTGGCGGACGGCCCCGCCGGACCGATTCTCCTTTATGATTACGAGGTGGCCGGGGTCACCTACGAGGCGGCACAGGACCTGAGCGCGCTGCCGGAAATCGCCGCCGCCGCGCCATTCCTTCCCGGACAAACCACGAGCGTGAAGTACGACCCGAAACAGCCGACGAATTCCATCCTCGCCTGTGAAACCTGGTGTGGTATTCCCGACCTGGAACCGAATCGAAACGCTTTGCCCGAACGCCAAGAACTCGCCAAACCAACGGTGGAAGAGACCTCATAGACATTCCCCCGCCGGGGAGGCAAGACTTTCCCCATTTCGGGCAATCAAATGGGCCGATATTGCCCATCGGCATGGGCAGGCATTCCCTTGCCCTTCCTGCCTGGCCACCAACCCCCCACCATTCCAACCAGTTACAAGCCGACGTCGCGGTGGCGCGAACGGACCGCGGGTTGCAGTGAGATCGGTGCGCGAGTAGGGTCCAGCAATGCCGGAAGGCAAATGGCGAACGCACGGGCAAGACCCATTTGGAACCGGAGAGTTTGCCTCGCCGACGGCTGGGAGCCGGAGGCATCAAGAGCTCCGAATGCGGGCGGGCGCGTAACGGTCGCAAGCCAGTTCCACAAAGAGCTGCGGCCCTGCTCAAATCTCGTTCGTTGAGGTGAAGCATGTCGGTATCTGGCGTTTCGTCAAGTAGCTCTTTGAGTCAAAGTGTGCAAACCTGGCAGGTGAAGGCGCAGAAGATTCAAAGTGAATTCCAACAACTGGGGCAGGATCTGCAGGCGGGGAACCTCACCCAAGCCCAATCTGATTTCAGCGCCTTGAATCAGAACATTTCGGGCTCCGTGCAAAGCAACAGTTCTCTGACCCAGGTCTTTAGTGCCTTGGGATCGGCGTTGCAATCCGGAAACCTCGCGGCCGCGCAGAAGGCCTACTCAACACTGCAACAGGATGTTCAGCAAACCGGCCAAACTCATCACCATCATCATCACTCGGGGGGGAGTTCACAGACCACTGACTCCTCGACGGGCAGCGCGCTTTCGCAACTGTTCGGGAGCTTGGGATCAGCGCTCCAATCCGGAAGTTTATCGGCCGCGCAGACGGCCTATTCGACGCTCTCCCAGGACCTACAGCAAGTAACCCTTGGCGCGGGTGCCACGACGCAGTCAATAGCCGGGATTCTGAGCTTTCTGGGTTGATCGATTGCGGGCGCTGAACCCAAAGCTCGGAGACCTTCGTTCGGGGTCGCAGGCTCGATCCAGTTTGCGGCCCCCACTCTCGCATCCGTAATGACTTAAAGGTTCAAGCAACCTCCCTATCCGCGCTGGCGGGTTTTGGGGCCTCTCGGGGATTTTGGATGGCGCCAATTCCCTTCCCGCCCTCGCCCCCTACCGTTGCCTTCCCGCCCCATGGCGAAAATCGTTTACCGGTTAACTTGAATCGTCACACGCTTGCCTGTAACAACAATTCTCCGCTATAGTGCCAATCAGGTTCAGGATGACTCGGGAACAAAAGATCGAAGAACTTCGGCGGCGTCATACCGAAGCGGAGGCGGGCGGTGGCGAGGAGCGGCGCGCCCGCCAGCACGCGGAGGGTAAACTCTCGGCGCGCGAACGGATCCTCCTGCTTTTTGACGAAGGCAGCTTTGAGGAAATTGACAAGCTCGTGGAGCACAACTGCCAGGACTTTGGCATGGCGGAGCAGCGCATCTCCGGTGATGGCGTGGTCTCCGGCTATGGGAGAATCAACGGCCGCCTGGCCTATGCCTTTGCCCAGGACTTCACCGTATTTGGAGGCTCGCTGAGTGGGGCAAACGCCGCCAAAATCTGCAAGGTGATGGATCTGGCCATGAAAGTTGGCGCGCCGGTGGTGGGCTTGAACGATTCCGGAGGCGCGCGCATCCAGGAAGGGGTGGCGTCGCTGGCGGGCTATGCCGATATTTTCCTGCGCAACACGCTGGCCTCCGGCGTCATCCCCCAAATCTCCGCCATCATGGGACCGTGCGCGGGCGGAGCGGTTTATTCGCCCGCCATTACCGACTTCACCTTGATGGTCCAAAATTCCAGTTACATGTTTGTGACCGGGCTGGACGTCATCAAGACGGTGACGCACGAGGATGTGAGCAAGGAAGATCTGGGCGGCTCGATGACCCACAACGCCACCAGCGGCATGGCGCACTTCATCGCGCGCGACGACGCCGACGCCTTGGCGCTGATCCGCGAATTGCTCAGCTTCATGCCGCAGAATAATCAGGAAGACCCACCCCGGGTGGAGACCAGGGACCCCATCGATCGTCGAGACGAAGCGCTTGATACGCTCGTACCGATTGAGCCCGACAAGCCGTACGACATCAAGGAAATCATATCGCGCGTTGTGGACGACGGTTACTTTGTGGAAGTCCACGAGCACTTTGCCCGGAACCTGGTGGTCGGTTTCGCGCGGCTGGGCCGACAAAGCGTGGGCATCGCGGCCAATCAGCCCGCGTTTCTGGCCGGTTGCCTCGATATCAACGCCTCCGTCAAAGGAGCGCGCTTCGTGCGCTTCTGCGACGCCTTTAATATTCCGCTCATCACCTTCGAGGATGTGCCGGGATTCCTGCCCGGTACGCAGCAGGAGTATGGCGGCATCATCCGCCACGGCGCCAAGCTGCTGTTCGCCTTCGCGGAAGCCACCGTGCCCAAGATCACTCTCATTACGCGCAAAGCCTACGGCGGCGTTTATTGCGTGATGGCCTCCAAGCACCTTCGCACTGACGTCAATCTGGCTTACCCCACCGCGGAAATCGCTGTGATGGGGCCGGAGGGCGCGGTGAACATCGTATACCGCCGCGAGCTGCAAAAGGCCGAGGCCCCCGAAGCGATGCGTCGTGAGAAGGCGGAAGAATTCCGCGAGCGCTTTGCCAACCCTTACATCGCAGCCGAACGCGGCCGGGTGGACGCCGTCATCGAACCCCGCGACACCCGCCCCAAATTAATCGCCGCCCTGCGCATGCTCGAAACCAAACGCGACACCCTGCCGCCGAAAAAGCACGGGAACATTCCGCTATGATGACTTCATACGAAAGAGTCATGGCCGCGCTAGGTGGTCAACAACCTGACCGCGTGCCCCTTCTGGAATTCGTCATCGATCCACGGATCGTCAAGGCCATTTGCCCCAACCTGAACACCCAAACCGAATTCGAAGAAACCATGGATTTTGACGCGGTCTGCTGCTCGGCCGATTACCGGAGAGCTCGCGAATATCCGGACGGGACCTATCTTGACGAATGGGGGGTGTTGTACAAGCCGGGTCCGGAATTACAGGATCACCCCATCAAGGGACCCATCAGCTCCGAGGCAGACTTGCGCGAGTATCGTTGCCCCAGCCCGGATGTACCTTGGCGGCTGGGGGTGCTGCCGGATCTGGTCAAGAGATTCAAATTCAAGAAAGCCATTGTCTACCGTCACCGCGCGGCTTTCATGTGGTCAGCTTTCCTGAATGGCATGGATAACCTCTTGATGAATTTCCTTACCGCACCCACGTTTGCGCATCAACTTCTGGACCGGGTTCTGGAAGTGAACATCAAGATCGCCAGAATGGCAATACGCGTAGGGGCGGACGTGATTGTGCTTGGAGACGATTACGCCGGCACGCAGGGGCCGTTCTTTTCACCGGCGGTATTCAAGGAGTTCATCCTTCCCCCGCTCCAGAAAATGGTGGATGTCATCCACGAGGAAGGCGCCAAGGTCATCAAGCATTCCGACGGAAACTTATGGCTCATCCTCGACCCGATCATCAACACCGGCATCGATGGCATTAATCCCATTGAACCCATCGCCGGTATGGACATCGGGGAGGTCAAACAAAAGTACAGGGAGAAGGCCTGCCTGGTAGGAAATATCGACGTCTCTCATCTTCTTCCTTATGGGACAGAGAGCGAAGTCGATGCGGCCGTCAAGGAATGCATTCGCAAGGCTTCATTTGGTGGAGGGCATATGATCTGCTCCTCCAACTCCATCCACTCCTCTGTAAACCCCCGGAATTACCTCGCCATGATTAATGCGGCGAAACGATACGGAGTCTATCCGTTGAGCGCAGCGGAGTTGAGCTAACGTGGGGCAGATGCCGTACCCCTCCTGTTCCCTATCAATCGCTGTTCAAGGTTTTGCTGGCGGAGCGAATGGAAGAAGAATCGAGAGCGTGACGCCGACGCCGAACCGCAGTAAAAAGCTATAAGCCGCAATGAAAGGACGGCAAGGATTATGGCAATCGATTGGTCCCAATGCCCCGCTGTGGAGAGCATCCCTGGCAAGCGCAGCGGTGCTTGGGTGTTTAAAGGCACCAGGATGCCGGTAGCCATCTCTGAAACCGCGATGCCGTGTCAAGCGGATTGTCAGCCGCGTTGACAAGAGTCTGGACA
>Ga0182027_10010652_pt1 | contig 13049 bp, 9 predicted proteins | sample 712E1DmetaG_FD_121300 | JGI IMG/M metagenome (GOLD analysis project Ga0182027, IMG submission 121300) | Permafrost microbial communities from Stordalen Mire, Sweden - 712E1D metaG (Illumina Assembly) | ecosystem: Environmental > Terrestrial > Soil > Wetlands > Permafrost | place: Sweden...
CATTTCTTGCACGTCACCACATAGACGTTTGGCTTGACCGCTCCCTGTTGGCAGTAGTGCATTGACATGGGAGAAGAATAGGCGAATACTCAAAGCCTGTCATCCACAGATGTGGGGAGCCGGGTTCAATCTCGCCGGCCGCTAAGCAATCGAGAAGGGGATTGGGATGGGCAGAGGATCAGTCTGGCTGAAACTGACGCGGGAGCAGTACGACAAGCTGCATCGATGACGTGTTCTACTTGGACGATGAAACTGAACGGCTGGAAGAGAGTAGGGATTGTTGCCTCGGTAGTCTGGGCTATCGGAGGGTATATCCATACCCTCGACACAGAAAACGCCACCGCGATGGGCGTCTACTCCATGATCTACAACGATTGCGTTGGGAACAGCACGAATGGCAGAGCATGGGGGAGCGAGGATCAATGCAGCAAAGAAAGGGATGCGTCCCTCTCCGCGTCTTACCCCTCTGCGGTCGAGTCCGCAGCTTTTGTTGCAGTCGTCCCGATTCCCCTTGGCTGGGGGTTCGTCTACTTGATGATCTTCATCGTGCGCTGGATCAAGCGCGGGTTCCGCCCAGTTCCGTCAGATTGAAGCCCAATAGCAAATGGCCTCACTTGAAGGTGAGGCCTGTTCCTTATTGCCCGCGGCTTCGTCCGGTGAGGCGAGTTGACACGGCAAGCTGATCTTGCAACACTATGCCTATGCCACAGAAGGGGTCGACTACCCTTGAATGATCTCAGCTCTATGGCGCTCAGCGGAGTCAGGTTTGGAGCCCGACCCCGGTCCCGTGAACGCTTTGGGCGAGGAATACAGGTGAGGTTTGGAGGCTCTCCATCCTCGCCTGCTTTAATTGTAGGTGTACACGCAATGCCTTCCCCTGTGGAAAACGGTGTGCAAAATGTGGGTGCTGCACCAAAACCACAATCATTTCAACATCGGATTCTCCTATTATTCGCCCCTGGGCGGAGAGTGGGCATCAAGCATGGGATACCCATGGGCCGAGGATCTGTCTGGTTGAAGCTGACACCGAACAATCCTCCAAATTGAGGCGCCGAGGGGTCTACATGGTGCGCAGTCATCTCGGATGTGATCGCGTGGCTGAAGAAGGATGGGCAGGTGTATCAGACGCGCGACAACCAGTTCCTGTGGGGCCGGTTTTGAGGGGGAGATTGGGCGGGAGGGGTTCGCGAGCGAATGCCCCCACCCTGCGCGATATGGCCGCGCACGTAAGTATAATCAATGCTATAGTTTCTCGCTGATTACGAGGTTGTACATGATCGACGAAAACAAGTCTCTACCACCAAGCGTTAGATTCTTGCTTATCTCCGCGATCTTAGTAATGTGGTGTATGGGTCTTTTGACTTTGTGGCCCTTGTTGATTTTCTTCATCGTCGTATTCGCTATAGCTCGCGTTTCCCGTTGGATCAACATCATATATCGTTTCTTTAAGTAACTGTACGAAGGCATCTGCTCAGGAGATCACATGTCTGTAAATCGTTGTTCCTGTGGGAGCTATGAATATGTTGGTGTCACACGTTGTCGGAAATGTGGTCGCGCCATGGACGTGCGTGCAAATGCCGTGATTCCACCCACTAGCACCTCCTCCCCTTGCCAATGGGGCTCATCAAACAGTAAGGGCTTTGCTCTTGGTCACCCGGAGGTAGAAGTAGCCGCCTTTTACCGTATCCGGGCTAGATTTGGGGCGAGAGCCTACCCTCCATTAATAACGTCAAATTTGTTGGCCACCTGGATTGCGGACACAAGAGGCGAGAGCTTTGTATTTGGCCCAGGCATGGAGGGTTTTATAGATGCAGAAAACCGGTTTCGCTTTCAGTTTAAGGAAGAGCTTGAGGAGGCTGCACGAAGGAGTGGTATAGATATTGACGTAGCTATGGAAATGTGTGGTGCGAACCTATACTGGCTTCTTAAGACTCACCCACATATGAAATTGCGTGAAGCTTTTAAGGAATATAACTGCCTCCTTAAAGTTGGCAAGACATCATTTTCCGAAGATATGGAAGTTCTGCGTTTGGCATATGAATATTGCAGGCATTCTATAGTCGAGTGGTTCGTCTTGAATGAAATACCACACTATCTCGAATATTGCGTGATCCCTGCTACACGCATAACCAAAGCCCTGGAAGCATTCGTGGGGGTTCCGGACATTTATTTCGGTGATTCGATTCCGCCAGACAAGTTAGCTAACGCCAAAATGGAGTGTTGGGTACCCGACGAGGAAGAAATTTGTATCCTCATCGACTGCACTTTCTGGGGTTCAGCCAAGGATGCATTGCTTTTTGGCCTCAAGGCTATTTATTTCAAGAATGGCGATATCGAAGGATTTCTCCCTTATAGTGAATTCCCCGCTCACACATTTAATGGATGTGCCGATAACCTTTCGCATGTTTCCCTTGGCGACGGACTACGCGTTGACCTCACCGGTAGCAATGTAAAGGCACAACAATGCATTTCAATGCTAGAGATTGTGAGGAAGGAAGCTACGGCCAGCAATGAACAGAGTGACGGGCCCGGCCTCGATAAGATACCCGGGATGCACTCCCTCAAGGCGACCCTGACAGAAGACATTATCAATGCCCTAAAGAACCCTGACGAGTACAAGAAATACGGATTGGCCATCCCGAACGGCCTTTTATTCTATGGTCCTCCCGGCTGCGGTAAGACTTTTGTTGCACAACGTCTTGCAAAAGAGTTGGACTACAACTTTTACGAGGTCTCACCGGCCACTGTTGCGTCTCCATATATCCATGACACTGTATTGAAAATAAAGCAAATCTTCGATAAGGCATCAAAGTCAGCCCCTTCGATGATCTTCGTCGATGAATTTGAGGGATTGGTACCCGCTCGCCGATATTTGAGTGGAGATGGCCAGTACAAGGCAGAGGAGGTGAACGAGTGGCTAACCCAGATCGGCACATGTTCTGACCGCAACATACTGTTTGTAGCTGCCACAAATGAGCCATGGAAGATAGATGAGGCTATCCGAAGAACAGGTCGATTAGACAAGAAGATTTATGTTGGGCCACCGGATCGCGACGCAATCAAAGAAATTATCGTATTTCATTGTGCGACACGTCCACTTGAGAGTGACGATGTTGCAGAGCAGGTAGCTGCGCTCATTGATGGTCAAGGCTACTCAGCAAGCGATTTGAAGGCGCTTGTTGATGAGTCTGCCAAGCTGGCCATGAAAGACCGCAACTCGATCGGTGTACGACATTTCGAGAAGGCGGCGGCCGAAAGAGTGCGGCCCTCGATCAGCGCGGAAACAGAAGCTCTGTTTCTGGAGTTTAGCTAAGCGATTGCACTGTGTGTGCATGCTAAACCCTATGGAATATCCTCTGGGCCCGGAATGCTATAGAACCGTTTAAGCAGTTCTTCCGGTATCGGAGGTGGCTCTATCCAGTTGCTCTTGATCTCCGCTGCGAATCTTTTCGCCTCCAAGTAATGCTCGCGTGTCTCTTCGGATACCTCTCCTAGTTCGTGTTCCTCAAGCCATCGACGGCCCCACACTCGCTGCTCTTCGAGTGCGAGCGTGAGTTCTGCCTTCTGTAGGTTCTTATTGGGTATCCATGGCTTTGACATTAGACGCCTCTACTCTTCAGCAATCTTTTTGTTGCGGGGGTGGGTTTTTACCAGATGGGGGAGCCGATGAACCCGAAGGCGGCGCGGATCTGGTTGGCGAGGAAGCGCTCGAAGGCGAAGTGGAGACGGACGTCGCGGTCGGTGAAGAGGACGAAGGTGGGCGGGGCGACGGCGGCCTGCGTCATATAGTAGTTGCGGACGCGGCGGTTCATATCGTGTTAGGTGACATACAAACCTCCTATTATCGTGGCATTCTTCATTTTTCTATCCCCACTTCAGTTCATGACTTTATACAATTGGCTCAACCCAGATCGTCCAGGAACTCAGACGCAGGCGATGCGCTCGTGACCAACAGATGGTCGCGTGCACGTGTACAGGCGACGTAAAGCAGGTGGCGCTCGGTGTTGTAGACGTCTTCAAGATCAGCCTCGTCCGCGACGGTTTCGATACGCTCCTGGAGCGGAATCACCTCGTCGTCACAGGCCATCACCACAACCGCGCGGAATTCCAAGCCCTTGGCGAGGTGCATGGTGCTGATAGAAACTTTCCCATTCTTTGGCTCAACACTCTCGTCGAGCACCTCGAAGGCAAGTCCAGCGTCCTTCGCGGCGGCTATTGCTCGATCCAACTCCGCCGGTGATCGAACGAATATCGCCAACTCGTGCGGAAGGATTCCATCCTTTGCGAGGCCGACCAGCCATTGGCTTACTGCCTTGATCTCTGCATCCACTGTCGCCAGCACCTGAATACTTGGCACCGGCCCATTGAATACGGAAATAGTCCCTTTGCGCTCCTCCGTGTTGCCATCTACGTCGGACACCTCCGCACCCAGCAGTCGGTCGGACTGAGAGCGAATTTGATGAGATGTCCGGTAGTTGATCTTCAATGTTGTCGAGCGGCCTCGAACATCCACACCGAGCGCTTTCCACGAGAATGGCTGCTGGAAAATCCTCTGGCCCAGGTCACCCGCAAAGAACAGACTATTTGGTCGTCCGGCACCGAGTGCGGCAAGAAGCCTGAGTTGTGCGACGCTGATGTCCTGGGCTTCATCGACGACGATGAAGTCAAATGGTGAGGGAGTTCCACTGCTGTACCGCGTCGCCAGGACGTTGAAGAGCCCTGAGGTCGTAATCAACCCACGCACATTCAATGCGGATCGAACCTGCTCAAAGATCGACCAGAGGATGGCACGTTGCTGCTCCTTCAGGCGAGTCCGGCGGCCAAGACGGATTACATCCCGGTATTCCTCCCACGTGTCCAGTTGCCACGCATCGACAACCTGCTCCCACTCGGTCGTTAGGAATTGAAGAGAGAACTTGTTTCCCTCAACTGTCCCGGCAGCGGCTTTCAACAATTCCCTGATCGTCTCGCGCTGAGCAATCTTTGGCTTGCCGATGTTCAATTCGAAGAGCCGATAGCCGATCGCGTTCATCGAGTGAACCTCGATGCGCTCTCCGAGACGCGGTTCGGTGCTTATCAACAGGCGGAGCTTGGCTCTCAATGAGTTGGCGAGAATATTCGAGAAAGTGGTGAGCAGGAGTCGGGCATCGGGGTTGGCGCGGGCAAGGTGTGCGGCGCGGTGCAGTGCGACGATTGTCTTCCCCGTCCCTGCCGATCCTGAGACCCTGGCGGGACCGTTGAAGTTCTTTTGTACAAATTCGCGCTGCGCCGGATGCAGAAACACCGCCCAGCGTTCCCAGGGATAATCCAGCGCGAGTGCAAGCTCCTCGACATTCTTCATCACGCGGAAGCGGCGCAACGCATCCGGGTGTTCGAAGGGACTTGTACCCACCGGCACAGGCATGGGCAACGGCGGCTTGATCCCGGTCGCCAGATTCAGCAGTGCCTCAGCAGCTTCGGCTGGCAGATGCCCGGCGATCTCCAGAAGAGTGTCTTCCGTCGCCTCGCGCACATCCGCTATCCACTCAGGCGGGACCCCGTAGGCAAGAAACTGGCCGTCGGAAATGTTGTGAAAGACGTGTGGCTTGGCTGGAGTAGGCTGGACCACATCTACATACTTCGGGACCTGAATCTCCTGCACCCGCTCCCGAATTTCGACCAGTTGTGCTGCACCTGTCTTTGGATGGGTTTCCAGCCGCCGCTGTTCCGCCCAATGGTAAGCATCGTCGTGGTGGTTTGCATAGCACAGCAGCAGGCTGGTGCCGGTCCGGTGGACGATGATCCGGATGTCGCGGCTGACGCGGATCGACCAGAAGTTAGGGTCCTTCGCTTTGTCGAGCTTGTGGAATTGCAGGCTCGGCTGCGCAGGGTTCAACTGAAGGTCGAATGCCGCAGTCTTCACCGCCTTCTGCTCTTCTCCCGTCAACCGCGCCAAGCTATCCTGAAATGTGCTTGCAATCATGAACTGCATAGGTCACAGCACCTTCGAGAGCAGTGAAACGTCTTGAGTAGGCACCTCGCTGTGGCTGGGAGCTTGCTCAGGAAGCAGAGACTGGCTATCAGTATCCACTGGCACGTCAGCCAGTTTGTATCCGAACTGTTGCACGCCAAACTGAAAGTTACGGCAGTCAGTGAACTCCTTGTCCAGCCCCATCCAGCGCTTCGGCAGTCGGTCGACACGGAGCGCCAAGGCGTCGTGGATCGTAAATGTTACCCCGTAGAGAGATCCCACGCTGGCGACCGCGCCTTGGCGGGGGCTGACAGCTAAATGCACATTCGAGTCGCGTCTTGGGGCCCGGCCCAGCCCACAGAGATAGAAGTACGGCCAATCGTTTGAGAGTTCCAGACTTTCAATATCGCCGATCTCTCGATGAAGGCGGCGCTCCCTAGAGCCTTTCAGGCAGTCCATGCAGTGGTGGCTGGGATCGAAGCGATCGACATACATACCCCACAGTTGCACAAACCTCTGAGTGGCCTTCTCCATTCCGCGCACTTCAAGACGCATATCTTCTCCTAGCTGACATTGAAAACCTTCATTACCTCGTCGCCCAGGTGGTTGATGACCTTCACGGCGATTCTGCCCGAAACCGGTTTATCAAAAGGCCGGGAGGTATCGCTGTGCAGCGTCTCCCATGCCTCTTCGTTGATCTCCGCCTTCAGCGTCGTCTTCAGCGCCTTATAGGGGTCGTTAGCGCCGAGGAAGTAGGCCTGGCGCACAAAGAAGCTCTCCTCGTTGTACTCCGTGTCGACGAACCAGCAGGCGATACCGTCTGGGCCGTCGCTGCGCACTTCGCCTGTGCTTGGATGGAATACGTCCACGCCGTTTACCTTCACTTGGATCTGTCCATTCTTCGCGTCGAGAATCTCGATGTCTGGCTCGCCGAAGATGACGAAGAGATTTCCCTTGCCGGTGTTCTTCAGGTCACCGGCCATGTGCAGGTCGGCATTCATGCGCGCTTTGAGCACGGGGATCCGCCCCAGTTTATTGAACTCCGAGGAGTGTGCGTCGTAGTTGAACGCGCAGGTGATGAGGACGTCGAAGTCGGCATCGCCAGCCTCACGGGCAGCGGAAACCAGATCGGGTCGAGAGACGGTGCCAAACTCCGGACCGATGAAGATGGCCGCACGCTTCTCAGTTCCATCCTGCTCCATATAACGGCCTTCGGCACAGACTCGATCGCCGGGCCAGGGAGCGATCGACGAGAAGGTAATCTTGTCATCCTTGTGGGCCTGCTGCACGCCGCTGATCTTCAGGGTATTGAGGATCACCTGGACAAAGTCCTGCGCGTCTCTTGCATCAACGTCGGAAGTTCCGGTGGTCTCGAAGAGTTCCTCGTCTGCGTCCACTGCCAGCACACGATGCGGGGAAAGGCTTTCGACAGTAAAGGGACCAGCAACGCGAACCTTCTTGTTGTCCTCGTAGGGCTTGTCGTAGAGATACTCAGAGTCGGCCTTCGCAGCGATGGATGCATCAATTGCACTTTGGCGGACTATGCGCTGCTTCCACCATTCGGCGTGCAAATCCTTGATTGACTGCGGCCATTTCTCATCTGCCTCGCGGGGGATTTCCCACTCTTCCCAACTCTTCTTGAGTGCCTGATTGAACTGGGCGCGTAAAGGCTCCATTACAAGCTGATACTCATCCCAGATCACGTCGATTTCGATATTGTTGGCTATCTGGCCTAGCTTGACGTGCGGCAGGCGATCATAGACGAATCCCTGTCGAATGCTACCGTGTACCGGAGAGGTCGATGGTTCAACTCTTCTGATCGACGCTTCCTTGAGCTGACCTTCCCTACTATCAGCGAGCAAGTAATATGGGTATCTTGCCCCCATCACCCGAGCGCGGACAAGTGCGAGGGCTACTCGCGAAGTATCGATGGTGATCCATCGACGGCCCCATTGTTCGCAAACGTATGCCGTCGTACCGGAGCCGCATGTTGGGTCGAGAACAAGATCTCCCGGCATGGTAGCCATCAGGATGCATCTCTCGATTACCTTCGTATTAGTTTGGACGACATAGACCTTTTCATCTGTGAAGTTGCCTGACCCCGTATCCGTCCAAATGTTGCCATGAATAGCGGCGTCAAAATCAGTATGGAAACGGATGTACTGAATCGAATTCTCCGCGACATGAATTCGGCTCGCTTTAGCCAGACGTTTCATCCCGTCTGGATAATTGGCTTTCCAATGGGAATTCTTCTCCCATGTGTCGTATGTCTCCCCCCGAAACTCAAATGGCTGCGGCTCCTTTGAGCGCCCCTGAGAAATAATGTTGTCGGGCTTATACGGACGAGCGCCTGCTGGTATCGGCACCTCTCCTCTCTTCTCTTTTGCCGATACACCGCGATAAGACCAATCATCGAGCAGGAGCCATCTGGCATTTCCCTCCCCGAGTTCGAACTGCTTGCGGTATAGCGGAGGGTTGGATTTCCCCGCTTCCTTCTTCTTCGCATACCAGAGGATGAAATCGGACATGTTTCCTAGATAGGTCGCTTCGAACCCGGTTGTCGTTTGGACAGAGATAAGGCTGATGAAGTTGTCGTCCCCGAACACCTCGTCGAGCACAGATCGCACAAGATGTACATTCTCGTCACCTATCTGCACGAAGATGGAACCAGATTCCGTAAGGAGATCGCGTGCGACCGTGAGTCTGTCGCGCAAATATGTTAGGTAAGAGTGGATGCCATCGCGCCACGTATCCCGAAAAGCCTTCACCTGTTCGGGCTCGCGGGTGATGTGATCCAAGTTGCCATCCTTTACATCGCGGCTCGTGGTGGACCACTGGAAGTTGGAATTGAACTTGATGCCGTATGGTGGGTCGATATAGATGCACTGTACTTTGCTGCGCAGTCCTTCGCGCTCTGCCAGCGACGCCATCACTTGGAGGCTGTCACCTAGGATCATCCGGTTCGACCAGTGCGCATCGTGCTGGTAGAACTCTGTCTTGGCGTCGGCGCTGGGCAGTCCGTTGAAGTTCGCAAAGAGATCGAACTGGGAGTCCCTGTTGCCGCGTTTCGTCTCCGACTGCCTGCGCAAGTCGTCGATGAGAACCTTGGGATGAACTTTCTCCTGGATGTAAAGCGGCGGCGCGGGCACGACCAGATCGGACCAGTCCTTTTCATCCTTGCCACGCCAAACCAGTTGAGGGTCCAGATCGCGGTTCCGGCGTTCATAGGCCACGCGGATCGGTGTCTGCTCCTCAACGCGCATGACGGACTGATACTCCGCTGTGGGAATATTCTTGCGCTTGGCTTCGTTGTGCGTCAGCGTCTCGACCGTCTTTTTCTGCTTCAGTGCTTTCGGTAATGTGGTGCTCTTTGCCATGGTCTCTTCTCTGGGTCGGCTCTTACGCCGTGGACTGGACGGTCGCCAGTGGGGCAACCTTATCGATAATGCTGTTGAACTGCGCCTCAATCGTGGCCGCGAAGTCTGAGTCCATGGCGTACACGTCGGTGAACTCTGCGAAGGCCCACCGGCCAAACTTGCCGCTGCCGTTCACGCCGGGAATCCAGTAGGTCTCCATGGTGAGCTTCTTGTCCTTCGCATCTTCGCGACGGTATCCCTTGATCTCGACGACCAAGTGCAACAGGTCGTCAGCCCCATGTCCATCATCTACGAGCACAATGAAGTCTGGCCGGTACATGCGGCTCTCCGAACAGTACCGGTAAGGGACCTCGAACCCGAGGTTGTGATTCTTGACATAGGCTTTGACCCGAGGGTGCGATTCGGCCACGCGGCAGAAATCGCCTTCCCACCCGCTATCCAGAATCACCCAGTTGATGTGGCAGCGATCCGCCTTCGTCTGCCACCGGTCGGCCTTTGAGGTGTTGAAGTTGACGTGGATCGTCGAGCCGGTCGGGTTGTAGGGGTCCAGCAGCACCTTGATGGGCGACTTGCCGATGGTGTCGGCGACAATGCCTGCCGTGATGCGGTTGCAAGCTTCATCCGCAAGCTCCCGAATCATGAGCTGCGCCGGATATGTGCCGCCGGAGCAAACGAGGCATGTGTCCAGCCAGTCCTTGGTGATGCGCTTGAGCTGGCCGAAGAGGTGGAGTTTGGGCTCGTCGCCTGGGTCGCGCCATTTGGTGTAAAGCAAGTGGGTTGTGAGGTGATACAGGACCGTCGAAGGCCGCGTGTCCCTCAGATGCTCGACGGTGAGGTTGACATCCTTACCGATGATCCCGGAGTTGTTGGTGATCGTCGGGCCAATGAGCTCTGGCGTCAGTTTGAGGACTGAATCAGCGGAGAACTTGGCTGTAAGCCGATCCTCCGGCAATTCAACACGGTACCCCGTGACGCGTGGAAACTGGATCTCCAGTGCGTCGCGGTCAGGGCGGACAGCCTTGACCTGAATCGTTTCCCTCGGCGGCTGTGGTAAGGCCACGACCGGCTTGGCTGTGAAATCGAACGGAATGCCAAGAACGTCAGCGTACTCGACATTGAAGAGCCCGTCCTCGTTGAGGTCATAGGACTGGCGGCGAAGAGCCCGGCCAATGACCTGCTCACACAGGAGCTGCGTGCCAAAGGCGCGTACTCCGAGGACGTGCGTGACGGTGTTGGCGTCCCACCCTTCCGTGAGCATGGACACCGAGACGACGCAGCGGATGGACTCGCCCAACCGCCCGGGCTTACCCACCGTATTCATGACCTCGCGAAGCAGTTCCTGGTCGGTGATGTTATCTGCTTGCTGGCGATCGCCAGTGCGTTCGCGGATCTCCCACCGGAAGCGTTCGATCTCATCCGAGGCAAATTCGCGGAAGTTGGGGTCCAGGGCCTCGCCCGATTCGAGTTCTTCGCTGTCGATCAGGAGCGTGCGCGGCTGTGGGATTGGATTGCCATGTTCATCGAAGTTCCGGAAGTATTCAAGCCGTCCGTTCTCAAGCTGGGTCGAACCGTCTTCGTTAGTGCGGATGAAGCCGGAGATGTAGTCGTAGACCAGCTTGGAAGCAGAGGTATTGTTGCAGACCACAATGAAGCACGGCGGTACTTTGATCCCAGCCTCGCTCCATGCGTCGAAGGTCTTCTTATAGTGGCCATAGAGGGCCTCCAGAGCGGTGTAGAGCTGCGTCGGCAGCTTCAGGGGGTCAAGCCCGTCTGCCTTGCCACGACCTTTCTTGGGCATCCTGCTGCGGATGTGTTCCCACAGATTGCGGAATACGGGTACTTCCTCGCCCGGGATGTTGTCGGCGACCGGGACCCGTGGGAGCTTGACGATGCCGCATTCAATCGCGTCCATCAGCGAGAAATCGCTCATGGTCCAAGGGAAGAGGGTGCCCTCAGCGTAATTCGATCCGCTGAGGAAGAAGGGCGTCGCTGACAGATCGATGACCCGGGTGATGCCGATCTTCCGTTTAACGATTTCCAGCCCGGTGATCCAGAGCCGGGCTGCTTCCTTGTTCTTCTCAGCCTCCTGCTTCTCGTCTCCTGCAAGGTGCTCTTCGTCAGGATCGCCGGGCCTCTCGCGATAGCAATGATGGGCTTCATCATTGAGCACAAGGATGTTCTTCAGACCCATCAGGTCCGGCATTACCCGTTGAATCATCTGCCCTTCGGTTTCCAGCGTCTTCAGGGGTTCACCCCTGCCCTGGAGAAGGGCGCGGCCACCCCTGGATATGTCCAACCGCTCCCTCAATTTGAAGGCGTGGTAATTCGTGATGACGATCTTGGCCCGCTGAATGTCATCCAGCATGTCAGCCGGAACCAACTCCCGGTTGGCATAATAACTGTCCGGGTCGTTGGGCTGAAGCACGCGCAGCCGGTCTTTTATTGTCAGGCCCGGAGCTACAACCAGGAATCCCCGGGTGAAGTGTGTGCTGCCGGGGCGTCGGACCGCATTGACGGTCTGCCAGGCGATCAACATTGCCATGACGGTCGTCTTCCCGGCACCCGTCGCCAGCTTCAAGGCCAGGCGCATCAATTCTGGGTTAGCAGCGGCGTTCGAGTTGGCAAGGTGCTCAATAAAGCCCTTGCCGGTTTTCCTGAACTTTGGAGCGACTTCGATCAGCCAGATGGCCGTCTCGACAGCCTCGATCTGGCAGAAGAATGGCCGGATGCTCGCGAACTTGTGATGTCTCCAATGCTGAAGTAGACGCGCGGTCTCGGGTGTCACCAGCCAGTCGTTTGGGTTCGGCAATCGCCGCCACTGGTCCACCTCATAGCGCAGGTCATTGATGATCGGCGTGGGATCATATTGCTGTTCAGCCGTCGAGAGATCAGCGCCTTCATTGAAGATCAATGATTCCTGCGATGCCTGTCTCTTCCTTTTTCGGGGCTTCGGGATCGGAGTGATGAATTCTGCGCGACGGCGGCTCTCGATGAGTTGCTGCGTCGGCTGGCCGTCCGCATCCAGCTCCCAATGCCGGGCAGGATACTCATAAGGCGAATTAAGAATCGGGTGCTCGAAGAAGCGGTTTTCCATGCCTGAGACGTGCACTCCTCAATGATCTTTCAGAATCCTCCACAGAGGCCCCGTTCAGAGTCCCTCATGCCGAGCCGACATAATAGTTTGCCGCACCAAGTCAACACGATGCACTAAGTGTAGAACGCTTTCAAGTGTATGCCATCCAGAACGTCATACACGATTCCGCTGCTCGGGGCGAATTACGGAACGAACGAATCTTATGTGTGGAGAAAAGGGCCAGATCCGAAGACCTGGCCTTTCTCTGTTACGCCGATTCCATTCACTCCGGCCGAAGGTGGTCAAGCAGCAGGCGGAGGTATGCCTCTGCCCCTAACCTTGCGGTCGAGGTAGGGTTTGAGCGTAGCGTCGAGTCCAGACTGGATGAGGCCCATTTGCTGTGGGGTCATCTTGCCGCTCGCAGCTGCTGCGGCAGTGGTAGGGGCCACCGGCGCCGGCGAGAGGCTCCTGAGCGCAGTTTGGGCTGTTTCCCTGCCGCTAGGTCCCCGATCGCCTGAGAGTACCGGCGCAGCACCGAAACGGCCTGCGTTCTGGTTTCCAGTTCTTCGGGCGATATGAGTGCCTTGATCTGTCCCGGGCGGTACCCGCTGGTGTCATACTGAGCGACCAGCTCGGTCTGTTCCTCGAA